>JAABUQ010000109.1_pt1 | contig 162387 bp, 39 predicted proteins | sample 5560001 | NCBI WGS metagenome assembly JAABUQ01 (sample SAMN10711888, study PRJNA513371) | rock metagenome | isolation source: Antarctica rocks | place: Antarctica: Victoria Land, Finger Mt nord | collected 2015-12-18
GTCAAATATGTACCACAAGTAACCCCATACCAAAAGCGCAAGACCTCTACAACCCCAATTCCCCCCCCACACACGCAAAGCCCCGATCCCCATTTCCCGCACAAATCACCCTGCTCACCCCCTTTATAGCATTCCCCTAACCATTCCCACTCGTATAGCTCCCCACCTCGGTATCATCTCTCCTCCTCATCCATCAAAGGCCTACCCTCTCCCCCCAAAGCCCCGCACATCTCCCCACAAGCCGACCGCACCAACGTGCCGTCGTTTCCGAACACCAGCTCCAAGGCCTCGAGACGGTCCGGCTCGAACGCGGATATTGACGGCGCAGCAACACTGTGGAGCGTGGCGGGCGCGATATCGACAAGTGGCGGAGGATATGGCGCATAGATAGCGCTTGTGCGGAGGGGGTGGTTGTGGAGTAAGGGAGGAGGAATGCGAGGGGGAGGGGGAGGAGGAATTCAGAAGTATAGGTTTAGGGCTGGAGGAGCTGGATGAAGGGGAGAGGAACATGGCTCGCGCCGACACGACCTCCTCACACGGGCGCCAATCTCGGACCTTCTACTTCTCTTTCAAAATCCTTGCCTTGTTCTCCCGTCACAGCAAACAGCATCTCATCTTCCAGACTCTGACATGCCTCTGCATCCGCCTTCCCCGCCACGGATTTTCCAGCAAATAATGCGAGAAGTCTCCGATCGCATATCTCTCGATTTCCTGATATCTATTTTCTCGCAACTACAACCCTATCGTCAGATACCCGCGACAATTCCAGACTGCTGACTTGTAGCCTCGATGTTCGACCCTCGTTGCCCCGGCGCAGCCCAGCCGCTCTGTGCTTGGCACGACCCTCAAGTACACTAGCTGTTTGTGAATTCGGATCTGCGCGTGCGCGGGCTTTGTGATGGTCTTTATCTAAGCTGGTGAGATGGTCAAGTATGAACATTGAGATTCGACAAGGGAAGAGGTCGATGTCGTTGGCACCTCTGGTTGTAGGGCGGGCGTGGCGAACGACAAAGCCTATGTGTCGCGACCGACCTCAGATGATAAGTCTCGCAACCGGGGAGTCCAGGTTGTTTCTTCGGGAGAGGAGTATCAAGCATCAGTTCGACTTATGAGACAAGCAAGTCGCAACTTATTCTTGGATGAGGATATTCTTGATGAATAGAAAGGGGATGGATATGGCTAGTTCGAGAGGTTCGTTTATGGACTTTGGATGATAGGCTGAGCTTGTTTGGTTGTCTTCATTTGCTGGGATGTCTGAGACAGCGCTCGGTGGTCTCATTTTTGTTTCTACGCTGAGATATCACGTGATTGCGGACCCTATCCTTCACAGCGTCATTTCTCCTATGGCTTACCTAAGCGGCTGCAAAGATTTGCGAACCGAACAGCGACCACGGCTGTTTATGCAGCAGCCACCCACTAACTGGGGAGGTCTATCATCTTCGTTGGGAAGAAGGAATAGACAGAGGACGACATATGGGAGCCCTCGCTAGGCGCCATCGTTCATTTATCAATACGCTAGTCTATTGGATACGATCCAAGACGCCTGGTGAAGCGCTGATGTACACGTTTGGACCCCCTAATGCATTTGACCTGATAATGCATCGCGCTAGCAGGGTAGTTTTAGGGCTGTAAAATTAGGGTTAAACCTTTTTCCCACCCACTTCAGGAGGCTGCTATACACACATTCCTGAGCCATTGAATCTCCACCACGTGTTATATATCTTTAATTTGATATCAAAAGCAGAAAGATCTATTTCTAACTTACTAAATCAAGATTTGTAATTAAAAATAGCAATAGCAATCTTTCGCAAGCTTCAAAGCAACTACAAAGTTTACTTGTTATCAATAATTCAAAAAGCTCTTTTGTTATTAAGAATACTGCAATTTTATACTATCTAGTTTTATAGCGACGAATTTTGGAGCAAATGTAGTCTCTTAAAGAAGCTTATACTTAAAATTAACAACTTACAAAAACAAAGAAATCTATATTAATAAAATAGATCGAATTAATGCAAACTTGAGAATAATTATTGCAAATATATTAAGTTTGTTGTATAACAACAAAGTTTCTTATTAAATAAAGTGTTAATATTTTACTTAAAGAAATCTTTAAATCTCTATTAAATATAAAAATTTGTATTTCGATATTCTTTTCTAGAAAGCGACTAAATTGTATTAATTAAGTACAATAGATTTTGTTTTAACAAGTACAAAAGTATTCTTGTCTAGTTCTTCTATAAGTAGAAAGTAAAAAAGCGTTACAACTTTAATATCTACAATATTTATAATATAAACAAAAAGAGCTTTGCTTAAGAAGTTCTTAAAATCTTAAGAATTATATATAATTATTGTTTAAGAAAAGATACAAAGATCTTAATTGCTTATTGTAACAAATATAGAAAAATATTAGCTATTAAATGCGTATTTGTTAACAACAAATCTCTTCTATCTTATTTAATCTTTTTTAAAATTAAGAATTAAAACAATTAATATAATACACTTGCAATGTATAAATATCGAGATTGATTTATATCTACTATAGAAAGCAAATAAATTAATAACAAGATTAAACTTGCATAACTTTAGAATTGCTTTAAATTTTATTCAAAAAAGTATTAGCAAAATCGATATTGTTATTTAATACTAAATAGTTGTTGCTTGTATTTAACTAACAAAACAATCTAATTCTATCTTAATAAAAATATTATACTAGTTTGTCTTCTCTTTTATTTAATATATTTGTTGCAATTTTTAGATATAAATCTATTTTTTCGCTTTTCGTCGATATACTATAAAGACAATCTAGAGAAAGTTCTTTATAATTATTATAACTATATTGTTAACAAACTTAGATTTATTAAATTCTTCGCTTTTGTATATTTTAAAACAATGTCGAAAAACAATATTCCAAACGCTTAAAAGATTATCAATTTGTTTTCGCACTATCTAAAGATAGTACTAAGTTTAGTTTTTAACAATTTAAGATCGAATACGTTTATTAAAAGCTATATTAACGTTATTAATTTTAAAGATAAGACAATAATTTTTCAAATATTATTAAAAAAGACAATTTAATTTAAAAATTATATATAACTTCTAGAAAATATCTTTAATTATAAAACAATAATAAAGTTTGTTGTTTATACTAGTTAGACAATCACTAATTGCTATATATATAAAAGAACTAATAAAAATCTTCTTAAAAAACCAAAAAAAAAAATGCAAAAGTTGTTAAAAAAGAATTAAACAACAAAGCAAAAATATTAAACAAGTAAAGATATAGCTAGAAGTATATGTAAGATTTGATAAAAAAAGAAATAAAAAAGTCTACAAGCTATTTATTTAAATATTTTTAAATACTTTATTGCAATGCAAAAATTTATCAATTAAACTAATCTACAAATAGCAGAGAAAATTGCAAAAAAATTAACAAAGATACTTATTGTAATAAGAAGACAAACAATAAAGAATCTTATTAATATATATAAAGTCTTTAGAAATTTAACAAATATATTTAAGTATTAAAACTATTAAACTAGTTTGCAAAGAAGTTTTGAAAAGAGTTTGCAAAAGACTAATATACAAGTATTAAATATTTCTTATTTACTATTATTGCAATTGTCTCTATTATTTTTGCAACTACTTTCTTTATTGTCTTCTCTATTGTTTACAAGATTTTAGATTGAACAAAAAAAAACTTTGTTAAAGAAAATAACAAAGCAAACTTTTGCAATTGAAGAGAAGAAGATTTCTATACATTTATAAGTTAATTAAGTAGAAAAAACAATTAAATTAATATAAAGACGCTATCTTATATAAACAATCTTTATTAAGTTGTGTATACAAATTTTATTGCTATCGTTGTAAATAAAATCTTGACAAAATATATAACAATTGTATATAATCTTATAATTTTGAAGACAATAAAGAAGAAGATACTAATTTGTTAAAATAATTTAATTGTAAAATATATAAATTTTTGTATATGCAATATTTAATTGCTAATTAATATTGCTAGTTTGCAACTCGAATTTAGTAATATTATTAATTTAAAATTGTTAATAATTTGTAGAATAATTGTTTAAGCAATTAAATAAATAATAAGTGCAAATTCTACAAGAGAAGATAATTTAATTGCATATATATATAGTGCAATTGCGTTAACAAAATCGGAACTTTCGCAAGATTATTCGAAGTTTGTCTTAAACTAAGAAGTTAAAGATTTACAAGATTTATTCAAAGTTGTTTAGAGATTAATAGACAATTGCGCAAAGATCTTCGAATAAGTTTTGAGATTAGTAAAACTAAGTTTAACGCTAACAATATTATTAATAAGCTATTTGTACTTAGTTACGTAATATGCTTAACGCTACTCGCGTATAGTTAAGAGTTTACTAGATACAAGCACAATTAATTACGCGCACTTATATTGTATACAAAAGAAATATTGTAGCTTGCATATTACTCTCGCGTAGAAATCTTACAAATTGTTCGATTTTGTTACTTAAATTACTATAGTATAAACGAGTAACAAGTAAAGATATAATAGAAGTGCTACAAGAGTTTGTGTGTATCTTAAATATTAAAATTTAGATACAACTTTGCTCGAGTTAATTAGAGTTTAAGTCAAATATATATCTACGTAGAATTAAACTAGAGCTTGACTTCGCTAAACTAATTGCGTTAATTCGAGAAATCAAGTTCAATTTAAGAAATCGAATCGAATCTTGACAATTCGATTCGAATTAAATCGAAAATTTTAATAGTTCGATTTCTAAAGTTAAAATTGACAATTCGATTTAATTTTAATCTTTAAATCGAAAATCGAATCGAAAAATTAAATCAAATTGTCAAGACTATTATTTTTAGTAAATTTTATTATTTTTAGTAACAATTAATTAATTATTTAATAGAAATAGTTAATCTATTTAAATTAATTAATAAATATATTAGATTATTTTTATATTATATATTACTATTGTGCATTATCTAGAAAATAATTAAAAAAATCTAAATTTAGATTAAATTTATACTATTTTTAGTATTCTTAACGTTTTTAACAATTCGATTCAATTTTAAAATAGTTGAAATCGAATTGATTTTTAAAAATTAATTCGATTTCTAAAGTTAAATTGTTGATTTAAGTCGATTTCAAAAGTTGGAATCGAAAATCGAATTGACAATTAGTCTAGACTTCGCGCAATCTCAAATAATCTTTGATTAATCTTTAGTTAACTTCAAGAGTCTCTAATCGATCCTAAAGCTCTATAACAATATATAGTTGACCTAGAACCTAGAGGCAACTTCTTGTTTTGCCAATGTAAAAGACTATTAAAATTAGATTCTAAGCACTTTAAAAGATATATTTTAGATTTACTTTTTAAATTAATAATAAAAAGAATATTTGCGAGATCAAAGTCTTTCTTGTCTTAATCTAGTAATAAGAATACATTTTTAATAAGATTTCTTGTATTTGTAATAGTATTCTTCAGTAACTCTAATAGATAAGTTCTAAGTATCTTTGCTAGCGCAATGCATTACTAGATTAAACATATTAGAAGATTTAAACAAGTACTACTTGTGCGATTAGTATTTACTATCTATATAGAACAAAAAACTGCGATTTTCGATATCAACTAGTAGAACTTAAAACAACTAAGATATTAATCTTTGATAGAAGAGATATAAATACTCTATTAGTCAACAAAGACGCTATTAGATATTGGCAAAAGTTATGCTTAATTTTAGACAATCTTATCAAAAATAATAAGATACTAGATTACGAAACAACGTTTTCACGTATTAATACTAGATACTTCTTAGATTTTTTCTATAGATTTTTTTTTAAATTCTAGGGAATAGACTTTATCAGAGATTGATTTTAATAAGTTTTCTCTTATTTTTAGCTATATATTTGTAACATAAATATTTTGTTAAAGTATCTTTGTATCTCTCTTTATAATATTGCTTATTACTTTGTTTGCAAGATATTTATTAATACTTGTTGCAAGTTTTAATTCTAATATTATATATATTGTTTTAGAATATTTTAAGAGATCTCTTAACAATTAAGAATAATAATTGATCTAGATGCGTCAAGATATAATTAAGAATCTTTATATTAATATTTATATCGCTAGATATAGTTCTATATAAATTTGAAGCTATAGAAAGAAATATTGTCTTCTTCAGACTAATCGTCGATTTAGTTTTCGATTTTAACTTCTAAAATTGACTCGAATCGACAATTCAACTTTAGGAACTAAATCGAAAATCGATTCGATTTCAACTATTTTGAAATCGAATTAAATCGAATTGAGTCAATTTTCGATTTCAATATTAGAAATCGAATCGAATCGCCAAGAATGCTAAGAATACTAGAAATAGTATAAATTAAGTATAAATTTACATTTTTTATTAATTACTAGGTAATGCTTAGTAGTAATGCATTTATAAAAAGAAAGTTCTAATATATTTATTAATTAATTTAAATGGATTAACTATTTCTATTAAATTATTAATTAATTATTACTAAAAATAATAAAATCTACTAAAATAAATAGTCTTGGCGATTTGATTCGATTTTTCGATTCGATTTTCGATTCAACTTTTGAAATCGAATCGAATTGTCGATTTCAACTTTTGAAATCGAATCGAATTGTCGATTTCAACTTTAGAAATTAAATTACCAAGACTTTCAATTCGATTCAAATCGAATTGCCAAGATTCGATTCGATTTCCCGAATCGACGCAATTAGTTTAGTCTTCTTGCAATATAGTATATTTAAATTTAATTTTTATAGATTCAAATTTAGTTATATAATATAACAATATCTTGCGTATATAATAGCATTGCATTATATTGTTTTTGCGTACTTTAATATCTATTTTTTTAGTCTTCTTTGCATTCTATTTTGTTAAATATATCTTGTATTAACTATGCGTATTATTTACTTCTTGTTTTAACTTTATAGATCTTATATCTTCTATTACAATATCTAGAATAATCTTTGTTTTATTGTTGTACAATATAAGAGATATATATAAGTAATAAAAGACGTTGCTAGCTATATATAAGAGTTTGCTCTTATTTTTTGATATTATTTCTAGTAGATTCTTATTTGCAATAATTGTTCTCTTTTATTTTAGTATATATTATTGAATCTCTAAATTGAAATTAAAATATACTTTGTTTATTATTAAAATATAATATTAAAAGTAGAACAATTTATATTAATACTTTATAGCGTAGATTACTTATATTGTCTTTTCTGCTTTCGAAATATTCTCGAGATTTTGTTTCTTATAATATTAAGTATTGCAACGTGTTTTAAGATTTCTTTCTAGTATTTTGATATATATATTAAGACTAAATTATTTTGTTTAATGCTTTAAAAAGATATTGCAATGCAGATTTCTTGTAAAACTAATTAATATATTCAAAATATTGTTGAAGATCTTGAGAGATTGTTTAAAACAATACTTGTTAAAACATTATTACGCAATCTTAACATTAATTTTACTAGCATTTTAACGTTAATAAAAGTTAATTTTGTTATTTATCTTATATTCTTTATCGATATCTTCAATACTTTTGTTGCGCTCTAATCTAGTTGAAAAAGTCTTAAAATAACACATTCGCGCAAACGTATTGTATTTCTTTTGCACGCACTTTGAATTACATAATATTGTTAATAACGATCATAATTGACGCTTGCTTGTTTGCATGTTTTTTTGAGACGTTAATAGAGCTATAGATGCGATAAAGAGGTGTGTAATCTAGATAGTGTTGGTGGTGGAGGTTTCATTTGATGGGGCGGTGGGGTCGTCTAAAATCGGGCACGACTTTTGCCGGCACCTGGTGGCGCTTCGACAGAAACAAGTACTAGAACATGCGAAGTGTATTACGCATTGAATGAGTATCCAATGAGCTAGAAGCTTCCGGGCGTATGAAATCATCATCACTATCATTATCGACTCGATCTCTTTGCAATAGCATTTTCAGGTCTGATCCGTGGTCGAATCGATTCGATGGTCGAGGAAGTAGCTTCGCCCGCGATGATTATAATAGTGGCAGAAGGCGAAACGGTAAGACTTCAGAGGCAGAAGTCAGCTTCTTCATGAACCCTACTCCATGGAGGCGACTATCTCCTCAGCATGGGCAAAGCTCAGCTCCGCCATAGTCTCATCCCAGATCTGCTGTTTCGCCGTCTTTCCGTCCGGGGTGTAGTAAAATGTTGCAAGTCTGTTATTGGTGTCACTGTCAGTCATGTTCCGATATCAAATCGACCGACTCAAGTTGAGATGGATAGGGAAGGCCAATAGGGAACACTTACGGCGCAATCTCGTTGTTCATGAGGAAGCATCCATGTGTCTCTTGGCCATGACCCAGCAAGGCGTCAATGTATGTGGCAGCTCCTATGTCCACGGTTCCGCCAGCGAGTCCGAGAAATGCTTTCGACATTAGTAAAACCACACCACTTGCATCACGACTTAGACTTGTGCCCTTCGTCAAGCCTGGGTCGACCATGTTGATGATGACGTCGTCGGACTTGATACACTCGGTCAGCTTGACCAGAAAGAGCTGAGGCAGAAGCTTTGACACGCCGTATCGCTCTTGGGGATCCCAGGGAGGATTCTTGGGATCGTCAAATGAAGTGAGGAGTGGTCGCTGAGCCCGGTTCGGGAACTTGCATAAATGGGCCGTGACCGAGTTGATGATGGTCAGGCTTGCAGGATCCTGTCGGGTTGATTTGGCCTTCAGAACAGGCAGCAGGAGAATCGTAAGCAAGATTGTGCTAAGGTGGTTGACTTGGATGGCAGTCTCATGTCCAGTCGAGCGGACTTTGTTGAAGATCGTCGGGGCACCACCAGCATTCAGCACTGTGTATTGAATGCGTGAGAACTCAGTATCACATTTGCGAACAAAAGCCTGGACAGAGTCATACGACTCCATATCAAGGGCCCAGACATCTATCTTTGCTGAGGGATTTGCCGTGGCAAGTTTCTCAGCAGCGGCTTTACCTTTGTCAAGGGACCGTACAGCGACCACAAGATGGGACAGGCCAAGGGTGAGGAGCTGCCTTGTTGCTTCGAAGCCAAGGCCCTGGTTGGCTCCTGTGACAATGGCGACTTTGCCCACAATGCTGCCGTACCTTTCTTCTGACGGGAGTGGTATCTTGACTTTGAATTGGTTGTTCCAGAAGATTTTGCCGAAGTTCTTGGGAAAAGGGAGCAGATTCTTAGAGGCTACTGTGGCGGCCATGTTAGGCGAGATTTCTGTGTCCGCTTCGGGGACGAGTGAGGATAGTGACGGAGGATATCCTATCTCAGGTAATCTGAGAACGCCCTGAGCAAAACACTAGTTCAAGAATGTTTCAAAGAACGATTGATAAGATGTCTTACAACATCGTGCTTGTTTGCAGGTGCAAGGCTGTGACCGAGCATAGAGTCTCCATACGGTACCTCCTTATTGAAGGAGGAAATGTGGTTGCCTGCGAAATCACTATTACCCAATAAGGCTTAGCGGCTTGGTAATCTATTAAGGTGCTGCTTTTGTGACATTAAAAATAGCTATCTACATGTACTTCGTATCCGGGGGGTTGTATGTAAGCGTCGAACTAGGCAGAGACTCCTGGGAAGTGGCGAAGAGAAATAATTTTCTCTGCACTTTATCTACCTATATATACTATATAGATCGGGAAGCACTCTAGATATCTTATATCTTAATGTTTTGTTTATTGCTTGTTTGTATCTATAATTGCCTAATATTAATTATATATACTATCTATCAACTTGTTAAGACATCTTTGCGAAATAGTCTTCTATACAACTTTTACTACTATATTTGCGTTTAATTTTATAAGATTTTAGTTGTTTAGATACGTAGATCTAATATAACAAAAGTTGTAATTTTGTGTTACTCGAATTTTAGAGCTAAGTACAATTTAAATTTAAGTACTCTATAAAGAAGCAAAGAGCATAATATATATTAATTGCTAAATAAAATAATAGTAAAAAAGTAAAAGCAACAAAGTATGCAAGACATTGTAAAATTAACTTAAGATTGGACTAACTTTGTCTTATCTAAAATGACTAGTTTAATTAAACTTTCTCTATTAACAACAATAGTTGCTAGCGTATTGAAATTGTATTAGTCTAATTTTTAATTTATTAGACTACTTATTTCTATTTTAAAAATATTGTTTATTTTGTTTTTGCAATATTAATTATATAGTATTGCAAATAGAGAAAGAATATTGCTTAGACAAATTTTAAGCACAATATAACAAATTGATTTATCTAAAATACTTATAATAATTCTCTATCAAAACCAAAAATCTATAGAAAAAACTATTTATATCTTCTACAATTTAATATTTGAATACTATCTAGTCTTAGATTTCTTTTTTTTAAAATTTCTATATCTTTATTGTTCTAACAATTGTACAAATATCTTGTTTTTTAATAGATTTATTTTATTTTCGATAAATATAATTTTATTATTGTTCTTAATACAAACTTGTATTGTATAATTAATTATACTCGAATCTATTACTATTTAATTTATAATTGTTTTTCCTTTTAAAAGATCGAAATTAATAGATTTTACGTTAAAATACTCTATCTTCTATATAAATTATTATTTTTTTCTTTTTATTTGTAATTTACAATTTGTTTAATAGCTAAGAATTTGTTTAATTTTGCATTAAATACTTTACTTAATTCTAACAATCTATTCAATTAGTTCTAATTAATATATTTGTTCGGTTTCGATACAATTAGTTTTAATAGATTGTCTATTGCGTTTATAATACTATTAATAGCATATTCTAATATTACAATAAAAATATCTCGCGAGATACTTTTATTCTAACAAATCTTCTATTATTGCATCTTTTGCATTTCTCTCTCTATCTCTTTGCTTGTCTTTGTTGTCTTTGTTGTCTTTATCTCTAGTTTCTATAGATACAAATTAATTGCTAATAATACAATATTTTTGCTAAGCTTATTGCTTTGTTCTTTTGCAAGTTCTTCTTATTGTAGTTGCAATAATTATTAGTCAAAACATTTTTCTTTTTATTGTCTCTCAAAAGCTCTTCTACTTTGTTCTGCATTATAGTCGAAACTATATTATAGAACTTTTTAATAGTCTAGATAAACATAGTTTTTGTATTTTCAAAATCTTGCAAATAACTCGATCTATATTTTAGACGCTTGTTTGATAGATATATTTTAATATATTTTTAAAGAGTTTGCGAAAAGATATAGTTCTAAAGAAGAAGCTAGATAGATTTCTCTATATAGTAGTAGAACAAGACACAAATTTTAAAAAAATTGCATTTTTTTTTGTTAATCAATTAATACTATTTATTGCGTCTTTTACAAGATTCTAAAAGCTACAAATATTTTCTATTTGCAAAAAGTTTGTTTGTCTATTATAGATACTTCTATAGATTTTTATATTTGTCGAAATAGAAAGTGCTAATTATTTTTTAAGAATTGCGTTGAAACTCTAAATAGCTTATATATATATCTATATATTTAATACTAATTAAGATCTCTATCGAAATTACAAAGAACAACTTATACAAAATATTCTTATTGTTTGCAACTTTAATATAATCTTTATATATATTCTAGCGAATTAGAAGAGCATTTTTAATAATACTAGAGTTCTATTAGATATTTGCAACAAAAACTTTAATACTTTTTCAAACAAATATTATCTAGTTAACAAAAAATACTTAAATTTATCTATAATAATAATCGTCTATTAAGTAATTAAATATTATCTAAAGAAGCAAGCAAGAGTCAATTTCAAATTGCGAACTAAGAAAAACTATTTAGTCTTTATTATATATTAATAAGAAATATTATCGAACAACAATATAAAGTTCTCAAACAATGCTTCAAAATTATTTGCATTATCTTTGAATTTGCAATATCAATTTAGATTTTTTTAATATATATATTAATTGCATTTAACAATTTTATTATATACAACAATCTTTCGCTAGATTGATATCAATTGAAGAACTATTAGAATTATAATATATTTAATTAGAACTTTAAGTCAATATCTCTATCGATAGAGTTTAACTTCTCTATTGTAAAAGTTTTACGAAACGCTATTGCAAATAAAATATAAATTGATTACTACAAATATATAGATTGTTTAGAAAGAAAATAATCGATATCAATTGCAATTTTCGGGAATTTTTGAGAAAGATAATCAATATTTTTTCGCAAAAACGTTTTTCTATATTGTATTTTCTCTAATAATGCGATTAAAATACAATTGTTTCGACTAAATTTCTAGAGAAGAGCAAACTTTATAGATTCTAGATTAATCGAAAAGAACTATCTATATAAAATTGTATATAGTTATCTCTTTCTACGTCTGTATATATTTATATCTATTACAACAAAAATATCTATTTCTAATTTAGATACTTTAGAATCTATTTTTGTTGCAAAATCTTTAATATATATATAAACAATATTGCATTCTTTTTTTGTTGCATTATATATATTAAATCTAATATATTATTGAACAAAAAATCTATATATTGTTTTGTAACTATCTTTAGAGCTTGCTTTAACTAGTTTGCAATAGTTATTATTACAACAATACTTTTAATTTCTCTATTATTTAGAAAAATAAAGTGTCGATTTCTTTGTTTAAATTTGTAAATATTTAAGCAAAAGACTCTAAATTGATAATTTTTGCTTTCTTTTTTAAATTTCGCGATATACTCTAATCTGTAGCTGTACACTTTAATAAAACATTAAAAAACAACATAAATAAAAAAAGTTTAAATAAAATAGCAAAAATCGATAATATAAATATCGATCGACTCTATAAAGCAATTTTTAATTTTTTCTTTTAATTTAATTTTTTTGAGTTTGTTCTAGTTTCGAAACTAATTTATTATTAAAAAACTTCTTCTTTTTTTATTTGTTTTACTAATAGTACTCTTGTCTTGTTCAATCTCTATATTTATAACTATATTATAAGAAATACAAATATTTGTTTCAATAGTTAACGAGTTGAGAAATAAAATACTTAGAAGTCTTTTGTTTGCAAATATTTTGTTTCTAAATCTGCTATAGACTTTTTATTAATCGAAATTGCCGAAAATATATTCTATTGTTCTTTAGAAACTATAATAGTTTTTGTTTCTAAATTTTTGTTAAAGTTTAATATTTTGTTTACAAGTTTAAGTTAGTTCTTAAAATTCTTTTTGTAGATTTTGATTTTTGTCTTAACTTAACTAGACGTCGACGAAGTATCGATAGCAACAAATTTTTTAATAATTGCTTAAATAATAGTAGTCTTTGCTTTAGAGTTTGCTCAATAGTTTTTCTTTTGCTAATTTTTTATTGTTTGAAGTATGAAAAGCTTCTTCGATAAAATCTATACAAAGCAAGAAGTTTAATACTATTTAAATCGCGATTTTTGCTTTCTTGCATAATACTATAAAAGATAAACAACAATCTAATAGTTGACAAAAAGATATAAGAGAAGCTTGCAAAGCAAACAATAATTACAATAGTAATAATAAGAAGTCTTTTATATTTTTCTTAACGTTTTGCAGGAATATCTAATAGATACTAGTAATTAACTAATCGAAATTAAAATCGAATATTTATTAGAGTTAATTAAAGTCTGCAGTTAGATTTAATTAACATATATGCTAATAGAGCTAATAATCTATAATTGCGACATTAAATAGATTCTAAGCTCTATAATATAAAATTAATTTCTTTTTTTTATTCTATTTTTTTGTTAGAATATATGTTTTTACTAGTATACGAAGATGGTTTTTATTGATTAGTTTTCTATTTTCGAAATTTCTTATCTCTTGAAAAATGTTAATTAAAACTATTCTTTTTTTTGTAAATTAAATACGCAATATTTGGTTAAGTTATTGCAAAAAATTTGATTTTAAGTTGAGATTCCTATTCTTTATATTCGATATAACAACTATAATCTATTTACAAAATAAACAGTAATTAAAAAATCTATAAAAATAAAATTTTTTATAGGATAAATTTAAATTTTTTGTAGTATTATTCTCTATAGATTTTAATTTAAAGCTTAAATTTACAATATTATTAAAATTTTGTTAATAGAAATTGCTTTTTATAATTAAATTTAACTACTTATTACTTTCAAATTTCTTTCGAATTAATTTTAGATTGTTATTTAGAACTATTTTTGTTAATATTAAAAATATTAAATATGTTCGAAAACAATATAGTACTAATTATATAAATCGTTTGCTATTTCTACAATTTCTATATATCTATAATCTATTTGAAATCTATTTAATATTATAGTATGCAAAGTATTAATATCTATTTTATATATTTTCGATATTAATATTTTCAAACTTAGTTTGTTTAATTTTTTTCAAAAGTTTTCTACTTTTAAAGCAATTTATGTTCGATTCTTGCAATATATATATACTAATTGCTATTAAAATTATTTTTGCAAATTTCTAGATCTCTTTAATTGTACTTTTAAAATCTTTTTTTAGAAGGATTTAAATATAAGATTGTATACGAACGTGTAATAAGACGTTGCTATATCGACGTACTAAAGACAAGATTACGTAGTATATAGAAATACAATTTAGAGAGACATTAATTTGTAAGAATTTTGGAAAAAAATTCTTAGAAAGAAAACTCTACACAACTAGATTAATTGTCGATTCGATTTTCGATTCCAACTTCTAGAATTAACTCGAATCGACAATTCAACTTTAGGAATCGAATTAAAAATTAATTCGATTTGAAATATTTTAGAATCGACTCGAATCGAATCGAGTCGATTTTCGATTTCAAAAATTGAAATCGAATCGAATTGTCAAGAATGTCAAGAATACTAAAAATAGTATAAATTTAGTTTAAATTTAGATTTTTTTAATTATTTTCTAGATAATGCACAATAGTAATGTATAATATAAAAACAATCTAATATATTTATTGATTAATTTAAATAGATTAGCTATTTCTATTAAATTATTAATTAATTGTTACTAAAAATAATAAAATTACTAAAAATAATAATCTTGACAATTCGATTTAATTTTTCGATTCGATTTTCGATTCAACTTTTAAAATTGAATCGAATTGTCAATTTTAATTTTAAAAATCGAATTATCAAGACTTTCGATCCGATTTCCCAAATTGACGCAATCAATTTATACACTTCATTAAGTAGACTAATTGCATCGATTCGAAAAATCAAGTTTAATTTAAGAAATCGAATTAAATCTTGACAATTCAATTTAAATTGAATCGAAAGTCTTGGCAATTTAATTTCTAAAATTGAAATCGATAATTTAGTTTAATTTTAATCTTTAAATCGAAAATTAAATCAAAAAATCGAATCGAATTGTCAAGACTATTATTTTTAGTAAATTTTATTATTTTTAGTAACAATTAATAAATAATTTAATAGAAATAGTTAGTTTATTTAAATTAATTAATAAATATATTAGACTGTTTTTATATTATACATTATTATTGTGCATTATCTAGAAAATAATTAAAAAAATCTAAATTTAAACTAAATTTATACTATTTTTAATATTCTTGACATTCTTGACAATTCGATTCGATTTCAATTTTTAAATCGAAAATTAACTCGATTTAATTCGATTTAATTTTAAAATAGTTAAAATTAAATTAATTTTCGATTCGATTTCTGAAGTTAAATTGTTAATTTAAATCAATTTCGAAAGTTAAAATCGAAAATCGAATCGACAATTAATCTAACGTTATATTGCTACTACAAAAACTTAACGTTAATAATATATTTGTTAATTATTAGAAACTAACATTACAATTGTCTCTCTCTTTTAAATTTTAATCTTTAGAATTAATATATTACGACAACGCTTTGCTTGCGCAATTTTGTTAATTTCTTATCAAGTTTCTTTTAGAACTTTTTAAGTTTTAGTTATATAATAAATAGTATTTTATATCTTTATATAAGACGTATTTTCTAGTTTATATATTTTATTGTTAGAATTGCAAGATATCTACAAAAGCGATTTCTTAATTTCTTTCTTTATTTTTCTTAGATATTCGAGAGAGAGTCGAGAAATAGCAACAACTCTTCTTGTATATTATTGCGAGATATTATATTGCTTATTACAAGTATTTTATTGTGTATTAACTTTAAGTCGACAAATAAAGAGATCTTTTGTTTTTTTGTTTTAAAATATAAATACGCTTTTAATTGCTATATTGTTGCGTTGTTATTATAACAAATACTTGACAATAATATATTGCAATCTATCTAAATCTTATAAATTCTAACTTTAGCTTAACTTGTTATTTAAGTAAATTATCTTAATTTTCTTTGTTCGATTTAATCAAGTTAGTGCAATTAATTTGCAAATAATATTTGTCAATATTACTATTACAATTTCTTTCTTATAATATTACTTTTCGATTTATATTTAATAAATAAATACGATATTTTTTAAGTTATTCTAATACTAATAATAATATTGCGTATAGATCTTGTATTTAATATAAGTTTTCTTAATTGTTTTTAGATATTGTAGTCTCTTTTTAATAGAGATAATTGTAAATGTTGCTAATATTGTGTTATTGTAGTAGCAAATTAATTGCGTAAGAGATGCTTCGACATAATCTCATTATAAGTTATAATTAACAAAAATAGCAATATTGATCGAAACATCTTTTTTTGCTCTTCTTCTTTGCGCGCAAGCGTAGTATTTTGTTCTCTTTTATCTTTGCTATTTGCGATATCTTTATTGTCTCGACAAAATTGTTAATTACAAAGTACGTTTTTTACTCTTGTATGCTTTGCAATTTGATATCTTGCAATATATTCGATAAAAAGATTTTTGTTGCAAATATTGCGCTTTAAAGCGCAAAATTGTAAGTTCTTTATTTATTTTTATATTTGATTTAACATCTTAGTGCGTTCTTATCGCTTTTCGATATATTAAGCGAGTTAATATTTTGTTAAAATTTAGTATACAAGTCTTTAATAAGAAAGATACTAAAATTAATTAGATCAAACTTGCACAACAAGTTTGACGCTATTTTATTATTATATATATATAGTAGCAAAAAAACAAATTAATTTTGTATTTAACTTAAGAGAATCTTCTAGTTAATATTAATGTTAAGCTAGATTATCTATACAATATCTAGCAAAAAATGCTCGACATAATGCGCTATAGAACAAATCTCGATACTCTTTCTCTAAAGAAGTTAAACAAGAATAACAAATTTATATTTAACAATACTATTGTCGAGTCGAACAACGCGTAACAGAAATTGTTGTAAACTTAGTATAATTTAATAACTTTATCAAGAACAATAATATTTGTCTAAAAGATCGAATCTTATTTATATCTTTTTTTGTATATTATATCTTTGCAATCTTTGTGCAAATTTTATACTCGTAAAATTGATTCTTCAAATATACTCTTATTATGTTTAGAACAATAAAATTGATTGCGTTTCAAAAGATTGTATTCTTTAGTCTTATTATTAACAATCTATTATTGCAACGTTTGCGCATTATAAAAGATAATCGAACAACAACAATTAAAGAATTAGTTAAGAAAGATAGATAAAATCAATTATAGATAAGTATTGTTAAATTTTGTATTAGATAATATACATGCAAGTGTTTTTACTAGCGAAGAATAAGTAAGAAAAATAGTTAAATTTAGATGCACTTTATATTGCATTCTTATAGCTCTTAATATTTAATTAATTTATTAAGAGAATTATAATATTATTTATACGCATCATCTATATTATATCTATATCTTAGCTATATATAAGAGTATTTAAGTATTACTTCTTTTTGTCGAAATCTCTCTTGCAAATATAAAGTTTCGATTTTCTTATTTTTGCAACCAATCTTTTTGAATTTTTTTGCGTATTGTATTTTTTAAGCTTTTGCTTTATATGCACGAGATAGTTTCTTAATATTTAACTATTTTTATACAATAAAAAATCTTTTTATTGAATAAGATATTATAACTTGTTATATTTTAATTTATAATTAAGAACATTTTATATATTTTATTTCTTGTTTTTGTCGACAAGTATTATATTCTTTAATACAATTATACTTGTATTTCAATAATATAATTTTAGTAATAAAATATAAAAAACAAAGTAAATATATTATTTGACAAGTAAATGCAAACAATATATTTGCAAGTTAACAATATTATTAATTTCGAACAATTTTGTAAACTTATAAGATAGCTTTTTCTTTAAGCAAGCGTCTAAGAGATTTTTTGTAAAGAGTATAATTTTGTTATCGACTTAATATTTTCTTAAAGTAGCCTTTTTATTATAATCTTAAGTCTATATCTATTGTACAATTTAAAGACAATTTATAAGTTAATTGCATTTATTTTATAAAGATTAAATTTGTTCTCGAACAACAAGAACATTTAAATAATTCTTGTTATTGTAATTAAATCAAAAATTCGCGATAACCTTAAATATTATTTAAAAGAATATTATATCAATAGACGTATAAGACGCGTTGTTGTAAATATATTAAGCAAAAACTAGTAACAAGTTCTAGTTATCTTGTTTATAATTGCAGTAACAACGTAGATAGTATTTTAATATCTAATTTTATCTTTTAATTTGTTTATTAATTTAAGAGTAAAAAGTAATACTTAGTTTTTGTTTAATACAAATGCAATAATATATTGCGAATTAGTAATTACTAATAAAGAGCAATTTACAATCGAAAACAATTCTCTAAACTCTAGAATAAATAAGCAAACTTTTTCTCCAAGTTGAACAAAATATTAATTAGATTTTTTATTGTTTATATAGATTTAACAAGTATGTATAGCGATATTTTGAAGTATTGATAAACTACTATTAGAATTGCGTTAAATATATTATTTTTACAATAACTAGCAAGGAGCTTTCTTATAAAGTTTATCGAGATTGTGATTTATAATTGAGTAAGAATAGAGAGCAAAGTTAGCTTGCTATAAAGACAATAATGCAAAGTCTTGTTTCGCTAATAGATATTGCAATCTTTAATATATATATTAATATTTGCAATTATCTTTAATTAATAGAACTTTCTACTTATAAAAGTATCTATCTTCTTAGTTTTAAAGTATCTTGTTAGAGTATTATTGTAATGCAAGCGTAGCAACTTATTTTTTTAGCAATATCTTATTAAGAATTAGAATAAAATAAAATAAAAATACTATTCTTTTGTAAATTAATTAATTTCTTTTTGCGCAAACTTAGCTTATAGTTTGCAATATTAGTTATTCTTTAATCTTAAATACTATAAAGTTCTTGTCTTAAAGTTTTTCGATTTTTGTTAACAACAAAGATAAAGAAGCTTCTAAATTGTCTTTTTTTGTATGCAATTCAAGTATTGCTACAATACAGCTACTAAGTTATTACGCTTTAAATTGTATTTGTAACTTTCTTCTCTTTAAATTTGTCAATTGTATTCTTTTTGTCTAAAGTAATTTTATTAAGAAGCTTGATTTCGAATTCTTTTTCAAATTTTTGTACTTAAGAAGTCTTAAATTCGCTCTTATTGCGCAATTTGTGCGTTCGACAAGCATTTCTTGTTAGCATTAAAGCTATTTTAATAATAGCAATAATAATGTTCTTCAATTTATTTTAAAGTATAAACAAATAAATTTTATTATTTAATCTTTTCTTGTAATCTAAGTATCAAGAGAGTTCGAATTTGTTTTTCTTGTGCAATATTTGATTTCAAAATTGTATTTTGCTAAAGAAAATATCTATCGCAATTAACAACAATTTAGCGTTGCTATCTTTATAAAGTATCAAAGATTGTTATAATTTATTAAGACAATAATTAAGTAGCAACTACTCTTAAGATAGTATTGATATTGCTTAAAGTTAATAACATTAGCAAACAACTTCTAATTGTAAATCTCGTATTATATTTTCGCAAAAAAAATTTTTAAGTAAAATATTATAGAATGTTACGTTGCTTAATCGACTTTATCTATAAAATATATTAATTATAATAGAATTGTTGCAATTGTAAATCTCGATATATTTATTTTAACACAAATATAGTTTTTGAAATTAAAGTAAATTAACATCGATATTTGCATAAAGATTGTAATAAGCTTTCGAAAAATTATTATAATATTCTTGTTAAATATAAAAGAACTGTTTTGCTTACTTTATTTGTTATCTTTTAAAAGCTCTATTAAGATTTAAGTAATTTTTGCATAGAATTTTATAAAACGTTAATAAAAGTTTGCAAAGTCTAGAAATATTTAAAGCTTGCTTAAATTAATAAGCTAAAAGTATATTTCAATAGAATCTACTTGATGTAAGTCTATTAATATATTATAATTGCTTATAATATATTTGAGAAATTTAATCGAAATTGTTATAAAAAAGTATTTCGATAACTTTGTATATAGCTTGTAGAAGCGTAATCTATTTAGAATTTAACGTACGCAATTTTAATACTTCTTTATATCTTAAAGTAGATTAAAATGTTATTAAAATAGATTATACAAAGATAATCTATTAAATTTCTCAAGACTTTGTTAGTTAAAGTCTAGAAGATAACTAATATATTTGTTAATTTAAACAATATTATTGCGTACTCGAAGTATTTATATTGTATTCGAAAGATCGTTTTCTATTTGTCGTCTTAACAAATTCAAATTTAATAATAAGTTTTTTTTAGATTTAGATTTGTAAAGTACGCAATATTTATTAGACAATCTAATGTCTTCTTAATAAAAGAGAGCAAATATCAATTTTTAATCGTAATTGTATTAAGATTGCAATAATCTACGCATAATTTTAAGCTTTTATTACTTTTTAATACAAACAATATTAATGTTTTAATTTAACTAATAAAATTCGCAAATTCGATCTAGTATCAAATTCTTTAAAAGATAATTACGTAAAATTAACAACTTTTGTTTAAAAAGAAAGTATAATAAATTATAAGACAATTTTTTTTCGAAAAGTAAATCTATCTTATAATCTTTCTCTTTGTGCTTAGGAAAAGTAAATACATTTTTTGAGTTAAAGATATTTTTGTAATTCTAAATATTCTTAGATATAATACACATTATTGACGCTTTGTTAACGTTAAGATTGCAATAAATTAAAGCAAATATTAAAATTTATTCTTCGAATTTCAAAGAATTCTCTAAGAATTTAACGACAACAATATCTTCTATAACTTAATAACGTCAAATTAGCATATATTAGATAACATAAAAATTAGCTTCTATTATTTAGAAAAGATCGACAATAATATTGTATACAATTTTATCGAATATATAGAAAATCTATTTTAATATATACTTTTGTTTCTTATTATTGCAAATCTTAATTTTTGCAAATCTTAATTTTTGCAATATAGAACTCTATAGGTTAAATCTTTTAATTTGTAAATACTTTTGTTTCAATTATAAATTGCTTAATCTTCTTAAAATATTATAACTTTGCTAGACGTTTATTAATGCAATTAATATAAGCATTTTTGTCAAGAAGATATCTTTGTTTGTATTACTTTTTGTCGACAAATATCGATAACTCTACAAAAAGAGTCTTTGTTTTGTATTTTTAACTTACAATTGCAATTACTATTTCTACAAACTTATTTAGTTTTTTCAATTGTCAAAGATCTCTTTTATAAGAGATCTTAACAATAACGCTTTCTAAGTATTTATTTTAAAACTTTTTCAAGAGTTATTAATTATATTAACTTGCAAGTTGTCTTTAACAAGTTTAAGATATTTTCTCTAAATATATTTCTTCTTATTACAATTGTAGCAAATGCACTTTTTCGATATACTTAAACTAACTTTGTTAGAGTTATACAAGCAAAGCTTTATTGTATTTTTTTGACAATTTACTAGTGTAATCGTTGGGTCGAGTTTCAATTCGATCGAATTAGTTCGCTTAATTCTAATTCTAGAATTGGGCAAAAGTTCTAGTTTAATCGAATAAGTCGAGCGCATAGAATGCGTCGAACGCTAAACTCAACTTGTCTAATTATATGACATTATGTAACACGCTAACTATATAAGATTAGCGTAAATTCTGCGCTAGCCTAATTAAGTTAGCGCATAGATAAGATAAGATAAGATAAGCAAATGCTAATGCGACGAAGTTAACTTAAATTTTTAACATTAATTCGACGAAATTCGATTTCGAAATCGAGTTCGCGTCTCGACTCTAACTCAATTCTACGAGACTCAGGAGAGTAGATCGAATTAAGAAAAAAGTGTTCGACTTGACTTAACAATTATACTACAATTTACAATTGTTAAGTTGTCGCAAGTCTTAATTGTTAATATAGGTTTTTTTAATTTGCAATTATACAAACTTTCTCTAGAGTTATTACGTAATTTTAAGAAAAATTCTTGATTTAATCTTTTTCTAAGTAGAATTAAAATTTATCTAAGATTTATAGTCTTTTTTCTATTAAAGATTGCAAGTATTCTGTAAAATTGCTTTTCTCTATTTTCTATTAATTTAGAAGTATATTTATTTATTTTGCAAAAATAATTAAACTAATTACTATTGCAATTCAAAAATATTAGTCTAATATATTTCGATATTAATCTTTGTATTATCTTCATCTAAAAGAATATCTCTTATTTACTTACTAGCGTCAAGTACTTCTAGCGTATATAATTAAACGAAAATTGACAAAGATTATATTTGTATCAATTGAAGAAATCTTGCTTAATTAGAAAGTCTCGATAAATTAATAAGTTCTATTAAACTTAATAGAGAATTATATCTTGCAATTGCATCTATTTATATATTTACAATTTTAATATATTATAAGGTTATTCGCATTTAATAAATGCTAACTTTAGTCCTAGATATATATAGATTTGTTATAATAAAAGTGGAAGTTTTGTATTACTAATATCTAGACTTTGTGCGAAATCAAGATTAGAATCTTGTATTACTTGCGAGAATCTAGAAGTTTAAGTCAAGCTTTGCGAGAGGCAATTTTAATATTTTTTAATATTGCGTTTGTAGATACGCTTGTTCTATATAGCAACTATAATTTGTCTACGTAAAATGCGCACATATTCTCTTAATTTATTCGATTTGTCTTAAAAGTAAAGTTTGCTTAAATCGACAAAATTTAATAATTAAATTGAAAAACGTAATAATTTGACGCAACTATACAACTAGCAAGCAATTGCAAACGTTTGTGCGTATTGCGAATATTAAAATCTTACGCGTTAAGATATAGTTTAACTCGATAAAGATTTTGTAACTTTGTCGAATATAGAAAAAACAAAACAAGCTCTTTAAATAGATTTTGTCTCAACAACATTAATTTGAGTACGTAGAGTAGATAGATTTATAAGATTTGCAAGATCTTGTAAATATCTTAATTTTATTAGCTCGATATATCTTTCGAAACGCGAACAATACTCTATTTGTAGAGCTTACAATATATATTATTTGCGTTTTAGAAGATAGATCAAGCTAATAGAGATTAGAATATTTACGAGATTCTACAAATCTTACAAATCTATTTACTCTATATACTTAAATTAATATTGTCGAAACAAAATTTAATCAAAAAGCTTGGTTTGTTTTCTCTATATTTAACAAAGTTGCGAAATTTTAATGGAGTTAGACTATATCTTGACGAGTAAAGTTTTAATATTCTTAGATTAATTGTCGATTCGATTTTCGGTTTTAATTTTTAAAATAAAACCGAATTATTAATTTCAACTATAGAAATCGAATCGAAAATCGATTTAATCTACAAATTTTAAAATTAAATTAAATTAAACTAAGTCGATTTTCGATTCAAAAGTTGGAATCGAATCAAATTGTTAAGAAATCAAAAATAATATTATTATATCAAGAATTACTAATTTTAGATCTAAATTATTAAGATTATTAAAATTTATTAAAATTTATTATAATAATGCATTACTCTAATATATTGCTAAATGATAATTAAAGAGAATTAAATAGAGAATTAAATAGAAAATTAGATAGAAATTTAATTATATTAACTATTTTATAATTAATCTAATATCTTAATAATTTGAATCGATTTTTCGATTCGATTTTCGTTTTCAAGTTTAGAATTGAATTAAATTGTCGATTTTAATTTTAAGAATCGAATTGTCAAGATTCGATTTAATTAATTGATTCGAATTCGATTAATCGAATCGACGCAATTAGTCTAGATATTCTTAATACGCACAAACGTTTGCAATTGCTCGCTAGTTGCACAGTTATATTAAACTATTACGTTTTTCGATTTAAATATCAAATCTTGTCGATTCAAACAAATTTTATTTTTAAGATAGATTTAATAATTTCAAGAATTAAATGCACATCTTAAATAAACAAATTATAATTATCTTACTACACGAGCGTAATTCTAGACGCACTATTAAGAAATGCTAAAATTGTTTTTTACGAAAACTTAACTTGAAATTCTAGATTCTTGCAAGTAATGCAAGATTTACTAGATCTAATCTTGATTTTGCAAAAAGCTCAAATATTAGTAATACAAAATCGCAACTTCTATTATAGCAAATCTATATATATCTAGAACTAAAGTTAAAGTTTATTAAATATAGATAATTTTATAGAGTTTGCAATTACTTAATTTAATACGATATTGTAAAAGATATACTATATTGAAAATATTAATTCTCTAAATAACTATCAAAAGTATTGCAAAAAACCTATAAAAGTAAGAGTATTTACTTCTGTTATTCAAGCAATGCATATATCTACGTATATAATTTACTACTAAGTAATTCTATCTAAAGATTTAAGTAAAAGAATAATAAGATTGTTTTAATTGCTTTAATCTATACAATACTCTTAATATTATTGTAGATTAAATATCTACGCTCTATATTGTATCTAATAATTATATAACTTGTAGAAAGCAATTGTCGTAGAGAGTTTCTATTATAGATTTTCGTTTGTATTAACGTTGTTCTTCGCAATTATTTTATTAATTAAATAATAATTATTATCTATCCTTTTTATTAATTAAGTATCTAATTACTATCTAGGTATTGCATCTACTAATAAGAATATAGAGAAGAAAATACATTTATATAATATTACTATACTTAAAAATTTACCTCTTCTCTTCTCTCTCTTCGTGTATCTATTTACTATCTACAAGATCTTCTAAATTAGAAAGATAATTAATGTCTATCTATTGCATTTGCTAACAAGAAAATAAGAAAAAATACGTATCTATATAGTGTTACTACAATCAAAAATCTAGCTCTTCTCTTCTTTCTCTCTAATTGTCTACTTACTATCCACAAGATCTTTTAAACCAAGAAGATAATTATTGGCTATCTACTATATTTGCTTACAAAAAAATAAAAAAGAACATATATCTAAACAATATTTCTATTGACTAAAAAGTATATCTTTTCTCTATTCTCTTCGTCTATCTATTAAAAACTTCTTGCATTACTATAGTTTGTAGATTTATAACTCTAGATAAACTCTAGACTCTTTCTCGACAAATATCTATTTGATAAAAATATCTAGATCTTCTTTATATAGAAGAATATTATATCTTATCTAATATTATATTATTATAGCATTTTTTTTGCAATATTTTTGTAGTAATCTTTATTTCTAATATACAATATATAATCGAAAATTGTTAAAACTTTTTGTTATATTTTTAAACTTAATCTACTAAGATTTTCTCTAAACTTTTCTTTTGAAAAATCGATAAATACTTTAAAAAAAAGTACTATTTCTAAGCTATCTAATTTTATCTATCTAGTTTAATATTGTTGTCTACTTTAGCTATTTTAGTCTAATAATTAAATAAAATTATATCTTAACTTTAAAATATAAAGTTTAACTTATAATATTATAATATCTATTATAGATAAATCTAATTTTTTTTAAACTTATAATATTTTGTAATATATTAAATATAACTTTGAATTATAGACTTAACTTAATATTAATACTATTTTTAAGCATATTAATATATATACTGTTTGCAATTTCTTAAATTGTATTTTCTAATATACAATTAAATTTATCTTTAATTTAATCTATGATATATTAAATTAGATTTAGCAATACTAATTGTAAAAAGAATCAAGACTATATAAATATAAATTCGAAATATAAATTTAAAAATACAATTAAGTAGATATAAGTTTAAATAATAAAATACAAAAGCGCAACTATATAAGTATAAATTTAGAAAACATATTGCAAAAGTGCAACAATATAGCAGCAAATTTGTAAAATAAAACAAAAAATTTAACAATAAAAGAGTAGATTTGTAAAATAAAGTATAAAAGTATAACAATATAGAAGTAGATTTATACTTTAATTTATTCGAATTTCTTTTTTTATTATTTAAATTTTTTATTAAATTTTTAACTTTTTGTATTAAGAGTTGTATTTGCTCTATAACTATATTATCTATTAATATATCTATTAATTTGTATTAGTATTAAGAGCTACTTACTTGTTTTTTTGTCTATTCAAAAACAAACATATTGTTGTTTTTACTACAATCTTAATTATATATATTAGTATTTATTGTTCTTTATATAAATATATTTGTTCTATATACTTGTATTTAGTTGGATTTTCTAATTTTAGAATCTAGATTCTATTAGTACTATTAGTATTAGAATCTTGCGTTAACAAAAGTCAATATTTCTAAATATTAATAGTAACTATATCGCGAAAAAGATCGGATTGAATCAAATTCTATTTCTAGAGAATTTGCTCCGAATTAAATTCTTAGTTAGAAAATCTGTCTCGAATAGATTCTTAGATAAAAAATTACGATCTACGCGAATAGAAAGATTGCTAGAAATAGATTTTCGTAGATTCTTGACGTCAAATCTTGTACAAAATAAATAATAAATTTGAATCTATATATTTATTTAACTTCGAATTTGAATTTATTCTTAGTTTTAGATTTAACTCGTAATAATCTAGTTAAATTCTTATACGCAAAACTTGTTCTTAACTTGCTTTATGCATAGATTAAAGCGGATTAAATTTTCGATTAATTTAATTCGTTCTGCGCAATAATAGTAATAGATTATCTATGTTAGAGTTTGCTCTTTCCGAGATTCTATATCTTAACATAAGATATTAAATTGTTCTCTTAATATCTCTTAATTACTCTTACTAGTGCTATGTCGTCGGACTTGTCCCCCGGGCGCGCAGGAGCAGCACTCCTAGTATATATGTGTAATAGATAGTATCGTATTTGTCAAGTCGCAATTATTGTAATCTTTTGACTTGATAGACTTTGGACATCTATTATTCTAGAGGCGTTACAAAGTAATCGCAATCTAACAAGTGCACAAATTAAATTGTAAGATTGTAAGTTCGATCTATAAAATTTTTGTCAAGTCAAGAAAGTTTTCGATTGCGCTTACAAGATTCTTTGCTCTTGAGAGCCTATTTATAGTACTAATAAATTAGGGAAGATATATCGCGAACGTAGTTTGATTTAGCTTTCTCTTAACTTATTCTCGCGAACGTAAATCTAGAGGGGAAGATAGTTGTTATGTCGTCGAGCTCGCCTCTCGAACGCGCAGGAGCAACACTTCTAGTATATATATGTAATAGGTAATATCGCACTTGTTAGATATACTATTTAATTAAAGTTATTAACTATTAAAAGTACTTCAATTAGTAATTTAAAAAATTATTAAACAAGCTAAATTCAATATACAAAAGAATATATAAAATTTCTATAGTAAATATTGATTTTATAGAAAGTAAAAATATATAGTTTATCTTTTATATCTATATATTGAATTTCTATTTCGAATTTTCCGAATTAACAATTATTAGCTTAAGTTAACTATATTAGAATAACAATTATAAAAAAGTTCTAAATATATCTAACTCTAGAACTATATTTTATACAAATTATTAGACTAATTTAGATTATATTAAACTAATAGTTGTAACAAAATTCTAAATACATTTAATTCTAAAATTGTATTTTATACAATATTAATAGATTTTAATAACTCGAATATCTAATTAAAGTATTAAATTAGAGAAAAATATTGCTTGAAAAAAGATATTAAAGTATCTTTAAATATTGCTACAATATTGACTATATTCGACTATATTAGACAAACTATAATCTGTAAAATTTAATTATATAAATAATTGGAAATAACTCTTTCTAAATACTTTTAACGACTTAGAGCTCTCGAGAGTATTGTATCGATATCTTAGCTTCAAAGCTATATTAGCTAGATAGAGTTGCTAAAAAGTTTATTTCGAATTAAAATATCTTTCTTCGCAGAACAATATTGTTATAGACTATAATATTTCTCTTAATTTATTTAGTAATATTTCTATATTTACTTACAACATAAACTATAAAAGAAAAAATATCTCTAATATCTATAATTATTTAAATTTCTATTCGATTGCAACTTATATGCACAATAGTTTTGCAATTTCTAATATAGTTTTTTTAATTTATATTATAATATCAAGTATATGTGCGCTTACAAAAATACTCAATGCTTTGGATATTAAATATATTTTCTTATATATGCGCTATACTTTTACAAGAAGTAAAAGTTCATCTTCTTATTAATTAGTTGTAAATTAAATAATAAAATATTGTTAATAAAGATAAACAACAATATATTAAACAATAACTATATAATTATTTTATTAGTTTTCGCAAAAGTTGATTATATAATATATATAGTATATTTCTATATATTGTTGACAAAATATTTATAAAGTTAACAAACTTGTATTGTTTTAACTCTAATGTTTAAGTTAATTTTAATGCGCAAGCAAAGAAATAATATATTAATTTAATGTTTTTGTTTTTGTTTTGCACTCTATTATTTTTATTTCCTTTGATTTTCTTAATACATTTATTCTTTTACTTTGTATTTAACACAATAACAAAAATAATACTTATTTCTTGTTTATTAATTTTAATTGTAGTCTTAAGCTAGAATTTAATAGATATTTCGACTATTCGAGATATTATTAACAATATTTTTTATTATACTTTTTTCTTTACTCTCTTAAATAGAGACAAAGTATCTATTAATTATTTGTTATTTAAAGAATTAAAGATTTAAAAATAAAGAGCTTCGACTTTAAAGCAATACAATGTTAGTCTTAAAGATATAAAATAAGAAGAATATTGTAATATACTAATTAGCTCTACTTAATTTTTTCGACAACTTTGCTAAACAAAATAATACAATTTTTATTAGTTTAGAGACGCTAGAAGAAAAAAACCGAACAAATTATTTTTAAAATTAATATCGATTAAATATTTTTACGCTTCTTTTGTTTTTCAAGTAGACTACAATACAAAAGCAAAAGATTAATTTGCTTACATTATTTTATAATTAATATTAGAATTTAATATAGTTTCGATATATATATTAATTGTAACAATTCTTGCTATACAAATTGTTGTTCTTAAATAAAGCAATAGCATTATTTAATATATAATATCTTAGAACTTAATTTACTTTTTCGCAAGAAATTTTGTATACTCGAAGTTGAACTTAAATAAAATTTAAACAAAAGTTGCTAAATTGCAAACAAAATTTAAATATAATTGTAAAAAACTATTTAGTTCTAAGCTTGCACAGAAATATAGATAGTTTTATTTAAAGTAGAATGCAATTAAATACAAACTTGTTTAATACAAACTTAGAGTTTTTAAAGATAAACTAATAGAGAGAAAGCAAAATAAAGAAGAAAAGCAAAGCAAAGAAGAAGTTAAGAGAAACAAAAAGAGAATCTATTAATAAAGAATATTTTTAAAGATTAGCATTGTAATTCTATATTTTTATTTTTATTGCAAACTCTTCTCTTATTATAACTTTAATATTAAAGTTATTAACGTAGATAATTATTTCTTTATTAACATATTTTATAAATATAGAATGTTTAAAAAGAATAGTAAAATTCTAGAATTTTTGTTGCAAAATTCAAACAAAGTTTATACACTTTAATTCGAGTGCTATTTCAATATTAATATTGTCTCTCTAGATTTTATAATAATATAATTTTATTAAACAAGCTTTAATACTTAAGTAAAAAATTGCTTAATAATATACTTATAAAATAGAGAAAAAACTTGCTCAACAGATATTTTAGTTTAAATATATAAAATATTTTTGTCAATAAAGTCGAGAATTGTTATAAATAATACTATAATAAGTTGTTGATAAATAATATCTCGAGAAATATAATAACAATAAGAGTACAAGTAAATTATAAATATCAAAACTATATCGACAATTCGGGGAATCAACTCTCTAATTTTAATATACTAAGATAGTTTAAATAATCCGAAGCAAATACAAGATCTACTTAAAAGTCTTCAGAAAACTTGTATTTAAAAAGTCGAAAAAAGCTTGATAAAAAGTCTAATATTAATATTCGAGATACGTACAAACTCTTGTAGCACTTGGATTACGTTTCTACTTGTTATTTGTTTACACTAAAGTAATTTGTATAGCAAAATCGAACAATTTGTAAGATTTTTACGCAACAGCGATATGCAAATAGAAGCTTCTCTAAATATAAATAATCATTACGCTCTATATTGTTATTTGTGTTTGTAAATTGTATTTGTAGATTTTAACAATACAAAAATAGAATAGAGTCTTAACAATACAAATAATATTCGAATAACGTTTAATGTATCTCTTATTTTTTTTATAATATCTAGAATCTACTCGAATTTAACTAGATTTACGAATATAATTCTAGAGCTAAGATATTTACACAATGGTTTCAAGAGTCTCGAGTCGCTAATAGAGTCTCTATAGAGTTATCCCGAACTGTTAATGTATAATTGAATAATTGTAGACTTATTAAGACGAAATATATGCATATTAGAATTAATACAAAAATAGTAATCTACAGTTTAAAGATTAACTTGTTGCAAATTATGAAAAATTAGCAAAGTAACAATATTGAGAAACTTGCTATTTATTATAAGTCTTTTTAGAATTAACGCAAATAGTAAAAACTTCGAAATAGATATTAAATACTAAGAAGTCGAGTTATAAAGTATATTTAAATAGTAAATTAAGAAAAAAGCATATTAACAAAAGTACTTTAACGTATTAGAGTACAAAATAAATCAATTAAAATTTAAACTAACTAGGATCTAAATTAGATCTATATTAAATTAAATTTAGATCTTAAAGATATATAAAAAATATCTATAAAATAATATTAATTTAAATAGCAAGTTTAGATTTTCTTAAGAGTTTAATTAGAGTTGTTAAAATAATATATAAACCTAAGTATCTATAAATATTCGAAAACTATATATTCGAAATTTAGAAAATATATTGTAAATATCGATCTCTTTAAAATCGAAAAAATTTAATTTTAAATTTTGAAGAAATTGTTTTCTCTCTTGTTAAAGCTACTACTTAAGCAATAAAATTTTAATGTTTAATTTCTAAATCACTTTTGCTAAATTGTATTTACAGTTTTTCTTGCTAATTTAACGTAATTTTTATAATATTATCTATTATATTATCGAGATAAATTACGTAACTTCGAGAGAGATTAACAATAACAAAAAGAGTAACAAAGTTAAAATATTGAAATTTGCTAGGTTTTAACTAACTTTAAACATGTTTGTCTAAATCTATTATATAGAGCGAAAAATAATACAAAAGTTCTCTATTAGCAATTTATACACATATATGCATCTATTTATATATTTGAGATTATATTTTATTTGAAGATTATATATAAAAAGCAAATCCAAACTATCTAATAGATAGTTCCTAGAAGCGATCATAAAATCTATAGATATTTTTTGAAAAATATAGCAAGAACTATAAACATATATTAATTAATATTTAACAATAGTAATTGTATCGATAGAATATCTTTAAAACTAATATTAAAGACAATAACAGAAATTGTAAATATATATTAAATAATCTTTAGCAATAGTAATTGTATTAATAGTGCGCTTTCGAAATTCTTCTTAAGCAATATTATAAAACAACTGTATATTAAATAATTTTAATATTGAATTTCTAACTTCTAATATAAAAAATAATGTATAACAAATAATTCGAGTTAGTATTTCGAAATATAGACAATAAGCTTAAAAATGCATTTGAGTAGTGTCAAAGACAAAAAAAGACTATAGATAAAAATTATATCATTTTCCTTAAAAAAAACGTTTTTGCTCTTTAAAAGTTGAAATTTCAAAAGTTAACAATAAATAATATATATATATTTGTTTCTTAAACTTCTGTTGTTAATATATATATATGTTTTAGATGCAATAATATTAGTAGAGAATAGACTAATTGCGTCGATTTGAGAAATCGAGTTCGATTCGAATTAAATCAAAAGTCTTGGCAATTCGATTTAATTTTATTCTTTAAATCGAAAATCGAATCGAAAAATCGAATCGAATCGTCAAAACTACTATTTTTAGTAAATTTTATTATTTTTAGTAAGAATTAATTAATAATTTAATAGAAATAGTTAATCTATTTAAATTAATTAATAAATATATTAGAGATTTCTTTTTATAAATATATTACTACTAAGCATTATTTAGTAATTAATAAAAAATCTAAATTTAAACTTAATTTATACTATTTTTAGTATTCTTAACATTTTTGACAATTCGATTCGATTTCAATCTTTAAATTGAAAATCGACTCGATTTAATTAGATTCGATTTCAAAATAGTTAAAATCAAATTAATTTTCGATTCGATTCCTAAAGTTGAATTGTCGATTTAAGTTGATTTTAGAAGTTGGAACCGAAAATTTAATCGACAGTTAATCTAGTAGAGAATTAAAACTTCTTTATAGATATTTTGTTTAGCTTTAATACTATTGCTATTATATTTCGTAGTATAACAAGCTAAATATTAAGAATATTATAAAATATGTTATTAACTTTTCTATTATAGTTATATTCGAAATGATTAATACTTCCAATGCAAAGAGTTTTAACAATTTAATCTACAACTTCGATATATATATTTATATTATTATTAGTTTTATTTCTTTAAATTTCGATAAAGCTAGAACTCTTTCGATTAAGATATCTCTTTTTACTAGATATTGCTTTTTTCGACAATAATATAAAGATTTATTAACGTATCTAAGAAGTTGTTCGAATTTTTCTTGTTATTATTTTTGCAAAAGCTCTATTTTGTTACTATGTTATATAGAATTCTCTAACTTCTATTTTTAGTAAACAATAATTTATTTACAACAACGTCTACTACTAATAAGAAAAAATTAACAAATACAATAAAGAATCTAAGTGCAAATATAGATATATATATATATTTTGCTAGAAAAATTATAATTTTAATTGTTGCTTTAATAGAAAATAACTATTAACTAACTTGCTATTTATCTTATTAATAAATACAATAAGCTCTTTAATCTTTGTTTTAGAAATCTTTTTGTATTATTTAGTATTAGCAAACAAGTCTAATCTATAATTATTTTATTCTTTAAAGATAAAAAGATAATATAGATATCTTAATAAATATTTTAATAAATACAATATTTCAACTCTTATTAATATAATTAAGCGAGATACTAAAATCGATTATAATAACTTGTATGTTTTTCGTATAAATGCAAATTACTTCTTTGTAAACAAAGCATCTAATATTCTTACTATAAATATTAATAAACAATTGCAATATAATCGATTAATTGTACTAATTAGATTTTTATGTATTTTTATATATATTTATTACTAGATCTTGTATTAAAATATAATTGCAAACAGAAACATATTTACAATCTTTTCTTCTCTAAGATTATCTTTGTTAACAATAATATTTCTTGCAATCGAAAGATTCTAAAGTATATTCTAATAAAATTATACTTTAGCTATGTTAATTATACAAGAACGTAAAACAATACTTTTTAAAGAGAATTTTGTAAATATTTTTAAATACAATTTAATAATAATATTTAATTAATAGCTACTAGAGTTCCAATAAAGCAATATCTTCTATATAGAGACTTTTTTCTTTTCTAAGTTGAAAATCGTCTTATTTTTTTCGATTTATTTGTAAAGACTCTATATTAAATACTAATATATTTATTTGAATAACAAATTCTTCTTTATTATCTCAATACTTTCTTTGTTATATTATTGCTATTAATTAACTTTGCTCTCTATTAAAAGCAATAAGATTAAATTTACAATCTTCTAAGACTACAAAGCAATAAAAAGAAAAGTTAATCAAGTATTGCAATCGAGTTTCTTAATATTAAACTTAGTAGCTAGACAATAAATGTATATACGTTTTTTGCAAAGTTGTAGCAAGCTTATAATCTTGTTGTTATAACAATAATAATAAATACTCTTTTGCAATAGAATTTAGAGATTCTAGTAGACTTTCTATTCTTTTGCGTTAAAGTAATTGTTTCAAATTGCGTATTTCTTAGTATCTTATATATTTCTTCAATAAAAAATACGCGTTATTATTACATTATTATCTCTATAGCAAAAGATTTAGTCTAATAGTATTACTTTTTATTGCAATAAAATAATACTTAATTTCTACAAAGCTCTATCTTGCAATTAATCTCTTATATATAAATAGATATCTCTAATTTCTAGAATATAAATAGTTATTAAATATCTAGTAAGAAAAACTTGTTAAACAACGTCTTTAATAAACGTTGCTTTACTTAGATTAAACAAAAAGCTCTTTATATAAATATATATAAAATAAGAACTATTTGTATACTTTTTGTCTCTAATTGTCTTATCTTAGCAACAATTAAATATTTATTTACAACAATAATATTGTTGTTGTTATTAATCTTAATAAAAACTTTATGTGCAACAATCTTATAACTTTGCTAAAAGATATTGTAATACTTCTTACTCTTAATAATATACTAATAGAGATAATTTAAATAAACTTTAAAATCTACTTTTGCGCAATGAATACAAAACTATTGCTAACAAATAATTACAATTATTAAATCTTAACAAACAAATTCTTGCAATTTTTTAAAGTTTTAATATTTCGAAATATCTTTAGACCGAAATATAATTTTTTTTAATGAATTTTTTTGTTACGATAATAAAAGATATCTATTCTATAATCTTTAGTAGCTATATAAAGTAATACTATTTATATCTTAATTGCAATTCTTTATTTGCTATTGTTTAAAATGTTGCTAGCTAGATTGCTTGCTTAGATCTTTAATTATATTAAAATAAAGACAATTAAAAAATATATCTGCGATTTTCGTTTTGCTTATATTGATAGAGACTACTTTAACTTTACTACTTTCGATAGTTTTCTTTTGCTTTGCGTTATATCTTAGATTAAATGTTACTAGAGCAATAATATTTCTTGTAAGCGCAAAGTAATTACTTGCAATATTTTATTAAATATATTAAATATATTTTATATCTCTAAACAATTGAACGCTATATTGCATATTATCTTCTATTTTGTCTTTGTAGAATTTCTGCAATTTAACAAGTTTATCCGCATTTCGGAAACGTAACTCTAGTAGATCTAGAAAATTATTTTTTCGAGACTTTTGTTCAAGCAGATCTAGCAGATCCGACAGATCTACTAGTCTGAAAAAGACAATATAAGAGCTTACTAAGCAATATAAATTATATCTATATAATACTCTTGTATTTTTTGTAATTTATATTGCTTAGTAAGCTCTTATATTGTCTTTTTCAGACTAGTAGATCTGTCGGATCTGCTAGATCTGCTTGAACAAAAGTCTCGAAAAAATAATTTTCTAGATCTACTAGAGTTACGTTTCCGAAATACGAATATTTATATATATGTTATGCAATCTAGATAATGCGAAATTTGTTAATTAATTTATTACTAGATCGTTTATTAAATTGCTAACAAACAAACTTAAACTCGAAATTTCTATCTTAAAAGCAAACTTTTTTGCAAAGACATTACTGTTAGAATTGCTATTGTCTATAACAACAATTGTATAATTGTTTTCTTAAGAAGAATACTTCTAATAACTTCTAAGTGTTCTAACAAATCTCTACTCAATATTGACAAAAATATCTTTTATAAGAAAAAAATTATTAATATTTTTTGTATCAAACTTTAGTCTTTAGAATATAATAAATATTATGTTAGCTACTTCTTTTGTTGAGAAACAATTGTTAAAATATAAAATTCTAGTAAGTCTAAGACTATAATAATGCTGTTAAATTAATAGAAGTCTAACATTTATCTTTGCTATATTAAAATCAATTTTAATTTAATTTTGTAGACTTTGCGTTGTAATTAAATTTGCTAATTTTTATTACTTTTCTTCTAGTAACAATATTATAGAACTTGAAAAGAAATTAGTTGACTTCGAAGCAATTCTAATAATTTTTCTAATAATATTATATTATTGATAATATCTTTTGCACGTCTAATAGATAGCAAAAAGATACTAGAAGATTACTAGCAATTAAATATTGTTTGTATATATAGAGAATAACTTATTTAGATTTTATTTGTTTATTCTAAGTTTTTAAAGCAATAGTAGAGCTCTATATAATAGACACACTACTGCTAGAAAGAAGAAGATTAAGAAAATTGTATTTGATTATTTGCTATACTATTTAGTATAGTAATTGTTTATTGCACTTCTCTTCTTATAGCATTTGTCTCTTTTAATTTGCTCTTCTACTTTTTTTGCTCTTGTTATCTAGATAGAATAAAGCTAGTAAACTCTAAAATAGTTCTAGTAACTCTTCTAGTAACGCTATACTATTGGTAATCTCTTTCGCGCATCTAATAAATATCGACAAGATACTACAAAATAGTCGATAGTTAAATATCTCTTGTATATATAGAAATGTCTATTTAGATCTTGCTTTTCTATTCTAAATCTCTAAAGCAATATTTGCAAACTTTTACACGCGCATCTATTGATTGAATTATTGACAATATATATATATAGATATTAGTTGTAGTTAAGCAATTCTTAGATTTATAACTTGCGAAATGTCTAATATAAATCGAATGCTTAAGAGTAAACATAATAAAAGTTTGCTACTAGAGCAAAATATTCTTCGACATCTATATATAATTGTTATAGAAGTTTTCGATTTTAATTCTTTTATTTACAAGATAGTATTTAATATCTTAGTTGTTTTTAATGAAGAATTTTATTTAGATTAGAATTGTTATTAAACTTGTTTTTATTAATATGAAATTTAATATTCTATTGAACTATCTATTGAGAAATATTAGAAACTATAGATTCTTTGTTATCTAACTCAATTTCGATGGAAGATAATTTTAATTAAGAATAATCTTATAGTAATAGAGATTATAAATAAAAAACTAAATAAATTATATTTATTAATTTCGATAGATCTAATTTGTAGATATAATTGTCAATTATTTTGGTAGTTTTATAGAGTTCGAAATTCTTGTCTTCGAGAGATTGACAAATTTGGTTAATTCGAAGATTGCAGTTATAAATTTATTTGATTGTTTATACAAAACTCTAAGACTAAGTAACAATAGCAATTAGTATATTTAATTTGATTTATCTATATTTTTTGCAACTCTATACACAGAAACTTGTTAAGAGCTTCGAGTTTGTTTAAGTAATTATTTGCGTCTCTTATTTCTTTTCTAGTATATAATATCATTTTTGTCGAAATAGTTTTAAGTAATTCTAGATTTAAGCGAAAGTAATAATCTTTAATAATAAAGAACAATATCAGCTCGATAAAATTACTCTAATAATTGTTGATTTCAAACTTAACTATAAATAAATAATTGCACTAGTTGTTTTAATTGTAATTAAGATAGAATCTAAAATATTATTTAAGTATTACGTTAATATTAGCAATATGTTTGTTTATTTTCGAATAATAGAATATTAAGAGCTTAGATATAATATTTATGCAATTGCACAAATATTTTTAAAAAACAATTACAAACTAAGTATCTCTATGAAACAATCAAGATTAAACTATTTTATTTTCGCTAAATATAATAGATAAAGATCTCTACAACAATTAAAGCTTTTAGAGAGTTTAACAATACAAACTTCTTCTTTCTAGAAAGTCTATTTATTACTACTATAATTTATTAATAAAAATTAGTGTAACTATTGAATCGAATCGAATATTTTTTTCTTAATTCGATCTACTTTCTTGGGTCTCGTAGAGTTGAGCTAGGATCAAGACGCGAACTCGACTTCAAAATCGAATTTCGTCGAATTAATGTCAAGAACTCGAGCTAATTTCGTCGGGTTAGCATTCGCTTATCTTATCTTATCTTATTTATACGCTAATTCGATTAAGCTAGCGCAGGGTTTACGCTAATCGCATATGATTAGCGCATTACGTAATATTACGTAATTGAGCAAGTTGAATTAAGCGCTTAACGCGCCTTATGCGCTCGATTTACTCGATTGAACTAGAACTTTTGCTCGACTCTAGAATTAGAATTGGACGAATTAACTCGATCGAGTTAAAACTCGACCCGACGATTACGCTAATAAAAATAGTCTATTTAATAGAATTCTAATAAAGAGATGATAAAATTATAGCTAATATCTTGTTAATATTGTTTCGAAATAAATAGTAATTTAAGAAGTTTAACTTTTTTAATTTTGCAAATCACTTTAATACGTTTCTATAGATAGTAAGCTTTAATAAATTTTCTAATAATTCTAGTTATATGTAATTAATAGTAGTATAAATTAACTAGCTTATAAGTATTAGTTTTGTCTAAATAGATTGTCGAAGATATTTTGTAAATATATTAAACAATAACAATATATAGTTGCTTCCTATTTAGAACAAAAATACAATTTCAAAAGTAAATATTATTGTTAATATAACTTTGTATTTATTGAACTTTATACAATAACTCTTCTTAATTAGTATCTAAAGAATTTGATATTTATTGTTTATTTTTGTTTCAAAAATAATTTAAAGAATTTTATTATATAGATATATTATGCAAATACATTGCATTAAATTATTTTAAATAATAGAATCTTTGAAATTTATATTTAGATTGTAGATATTGATAGATATTGTGTTAGATGATACTAACTTATTATTATAATCTATAAAAGATATTCTAGACTTTTTGTATCTAAATTGTTAGCAACTATATTATATATTTAAATTACTATAAATATAAGAAATTTTTCGAGTCTATCTAACTAGAGAGAAGCTAGTACAATTGTATAAATAATTCGAATGTAATACTAGCTTCTAATAGTAAACTAAATATATTAGTGCTAAGTGCTTAAAGTAACAATTTATTGTTGTGCAAAGTTTTCTTTCTAAGAATTTTTTTCTAAAATTCTTACAAATTAATATCTCTCTAAATTATAGTTCTATATACTATACAGTTTTGTTTTATATATATTGATATAGTAATATTTTGTTACGTATTTGTATATAGTCTTATAGTATTAATTTGTTTCAATCTATAAGAGCAATTATTTAATAAAATAGTTAATTTGATATATAATACAAGACAATATTTAAATAGTAGCAAAAGACAACCAATATATTAGTATTTTTAGAACAGTAGTAGTGCGAAGATTTAACTTAAGTTTAATACAACTACGAAATTGCAAGCTATATTACAAGAAGAAGTTTTACAAAACAATAACACTTTATTGTTGTTTAATTTCCACAAAGAAATTAAATATACAAAGCTACTTATTGAAAAGAAATTAAAGAAATATAAACTTTAGACAAGATAAGATTTTTGTATTGGTTAAGCAAAAAACAGATATTCTATAAAGTCTCTTTGTAATAACAAGATTAATGTAACAAGTTTATATTATTTTGCAAAAACAATTTTGATAGCAAAAATAACAAATTACTATTAAAAAAGCAATGCTCTATATAATTTATAAAATCAATTGATTTATATTTATATTATAGAAAGAACTTTAAGACATAAAAAAACTAAATTCGAAATATACAAAAAATGTGTTATAGAAATTTTTTTAAATTTGCTAAATTTAGCAATTTTTTTGTAATACGTCGACAATTTAATAAAAGAGTTATAAAAACAAATATAAAAATAGAATTAAAAAATGAAATTAAAAATAAATTGTACAATACTTAATAAATCTTATCAAAAATTTGAATTTTTTTTTTTTTTTTACTTTTTGCAAATACAAAAATATTAAGCAACTTCTATTGCAAATTATTAACAACTTTATAATATATATCGAAACTCTAAAAATAAATCTCGATAAATATAATAAATGATAAAAATGTAACTATTATATATATTGCTTAGAAAATAAATTGAGAAAAAACTAATAATATAATTCTATTTAAAATTAAAAATGTATCAATTGCGTTAATACAATATATAGAAAATATATTGTTTTGAAAATCTAAAATTGAAAATAAAATTTTAAAATGAGAATTGTTTTCTTAATTTTGCAACAATTTTAGAGAGAGTTTATATAGCTAAAAACAAAAAAAATCTTTATTAAGAAAAAAGATTTGCAATATATTAAAAACAAAATTAAAAAATATAAATAAGCTTTTTTTTTATAGTTTAGAGAATACTAACATTAATATATATAACAAACATAATTGCTATAATTGCAATAAAGAAATTATATCTTAAGAAATTGTTTAAATACTTTAAAAATAAATATGCAAATAAATATAATAAAAAGTTTTTAATAAATTTTTGTAATTAATACTTAGTAAATATTTCTACTACAATCTTTTAGTAAAGAGAATTTTAATAATTTGAAAAATTGAATAGATTTGTAATAGTTGTAGTTGCAATTGCAAATTAAATATATAAAATAAAAATTTTATCTGTAAAGTTGTCAATATTTGTTAATATAAAGTAGTATATACAAAAATATCTTCTTAATAATAATAATTATATTAATTATATTAGCAAATAACTAATAAAGTTATAATATTTTGTAAAAAAAAGTAATTTTATACCTAAAGCAAAAATATTTAGAATTTAAAAGACTTAATTTGCAGAATTTTATATTGCAAAAAAAAAATTTGCAATAGAAAAAAATAAAGTATATATTAAAGCAAATTTCCTATATATTTGATTAAATAATTTACAATATTACTGTTAATTTTTTCTAAATAATAAAAATATATTTATATATCGATTAATATATACTAATCTCACGCTATAAAATTACAAAAAATATAATTGTATTAAAAACTTTAAAAGACTTTTTAATAAATTAATTGTTAATTCGATTTTCGATTCCAACTTCTAGAATCGACTCGAATCGACAATTTAGCTTTAGAAATCGAATTAAAAATTATTTTAATTTCAATTATTTTAAAATTAAATTAAATCGAATCGAGTCGATTTCCGATTTTAAAAATTAAAATCGAATCGAATTGTCAAAAATATTAAGAATACTAGAAACAGTATAAATTAAGTTTAAGTTTAGATTTTTTATTAATTACTAAGTAATGCTTAGTAGTAGTACATTTATAAAAAGAAATTTCTAATATATTTATTAATTAAGTTAAATAAATTAACTATTTCTATTAAATTATTAATTAATTGTTACTAAAAATAATTAAATTATTACTAAAAATAATAAAATTTACTAAAAATAGTAGTTTTGACAATTTGATTCGATTTTCGATTCGATTTTCGATTCGATTTTCGATTTTAAGTTTGAAATTGAATCGATTTGTTAATTTCAATTTTAGAAATCGAATTGTTAAGACTTTCGATTCGATTCGAATTAAATTGTCAAGATTCGATTTAATTTCTTAAATTGAACTCGATTTTCTTGAATCGACGCGATCAATCTACTTTTTAAAATCTAAATTTTTATTCTTTATTTGTTTTAATCTATTGTAATTTAAAAAGAAATAAAAAGTTTTAAATATATAATATTTCAAAAAATATTCAATATTAAAAACTATAATAAAAAAATTAATTTTTTTTTTTTTTTTAGTTTTCTTAAATACAAAAATAAAAATTATAATATTAATTTGCTATTTAGAAGAAAGTTGCTATTTAAATTGTTCTACTCTTTTTTCGAAAAAAAAAACTCAATATTTTATAAAACTAGTTTCTAGAGAATCTAATATTAAATAGAATTTGCAAAATAATTAATTTTATCAAAATATTAATACTATTTATATTAAAGAGTAATAGTAATTTAAGATTATATATTAATTATTGCAATCTTAATACAATAAAAATTAATAATATATATTTTCTTTCTTTAATTAAAGAGATACTAGATTGTCTAATAGATATTGCATACTTTATTAAACTAAATCTAAAAAATCCTTATTATTAAATTTGTATTTGTTAAAAAAACAAATAGAAGATAGTTTTTCGAACACAATATAGTTACTTTAAATATGCAATAATACTATTTAAACTAATAAATACTTTAACTACTTTTTAAACTTAAATTAACAAAGTATTGCAAGATTTATTTAATCTATATAATATAACTCGACAATATTCTGATTTATTTTAATATATAAAAAAGATACTAAAATTATGTTTGTTAAATTTTCGAGAGATTACGCTTGTACAAACTACATATTAAGTTATTTTAATATTTTTTAATAACAAATTTGATTAATTTTTTGAAATATATTATTAGCAACTATAATATATCGATAGATTTATACTATCTTCTTCAAAAAGAATATCTTTTTTCTACTTAGTAGTATCGAGTGATTTCGACATATTTAATGGGTCGAAAATTAACAAAGCAATTATTTACATTAATTGAGAATTGCTTACTTAATTAGATAGTCTCGATAAACTAATAAGTTTATTAATTTTAATATATAATAAAAACTTTAACTTGCAATTGTATTTATATATATAATTTTAATTTTAATATACTAGTAGTTATTCTATTTGTAAAACTTATATTGCGTATTCTAATAAATCTAAAATTACTAAATTTAATATATTATTGCAAGAATTATAGTAGATTAAAAATAATAGTTGCTCAAATATCTATTAAAAGTATTGCGAACAATTTTTAAAAGTAGAAAAGTATCAATTTTCAATTCAAATATAGTATATATTTATATATATAAGATACTAAGAAGTAACTCTATTTAGAGATCTAACTAAGAGAATAATAAGACTATTTTAATTGCTATATTTTGTACAATATTGCTAGAGTTATTGCAAGTAAAACGTTTATTTTCTATATTATACTTAAAAATTGTATTGTATATAGAAAGCGCTTATTGTACAAGTTATCTATTGTAAATTGCTCCTTATCTTAATATTGTTTTTCGCAATTGCTTTATTAATTAGATGGATGATTATCGTCTATATTTTGCATTAATTAGATATATAGTTATTGTTTATCTATTATATCTACTAACAAAAATATAGAGAAGAATAGACACTTATATAATATCTTTACAAATAGAAAACTAGTTATTTCTTTCTTTCTTTTTATCTATTGTTTATTGTTTACAAGATCTTCTAAATTAGATCGATAGTTATTGTCTATCTATTGTAGTTGCTAACAAGAATATAGAAAGAAATATACATCTAAACAATCTCTCTATAGATAATAAACTAGTTGTTCTCTTCTTTCTTTCTATCTAATATTTATTGCCTACAAGATCTTCTAAATTAGATAGATAATTATTGTCTTTCTACTAAATCTACTAATAGAAATATAGAAAAAAAATATATCTAAATAGTTTTTCTACAAACTAAAAAGTTTATTTATTTTTTATTTTTTTGTTTATCTATTTAAATTTTCTACATTATAATAATTTGTGTGTATATAATTCTAGAATAATTCTATAATCTCTCTTTATAAATATATTTTTAATAAAAATATTTAAATCTTCTTTATACTATATAGTATTAATTATAATATAATTTTAATTAACTACTTTTTGTAAATTTTAAGTATTTCTAGATTTTGCAAACTTTTATCAACAATTTATTCGATATTATATAAAAATATTTAAGTTTTTACAAAACTTTTAAAAAACAATAAATAAAAAAAGCGATTTTTTTTTGTATTTAACAAGAATACTATAGCAATATTTAGAAAATTAATTATAAATGTTATACTAATATTTATATTAATATATTTTGATCTCAAAAATTATATTTGTGTTGAAATTAATATTTCGAGATTTGTTATTATTGCTATATTTTTGCAACTAATATATCTTAGAAATAAAAGTAATTAAACAATCTAATATTTTGTAATATTTTATTTGACAAAAATTATTTTTCCAGAAATACAATATAAAATTTATAATTTGAAATTGTTTGCTATTATTATTAATTTTAAACAATAGAAATACTATTTTAAGAGCAATTAATATTTTAATATTTTATTTATAAAGTACAACAATTTTTGTTACTTTTTAAAACTATTATTGTTAAATTATTATTAAATACAATATATTTCTTTTTTAGCAAAATATAATTTTAAAATTAAATCTTGTATTAAAAAAACAAATTTTAGTAAACATATATTTTTAATATTAAAATTACAAAAATAATATAAATAATAAAATCTATTTATCTACTTTTTGAAATAAATTGAAAAATATTACAATTGCAACTATTAAAATAACTTTTGTATTAATCAAAAACGCTATTAGAACGCAATTAGTATTATATTTTGACAAAATCGAAGTCTCTAGAATTAAAAAGCTTAACAATAAATTGTTTAAAAAAAATCGATAGAATAGTTTTAGTTAAAAAAAAATACAAATATAGAAATAATAAAAAAGAAAATTGCAAATATTATTTAAAATATTGTAATACAACAACTACGCTATAGCAACGTTCGAACAATATATATAAAAAAAATTAGAAAATTTGTTTTTCTTATTGTTAATTAAAATTCTTCGATTTTAGAATAAAAATTCCATAGTTTTTAAGATTGAAAAATAGCTAATCTCGAAAACTATATATAAAATCTATATAAACAAAAATCTATTAACAAAGAAATAGTATTTTTCTTCTATATAATGTTTGTTTTTAATAGGTTGTTTCTTAAAATTAATTATTTAGATTATATTATAATAATTTGCTAACAAAATACTTTAAAATTATAAAAATACAAATATTTAGAAACAAAAAGTTCTACTAACTAAAAATAACAAGAAATATTAATATATATATTAAAAAATATAATATTTGTTAATATAACAAAAGGTTGCATTATTGCTTTTATAGTTGATTAGTATTAATTTTAATTTCTAGTCAATTTCAAATATAAATATTTATAGATTTTATAATTAAGTTGTTTGCTAGTTGCTATAAAAGCAATATTTATAATACAATTCTAATATTTATTAATTATTATTTGAAGACACTATTATTTATATTTGCAGAATCTATATAGATTGCAAAAAATTTAACTAATATATTATTTAAAAAGATACTATTTGTATATCTCGAAATTTATAGAATTGCTTCTTATTAGAAACTATTAATTTACAATATATTATTGCCTTTATATTAAATGAAAGCTAAATACAATATTTTATTCTTAAACTAATAGATAAATCGAATAATAAAATTAAATATTAAAAAATTACTTATAATACTATTGCATTTATAAGCAAAACAACTAAGATTTAATACTAAGATTTATTAAATATATATATAATAGTATATTTTATATATCTATCGAAATATTATTATTAATTTTCGATTTAACTAAAATAAAAAGAATTGTTTCGATATTTCTATTGTTCGAAAACAAATTTAACTTTTATAAAAAAACAAATTATTTAATATTAATTGCAATATTAGAAAGCTATAAAAATATTATATAAAATATATTTAAATATATTTAAATATAATTGTTTTATTTATTTAATTTTTTTAGTAAAAGTTTTTGCGTATTACTATTTAATATAAATTTAAAAGTTGTATTACTTTCGATTAAGTACTTTTTCCTCTTTTTTATTTATTTTTAGACTGATCGCGTCGGGTCGGGTCATCGAGTTCGAGCCAGGTTCCTGGCTCGCCAAGACCTGGGTCGAGTCAAGATTTTGATATCGAAAAGTCGATTCGAGTCACGATGTTAATATCGAGTATTTGGGTCGAGTCAAAGGGTAGATATGAAGTACTTAGCGTATAACCTGACCCAACTCGCCAAGACTCGAAAAATTTAGATTATTTTTAAAAAAGTGCATTAATCAACTTAATCAATTTGATTAATTTAGTTAATTTGTTTATAATATTATATAGTAATGCATTTAGATAATGCATTTGTACGTTATTTGTGCGTTATTATTTTTAAACTATTTTTAGTAATTCAAATAATGCGAATTTTTTTAAAAATAGAAAATCTTGGCATTTTGACGTCATTTTCGATTGCTTGGCGGGTCGATCGGGCCAAGTCAAGAAATCGTTGACCTAGGTCGATTTCGAGTTGAGTCACGATGTTGGTATCGAGTATTCGGGTCGAGTCAGAAAGTTGGTATCGAGTATGCGGGTCGGGTCAGAAAGTTGGTACCGATTCCTGGCCCGACGATCAGTCTATTTATTTTCTTATTTCTAGCTATATATCTTTTTAACTATTGTTTAAAATATATACATAGATACAACAAAAATAAAATATACAACTAAGTTAAATTAAGAATAACTATCTAAGTTTAAATTAATTTAGTTTAATAATTTTAAGAAATTATATATTTTAGAGTTCTAAAACTCTAGTATATAATTTAATAGAAATATATATATTAATAATGCAAAATTGTTAATATAATAATAAGATTGTTTAATTTTTAATATTTTAGCAATTGTATTTTATAATTTTGAAAATTATATATTTTAAATTTTGCAATTGCTATTATATAATTTGTATTATATAATATTTTAAGATGTATAAACTATAAAAACAATTTATACTATACAAAAGAAATCTTGCTTTAAATCTTTATATTATTGTTTTCTATAGAAATCTAAGTAAAAGAGTTTTAGAAATAAAATAAATAGTATTGTTTTTAGTAAATTCTTCAAATTATACGAAATCTATATCTTTTTACTAAAGAAAGTCGAATCTACAATAATTGAATCGACAAATTTATTATTTTTGTTAAACTTCTTTAAAAAAAAAGTATCGAAATTTGTATAATAGTATATTATATTTAATATTCTTTGCTAAAAATTGTAAAGTTATTGTAGATTTATATTAATATAAATTAGCAAATTCTCTTAATATAAACGCAAAATTAATTTGTTTAATTTAATTTATATATATATAGATTGTAGATTATTTCGAATCTATAAAACAAGTTTAAACTAATCGACTTTAATATTGTTATTGTTAAAAATCTATATATTAAACTTAAACAAAATATTAGTCTACTTAACAAAATATTGCAAAATAAATATATATTAAAATATAAGTTAAAACAAAAATTAAAAAGAAAAAATCTATAGATTTGCGTTTCTTAACACAATAGTTGTATTAATAATCTTTTGCTTTATAGTACTATAAATATAAACAAATAAAATTAGATATTAGCAAATACTTACTTTATAATTAAACTTTTTTTAAAGTCGAAAAAAACAAAACAAAACAAATAAATATAAAAATTTATATTTGCTAACTTAAATATATAAGAAAGAAAAATACAATACTATATTTGAAATAAAATACTATAATTGTTAGCTACTTTAACGCAATACTAATAAAAGAATTATATATAATATATTTATATTAATTAAGTTATAACATTAATCTACAAAGTATTAACAAATTTGAAAATTACTTTTAACTATTTGCAAATAATATAAAAACAACTTAAAATACTTACTAATATTATAAGTATTATATATATAGTTATTGTTAGCAATATAAGTAACAAAATAGATATTGCAAATATCTATTGCTTTATTATGTATACTTAGAATATAAATAAAAGATAAGAGTATTAGTTTGTAAGTAAATATTATTAATGCGTTAACTATACTAATTTAATTAGATCGAATAAAGAAATTCGAGATAAGTTACTAAAACAATAAATTGTAACTAAAATTAAAATCTATTAAATTTAAGTATTATATATTGTTATATTATTATACAATTAATAGAGTTAAAGAACAAAACAAATATAATTTATTAGTAAATTATATAATAGAAAAAAGTATTCTTAATAAAATAAGTTTTTTTATTTGTTAATATAAAGTTGATTTAAAATAATTGTTTTATAAAAAGCAACTAAAATATATTTTAATAATATACAAAAAAAGTTAAGATTATTGCTTAATTTCTTTTCTTCAAATATACAAAAAAATAGAAAAATAAGTTAAAAGAAAATCTTTTATAGATACAATAATATGTAGTAAATATATATTTATTAGAAAAAGCAATTTTATAAAAAGATTTTTCTACAATTTAAATTCTCTTCTACTTTTATATAGCAATAGATAGTAGTTATTATTGTTATATACTTTGTTAAAATATATACAACAATATTGTATACTTCTAAATTGTTATTATATAAAATAGCAATTAAAATATAATAAATATTAATTTAATAATACAACAATAATAGAAGCTCGTTGTCTAGCAATATATACTATTATATTCTAAAAATTAAAATATAAAAGAAAAATACAATTGTAATATTAGCTTATAATAATTAATTAAATATATTAGTATTAAGTATTTGTAATAGTAGTTTAATACTATATAGAGTTTTCTTTCTAAGATTTTTTTTCTAAAATTCTTACAATTTAATGTCTCTCTAAACTATAGTTCTATATATTACGTAATTTTATCTTTTATATATTAATATAGCAATATCTTGTTTTATATTTATGTACAATCTTATATCGAAATTTAAATTGTTTTTCTTAAGTATTGTTTGTTGTTAAAATTATTAATAGATATTATTAGTAAAACTAAGTATATCTTCTAAATATTTAATAAAATTCTTAGACTTTATATTTTAAATATTAGAGCAATATATAATATAGATCTTATATTCTAAAATAAACTCGATATAGCAAATTTAATAACAATTTAATTGCTTAATAGTTATAAAGTACTTTAGATTTTTGTCATTGTGGTTATTTAAATTAAATCTTTAATTAAAGTATTAAGATACTTGGAATATTACTTCTTAAAAGTAGAAACAATAGCAAGCAATTTCTTGTTATAAGTTTATTAGTTATATTTTGCCAAAAATATTTGCTTAGATACATAAGCATTTAAGTGCAAAATTCTATTTATATCTCTCTAAAACAATATAGCTACTATAACAAAGTTAAAAATATTTAGTTACTTTTAATTTAGATTTTTAAGTCTAAATTAAAGTAGTAAAAAATAGATTTTGCAATAAAGATTTTCTTAAGAATTCTAAAAACTTTGTTTTTGTAGTTGTTAAATTATTAAAAGAACTAGATATTATTGCTATATTTAATTAGTGCAATAAACAATTTAGCGAACAACAAATAGTTGTAGATAAAGCAACAATAGAAGACAAGACACATTCTCGAAAGTAATTGAAACTTTATAATATAACAAAACAACTACTTAAAAAATTTAAGACCGCAAATAAACATATAAATTTAACTACAAATAACAATTTCTATCGCAATTATTTGCTTGCAAAGCGGTTTCTTGTTTTATCTATGGCAGGTGTAAACAGGGACTTGTAATCGAATTGTTCCAATCTTTTTGTCACCCGCGTGCCAGTCTCCCAATTTGACATCTGGGCCAAAGTCGGTCCGAGAACCAGGTTTACATGACGAAGCAAGGAAAGAAGGAAAAAACCGAGCAATGCGATCCCAGAGGTGTGAACTTTGCACCTCAACAAACTTCATGCTATGGAATTTTGGTTATGCTTTGCTTGGCTTCTCTGTGGTACCACTTGTCATAGGCGGGTATGTGTCAACTTTGATGACTCGTCAAGGCGCCACCATATCGATCTCACAACTCAGCCCACGCAATCTGTCTGTACAAGTAAATCTGCACGGCGTAGGTCCTCGCTGTGCCCGATGTTGCGCCAAAAACTCACGCAGCAACCGCTAGGCGTCCCCAACTCGCACTTGTGCTGCCACGTATCCTTCTGTTCAAGTATGCAAGTTTGGGCCCCAGGTTGCTGGGGAAGTGGTAAAGTAGCCGCTTTGGCAAGGGTAGGCCATGCTCCTGCTCCGGGCTATCTTCACGGGCGATGAGGATACTCTGGTGTAGCAAATGATGTTGGTCTTCTCGAATCGAGGCCTTTGATGATTTGAAGCATGCCTAGAGCTTTCGTCCGCCAGAAATGAGAAAGAAATTTCCGCAGGAGAGCGCCCTGCATCGCCTGATCGGGTGTATCGAAAGTCTCTTCGGAATTGTCGAAGTTCCTAAGATTGAGTACCCACAGCAGCCACTCGTAGTCGTAGGGGGTGTGGGTCAACGCAAAAATTACCAGCCAAAAGCCACCTATTGGTTTTTGTTTTGCGAGCGTTTTCCAAAATCGGTAGTTGGTCCGGAAACAAGCCACTCTGGTCCGAAATTCGCGCAAATGACGGGAGGCCCAATCAGATATAGACCAGGCGGAGAGAATGAATAAGACGAGGCCGACAGCGGTAGTAACGACTACCCAGAACCGAACCTCTCCAGTGCCGAACTCTGCCAAGTTCATACCAAATATAGAGGTGATGAAAGAGAGAGGAATAAAGAAGAATGCAAGCGTGGTGAGTCTTCCTACACTATCAGCGTATTTGACGGATTTGTGAGAGTCCTGTAGGCCGGCGAACGATGTACAGATACCATAGTGACGAGCAAGATTATCTTGCGCAATTTCGATCTGTTGGATGATGTCCTTCATATCGTTAATATATGTATCAAAATCTCGCCTCCCCTTTTCTTGTTCTAATTTAGAGCGGCAAGTGGCCTCGACACTGCGAATTGTGTGCCTGAAGGAATCGTGGTGTCTCTTTAAGGCGAGTGTATGTAGAGAAAAGCATTCACTACTCCTTCTCGAGCGTGCTGGCTGTAATGGGCATTCCTCTTCGCATCGTCTGATATCTTGAAATACATGGTTAGACCGATGACTGATATATAGCTTTAAAATTGGCAAGACAGCTGACAATGGACGCTCGGTCAGCATGCCAATCTGCTGTTGCTTATACGAGAGTAATTCTGTGCGGAGTATTTTATATCTCGAAGAGTCCTTGCTAGTCTTACGAACACATGACTCGTAAGAGCGTAAGCTCGGTCTCTCGAACAAAAGTGAGTGTTGTGATTTCTCAAGACCTTCGCTCATAATTATAAGAACTATGTTCTTTGTTAGCCTGCTGAACTAGTATCTCGTTGCGATGTATTCACCGGTTTTTGGAATTCGAGTACCCAGGATACTGGAATCAAGGATGTTGACAGAAGTGTGGTCGAAAGGCCAAAAGCCGATTTGAGGCATGGTAGAGGCAGAGAGCGTGGGTTTGGGTCCATAATCAGACCCGAGCTTGTCCTTCTTCTTCGCTATGGTCTTGGAGCTGGGTGCTTGATCGAAGTGTGCCCATAAGATAAGTGGGTCTATATCGTATAGAACCCCTAGATGATTGACCATACACCTTGCAACGTCGCCATACTGAAAGCTTAAGAGCAGGACTCTGAGCCTTACATTGGCAGCACAGATGTCCAAGCTCGGAGCCCAATCTGAATTCGCCGCTGTGAACTCTTTACAGCAAACGGCATCATCCGAATAGTCAAATATGGATAGGAATGTATCTGTATCGGGTTCTGGCTGACGCAAAAATCGCAGCAGCCATCCGTACTCAGGCCACTCGGGAAGCAGCGTCTCTAGGTAATCGGTATACGAACTGAAAGCCGTCTGACTCTGATCGAGAGTTCCAACTGCGGGTGTCAAGGTGGTCACAACCCCTTGAATCGAGTCTGATCGGACGGCGCCAGCAGCTGCAGAAGACATTGGCTGGCAAAGCTCGTTTCCAGCAGGACGCGCGTGGCTCTTTCCTGAGCGAGTCAAAAATTGCTTTGTCATGAAATCTACGAAATGATGCTTGTGCTCGCTATGTCCAAGCAATTATCTAGTAGTATATGAAGGAAAGTGACGATCACGCCTACTCAAGTTGTAACCAAAATGGTCTTGTTTCTAAGGAATCAGAGTGGGAATTTTGAAGGCGCTTCGACCAGAAAGACCATCAAGATACTGGGGGAACAAGCGCTGGCGCTAGCAATACGGCCCCTAGAAAAGACCCTGCTAGTTTTGTCTATTATTAGGCTGGTTACTAACGAATCGCCGTACCCTCGTCCTAGATACTATACTGTCGAAATTCGAGTGCTTTGGATCTTGTCATAGCAGCTCGATAAGCAAATCAAAATAATAAGACGAGAAAACCCTGTACCGAAAGCTTGTAAGTAAATATAGAAACCTTTGTTGCTTTGTATTCTCTATAGAATAGATCAAATATTACAATCCAAAGCATGTTTGTTTCTATTCGAGAACTGACTCCATTTTTCAAATGCGAAGAAGTAAAACAATAGATGTAAAAGAGTACATAAATGTTATATAGATTTGTTAAAAATTAAACAATAAGAGAATAAAGTTATAATATACATAGATAAGAAACAATATATTATTCTGTAGTTGCGAGAAGTGTTAGAGATTAGTAAATCAAATGCATAATGTGATGAGTAAAGTAATTGTCTAACTATCTATCTGGCTGCCGGAGGCAAATATATGGGCAAATTGATCGACACGACGATCCTGGTGCCGACGCTAGATCTAATTAGGCAGAAGTGTCGAGCAAACCTTATGCGCCATAGCAATCTATAACAAATGCTTATCTTTTCGAAAAAAGATCACGTCCTCGTGATTATGCTATCGAATAACAACAATAAAGTCTAATTAGACACTAAAACATGCAGTCTATCGTAACATATAAAGCGTCTATAATAGAGGCGTTTCTATTATAAAATAAGGAAAATATATAATTTGTGTATCTATCTCTTTCGAAAATGCGACGACGAGAACGTCGAAAATTATTGTTAAGATTGATTAAGACGACAATAATAAAATGCTATTAATTTGATGTAATCTAAGTGGCGACAATAATCTATAGAGGGGACAATATGGCGACGTCATTCGAGTGTCTTCAATCTTTTTCTTGAGTCGATTTTAGAAGTAAATCTAAAACTTATCTTTTTGACATTCGAAACAATAAAGCGAAGCACTTGATAACTATTTAATTGACGCATCTATTGCATTTGTAAAACAATCGAAAAGCATTAAGAAGATGCGTCGATTTAAGTAATATTAACGCATTTTTCTTGATCGATTTCTGTGACAAACTTTATTGTCTTTACTTGTTTAATAGTCTTTTTGCTAATTATTTTAAGACATAACTTTAGAACAATAGAGACAATAACAAAGATAACGTAAAAGTTTATTGACAATACTTTTAACAAAGTAAATTTAATAAATATCTAAACGTTATTTATTTGCATTTGTTTATTATATAGATGCAAACTAATCTTGTTTTTAGATATCTCTAGAACGTTGTTGCCTAGTATTATGCTTGCCTTGATGTTTTTAGTAACGTATAGGCGTGTTTGTAAAATAATCTTGTTTGCGTCTATTATATAAATAGATAGATGCATTCGTTTGTCTACTATCTTCTTGTCGACAATGTCTCGTACGATAACAAGTAAAACGATGTCTAAACGTCTATACAAATTGACATCTTTAAGTAGTAAGAATTTGTTTATAAAGCTAGTGTCTAATCTAGTATTTGCACAAACAATTATAGATTTTTGATTATTTTGAAACAACTTTGTCTTAAAGATTGCACAGTTATTAAATAATGTCTTGATTTCGTAGATATTTAAGATTGCATACTCTATTTAATTAATATATTGTTTGCGTTCTTTGCTTTAATCAAAACAAATATCTATTTAATAATAATTAAATATATAATTATCGAGTTCTTTGTAGTTCTCGAGATAGATAACTTGACAAATATTGCATAAATATAAAGATATATTATGTTGTACAATATAAATATTATTAAAATTCTTCTTAATCGATGCTTAACTATAAAAATTAATTATTGTTTTGCCAAATTGTGTGTTAGCAATAACATATCTAGTATTTGTTAACAAGAGATAGTAGATCTTGTTGTCTTTAGCATCTTGGACGTTTGTAAAATAGATAGAACGCATTTTCGTTTAATTTGTAAAAAGCTTCTAATTAGAAGACAAATATTGACGCGATAAATTTCCTAAATATTCTCGATTGCTTTCTTATATTTATTGTCTTAATATTCTCTAGTTTACGACAATAATATAGATGCTTGCTAATATTGTTGCGACTACAATAGTAGACAACACTTTGTTGTCTAGACTAATTGTTGGTTCGATATTTGATCTCAACTTTGGAATCGAATTGAATTGACAATTCAACTTTAGAAATCGAATCGAATCGATTTTCGATTCAAAGATTGAAATCGAATCGAATTGTTAAAAATGTTAAAAATACTAAAAATAATATAAATTAAGTTTAAATTTAGATTTTTTATTAATTACTAGGTAATACTTAGTAGTAATGCATTTATAAAAAGAAATTTTTAATATGTTTATCAATTAATTTAAATAGATTAACTATTTCTATTAAATTATTAATTAATTATTACTAAAAATAATAAATTTTACTGAAAATAGTAGTTTTGACAATTTGATTCAATTTTTCGATTCGATTTTCGATTTTAAGTTTGAAATTGAATCGAATTGTTAATTTCAATTCTAGAAATCGAATTCTTAAGACTTTCGATTTGATTCGAATTAAATTGTTAAGATTCGATTTAATTTCTTAAATTGAACTCGATTTTCTTAAATCGACGCGATCAGTCTATTGTTGTCTTAACGTCTCGCTAAAATGTTACTTTCTTTTTATTAAATCGATCGAAAATTTGATTAATAATAAAGTCTTTATCGAAAACAATAGTTAAGATTCTATTGTTTATCTTAGTAACGCTATTATAGTACTCGATAACGTTCTTCAATGCCTTTACAAACTTGTCTAAATTAATATATCTAATAGAATGTTTAATATTATGTCGAAAATTATTGCCTAAGTTCTTTTATGCATAAGTAAAAACTATAAAATTGACAATATTATATAATTTTTTATAACAAATAATTGTCTAAATATAGTTGTTTGTCGAACGTTCTTTTCGTATATCTTGAATTGTATAGTGCTTTGTTTGCAATTTGTCAAAGATCTTAAAAATAAATATCTTATATTTGTTGATTAAGGCAATGCAAAACTTGTTTAATTAGCTACGTCTTTGTTGCAAATATTCTAATTAACTTGTAAATCAAATTATAACAAATTCGCGTAGATAGAGATGTAATTGCTTGTTTATCTTTTTTGTAACTATTATACGTTTAACTTGCTACGTAAACATATAAACGTCGCAATAAAAAACGTCTTTTTCGAATATCATGTAGTTCTCTAGCGAATGTGCGTTCTCTAATAGATCTAGATAGAAATATTCTACTTTTAAAGACTTGAACAACTCTTGTTTAATAACAATCGAATTATCTTGTAAATATATAGACTTTAAATTAAATATTAAAGATTCTTTTGCATAATAAGACGCAATGTCTCGAGACTTGTTTGTAAAATAAGAAGCAAAGAATACGTTTATAAAATAAGAAGCAATGCTTTGCGAACATCTTTTACTTCTATTACGTTCTCTATTAAAGCAATTGCTTCTATTTTAATCTTGTTCTTAACTATCTTTTACGTAGACTTGTAACTTATTTATTTGAAATAACAAGAGATACTTCTAGCAATAAGGAAAGATTAATCTCTCGTAAGAATTCTACAAATTTTGCCATATAGAATAGACAATCTAAGATGTCTTCTTCGACAACATCTTTGACATCTTCTGCATTGTTATAAACAATGTCTATTTTATCAAATTTAAGACATTTAATTGTACGAATACTTTCTTTGCATCGATCTTGTTACTTAACGCTTATATCATTTCTCGCATCTCGACAAATTAATTGTTTATTAATTGAATAAGAATAACAATATCTAACTTAAATACTATGTCGTTGAAGCTCTAAACAACAAAGTTATTAAGGCGATCGCCTTATATTGCGAGTGCTTCGTGACAAGCTTGTATAGCCTTCAATTGTTGCTCTATTAATTCTACTAGCTTTATATTATTTACAGCATTAAGTAATTGTCTTACGTCTTTCTTTGTAGAAAGTATCGTGTGTAGATTCTTTGACAAAGTAAATAGAAAGAAGAAAGAGAAGAAAGATTGTTTGTTGTTGTTTCGTTTGACAACAACGACAATAACAACAACAATTATAGATTCTTTAAGATCGTTCTCAATTGCAAGTAATGCAAATCTAAAGTCTATTAAAGAGATTCTTTTAGATTTTTTGAATAGTTTTGGCATAGATTCTAGCGATGCCTTTTAAGACAATAAAGCAAATTGCTTCGTAGACGAAATTCGCGGACGAAATAAACGTCGTTGTTAATGCTGCTCTATTCATTTAGACAATTAATTGTAAGTATTAATTAAAATAATTAAATATATACAAAAGACTCTAGAGAACAAACTATAGATTAGATCTAAAAACAAGATATTTGTAGAATTTTCTCTCAAACATATTTAGTCATTTGTCTTCTTCTTCTTCTTCTTTATATTTATATTAAATAACAATTGTTTCAAAGTATTGCGCTATTTTGTATAGCAATATCTTTGAAGTTTGTACGCAAAAACAAAGTTGTATTTGTTTGAAAAATAATATAAATTAATATAGTTGTTGTTGTTGTCTTTTATAGAGAATTCTTAGTCTTATATAGTATTTAAAGCTTTGTTTGTCTCTTGTATAGTTTTTTTATCAATATTTTCTACAACAACAATATCTTTTGTATTTATAATTTTTTAATTATTTTTTAATTATTTTTTAGTATTGTTAGCTAATTAATATAGATAAGTAGTTTTTGTTTTTACAAACAATATAATGCTTTGTATTTCTATATATTTTATTAACTTTATAAATTGTCTAACTTGTATATTAATTTATTAGTTTTATATTTAGTTTTGCAATAAATATTTGCAAGCTTTTTATTAAGTCTTTGTAAACATAAAATGCGTAAATTCTCTATAATTATTTGTTTGCTTATAATATTAATAGTTTAAGAATATCTTTTATAATTTTTTTATTCTGCAAAAATATTAGTAAATCGATCGAGCTTTTCGATATAAATAGATAGAATATAAATTTATTTGTTAATAATTGTAAAAGACATAAATAGTTGCTAATATTTGTAATTAACTCTACAATATCTATTAATAGAATCTCTCTAGAGTAATAGATGTCTAGAGTTTATCAAGTCAAAAGATTACAATAATCGCGATCTAACAAGCACTATATTATCTATATCGATAATTTGGAATAACTCTCTAGAAACTCTATTAGTAGCTCGAGACTCTTAAGATTGTTGTATCGATATTTTAGCTCTAGAGTTACATTAGTAGATCTAGTTAATCTTAAGTTAATCTTGAGCATTATCAAAAATTTGAAGAATACGTTAAGCATCTAACTATAAGAGTTTGTGCGTATCTCGAACATCAAAATTATACTTTTTATTAAGTTTTTTTTGATTTCTTAAATGCAAGCTTCTTCTTGATTATATATATTAATCTTTCTTATTTGCTTGTTAAGAGTTAATCTATTCTATTTTGCGTAATTTGAAATAGTAATTTTATCTTTCTTTCAAAGACAATAGAGTAACTCTCGGACACGCCCGATTACTAAACATAGAAAAAGCTAAAAAACTAAATATTTATTTAGCGATATCAATACTAGTTTAAATCGAGTGGTTAACCTTTTCTCTTGTAGATTAAACTAGAAACTTTAGCACAAAAAAGAAATTACCCGATTTGGACTAGTACTGACAACGCTACTAATTAAATAAGAATTGGGTCGAGCTCGAATTTTGACCTAAAACCCGACCCGAAGGTTACTCTAAAAGAGAATAAGATAATTTTGAAGATATATTTAAGATTAGAACTATCTCTTCGAGAATCTTAATAACAATTCTACAAATAATTTAAACAATAACAATTCAAATTATGTTTCGAATATTGTACAAGTTAAGACTTTAATATCTAATATTTTGCTTGCCTTTTTCTTTAATATTAATTCTAGAGCAATAGAAAATCAATGTTTTAATACTATTAATTGGTAAAGATAACTTGGAGAAAGCTTCGCTCAAATTTATATCGACAATTTATTTTAAGACTCTAAGTTACTCTAAGCAAGCTAGCAAGACTAAGCAAGATTAAACACTTAAGAGTTATTGTGCTCTAATCTCTTTGCAAATACAACTCGTAAAACTCTAAGTATAGTTAAGCACAACAATTACAACTTAAGAAATACTAATAACAAAAAACTAAACAAGCTCTCGCAAGCTCTCGCAAATATCTCTTAACAAAATTTTAGACTTTTAAGAGATAATTAGAGTCTCTCTTGTCTTGTCTAACACTATTGGATTTGTCTATTAGAAGACACTATTGTGTTTTTCAGCTTATTCATAGAATGTCCAATTTATCAAGACTTGTTCTTCAAGTAAACTTTGCTTAAATTGCGCAAATTTGCAATTTATATAGTTTTAATATTAATGTTAACGCAATTATTTAACTATCGAACGCAAATAGTAGATTGCAAATATTAAAAACTTTTGGAGCTAAACTCTATTAAGATTGTTTTTAATTTGTCGAATTTTGAAAAAAATCGAAATTCTAAAAAGACGAATTTTGTATATTTAGATCGATTTAGTATATTATGTAATTCAATTCTAACTCTAGACTTTCTTAGAGAGCTCAAAAAGCTTAAAGTGCTCTATAAAACTTCTATTAGATTAAGTAATAAAATTAAACGTCGATATATAAGTAGAAATTGGTCGAAATTTTATTCGAAATCGATACAAGAAAAGAATATTAACTTTACAAGATATTTAGATGCAAACAAATCGAGCTTTTAATCGAAAAACTTTAAGATTGTATTTCTAATTAGCGATTCAACTTGATAATACGATGTTGCTATAGATTATATATCGATATCTTTTAATTGTATAAGAATATTCTTAGATATAATATCTATTTTAATAATTATTACGCTATCTTACTTTTTTTACTATTTAACGTATCTTTGTAAACAATACTAATATTATATATAAAAGAGATTTTCTTTGCTAGTTGTTAAACTAATTTGCGAGTTAGAAAAGCACAAAGACAACAAATATTTGCTATCTTATTTAAAGAATTCGATATTGCGAAAAGAGTTAAATTTCTAGATTGCAATATATAGCAAAAATATATATTATTAAGTTTATTAATTACTTTAACAATAAAGACTTATCGCAATATATACATCAATTATACTATATAATCTAATAGTATACTAAGTAGCTAAAATTTTAAGATTTAAATAGAAAAGATCACATATATATCGCAAATAGATTGCTAATACTAATAGCAAACATTCTTAAATCTATAGTCTAATATTATTTAGTTATTTATATATATATAACTATCTTTTTTTAGTAATTGTTATATAATTACTTAATAAAGAAACTTTTGTTTTTGCTTTTGCAAAAGTTGCAATAAGAAATAAAAAAAGAGCTTCTATTTTCTTTAGATTGCTATACTATACTTTTTGTTTTTCTTATTACTTTAATTAATTTTGTAAAAAATATAATAAATTAGTTTGTATAAAACTTTCTAAAGAATTAAAAAAAACTATTAAATCGAAATTAAGTATTCGATAAAATTAGTTATTGTAAATCTCGTCGACATTGTAGAGATAATAACATTTTTTTTTTTTAAATATAGTTTTGGGAAATTTGTTTAAGATATTAACAACAACAATAGAGTAGATTATTGCTATTGTATTTATATTAAATTCTTTAAAGCAAAAGATAATTATATAATTTCAAAACTTATTTCTAGCTTTAAGATATTCGATCTAATCTATTAATTTAACTCTAATTTATAGCGTTTCTTTTTAATTTCGGATTAAAACAATAGAACTTTCTTATCTCTACTAGAGCAAACAATCGAAGACTTAAATCTTGTTATTTGTTTATAGATCGACAAATAAGAATCTAAATCGTTTCAGTATTAAATTAATATATTTTCGATACTTTAATACTTCTAGAATTTATAAACTTTATTTAAAAATTTAATTTAAATACTTTATTCTTTATTTTCTAAATCTCTCTTTATATTAATTTTACATAATATATTGCGTATTTTTAAGCTTTTTCTACAAGAGAATTAAATTTCTTTACGTTATTAAATAATATTCTTAACTTTTTTACTATTCTTGTCAAGTCTTAGAACGTATATTCTAAAATTGTATTTTTAATTCTAATTAAATTAATTTCTTAAAAATAATCTTTTAATTCTATTTTTGCAAGCTTTTATATAATAGACGCTATTATATTTTTGAGTTTTCTAATATTTATTTTATTGTAATTGTTAATTATATAGTTAACGATATATTTCGATTCTATAATATAATATTTAAATCGATTTTATATAACTTAATTTAATTTTTTTAAATTCTTTACAAATTCTTATATTGCTTTGCTATTTACGATATTATTTCAATAATTAATTAGTTTATTTATCTAGACAAAATATTTGTTGTTTTTAAGAATTAGAATTTGCAAAGCTAAATTTAATTATTTTAGATTTTAGATTTTAGATTTTTATCTATATCTTAAGTTGTATCTTTTAATTTTTGTTACAACAAATTATTTATTTGCACTTAAGTATTTCTAGTATTTGTTTATCAAAGATTTTGTATCTAGTTTTTAGTTATTTTTAATATATTTAGAGTTGTGTTTTGAATATTTTTTAGATGTTTTTTTGGTTTGTTTCTTGTAACTTTATTGCATTAAATTAGAATATTTGCTAGTTAAATATAAATACAAGTTTTAATAGTCAAGTTATTTTCTATAGATTAATTAATTATCTCTTGTAGTTCGATTTATATTTAGATTAATTGCGTCGGATCGAGTTATCGAGTTCGAGTTAAGTATTCGACTCGAATCTTAACAATTTGTATCAACTTAATTCAAAAATCTTAACAATTCGATTTTTGAAATTAAAATTGACAATTCGAGTTAATTTCTATACTTGAAATCGAAACTTAACTCGAAAAATCGACTTAAATTGTCAAGACACAATATTAGTATAAAGAAGTTTTAAAATAAATAGTAGAAAACTATATTTCATTCTATAATCTTTTGATATAAGATTATTTAATAATATATTATAGTAATGCATTCAAGCTATTTCGATAGCTAGAATCAAATTATTAATTGAACTTTTCTTGTTAGAGAGTTCAACATTTTGCAAACAAGAATACAAATATAATATAAGAATATTCTTTAATAATTCGAGAAAGTAACTCGAGAACAGAAAAATGATACAAAAGAGTAGTATAAGTAGCAACTAGTGTAAGAAAGCTATTTTGAGATAATATAAGCAAGCGTAGCTTTTGTATCGAAGCATACTACTTGATACTTTAGCGAAAAATTCAAAATTATAATAACGTATATTCAAAAATAGAAAATTTTAGCACAATAATATTATTTACGATTTCTTAACAATTCGATTCGATTTCTAATATTAAAATCGAAAATTGAGTTAAATCGAATTAAGTTAATTTCAAAATAATAGAAGTCGAATTAAATTTCGAATCGATTTCTAATATTAAAATTGACACGTCGAATCAATTTCTAAAGTTAAAATCGAAACTCGATTTAACAATTAGTCTACTTTAAATTTGATTGTTTTGTTTTTTAAAGTTCTTTTTATAATATAGATTTAAATTCACTAATTTTATAGAGAGCGTAAAATATTGCTTTTCTAATACTAGTTTATTGTTTTTGTTATTAAAATAGTTTTTGTAGAAATAACGCAAACTTGTTGTTTTAATCTTGTTATTACAAAGATATTTTTTAAGATATTTGTTTTTTGTTTAAGCAATATAAAAGTCTTGATTTGTTTAAAGTTTATACTTTTAACTTTCTTTTTAGCAAATAGCTTTGTATAATTCATTTCTTTGTCGAGATATAACAACAACAATATATTGTTGTTTTGCAAAACTTTTTTTTTCAAAACTTCTTCTTATTATATAATTTGCGATCTTATAGTTGTATTGAACGCAAATTGAATTTCTATATTACTATTGTTCTCGAGATATTAAGATATTGTATATTTTTCGCTATTGTTAAAATTTTGTCTTGTATTATATATCGAGTTAACTATTTTGTTAAACAATTGTTTTTATAGTTTAACATAAATTAATATTGTAAAATTGTATATAAATATATAACAAGACGTTGCTATATTAATATATACAAAACAAGACTATACTATATATAAAACTATAATTTAAAAAGATACTAATTTGCAAAAACTTTAAAAAAGAATTTTTAAGAAGAAAACTCTATCTAGCGTTATGCTACTACTACAAAGACTTAACTCTAATGTATCTCGTTAATTATTAGAAGCTAGTATTACAACAATATTAAAATTAAAAGTATATTAAAGAATGTAAAAAAGTAAAGAATAAAAGTAATAGAAAATTATACAAAGTTATATATTAGAAACTAAAAATAGAGAAAATAATATAACTTGTTTAAAAAAGCGACAAGAAAATACTTCTTTATTATAATATAAATAGATTATACAAAAACAACAAATAAGTTAATTTAGTTCGAGATAGTTTATAAATTAAATATTAAAATAGCAAAATACTACAATATTATAATATAAAATAAAGTAATATATAAAGCATTAAATATATAAGCACTTAATATACAAATACAAGAATATACAATAATACTTTTCTTGTTTACAAAATTATTGCTTTAATTATTGTTTTTATTTGTAAAATTTGTCGAAATAGAAATGCAATGCTTACAAGAGTACTTACAAAGTATTTAACTTTATATATTTCAAAAGAATAAAAAAAAGAATAAAAAAAGCAACAAAAATAAAGTCGCTATATTACGTTGTTAAAACAATAATAGCAAGAATAACATTAATTTCTCTTAATAGCTCTTAGAAACTTAATTATATTTAATTAGATATTAAAATAAAAGATAAAATACAAGACAATAGCAATAAAACAATCGATACAAATAAACTATATACAAAGCACACTTGTTGTAATAAGAGAGAATATAATTTTTTGATTTTAGAAATAGATTTACGTCTATAAGAGTCAATCTATTAATAAAATCAAGAACTTACATTTTTAATAATTTATAACGTACTTAGTACTAGCTCGATCGAACTAAAAATTTCAAACTAGTAATAAATTAATATAAATTTATATAAATAATTTAAACTTCCTAAATAAGTTAGCGCGAGCAGACTAGAAGCAGAACTGCTAATATTGTCTCTATAGAGAACATATAGCAGAATTAGCTTATACAAAGTTTCTCTCCCGAAATTGTTAATAAAGCTTTTTCTATTCTAGATTAGATTAATTGTTAATTCAATCTCCGATTTCAACTCTTGAAATTGAATTGAACTATCAATTTTTATAGTTAGAATTAAATCGAAAATCGATTCGATTTATATATTTCAAAATCGAATCGAATTAAATCGAGTCGATTTTCGATTTTAAAAGTTAAAATTAAATCGAATTGTTAAGAATGTTAAAAATACTAAAAATAGTATAAATTTAGTTTGAATTTAGATTTTTTTAATTGTTTTTTAGGTAATGCACAATAGTAATATATAATATAAAAACATTCTAATATATTTATGAATTAATTCAAATAGATTAATTATTTCTATTAAATTATCAATTAATTGATACGAAAAAATGATAAAATTTACTAAAAATAGTAGTCTTGACAATTCGATTGAATTTTTCGATTCAATTTTCGATTTAACTTTTGAAATTAGATCGAATTGTCGATTTCAATTTTAGGAATTGAATTGCCAAGATTTTCGATTTAATTAGAATTAAATTGTTAAGATTTAATTGGATTAATCGAATAAACTTTATTAATCGAATCGATGCAATTAATCTATTTTAGATAGCATTTACTATTGTATTTGAAAAAATACTAGATATAATATATATAATTAATATCTTATTTACGCTTTTTGTACAAGATATTATAACAAGATATTATTAAGACATTTGAACTACAATTGATCTATTATTTATAATAAAAGAGATAGCAAACAAACTAATACATTATAATATAGATAAAAAAAATAGAAAACTTGTTTAATTGTTTTGCAATTAGAATAATGCTATATTTTAAAATACAAAAGAAATCTTTATATTGTTTTAGACAAAATTGAAAAGCTATAAATCTAAAAAGATTCGATAATATATTAAAGAGACTAGTACTCGAATTGTTATTGTACAATTTAATAAAAAAACAATATATTAACAAGGATACAGTTAAGCTACTTAACATTCTAAAAAAGACTATTAAAAAATTTACTTTATATATAAGATTATATACAAGAATTAAGTTAAAATAGATAATAAAGTATATAAAGATAGTTAAGAGAACTAGACAATTGTATTAACAATATTATATTTCTTGCAAATAAGAGATAGATATTCGAATATACAATAAGCAAAACTAGATTTTAGAAAGATACGAACAAAATAAGTTTTGTAAATAAATACAAGCTCTAGAAAGTATTATTAAGAGTCTTTTCGAAATAACAAAGTAAGTTAGAAATATAATAACAAAAATGTTAATCGAGTCTATTATATTATTGCTAAAAACTAGTATTGATATCGCAATAATAACGAAAAACAAGATCGAGATAATATTTTAGAATTATTTTCTCTCTTTATCAATAATATTAACAAACAACTTAAAAGAGTTTTTGTATTCGTTGTTAATAGAGAATAGTAAAATAATATCAAAATGCAAAATAATAAAGCAACGCACAAAATAGCGTTTAACAAAATACTAAAAATTAACAATATTATTAATCAAACGTTGCAACAACTAGTTTGCAAAGTTTCGAAATAAACAAAATTTCTATTCGATAGATATGTTAAGAAAGATATTTAACTATTGTATTTTAAGGAAACAACTACAACAATATTATATAAACTTAATTAAAAGAACTATTTCAAAATCTTTAATTTTTAAATTTGTTATATTGCTAAATATACTAGATAAAGTATTAAAGTTAATTACACTAAAGCGTTTCTATTATAGTATTTAAGCGCACAACACTTTATCAAATACATAGATAGAAGATAGAAAGCAATATTTAATTGATATAACATTGTAATTAATTATAGGAAGATTTATACAATATAAAGTAATTCAAAGAAGAAAGTAACAATACTATTAAATTTCGATATATTTAATATATTTAACAATATATTGTATATTCGACTACTTTATAATACAAGAAAGAAAAAAGTTTTAACTTATTTACTTAAATAAATACATAACTTTTTAAAGAAATATTGTATTATTTTAATTATAGATAGTTATATACAAGAGAGACGCAATATTGATATAAATATATTTGAAAAATTTCTTTTATTTTTAATCTTATATCCATTCTACAACGCAAATCTTTTTGATATATACAATAATATTAAAGTAAGAGTTAACGCTATAAGCTTTGTAGACAATATTAATATATTAAAATATATGATATTAATTGAACACAACTATAGAGTATTAAACTAAATATATAATAGATACAATAAAGCAATATATACAAAGATATAATTTTAAGTTTGCAAAAAAAAAATTAATTGATTTATTTATTACAAACGTTAAAGAGATTTAATATAAGTATCGATTTAATACTAGTAGAGTATAAAATAATTGTTAAATTAAAATCTTAAAATATTAAATTTTTTATTCGACTTAAAACTAAGATAGAGAGTTTATCTATATTAAATAAAAACAAAGTTAATTAGGTACAAGAGCGCGTAAATAATAGAGAATTCAATTTTTAATATTTTGTTTGAAATAGAAAAAAGCAAATATATTGTTATTAAGAAGTTAATAATAGTTTATAACGTCGCAATATAGTTTATATCTTCAAATATCAAAAAATCGAGAAAAAAGTTTATCTTAAAATTGCGATTAATATAAGATTGCGTACTTCGTTATATTACAATTGTCTATAAAACAATATTTACAAGAACTCTATAAATAGAGATTAGGGTATCTGTTATCGATATTTTTTCAAAAAGCTAGTACAAAGATCGATAGCTATTATAAATATAAAAAAGTTAGACAAAATTATAGATATAATTATGTAATATATACGCAACAATCTAATATCTAAACGAAGACAAAAATTAAAGCTTAGAATAATATATTTATAACTTAAAAGAAAATAAATATGTAAGAAACTTAATTAATAACAATAATGTAATAGCAACTCTATACAATTATCTTGTAAATTAAATCTCTTAAAATTAGTATTGCGAAAAACAAAAAATAGTTATAAAGAAATATAACGCAAATAAATCTAATTTGTATTAAAGAATATATTTAAACAAAAGTAATTAAAATAAGAATATTATTGCTATTTTAATAAAAGCAAATTAATAAATTAATAAATATTATAGAAGTATTGAAATAATACTAATATATTACAATAAGTTCGAGAAACTCAAAAAAACAATAAAGAAATTAACAAAATATTATAAAGTAATTATTAATTTTTAAAAATAAGTTTACAAGATATATTTTAACAATTTAATTTCTTTAAAAATTATAGAAAAGATAAGATTAATATTAAATTAAATATATTTTAGATAAACGCAAAATATATATAATAAAATACAATATTGCAATACAATATTGAAACTATATTAGATATTTAGAAATATAAAATTAAAGTTGTTGACAAAGTTATTAACAAAATATATAGACAATATCTATTTTCTACAAAGCAACTAACAAGCAAACTTGTTGTTAAAAAGATTTTTATTTAAAATAAGATTCGAAAAAATTAATATCTAAGATAATTAAAAATTAAAAGGAATACAAAATATTAAAAACTTATATTTAAGATTACGTATTAATATATACAATTTTATTTTAATTATCTTAAACTATATAGCGTACTATTAGTATAATTAAGAATAAATATAATTCAATCCAATTAGTTTTTGTACAAACAATATATATTTATAATTATAATAAGAACTTGCAATTGCAATTAAAAATATATAGCAATTAAATATATTCTTCTAGTTTGTCTTAAATAACAATAAGAAAGAATACAAGTATAACAAGAAATTAAGATTACAAATTAAAGACAATTGCTAAATAAAGCTAAATTTGTTATTGCAACAATATATATAATTTTATTTATTAAGTTATTAAGTTAATTTTAGACAATAATATTATTTAAGAAGTTTAAGTCTTCTTAGATCTATAAAGATCTTGTTTGAAAAAAGGTTTTGTACTACAAATATTATAACAAATATAAAGAAGACAAAGTATTGTTAGAGTAAAGTGTTATAAATAAATGCGCAATTATAAAATTCAATTAATTATAGCAATCAAATAATACTAGCGTTTGCTTATCTACTTTTATTAATTAAGTTTAAATTCGCAAAAATATATAGATCTTGTATAGACTCTTAGAGATATTAAATCAAGTATAAAAAAATAAAAATAAAAGATATTGTTGTTAAATTGTATAGAAGTTATATTTGCAAGTTCTTTATCTCTTTAAATATTAAAAAAAGTAATTAATATTATATTTTAATTTACAATATATAAATAGTTTAAAATTCATTTACAAATTTAATATACTAAATATATTTAATATAACTAATCGATTTAATACAATTGCAAATTATTTTTAACAATAATTAATATTATTTAAATAATCTATAAATCGAATATGTTAAGTATATTAAATATATTAAACTTGTTGAACAATTATATTTAGTACAATATTTTATGTCGATATTAATTCTATTGTTTTTTTTTTAGAATTAAAATATATTATATTTTTTTTATATAATTTAAGACAAAACTTCTATATCTATATTTTCTATTTAATTTCTATATATATGTTTTTTCTTTATTAATATTAGTTAGTCTTGTTAGTCTTGTAGTAATTTCGAACAATTAATCTATTATAGTATTTCTAGTACAATTTAGTATCTTTAATAATTAGATTTAATAGTAAATGAAAAATAGCAAAATACAATAATAGTAAGATATTCTTCTTATTATTAAATACTTAATTTGTATATTTAAAAACAAAGAAATAAATTCTTTGATAAAATTCGAATCTATATTACATTTTTTAATCTAGAAATCTATTCTAAACAAATGTATTGCTAGATTATAGACAATATACTAATTTTGAAACTATTGAAATCTAATACTAGATAAAGCTCTTAATAAGATATATATGCAATTAATTGTTAGAAAATATAAATATAAGTTAAATAAAATTATTTATTTTTATTGTTTACAATTATATCTATACTTACTTAATTAATTATAGAACTATTGTTAGTTTGTATTTACTAACTTTCTATTTAGTTTTGCTTTAGGTTTATTTCTATTAGTTGCTAGCAAAATAAATAGAATTTTTTTATTTGTAGTTGCTTTTATTTAAGCGCTAATTATCGAAATTCTATAATTTTTATAAATAAATATCTATTTACTATATAGTTTATATGTTTGTATTATAATAACTTTTTTATTAATATTTGCAATAATAGTTTTACAAAGTTTTTTCGCAAAATTGTTAAATTTGCTATTTTTTTGTTGTTTTGTAAAGTTCTAAACAAAATTATTTATTTGCAAAATTAAAATTATAGTTAACTTTAATATATTTGCAAAATCTATTTAATTTGCTAAAATAGAAGTTGTCGAGAAAATATTTTGCAAAATAGAAGTTTATATATTTATAAATACTGCGAAACCTCTAGTTATTTTATCTATAATATTTCTATTATTAAGATCTTTCAACTTTAGTGTTTTCTTTCTATCTTTATTATATATATATATATCTATAGTCTTTTCTAAACTAATTTTTATATTTATTTTTGTTTTAAATAGATCTTTTTTAAGCTCTAAATAGTTTCGATCAATTTCTAGAACATCGACTACAATTAAATTATTTAATTACAATAACATACTTTTAGAAGAGTTTTCCAATCTTTTTGTATATAAGAATATTAAATATATCTAATTCTATACTTATTTTTAGAAATTCAATATAAGTAGATTGATAGAGATCTTAATTAATTGTTACTACATCTATAGATAAAAAAGTATTTAGAGCAATTTATCTACTACAAACTTAAAGTAGATTGCTTTAAATCTTGCTATAAATAATACTACAAGATTGTAATATCTACTCTAAATATTTCTATTACTACTATTAATCTATAATCAAATATATTTTAATATTAAAACATATCGATTAAACGATTATATTTAAATTAGATTTAAATATAATATAATTGTTATAAATATAAACTCTAGTTATTGCTAAAAGAATTAAAACTATTTCTAGCTTAAAACAAATATTGCGTATATTTTGTATTTTTTCTTTATAAACATTTGTTTTATTTTAAGTTTTTTTTGTTCAAATTGTTAATCTAAATACATAAACTTAAAACCTTTTACAAAAATTATATTTTATATAGCTAATTAAGATTGTAATAACTACAAATTTAAGATTAAACTATTTAGAATATTCTCGAAATATAATAATAGATATTAAGTTAAATATAATAATTGTGTATATATAGATTCTTGCAAATCTTAATTTCTTTCAAATTTTATTTTTGGTCTTATATTAACAAAGAAAGCTCTCTAAATACTATTTACAAAAATAAGTCTAATAGTTAAGCTAGAAAAGTAACCTACAATTAATATAATTCTAAAAAGATTTTTACAAACAACAAGATTAAGATTAATAAAAAAAATGAATTAAAATAAAGATAATATATTTTCTAAGTTAAACAAAAAAAAAATCAATTTATACAACTATAAAAGATTAACTCTTTGTTAATATCGAGCAAAAATATATTAACAAATTTATAAGAATAGATTTCTATTTTGGAAGAAAATATTGTATATATTTAAAAAATATTAAATACTTTCTATTTTAGAACAATATTAATTATTATTTTGCTTTTTATTTTGCAAAAATTAATTTTATCAAAAGCAATATAAATGTATTTTTTAATAGTATAGAAGTAAAGATATTGTAGTAGTATAATAGATTTAGAAATGATATTGTTAATTAAATATACTTAATTAGATAGATAACAAAATCTTCGATAACAAATAGAAAAAATATTAAATTAAAATCGAATCAAAAGTTATTAAGCTTAAATAAAATATATATATAATATATTATCAAAATATTACTAGTATTGTTTAATTGTTTATTTATTATTGTTTACTTGTAAACAATCTTGTATATACTTTTGTTCAAAGATAAACTACAATTAAGTTTAACAATCTTAATATCTTAAATATAGATTAACAAATCTAAAGAAAAATATATCTTGCAAACTAAGTAATAGTAAAGAATTTAATAGATTTATTGTTGTATTAATTATAATAGCTACTAATAAAATATTACTAATTAAGTTTTTCGAAAATATAATTTTATAATCAATATATCTAACAATTAGAAATCTCGACAACAAAATATAAAAATAATACAATTATTTTAGTCTTATATTTTTAAAACTAATATTGATTTTTAAAAAACTGGAATAAACTATTAAGTCGAAGATCTATCATATTCCTTTATCTATTATATTAACTTATAGATTGTTAATATTTAATAAGAAATAAAAATAGAAACTAATATTGTTTATCTTTATAACTCTAAAAACATATACTAAGAATAAAATTTTAATAAAATATATTAATAGCAAGATTTGCTAATACTTCTTAATTATTGCAAAGAGCAAATAGTAGTAATTAATGTTAAAAATAAAGAACATTGTTTAATCTACTAAGTATCGAAAACCAAATCAAAAATCTAAATTTACAAATCTTATAATTAAATTAAATATATAAGCAAACAATAATAAAGATAAAATAACAAGAAACTTCTGATTAAAAAATATTTTATAATTAGTAAAATTATAACTAAATCAATTTTTTCGACAATTTTATCTTAAATTATTATCTACTTAATATCTACAAATATATAGCTACTAGTATTTTGTATTAATTGTTTAAAGATATTGCTAAATCTTATCTAGCTAAATAGATTAATACTATTATAGAAAAGAAGATATAACTTCGGCAATTTGGAATAATCCTCTAGAGACCCTATTAGTGACTCGAAGCTCCTCGGATCGTTGTGCCAATATCTTAGCCTTAAAGTTATATTAGTAGACTTAGTTAATCTCGAGCAGATTCCAAGCATTATCAAAAATTTAAGAGATATGTCAAGCGTTACTCGAACATTACTTGTATTGTTAAGACTTATCGAACGCAATCTACGATTACTATCTATTAGGCGCAATCAATTACGCGCAATCAATTACGCGCAATTAACAACGTAGAAAGAGTACTTCTTAAATGCATGTCGTCTCTACGTAGAAATCTTACAAATTGTTCGATTCTATTATACAAAATACTATAATATAGACGAGTAACGAGTAAACATCTAATCGAAGTGCTGCGAGAATTCGTGCGCATTTCGAATATCAAAATTATACTTTTTGTTAAGTCTTTTCTAGCTCTCCAAATGCAAGTTTCTTGGGAGGCCCCAAGTTACCCCTAGGCGTGCCTCGAGCTACTTGGGTCACCTTAGCATCTTGAAATTAGAGGGCCAATTTCTCGAAATGTCGATAAAACTTATAGACATACAAAAAATTAATACTATTAAATAACTCGAATATTGCTAAATTGTTTAATAACAATTTAACTAGATTAGACTTGTTACTATATTCTATTGTTTACAAATCTAAAATAATTCAAATATTATAACAAGATTTAATAATAGCAAAATTTAAAATATAAAAATCTATTATATCAAATACTATTTGCTATAATATTACTTATTGATAACTAGAAATCTAATATAATATTATATATTAAAACTATTATAAATTTTGTTATTATAGTTTAATATTTATTTAATATCGAAAATACTATAAATTATATAAAATATTATCTTTTTATAACTGACAAAACAAAGAAAAACTTTCCAACATATAATTCGAAGATAAATTTTAAGTTTTTTAAGATATATTTTTTAATAGATTGATTGTCAATATAATTTTTAATTTCAACTTTTGAAATCGACTTAAATCGACAATTTAACTTTAGAAATTAAATCGAAAATTGATTCGATTTCAACTATTTTGAAATTAAATCGAATCGAATTGAGCTAATTTTTAATTCAAAAGCTAGAATCGAATCGAATTGTCAAGAATATTAAGAATACTAAAAATACTATAAATTTAGTTTAAATTTAGATTTTTTTAATTGTTTTTTAGATAATACACAATAGTAATATATAATATAAAAACAATCTAATATATTTATTAATTAATTTAAATAAATTAACTATTTCTATTAAATTATCAATTAATTGTTACTAAAAATAATAAAATTTACTAAAAATAATAATCTTGACAATTTAATTCAATTTTTCGATTTAATTTTCGATTTAACTTTTGAAATTAAATGAAATTGTTGATTTTAACTTTAGAAACTAAATTGTCAAGACTTTCGATTTAATTCGAATTAAATTGTCAAGATTCGATTTGATTTCTCGAATCAAACTCGATTTCCCGAACCGATGCAATCAATCTATTTATTAACTTATTATATCGAGCATATTGAGAAGTTTAAGAATTTTATTGCTATAATATTCGAAATTAGCAAGACAATCTATATTAATATTCTTAAAAAATCTTTTTAATTAAATAAATAAGTATTTCGATCATAAAAAGAAATATGTTAAAAATAATATTTGTCAATTGAACTTGTTTGCAATTGTTGATATAAATATATATAAATATATTACAACACTTAGATTAATAGACAAATAAAAAGACTTCTATATACCTAAATAAAGTCTCGAGAACTAAGATTTTTAGATATAGAATTGCGATCTCCGCTAAGATCTTCGACGATACCAATAATATATCAATGTATTGGAACTGTGACATTGAGGAGCGGAAGCGACATTGTATTTGAAGCTATTCTATCTAATAATACAGGCTTGCTGAACGTAACTACATTATCTTATCGGACAACCGCCAAACCAACCAGCAAAAGCAATCAAGTACGGGGGGCCATGAGCTGGTAGGCAGTCCCCGGAATGTTTAACCTCCGCTCAACCTCGTCGCAACCACGCTAATCAGCTCGAACGACACCGTCGACCTTTATGAAATGCTGAATCAGTTCAGCCCAAGCCTTGGTGGAGTTGCCAGAAACTTTGTGTTCGCCATATAAGGAGAGCCGACGATGACAAACCCGTCTCTGGCGCGAGACAGCGCCACACAAAGTCGCTCCATATTCTTGAGGAAGCCCAGACTAAAACTTATCCCACCAGATGTCACTGGGGCTAGAAGAACAAATGGTGCCTCGTCTCCTTGAGAGGTATCCACGCTTATTAGTTTCAGCCCACTCCATCGAGCATCCTTAAAGTTCAGGATCTTTTCATAACAAGCTCGCTGTGCCGAATAGAAAGTGATAATAGCAATCTTGTAACTCGGAATTCCAGAGGTCAACATAAGTTCCACCAGATCGAGAACAACAGTCAAGTAGGTTGGACTCAGTTTCGAATGTCCCGATATAAAGTTCGGGCCGCGAGATCTTACAGAAGATAGATTGTCGAGAACTCTCGTATTCTAATAATAATCGAGTCTATCGCGAGAACAATTTGACATTGTCTCGATCCAAAGTGCAAGCCCATCAGTTGTTGGTCAAGATATCTCGCTAGACAGGCACGCTCGGTTTCGCTCAGAGGGTCTGGTTGGTTGTCTGGGGTGCTCCGCAGAGTCACCCCGCCCACATCATCACCAAGGTAATGATTATGCTCTCGAGACACTATGTTCGGTTGACTAAACATAGTCTTGGATGCATTCGGCAAAAGTTGATAGATCTTCTTGATCGATTTACTATTCTCCTGTAGCTTTTTTGCAAGACACAAAGCATTAACGTCTACTAACTTATTGCTATATTCTATAACCATAACTACAAAACTCTTTTCGAGATATACGTAGATAAAGAACATAATAACTTCTAACTTTCTCGTACCCGAGAGTCCTTGCGTACGGTAGCCGATACCCTGCTTAAGATCAAAATAGAAAATTTTCGAAAAATCGAAAATCGAAAATCGAATATTGAAATTTAAAAATTTACATTAAATATTGCGACAATTAATATAATTGTACTACAAATATTTAAGAAATTATAAAGCAAAACTAATCTTGCGCATATTATTAAATATTGTTAAGCTATCTAATTATTTTAATACTCTTTATATTATTGCTTGCTATTGCATTAACTTATATTGTTTGCATCAAACTACTTATTATTTGTCAAAGTATCTTTAGCAAGCTCTTTGTAATATCTTGTTATAGACTTGTGCATTCTATAGATTTTCTTGTATAAATTAGTTTTACTCTCTTTTTTTATCTTTTTTATATTTATTAGTTTCGAATTGCTTTTCTTGTTTCTATAAGCAATGTTTATCTTCTTAAATATTGTTAAACAATATTAGTATAAAAGTACAATAAAGAAGCAACAATACATATTACTAGATATAATTGAATGTTTGTTATCTTTATTTTCTATAAACTTTTTGGTTAAATGCTTAGCTTAATACTTATTATACTTTGCACAAAATCAATATTAATTATTATTATAATATATAAAATAGTATTTACTCGAAACAAATTTGTATTTGAAAATTTTATTTTTATAATTTTTATAATCTTTGCTCGAATAAATAGCATTAAGTCGAGTTTGTAAAACAATAAACTTGTTTGCAATTTTACAATCTTAATTTTGTACAAATTAATCAAATTTAATATAATAATAATATATTATAAAATTCTTTTAATTATAGACTTGAGTTTTATTGGAAAAATTTAAACAAATATTGTTAGGTTTAGACTTAATTAAAATTGTACTATTCTTAATTAATTTTTACAAATTTGTTCAAATTTTATATCGAAATTAATCAAGTTATTTAAGTAATTATCTTGCAACTCAATCTTAAATTTCTTTTATTATTCGATATTAAACTTTACAAAGTTTGTAAAGTTATTAATTAATATTCTTAATATATAATAAAAAGTTGTAAAAGATTTGTAAAAAGCTTTATATTGTTGTATGTAATATATTTGATTGCGAGCTATTAATATATAAATTAATTAACAAAAATTGTTAATAAATATATAAAGACTTGCTCTAGATAATACATATTTATAAATTTGTAAAAAAGAATATAAAGATATTTAAATAATACAATAAGTCTAAGATATCTTTTGTAAGTATATTATATTAATAGATATTAATAGATATATACTAATTGTACAAGTTTATATTAACATTTATATAAAAATACTTAAAACTACTAAATAACAAGCTACAAAGATTATTTATTGTAAAGAGCATAAAACAATATAATTATCGATACAAATAAATACAAATATAAAAATATTACAATAATATTTGCACACAATTGAATAAACAATTTATAGAAAGTATAGATAATATTTTTACAAAATCTTTATATAAAATAGAACAACTTATCTAGCGCAAATAATTAATAGAAAGAGTCTTTAACAAAAAATTAGACTTATAAGCTTAAATATAACATTCTTTATTATTAATATTATAGCGTTTGAATAGATTTATTATCTATAAAACTAATAAGTTTATATAGATTTTTACTAGTTTATACAAAGTTTTTATACAAACTTATATATTAGAATAAAATTAAAGTAATAAGACTTGTCTATCTTGCTAGTCTAATACAAATAAAGACAATTTTTAATATACTTTAAAGTTTAAATTTAAGTAATAATATAATAATATATACTAATAATTAATTAAACATTAATAATATTCTAATAAATCTTTAATTTAAAAATATTATTATTAATATTATAATAGAGAAACTACAATATTTAATTATATTTATAGTTATATTAACAATTTTACTATATATATAAGCAATTTTATATATATATATTTCTAAAATATCAATAATATAATATATAATTAAATAAATAATTTGAAAAAAAATTATATAAATCTTATTTAATATTTTAATTGTATATTATTTCTTTATATGCAATCGCTTAGATACTATTGCACTAATTTATCTTTTAATTCTTTAATAATTACTCTTTGCTTTTTGTGCTTTCTTGTAGAGATAAAGTTTCTTGTATAACTTTGCAAAATACTTGTAAGCGTTGTAAATCTTCTTGTACAACTAAGTATAACTAGCGTTCTTTAACTTAATATCGATTATAAAAAATATTATTTTTTTCTTTTCTTTATTGATAGTTGTCAACTTTTTTGTATCAATCTTTTTCTTTAAATAATCTACATAGTTTTAGTATTAGATTGCAAGAACTTTATATAAATACGCACTACTTTATTTAGCATTATATTTAGAGCTATCGTTACTAGTTATATACTTTAAGACAAAAGTTGTATACTTAATTTTGTCTTTTATATTAAATATATAGAGTTAGCACAAACGTAAATTAATTTATATAAAAAAGTTTTTACTTAAGATGAAGTTATAACAAAACACTTCTTAGTTGTTGTTAAGATAATTTGCGAACATATTATTACAAAAGTTTGTAAAAGAACAACAAATACAAAATTTCTCTTTGTTATTACAATAGTATAAATAGACAATATTACTTTTATATACAATATTTGTGCATAATTGCAATATAATTAATTTGAGAATAATTAAGCAAGTCTAGTTTTGCACAAATTAGCAACAAAGGATATATTATACAAATAAACTCTTATATTATCTTTTTTACTAAAGTTAAGAAACGCAATAGTATATTGTTTACAAATAACATATAAGTAAACTGCGCAATAATAACAAGAACTTGTGTTATCTTAATACAATAAATCTTAGTTTCTATTAAAACTTTACTCTTTCTTGCGAATTTATTATAAATTATATAGTTTTTTATTTCGAAATTATTTAAGTAAGTTTCTATAATAGAAAATTTAGATTTTTCGAACTTATCTTTATTAAGTAACGTCGATTAAACTATTGTAGTAGATTGTAAAATTTCGCTAAGCAACTTGTACAACTTGCTAGAAATATATAGCAAAGAGCAAAGATATATAGTAGATTATTATTAAGTTGCAAAACAAAGTAGAAGCTATTGTACGCAATACAATTAACGAAGAACTATTAAGAAGATATATCAATCTCTACTAGAAAATACAATTTAGACAAAGAATATAGAGAGAAATAAGACAAAAATAGAAAATAAGATAAAATTATATATTTGTATAACAATAGACAAAGAGAACAAAGTATTTAATACAAAAGAAATACAAAGTAAATATATTTAGACGAATTTGCACTAATAGTTGCAAAATCTTACAAAATAAAGCAAAGTTATATTATATTATATAAGTAAAAAAAGAGAGAAATAATTTACGCAATATTTTGTGCAAAGTAATACAAAAATAGATATAGAAAGAAAAATAAATATAATATTAAACAAATAGTTTATATAATTAGATATTATATTTAGTACAAAATATTTGTAGCAATTAATACAACTTATTAAATAATAATAAACTAAATTAAAACATTTTTAATTTATATTATTTTCTTATAATATTAAGATTAGAAACAAATAAAGATTAAAACTATAATAAATATTATTAAAGTTAATATTCTATATAGTTTTTTACTTTATTTATAGAAAGAGATACAATTTTGTATATAATTGTACAACAAAATACAATAAGAAAAAAATCGAGTAAATATTTGTATCTTACAAATATATTATTATTTACATTTATACTTTGCAATAAAAATTTACTCTATATTTAGAAAAACGTAATTTCTTTATATAATATACTATTGTGTGAATTTTGTTATTTTTTATTTTTTATTTTTATTTATATACTAAATTTTTAAGCAATTTAAAATATTTTGTATAAATAAATAGTTTAAAATAATTAATATATAATAATTTATATTAAACTTATAAATTTCTTAAATTAATTACAATTGTTTTATACTACTTTATTTAATATGTTATAGATTTTTACAAATTTATTTGTAAAAAGATATAACAACTTAATAATATAATATAAGAATATTTATTATAAATAAGAAAAAATAATTATTGTTACTTTTAATCTATAATATAAATTTTATTTATTTAAATATAATTTATATATTGTAAAGATAATATATAATTAATATTATAAATAATATTCTATTAAACTAAAGTTTAAATAATAGATTTAATAAATTAAATAAATTTTACTAAAAATTATTATTAATATAAATAGTTAATTTTCGAAAAAATAATATTATTAACTTTAATTTTATATATAAGTGTTTAGTATTTTATTATTTTATTATTTTATTTTATTAATTTTTAATTTAATTAATAAAAACTATTTTGATTTTAATTTACTATTTAATTGAACAGAAATACTAATTATTAATTTAAAATATTATACAATATATTAACAATATCTTATATCTTTAAAATATATATGAAAACATAATCTTAAATAAGTAAATTATATAATTATTTATATAATTGTAATTTATTTGTTTAGCAAACTAGTTTAGATTAGACTTAACTAAGTTAAGTAATTAAATTTAATTAAAAATTATTTAAAAATAATAATAAATTTGTAATCTTTATATTCTATATCTTATATATTTTTTAATAAATAGAATATTTATTATATTGTTAATTATATCTTTTAATAATATATAAAATATACAAAGATAAACAATATACTATACATATAATATTACTATCTAAGATACAATTTCTAAAAATAGAACATTTCTAAAACTAGCAAAATTAGATACTAAGTTATAGAATTTAGAAATCTTTATATTTGTTTTGTATTACAAAGTTCTAAGTTATATTACTTAATGCAACGCAATTGTAATTAGTCTTGCATTATAAGTATTGCTATTTTTCAAGAATATAATTATTGCAATATGCGCAAGATTAAGTTTAATATCTATAATCGACTTAAACGTCTTTATAAAAGCTATATATATTAGTAATAATGCGCAAGAGTTAAAAGTTGTATTACACAACTTAAACTTATAGATAATATTAATATCTTTCTTTTCTTGTTATTTATCTTAATTTTGTTTATAGAAATCTAGTATATTGTTGTTTTAAAAGAGATTATAATATAAATTAATTTATATTATTTTTATACTTTTTCTATATTACTTTAATATAAATCTTTATACGCTTTGTATTATTATTGTTAAACTTAAGCTGTTTGTTGTCGATCTTAATATAAATTGAACTAAATTAAGAGTTAAAATAAGAAAGAAAATTAATAGAAAAGTATCTTATTTTGCAAGAAGTTAATACTACTTCGAGTTAAATAATGCGAGTAATATCAAAGTTAAATTTCTTGTTGTTTTTCGAATATTGCATATTAAAATTAAAATAAATAAACAATAGCAATATAATAATATTTATTAATACTATATTAATTAGTAAATTAGTATATACCTATAATAGAGCTAATTAATTTTACTCGAACAAATACAAGATATATTTATAAAAAAAAAGCAATAGCAACAAATTTGTAAAAGTACAAAACAATAATTTAAAACATTATATAAAAGAGATAAATTGAATATATTTAATATTAATAGCACAAATATATATAAAATAATATAGCACAAAATTATATTGTGCATTATATTAATACTTAATATTGTATTATACAATATTATACGATTTAAAAGAGCAAATATATAATAGTATTGTACAAATTAATACAAAAAAGTTGAACAATTTAGTATATTTAAAATAGGACTTATTAAAAATAGTTATAAGATCTAAACATATCAAGTTATAAAATCTATATCTTTATTTATTTTTTCTTAAAGTATTTTAAGAATAAAATTTTGTACAAAAATAAATGTTTTAATATACACTTATTGTTTGTATATAAATATTATAATATTTATCTATTATATACAATTAATACTATATAGAAAGTTTTTTAATATTGTAATTTGATACTTGTCTTAATATATAACTTGTATATACTTGTATAAACTTATATTGCTTTTTGTTATTTAACTAAAGTTATCGAAAGATTTATATACTTTTACAATTAAATAATATAATTGTTAATAAAACAATAAGATTTCTATATATTATTAATGTATATTTAGATATATTGTACAAAAATAAATATTAAGTTGCACTATTATATTAATTACTTTATGCTTTTTTTTTCTACAAAAATATATATTTTGTTGTATTGATATATATGTTTGTTACGCAATAAAGTATAATAAGCTAATACATTTTACAAGTTTGCTATTGTTAATTTTTTTCTTTTTAATATAAAATTGTTTAACTTTCTTTAAAATAGCAAATTTCTTAAACTATTATTTGCGCTTTGTAACTAGAATTTTCTAAGATTTTGCAAAAATAATTGCAAATTAAAATATGATTAATATAATTAATTTAAATTTAAAGAAGACTTGCTTTGTGCTAAAATCTATATTAATTAAATATTGTAAAACTTTGTAAACAAATCGAAAATTAAACAATTTAAGAAAAATAAAACAACAATTGTGCAAATACTTTGCAAATATTTTAATTAATAATAACTTTATAATAGATTATATTTAAATATATAATATAAAATATAAGTAATTATAACAAAAACTATATTCATTAGTCTATTAGTAAAGTTCTAAAAGATTTTGTACAAAACTATATTAAGTTGTAAATTCTAGAACTATATTTAATATATTATATATATAGTTTTATATTTAGTGCAAAGATTTTAAAAGTTAAGATAAATTAAAACAAAATAAATATAATAAGTAAATTGATGTGCAAATTTACAAAGACAATAGCGCAAAACTATACAAAAAAAAATGCAAAGAAAGAGATAAAGATAAAAGTTGTATCGAAAAAGATTTGCGAGTATCTATACAAAAAGTAAGTAAAAAACTATATAGTTGTTTTTATATTTCGAATATTATATACTTAAAGAATATAATTTGATTAAAGTTGTATTAATCTAAATAAGAGTCTTACAACTTAATAAATTATAATTCAATTCTATTAAATTTAAGTTTCGCTTATATTTAATATTAATTAATAATAACTTAACGTATTATAATAGCAATATTTCTTCTTAGAAATTATTATAAATATAACAAATCTTTTGCTATTTATTTTTTGACAAAATATTATTTAAATCTTTGTTAAATATTATTATAGATATTGTTGCAATCTTAAATTAATTTGTTTATAACTATTTTAAAATTGCAACAACAAATTAGTATATTTTTCTTTATTGTTAACTAAAAAATTAAAGATCTTAATATTTGTAAAAATATAATACTTAAATAATACAATAACAACTATATTTGTCAAGAAATTGTAAAAAAGCTTAAACAAGAATACAATTATATTGTTGCTCTATTAATCTTGTATTAACAATTAAGGGTTAAAATATATACAAATATATTTATACAAACAATTTCGATATCTTATAAGTATATTTTGTTGTATTTATTTTTTAATTTTGTCTAAATAATAACAAGCTATTACAAATGCTTTAGATTAAAAAATATCAAATTAATTCTATAAGTCTAATATATTTACGATATAAATTAGAATTATATTGTCAAGTTATAACTTCTTGTAAAGGGAGAACAAAGATATATAATAATATATATATCTTGCTAAATAAATATATATAGACATTGATAACTCAAGAGTTAGAAAAGAGCGTTATATAAAACTATAAAAGAAATCGATTATATAATTACTTTTAAAGCAAAAAAATACTTATAATAAGATATATACTTTTTGTACAATATAATATAGTTTATATATATTATCTATATAGCAATTGTACATATTAATTGTATAGCAATTGTATATACTTTTTACACAACAATTGTACAACTTATATTAATATTTTTATAGAGACTTTCTCTTTAATTAATATTAGTTGCTAGTATTGAAACAAATTAAATAACAACACAAGAATCTTGAATGTAAGAGAGAAAAATGTATTATATTTAAATTAAATTTTGTATAATCTCTTGACAAATATAATAAACTTAAAAAATATAATATCGAAATCTATATTGCAATTAATATCTATTCTTGCTATATATTATAGATATATATTAACTATAGTTTGCGCATAATTGTTAGTATTTTGCAACAATATTTAAATAATATTAAGTTTTTAAAACAACATTCTTGCTTTATACAAATTAATTAAGATATAGAAATTGTATTAATAATTAGAGCTTATTATTAATTATATTAAGACATTGTATTAAATATTTTATTAACAAACTACTATATCTTTAATACAAATATAATCAATATATAGATTAAAAGTTAATAAGAACAATTAATTAACTAATATAAAAAGCGATAGATTATAAGTATCTTGTATTATTTTGTGCTTATTTGCTAATTATAAGTATAGATCTATTTTAAAATCTTAATTAAAGAGAATCTTTTTAATAAAAAGATATTATCGAATTAGATTACTTTGTATACTATTTATATATTAATAATTTATAGAGAGATTAAGATATATATTAAGCTCTAAAACAATTACTCTATATAAATACAAAAAAGCAATTAAATATAATTGTCGATATATTCTATATATTTTATATCTATTTAAAAGATTATATTATCAACTATAATATATTATATTTAATAGAGAAGTTTGCATTTTGCAATGAAATATTGTAGAATAAAGTAGATTTTTTATATTGTATAAAGTAAAAGTATACTAATTAATAATAAACAAAGATAACTTTTTATTATTATTTATTATACAATAATATATAGAACAACTTTAGTTAATATAGTTTAATTTCGATAATTTTTTATTAATTTCTAAAAAGAAATAGAGCAATCTATATTGTATAATTTATATCAAATTAAGATAAAAAGTATGTTCATATATTTAAGATAATATAGAATTAGTTCTAAGCTTATATAACAAATTAAACAAGACGCATAATTAAAGATTCTCTATAAATAAAAATATATTAAAGATAAATTTAGCAAATAATAGAATAGACAATATATACAAAACTAGAGCAAATTGTTTTTAATAGAATATATTGACTAGCGAGAGAACTACCTGTACGTGATGTTGACTACAAATCTGTTGATATTGCGATATTCGACAAAGTCAAATGTTCTTAGCATTAATAAGCAAGACGTTCGCAAACGTTCGATGCAATCGTCACGACAAATCAATTCTTCTAATCGCGAAGACAACAACATCATTACTATTATCATTATTACTACTATTTTGAGCTCTCACGTATAATAAGATACGAAAGACCATAAGCACGCAAGATCATCTATAATTATCATTATTTATTTCTTGTACGCGTCGATCGTCGTTACGATGCGATCACATTGCGATTACGAAAGACGCGTTTTAAAATATCGCAAGAAAGTCTCGAAGCGCTATGCGTATAAATTTAGAAGAGCTAGAAAAAAGTTATATACGCGTACATTACACAAGCAAAAGGTCTAAAGTTCTTGTCGTACATGAATTGATTGCGTTGAGGCCACGTGTCTTAATTAAACAATTCTTCTTCTATTTTGATTAGTATACGCTCAACGCGTATTTAGAAGCTAAACGATGAGAAATCTTGTTCACTCTAAGAGGCGATAGCAAGAACATTCAATCTTGTTGAGAGTAACACTTCGCTACGTCTCAAATTGAAGACGTTGCTTGTGTAAGAATACGAATAAAAGTTAACATTGAGTTTGAGCACTAAGATCACATGAAAAAAAATATATGAACACTACATATTGACAAACGATCTTCACATAATCGCAATTTACAAAGAGAGCTCATATATGAATTTTTGAAGCTCTCATTTTCGATGTGTACGAGTTTAAAAATCTAGAATTGTCGAACAATATACGAAGTTTCTTTTGTGAATTACGAATCAATACGATCTTTACAATTCTTATGAAGAATTTTCTTGTACGTGAATATTATAATAGATGATTTTAATATTGAAGCGTCGCGATCTAGATTTGAAAAACTAGTCGCGCAAAAATATATAGTCTCGCATAGACCCCTAGGGGTGTTGAATCGAATATAAATTATAAAAAAAAAAAAAAAAAAAAATGGAATATATTTTCGATTTCTTGTACAATATCGATACAAATTTTGTACAATCTTGCACTTTTTTTATATTTTGCTTGTTTCTCTTTGTATAAATTTGGTACAAGTTTTGTAAATCTCTTATTTTTTTTGCGAATTATTGTATTTATATTGCAATTAAATATTATAAATCTATTACTTTTAATTATAACTTCTTTTAGTTTAATATAAGATTTGTTTTGTTTAACTATTAAAATCTTATATAATTATAAATGCACAAATATATATTGCTTAGAATATTAAGCATTAAATTTCTACTTTGTATATTATTGTACAAATCTTAGCAATTTATATTAATTTAATTTTGTAAAAGAACAAAGTATTGCTTATTTTTAATAATATATTATTGTTATACAATTGCAAGAATTTGCATAAATTTTATTTTTTTAATTATTTATTATATTTTGCTTTGTTTAACTCTTTGCTAAAGAATATTATTTCCTATTATTTTATATTGATAAACATTGTCGCAATATTAAGTTAATTTAATATTGTACAATCTTAAGCAATTTATATGCAATATATTTTATTTAAGTTCTATAGTACTTTAGCAAAACAAACGCAAACAAACTTAATATAGAAATATTCTTGCAAATTTAAGTAGAAGTTTAAATATTCTAAGAACAACAAGAAATTTAAGATTTTTAGAATTTATATACAATTTGTTTTAATTAAAATCAAGCAATATATGCACAATAATAATCAAGAATTTGCAAATATTGTAATTATTTCTTTTAATTTGTGTATTTCTTTAATATAGTTGTACAAACACTAATATAATCTATAGAGACAACATATATTATTGTGTTAAATTGCTTAACTAGTAATTTAAAAAACTTTATCGACAACAATATAATTGTCTAGTTAAATAAATAAAAAGATTATATTAAGCAATATAATAATAAATTGTATTTAGCTTTAGATGTCTCGAACAACAAAGCAAATATTGTAAGAGTATCTAGATATAGTATAAATTATGCGCAAAATATATAGAAGCTTTTAAAAATTCTAAAATATAAAGAGAAAAAATACAATATAATTTTCTTAGTAATTAAGCTTAAAGAAATTATAGAAAATATTATAAATTTAGAGAAAATATCTAATACAAATAAATTTAAATTTGTATAATTAAATATTAAAATTGCATATATTAAGTTCGAGACAAAAAGTATTAAGCAAAAACTATTAAATACTAGCGACAATTCTAGTATTGTACAATCTTTAATATAACAAACTACAAATATATAATTTTTTTAAATTAAATACAAGAAGACATTTTTATTAATAGAGAAATTGTTTTACAATTATTTTTGTTAATTATATTGTTATAATAGTTATTTGCGCAATCGATCTTTTTTATTAGTTATAAAAGAGAACATTTTGCTTTTAATATTAAACTCTCTTACGACTTATCAAATCTATACAATTTTAGTATCTCTAAATAGTTACTATTAAAGTATTGTTCTTAATTGCGCATTGCTTTGTCAATATATAAATTTAATCTCAAATTGAATTTTAACTTCGAAATTAACTTGAGATCTATAGATATTAATTAGAATTATAGTATACAACTCAATAAATCTTTGTTACTTAATAAAGTATCTACAAAGAAGAATACAAAAAGTTTAATTTCAAGTATTAAAAATTGCAAGAAAACAAGTTTTAAGAGAGCAAATTACAAGAAAATGCAACAAAAGAAGAAATTATAAAGTACAAATTGTTTTAAGCGTAAAAACAATATTGTAATAAAACTAAAAAATATACAAGATAATATATCTAATCTTTGCAAAAGTACTTGTAATCGAAAAAAAATCAAGCAATAGTATAATATATTAATTGAAATAGTTTTATATTAAGAGTTTATAGCATAATAAATATATATTAATTGCATCGACAATTCGAGATGATTCTCTAGAAGTTCTATTAACAATCTAGAACTCTTGAATTCGTTGTGTTAATGTCTTAGTTCTAGAGCTATATTAGTAACATAAAGTTGCTTTAGAACTTATCTCGAATCAAAATATTTATCTTCGCAAAATAGTATTGCTATAAGCTATAATATTTTTTTTAATTTATTTTGCGACATTTTAATCTATACTTACAATATAGACTATAGAAAATATAATATTTTTAATATTTATAATTACTTAAATTTCTATTTAATCGCAACTTATATACACAATAGTATTGCGATTTCTAATATAATTTGTTTAATTTATATTATAATATTGAATGCATTTGCGCTTACAAAAATGCTCGATACTTCAAGCATTAAACATATCTCTATTATATATATATTATACTTTTACGAGAAGTAAAAATTCTTTTTCTTATTATTTATAAAGATATTTATGTACAAATACTCTTTTGTATAAGTAACAAATCTCTTGTATTTCTCTATATTATTTATAATTAATAGACAAATTTTCTTTTTCTTTGTATACTAAATTGTATTTGTTTTATTCTTAGTATCTAGCTTTTTTCTTTAACATTATTCTTAATATTAATTTTTAACTTAACAATTAATTTGTTCGCAAACTATATTAGTATAAATAATAATATATAGATAACAAACGCAACTTACTATATTAATACTTCTTGTTTTTAACATATTCTATTTGTTGTTCTTTAGTTAGCTCTAATTAATTTAAAATTTAATTATAATTATTAAAGACAACTTATATTTTTCGCTATATTTTTTAAGAAGTTGTAATCGTTTAATTGCAAATAAACATAAGTATTTAATATTTAACTTAATATAATTTCTACAAAATATCTTTTATTAAGAAAGTCTACTTCGATATTATTCTTCTTCTTAGATTCTTTCTATAAGCACTTTTATCGTTAGTTAATACGTACGTTGTTATCTATTAAATCTAGGCAAAATCTAATCTAAATTTATATCTTTATTTAAGAATATCTATCTAAATATTACTTTATATAACAATCTCTTTCTATAAGTACGCTCTTAGTTAGCTAATTTATTTGTTGTTATTTGTCAAATCTAGACAAAATCTAGCTTAAATCTTTTTCTTTGTATATAAGTAAATCTATTTGAATGTTATTATTCTTCTTAGATTCTTTTTATAAGTATTTCTTGCAATTAATTTATATAATATTTGTTATTTGCTAAATCTAGACAAGATCTAATCTAAATTTAACTTGTATTTGCTTCTTCGATTAAGAATGTTTACTTCTATATTATTTTATTTGTTAACTCTTTTTTACAAGCACTCTTGTAATCAATTAATACTTTTGTTGTTATTTAATAATCTAAAGAAGATTTAATCTAGAACTAATTTAAATCTAACTTAGATCTATATCTTTAATTAAGAATACTTATTCTAATATTGTTTTAATTGTTAATCTCTCTCTACAAGCATTCTTGCAATCAATTAATATCTTTGTAATTATTTGTCAAAACTAGACTAGATCTTCTCTAGATAACTTATATTTATACAATTATTGCTTATATACTTAATGCTCTTTCTTTATTAAAATTGTTAATTAATTGTTCAAATTAATTTATTTTTACGTACTTTGCTATTTCTTAAGCTTTTAAATACAAATTCTTTATTCGAAGCATTTATTAAATTCTTGTTACTATTCTATCGATAATACTGCTTCGATAAGTACTCAAATTTCGAATTACTAGTATTAAAATTTAAGAAAGACTCTTAAAAAGAAATATGCAAGATCTTGTTGTTATTAAACTTGTTAATAGCTTTTTTGTTGCAAAATATAATTTTTGTTGCAATTTTTGTATATATTTCTCTCTTTATATTACAAATTAATTGTTTTATTTTTGTTGTATTTTCTTGTAGATATTTGCTAATATACTATAAATATAAAGATCGCAATTGTTAGCAAAATAAAGTATATATCTTTAATATATTGTTTTTCGAAATAAATGAATATTTACGTCTTGTGTTTAAATTTCTCGATACAATAACAAATTATAATTCTTGTTATTTTAATTGCTTCTAGAGTTATAGATTTAAATGTATATTTAATCAAAGAATTAATTTAAAACTTCTTTAATTGTTGTTAAAAAACAAAGACGTAAAAGTCTTAACTATTATCGAACTTGCAAATAGTCTAGATTGCTTTTTCTAATTATAATTTAACAAAAAGTTAATAAAGATAGACAAACTTATATCTTAAATATTCTTGCTTAGAAAAGTTAATTTTAATAATAAGATCTAAACGTAATTACACAACTTCCTATTGCTAATAAAGTTGTAATAATTCTTAATTATATTGCAAACTTGCTTTATTATATAAGATTAACAATTTTTTATTGTATTGTAGAGCTATAATTAAATAAGTTTTTATTTACAATAGAAAGAGACAAAAGCAATATCTTTCTTGTTTTCTTTAATATAGAAACATTTTCTATATTGTTGTTATATTAATTTTTGACACTTTCTATACAATTAATTATTCTCTCTTATATTTATTTTATTAGCATTAACAATTAAAATTTCTATTAAGAATTAGCTCAAGATTTATAGTTCTCGACGTTATATCTAATGACAAGCGTAATTTGCAAAAAGATATATATCTTACGTATAACAATCTTATATTTTAATATAAAGATATATTTCGAATATTGTTTTATCTTGTCTTATAAAATAAGAATTTCGATACAATATTAAGTCTTGCATAATAATATTGTATTTTTTTGTTTATCTACAAATTCGAAGATCTATAATATAGACTTTGTACAATTAATCTCTAAAAATATAAAATTAAGCTTGTTGTTAAAAGATTAAAACAAATATAAAAACGCGTTTTTTAATTTCAAGACTCGCTTTTGAGAAACGCAAGATTAATAGTAGATTGTATTTAATTAATAAGCATCTCTATAATTGAAAATAAGTTTATATTGTATTGTATTTGTAATAATAATATTTCTATTGCATTATTCTTTCAACTATTAAATAATAGCGTCTCTCTTCTACGCTTAAAAAGATTGCACAATATTTCGAAAATCTTAAATCTTATTTTATTAATCAAGGAATTATTATTTTTTTACAAGAAAGTTAGTATATATTTTTGAGAATTTAATATACAATAATTGCGTTTATCGCTTATATATGCAAAGTTTGCTTAAGAGCTATTTGTAACACAAAATTAGATACTTTAATAAGTCAATAAAATACTACATTTAGAATAGCGTAGACTTGCTAAAAATTAAGAGATTAATAGAAAGCGCAAAGATAGAATTGTATTAAGAAAAAAAAAACTATTGTAATGCGTCGAGATATATTAGTTATAAATCTAGACTATATTTAATCAAGATTTAATCTAGATTTTAATTAAATCTTGGCAATTTTTACTTAAGCAAAAAAGATAGTATCTATTGCTACTTGAAAATACTTTGCTTTTGCTTACTTGTTAAAATCTTTTCTATATTTTCTACAATCTTATCTAATATAATTAATCTAAAATAATTATATATAATTTAATAATTTTGAGTTCAATTGTATGCAACTTAATAATAGCAACAATGCGAACAGTTTTTATAGTAATGTCAAAAGTAGCAATTTGAGCAATAATAAAACAATTATTATAAATATTGAGCTAAACAATAGCAATAACAACAATAGAAAGAAAGATAATAATAGCTAGAAGAAGACTAGCACAAAAATCGAGCTAAACAATAACAATAATAGCAACAATAAAAAAAGTAGAGATCGAAAAGATAAAAACAAACAAGAGAGTACTAAAGAAGAGAACTATATAATTACAAACAATAGATTTTACTCTTTTAATATCGATTTACTTGTAATAAACTATAGCAAAATATTACTTATTGTCTTTAGTAATATTAATACGTCTATTAAGAATAGTTTAAGTTTTGTTGATTTAATTAAGATTTATCTTGTTGCTTCGACTATTATAAAGATATATCTTGCGTTAATAAAAACTAACTATTAAATATTAAATTATCGAAAGATTAATTTTGTGTCTTTTTTACAATTATTGCTCTTTATTCTAGATTCTTGTTCTCTTATAAAATTAATTAAGTTGCATTGTTAGAGTAAGAATAAGATTGTAAGTAGTAAGTATAAGTTCGATAAACTTAATAGCTATAAATTATGCTTAATTATTAAATTTATAACAATTGAGAATGTTTGCATATATTATATATTTAATTAATATTAAAAGACGTTGCTAGATATATCTCTATATTTAAGAATATAAAAAAGAGGCTAGATTCGATGCTTCTAGTCTCTTAATACAATTGATAAGTTGAGCAATATTCTTATTATCTATATAAAGTTGTTGCTCTTATTATCTATAATACTAGATAGCTAGATCGAGATATTGCTTGTACAACTAACAAATAATAATATAAAATTGTTGTTTTTGTTACTTAAATTAATTGTCGCTCTTTTGTACTTTAGAGATTTTGTATTATATATTATTGACAATAACTTATTTGCTAAATAACAATCTTAATTGTCGATTTATTTGTTGTTGTTTTTTTGTCTATAGCAATAATAAAAAAGTATAAACAAAGCTACTATTGTCTCTTTCTTGTATATAGAGTAGAGCAACATTCTATAATTTGATCTTATTATTTTTGTTAAATTTATTATTTTTGTCTTTGTCTCTTGTGTACAAAGACTTTATCTTAAGTAAATATTATGCAAAAAAATAAAATAAAAAGAGACAAATATTAAGCTAACTATTACTATATAGTCTAATAAATAAGACTTTAATTAAGTTTTTTTTCTAAGAATTTAATAGCAATAACGCAATATTAGATGAAATTAAATTGTAGAATTATATTATTATTAACAACAATATATTTAGATTGCTATATTTAACAAAAGAAACTCAATTATATATTAAAACAAGCAATAATATTAATTTTGACAATAACAAAGCTAATAATTTGTCGATTTTTGTATTTAAATACTTGTACTATATTATAATTAATTCTTCTTCTTAATTTTGTTAAGATATATATATTTTAATTTTTTTATTAATTTCTTTTTATTTAAGATTGTTATTTTTTAAGTTTTGCAATACTTGAGCAAATTATTGTTGTCGCAAATTGCGTAAATAGTTGAAATATAAAATTAAAAAAATTTCTAAAAAGAAATATAGATTTTCAAAATTATATATTAAGTATTATTTGACAAATATTTAGTTTTTCTTATTGTTTTCTTAATTAATTATTCTATAATTGCTTTGTTTAAATCTTAATTAAATTTTAAGTTTTTAAAGATTATAAATCCTTGAAATTAAGAGATCGATTAATTTTGAAACTTTGCTACTTTGTAAAGATTCTTTGGTTAATATAAGTAGAACTTGCGTCTTTGCTCTTGTTTTTAATTTCTATACTAAGAGTTCTACTATTAATGCAATTAAGAATATTAGATATGTTTTAATTTATATTAATTTCTTTGCTACAAACAAAGACAATAATAATAAGAAAGAAGTAATCTCTTTTTGCGCAATTGCTTTTATAACTAGTATTACTAGTATAGAGAATGTATTTTAAATCTTGTTTTTTAAGAGTTTGTCTTCTTCTTTAACTTGAACGTTAGCAATATTAATTAAGATCTTGCGTAGAATAAATATCTTTAAAGACAAGATTTTTAATATCTAATTCGAATCTAGTTTAGAATAGATATTCTTAAAGACTAGATTTTTAATATTTAAAGATTAAGATAATCTAAATCTAAATTAAATCTAATCTTCTTATAGAAAAGATTTTAATATTCAAAGATTAATTACACTTAAATCTAGACTAGATCTAGCGTAGAAACAATTGCTTCTTAGACAAAAAAATCTTCAATATTTAAAAAACAATTTGATTCAAATTTGAGTTATGTAGAACAGTTGTTTCTTAGAAAAAAGATTCTTAATATTCGAAGAACAATCTAGCTTAAATCTAGTTTAAATTTGACTTAAAACAATTGCTTCTTAGAGAAAAGATTGTTAATATTTAAAGATTAATCTAGCTTAAATCTAGATCAAATCTAGTATAAAACAATTGTTTCTTAGACAAAAGATCTTTAATATTTGGAGAATAATTTAACTTAAATCTAAATTACATAAAATAATTGTTTTTAAAAAAAAAAATCGTAACATTCGAAGAACAATCTAGATTAAATCTAAGTTAAATTTAATTTAGATCTAGTCCAGATTAATTGCTTTTTAAAAAGAAGACTCTTAATATTTAAAGAACAATCTAATCTAGATCAATTGCTTCTTAAAGAAAAGATTGTTAATATTCGAAAATTAATCTAATCTAGATTTAAGTTAAATCTAGCGTATAACAATTGCTTCTTAAAGAAAAAAATTTTAATATTTAAAGATTAAGTTAACTTAAATTTGATAATTTAAGCAACAATAATACAATAGTCTCTTTGTCAATATTAATAACAATCGATTAAGAAGTATTTTAGTCTTTATTTTGTTATCTTTAAATGTTTGTTATATTTGCAAACTAGTTTAAGTAGCTTAATACAAGACATTTTAATGTTTTGCTTTTGCTTATTTAATAAGCAATACTAAAAAGATACTTCGATTGCGTCTTTACTTTATTTATCTTAACAATAGAAAAAACTTTCTTCTTAATACACTATATATTGTAATATTTGACAATAGATTAAAAGTTGTATTTGAAGAATTTTTTAATATTTAACTTTTGTTGTTTTTATTAATAACTTTGCTAGTTTTTTTAAGTAGTTTCTAAAAATTTGTTAAAAAGTCTTGCTAAAAAACAAGATTTTTAATATTATAAATAGAAAGTTAATATAGTAATAAAAGAATTAATTATTTTCTCTATTTTTGAAATTATAGTTGCAAGTATCTTGTTGTAATATATTCTAACGCTAGTCGATAAAAACTTGTAAAAAAATAAAAAAGGAATATTATTATATTTGACAATAATTTATTTCTTTGTTTTATTAATATTTCTCTTTTTTATCTTCGACTTCTTGATTTTGCATAATATTCTCATTATTTTCTCTCTACTTTATTCTCTTTTTAATAAGAATTAATTTAAATTAAGTACAATTTAAATTAGCAATTGCGTCTTTAAGTCTTATTCTAAATTTAATAATATCTTGTCTATTTGTTTGTAATTCGAATTCTCTTAGTTTTGTATCAAGAATTATATATTATATTGTATTAATCTTAATTAATAAAGTTGTTAATATAGTACTTTGTGCACTCTTAATTTGTTAATACAAGATATATATTGCAAATAATATATAATATATTATAAAAACGTCGAAATTGCAAATGTCTAGAATTCTTATTTATATTTTTTAAATAATTTATTACTTTGTATATTTTATATATTTTGTATATAGCTTCTTTGTTTATCTAGCACTTTAATTTAACAAAAATTTCTATATATCTTTGTAATTGTCTATTACGCTTCAATCTCTTGTAATTAAATACAAAGATAATAAGTTGTATGCTTCTTATATATTTATTATTATCTATTGCTAATTTGTTGTTTCAATATTTCTTATTTAGCTTTTTATCTTGCATTTATACGTAATCTTTTCGTTAATTGCTTCTACTATATTAATAAAAAATACATTGAATTATATTCTTTTGTAGTTAATCTAGATTAATATAATTTTTCTTGTTTTGTTTTTAATATGTTAAAGACTTATAAATCTTAACAAAGTAATTTTTTGTTTAGAACAAATCTTGTTTTCGAGTATTTAAATTAGCAATATTGTATTTTCTTTTGCATTTCTTTCGAATAAATATTGCTAAAATGTCTATAAAGTTAGAGCACTTAAATTGATTTTTAATAATAAGTCTTTTAGCTTTTTGTTAATATTGATTGTTTTAGTCTAGATTAATAAATTGTATATTATTGTAATTGTCAAAATTAAATATTATTAATAAATTTATTAAATCTCAATTTAATATTATAATATTTATTTTCGATTTTTGTTTCGCAATAGATGTTGTTTAAGTTTTTAAATATAATATTATATCTTTTATAACAACAATATTAAGATATTGAATATTATATATTAATATTTGCGTATTTTAAATCTTTGTTTTGTTTGTTCTTCAAAAAAATTATTTTAACAAAAACTTATATATTGTTTTCTTATAAAAGATATCAAAATTTTAAGTATAATTAAATAGTCGAATAAAAGCTATATAATATATTAAAATATAAAGCTTAAAAATATTAAAATAAGTTTTATTTTTGATGTTCTTGTTGTGCGTAATGTTTTGCAATTAATATTTGACAAAAACTATTTTTAAATTGTCGATTTAATATAGCGCATACTTTAAGTAACTTAATATATTTTTATTATATAAGATATACTAAGCGAACATAACAAAGTTTATAATTGTTCGAACACAATATATTGTTGCATTTTGCTTTTTTAGTAATAGAAGTATTATTGCAAGAACAAGTTGCAATACTATTGTCTTTTATTCGATTTTGCTCTATTATTAAATTTTGCTAAAATGTTTAAATTTTTTTAAATCAATAAATCTAGAAATTTAACAAAAGCGTTTGTTAAGTTAAATTTAATTTATTAATTTAATAATCGTTTTTTTCTTCTTCTTGCGCTTTGCTAGTCTCTTAGAATAAGTATAAAAAATAATATTGTTAATTAAAGCAACAAATTAATTAATTAATCTTATAATTATACTTTTAAGCAATTGATAAAGAATATCTAGATTTATTAAGATATAAATATTGCAATACTTGTAATTTTATATTTAATTCTTTACAAGATAAATCTTTATATTTGTTTTCCTCTTTTTTGAATTAAAATTTTGTTTAACAAGCTTAATCTAAGTATATTTAAAAGTCTAGTATTTTTATTTCTTTATAAGATTCTCTTGTTTGTTAAAAGAAATTTTGTAGATATTGCAATGCTTATTTTTCTTAATACTAATAATGAATATTTGCTCTTTGTAGTTTATTATTATTTTTTTAATAATTAGATAATAATTTTTTGTAAAACTATCTATATATTAAATATTTATATCGAATTTCTTAAGTTTCTCGAAATCTTTATCGAATTAATACAAAATATATATATATTATAATTAGAATATATATATTTAAAAACTATTTTTATAGTTTAATAATATACTTTTGCTTGTAGATATAATTAGTATTTCTTCTTAATCTTTATAATTGAAGTAAATTTTACTAGTATTATTCTTAGTTAAATTTAACTTTGTCTAGTTGTGCAATTAAAATTGTTAATAATAAGATAAATTAATTACAAACTTTAATTGCTATAATAATATATTATTTGTATTTTATCTATAGATATAAGAATTAAAACAATAGTTGTCTCTATTAATACTTAATTTTGCGTATTTTATTATTAATCTCTTATATATATTTTTGTATAAATATATATATTGTTTGTTGTTTTAATCTAAATAGATGTATATATTAGATTTTCTTAAAAAAGTTTATATTCTAATAGATAGTATATTATATCTTTTATATTTCGATAATATATAATATATTTAATAATAGCAAAACTATTTACTATATTTTTAATAATAAAGTTTTTGCTTATCTAATTATTATTTCGAATTTTATATAATATACAATATATTTGCGTATATCATTTTTTGATATTGTAATAGCTATATTGCTTGCGCACGTATTTGAAGTTTGTATTTCGAAAAAGAGCGTTAATAGTACTTTTTGTAATTTTGTAATTTATTAATTATTGCTCAAACTTTTAGTTTATAATATCTTAAAAAGACTTATATATTATACAAGAAATTTCGAGATATATTGTTATGCTTTCTTTGAATTAACGAAAACAACTATTTTTTTTAGCTATAAACTTATTAAATTCTTTAGCTCTTTTCTCTTTATTATACTTCTCTATTATTAGAGAAAAGACAATAGATTGTAAATCTATTGCAAAATTGCTTTTTATTAAGTTATTAAATATTTTAAAAGTTTAATCTTAATTAATAATATTGTTTTATTGTAAGATTGCAAGATAGCAAATTTTAATCTTTGTAAAATACGCGTTAGAATAATTCTTTTAATTTTAGCTTAGCTTAAAAGATTATAAAGCTTTTTTATATATTATTTTATTTAGTGAATTTAATATCTTAGTCTTTGCTACAATTTGTCTAAGTTTAAAAAGACTATTGCGTAATTAATATAATTCTTTGTTTTTTAATTTATTTTTTATTTCTATTTTAGATCTAGATTTTTTTCCACGCTTTTTCTCTTAAGTTACTAAGTACTTGTCGAGATATTGCATTAGTTTATTGTTGTTCTTTGTTTCGAAGTTGTAAGTATTGCAAGTATATAATATAATACTTTGATTATTAATTTTAATAATACTTTCGACTATATATAAATTATTAATGTAGCAAGAAGAAAGACGTCTCAAAATAACTTAAGTATTATGTATCGATAATTGCAAACAAAAATAACAAATTATATTACAAAATCTCGAGTTTAATACTAAATCTTATAGAGAAGATGTGCTATTAATTTTATAAAATTGCAATTAATAGCAACGTATATAGATTAGTATTCTTAAAAAAACAAAAAGACTTATAATATATAAGAAGATATAAGATATATTTATCTTATTACTTTACTTATAATATAAGAGAAATACTAATTTCTATTTATATTTAATTAAATATTAAGACGAATATCGATAGTTATTATTATAATGTTTTTATATAAATTAAGTCTAGCTATTAGATTATTGTAATTTATAATTAATCAAAATACTAATTAGACAATATTTGATTAATTATATAAGATATAATCTTAATTATTAACAATTATCTCTTTCTAACAATAGTATTGTTTTTATATATATTAATACTTAAGCTCAAACGCGTTTAAAACAATTATTTGTATTTTAGACTCTAGAGTAATTCTTAATATTAACAAGAAATTAATATTAAATCAAGAAAATGCGCTTTGCTATTGCTCAATATTTAATATTTATAGATGTTAAGTTCTCTAAATTAAATAGTCTAGATTTGACTTAAATTATAAGATTATGCTATAGATTAGAAGAAGAGAAGACATTAGACAAGTACGAACTTATATTTAGAATTAGATTTGCTAGATTTGATTAAAATCTAGTCGAGATTTAATCTAGATATAAGATTATGCTATAAATTATAAGATAAGATATTAGACAAATATGAACTTATATTTAGAATTAGATTTGCTAGATCTAGTCAAAATCTAATCAAGATTTAATTCAAATACAAGATTAAGCTATAAATTAGAAGAGAGAATATTGAGCAAACACAAACTTATATTTAAAACTAGATTTGTTAAATCTAGTTAAGATTTAATTAAGATTTAATCTAGATACAAGACTATACTATAAATTAGAAGAGAAGATATTAAGCAAGCACAAATTTATATTTAGAACTAGATTTACTAAATTTAGTTAAGATTTAATTAAGATTTAACTTAGATACAAAATTATATTATAAATTAGAAAAAAAAAGATATTAAACAAGCACAAACTTATATTCAGAATTAGATTCGTCAAATCTAATTAAAATCTAATTAAGATCTATTCTAGATTACAAGATTATAAAATAGACGAGTAAATTAGAAGAAACTTAATAGCAATTTTATTGCGTTTAATTATAAGAACTTTATACTACTTTATTTTAGATATACTCTTACTATTATTAGATTTCTTGCAAATTCTTAATATTAATAAGCGCATTTATAGAAGTACTATTTTATTTAGCAACTTTAATTCTTTGTTTTTTCTTAATATTTATAATCTCGAATGTATCGACAATAAAGTTAAACTTTATCTTTTATTTCTTATTTCTTATGCGTTTAATTCTCCCTATTGTATAAAGTATACAATAGAATATTCTATTAATATTGTCTTAATAATAATCGAGCTTAAAAATCTATTTGTTCGACTTCGAATTAATAATAAATTTAAATATAGCGACAATTATTATTTGTTAAAAATTTAATACTGTTTCTATAAAATTTGTTATATTAATAAAAGTATTTAATTAATTATAAGCTAAAATATTGCTAGTTTCTACATTTTTCTTAAGCATAAATATATCAACTATTATATTGCGCTTTGCTTAACTATTGTAATTTATTTGTATATATTAACTTAATATAAGACGCTTGCAAAAAATTGTATAAAAAAAGTTAATACTTGTTAATTACAAAGTATATCGAACGTTGTGCTTAATTTATAAAATAGCAAATACTTTGACTCTTGTAAATAAAAGAGCTAGATTAGAGTATCGATTTACGCATTTTACTACTAGTGTTATTTCGAAAAACAAGAATATAATAAATATTAAAGCGTCAAATTACAATTTAAGAAACAATTTAATAACTTTTAATTTTAAGACATTCTAAATAAAATATAAATAAAATTTTGCTAAAAAGCAATAATTTCTTGTCTAATTAATAGTCGAGTTTATATATATACTTTCTACTTTAATATTTATTTATTTTATCCATTATTTAGAGAAGTTAATATTACATTCAATTACAAACAATACATTGTTATAAATATAAAGCAAGCAAATTTTTTTGTAAACTTTTTCGAACTCTAATATTATTAATCTTTTCAAATATTGTTAAGAATAGATTTGTTTGTAACAATTTTAATTCTAAATAGATTGCAATTTTTTAAGCTATTGTAAGCGCATATTCTTTTATTTAATTATTAATTATTTATAGTTAATACAAGATCATTCAAGAATAAAGCAAGAACAATCTTTAATGCAATCTCTCAAACTTAATTAAGCAATTCTTGAATTAATAATGTTTTTTGTAATATTAAATAATAACATAAAGCACAATCTTTGCAAAAAGTTAACTAAATATATTTATCTCTTTTCTAGTTTTTTTGTTAATATTTATTTAATACTTTTTAATAATTTTCTTTATTATTTTTATTATAATTAACTAAGAAACATAATGCAAATACTTCGAGACTCTAAGATATTTAAGAGCTCGCAATATTATTATAGTTAGCAACAATAGTAGAAAAAAAGTATTAATTAATTTTAAATAGAAATATTTGTTAAAATCGAAACTTCGATTTGTTATTCTTTATTTGTTGTTAGACTTTTTAAACTCTTTTTTCGAAATCTTAATATTGTAAAACTTATTAATATTAAAGAAGTTGCAAAGAAGACAATTAATTTATTATATTTTTCTTGTTCTCTTTGTATTCTTCTACAAGAAATAGTTGTAAATATTAATAATTTTATTGTAAATATAAGATTTTTAGAAGCTCTAGATAATCTACTATTATAGTATAGTATTAACAATTATATTGTAGTACTTATTAAGATTAAAATCTCTTTTTGCTTAAAATAATTAATTGCTAAGCTTTTAGATATAAGATAAGTAAATATAAGAATCTTAAATTATTTAAAGTCGATTTCTTAACTTAATTAAAAGTTTTATTTTAAGTTTTTTTGAACAACTTATAAAGATATAGAAGCGTAATATCTAGCTTTGCTAAATCGATAATCTTAATAATAGCTTGATATTAATTGCTAGTATTAACGTTTAAAACTACAAATAAAATTAATTTTTTAATAAAACAATAATTATAATAATTAAAGTTAAGTTTATACAAACAAATATTTAATTAAATATCGAAAGTATTAGTTAAAGAACAAATAGAGATCTTAAATACTTAGTAGAAACAATAACAATAAACAACAAATTTTGCTTTTTACTTAAATAGAATATTTTCTAATTAACGCTATAAATAAGTTTAAAGAACAACAACAATAATTGCTTCGATTGTCTATAGATAAATATTATCAATCTTTATATTATTAATTAAGTTAATATATATTATCTTCTTTAGATTTATTTTGTTTTCTATAGAAATATTACAAAGATCTTAAATTTTTATATATACTCTAGTTATAAATTAAATAATCAAATATTGCTAATAGAGATAAGCAACAATATACTTAACAATAATTATATAACTTTTTTATTAATCTTTGTAGAAATTAATTTTATAAAATATGTAGCGCGCTCTTATATATTATTGACAAAATGTTTATAGAGTTAACAAATTTGCGTTGTTTTAACTTTAATAATTAAGTTAATTTTAATACGCAAGTAAAGAAATAATATTTTAACTTAATATATGAATCTTTATTTTACGTTTTATTGTTCTTGTCTTTCTTAATTTTCTTAATACTTTTGTGCTTTTACTTTATATTTAACGCAACAACAAGAACAATCTTTATTTCTCTTTTACTAATTTTAACTATAGTCTTAAGCTTAAATTAATTGTTGTTTTAATTGTTCGAAATATTATTGATAATATTTTTTAACAGATTTTTTGCTTAGCTCTCTTAAATAAAGACAAAGTAATTATTAATTGTTTGTTGTTTAGAAATTTAAGAATTTAGAGATAAACAACTTCGAATCTAGAGCAATGCAATATTAGTCTTAAAGATATAAAACAAAAAGAATATTATAATATTTTAATTAACTCTATTAATTTTTTGCGACAACTTTGCTAAACAATATAATAGAATTTTTGCTAATTAAAAGATATTAGAAGAAAGAAAATCGAACGAATTATTTTTTTAGAATCAATATTAATCAAATATTTTTGCGTTTTTTCTATTTTTCAAGTAGACTATAATACAAAAGCAAGAGATTAATTTACTTGTATTGTCTTGTAATTAATATTAAACTTTAATATAATTTCGATATATATATTAATTGTAACAATCTTGTTGCGCAAATTGTTGTTCTTAAATAGAGCAATAAAATTGTTTAATATATAATATCTCAAAGCTTAATTAACTTTATTGCAAAAACTATTGCGCATTCGAAGTTAAACTTAAAGAGTGTTTAAACAAAAGTTGCTAAATTGCGAACAAATTCTAAATATAATTATAAAGAGCTATTTAGTCTTAAGCTTGCACAAGAGTATAAATAGTTTTATTTGAAATAAAATACAATTAATTGCAAATTTGCTTAACACAAACTTAAAGACAAACTAATAAAAAAAGAACAAAGTAAAAAATAAAAATAAAACAAAGAAAGAATTAAAAGAAGCAAAAAAGAAATTTGTTAATAAAGAATACTTTTGAAGATTAATATTGTAATTCTATCTTTTTATTTTTTTTACAAATTCTTCTTTTATTACAACTTTAATATCGAAGATATTAATACAAATAATTGTATCTTTATTAAAACATTTAATAAATATAAAGTATCTAGAAATCTTTATAGAATTTTAAAAATTTTATTGCAAAATATAAACAAAGTTTACGCACTTTAACTTAAGTGCTATTTTAAGATAAATACTGTTTTTCTAGACTTTAAAAGAATATTGCTTTGTTAAACAAGCTTTAATACTTAAGTAAAAAGTTGCTTAACAATATATTTGTAAAATAAAATAAAGACTCGCTTAACAAATACTTTAATTTAAATATATATATTATTTTTGTTAGCAAAGTTAAGAATTGTTACAAATAATACTATAATAAGTTGTTAATAAATAATGTCTTAAGAAATATAAAAACAAGAAGAGTACAAGCAAGCTATAAATTATTAAAATTATAATTAAATAATTGTAGACTTATTAAAATAGAATATATGCGCGTTAAAGCTAGCGCAAAAATAGCAATTTACAATCTAAGTGTTAACTTGTTGCAAGATGTCAAGTATTAACAAAATAACAATATTAAAAAACTTGCTATTTATTATAAGTTTTCTTAGAATTAACGCAAATAATAAAGAACTCGAAATAGATATTAGATATCAAGAAGTCAAGTTATAGAGAATATTTAAATAGTAAATTAAGACAAGAATATATTTATAAGAATACTCCAACGCACTAGAACGCAAAATAAATAGTGGAAATTAAATCGATTAAAATTTGATTTAAATTTGACTCAAATCTTAATTATAAATAAGAAATATTTACAAAATAATATTAATTTAAGTAGCAAGTTCAAACTTTCTAAAGAATTTAATTAGAGTTGTTAAAACAATATATAAATCTAAGTATTTATAGATATTCGAAGATTGTATATTTAAATTTCAAAAAACGCACTATAAACATAAATTTCTTTAAAACTTAAAAAGATTAATTTTAAATATTAAAGAAATTGTATCTTCTATTGTTAAAGCTATTATCTAAGCAATAAAGCTTTAATATCTAGTTTCTAAAATTATTTTGCTAAATTATATTTGAATTTCTTTTTGCTAATTTGATATAATTTTGATAATATAATTTATCTTATAAATATATTTAAAATATAACATTTAATATTGAATCTCGCTTACAATTATATTATAAACAAAAAAAACTTAAAGTAGCAATATCGAATATAATTAATAAAATCAATTATTATTGTTTAAGCTAAAAAGAATATATCTATTTTATTCTAAATTAATTTTTATCTTTCTTAGATTTTTTAGTTCTCTTATAAATTAATAGACGCAATTGTTGTATTATTAATTTTGTTAATATTCTTCCTTTTTTTAACTTTTTATTGTATTTATTATTTTAAACATCTTAACAATAAAGTTTATTTTAACTTTTTATTTTTGACTAATTACGCGTTCGATTCTTGTTTTCGCATAAATAATATAGTAAGTTATCTAGTTAATATTATCTTAACAATAAGTATGTTTGAATATTTGCTTGTTAAACTTAAAGTTGTAAATTAACTTGTATAGAATAATTATTATAGCTTGCTACAAATTTAAGTCTATCTCTATAATTCTAGTTATCTTAATAAGAATATTTAGCTAACTTTAATCTAGAAACTTCTTAATCTTTATATCTTTCTTTAGCATAAAAACATTTATTGTTAGCTTGCGCTTTAATAGATTGTTATAATATATTTGAGATTTGCAATTTAACGTGCGATACAAATTTATTATATAAGAGAAGTTAATACTTGTTAATTACAAAATATATTAAATAATATATTTAATATATAAGATAGAGAAGACTTTAATTCTAAGAAATAAAGAAATTAAAATAAGATATCGACTTGAGCGTTTTACTACAAAAGTTATCTTAAAAAAAGAGAATATTATAAAATTTAAAGTATTAAGATGCTTTTTAGAAAGTATTTTAATTGCGTCAAGTTTTAATATATTATAAATAATTTGTAAATAGAAGTTTGTTAAAGAATACCTATCTCTTAGTTAATTAATAATTAGATTTATGCAAACTTTCTCGACATTTATATTAGTTTACTTTGTTATATTTTTAAAAATAATAAAGACAACAAAGATTAAATACAAAAGATTGCTATAAATGCAAAGAAGACAAGTTGCGTTAAAAATATTTTTAATTTTTAACAATTTTAATCTTGTCGAATACTATTGAAGATAGACTTGAATATATTAGTTTTAATTCTATTTAATTTGCAAATCTTTAAGGTGTTTTATTTTTATCTTAGATTAAGAGTTGATTATCGAATTGTATATTGCAAGATATTTTTTTAAAAATTTTGCAATAATTAAAAATTATATAAGATTTTTAAAATTTACAAAATATTCTTTGTTTTAAAGACTTTTATTGTAATATTAAATTAAAATATAAGATAGAAGCTCCACAAAGACTTAAATTACTTTGTTTACTTCTTTTGTTATTTCTTTGTTTTAATATCTTAATATCTTTTAATACTTTTCTTTATAAATTGTAAATTAATTAACTGAAAATTGTAATAAAGATATTCGAAAAAAATTCGAAATTTAAAGTTTGCAATTTTAAAAGAAGTTGCAATATTAATAGAGTTAAAGCTAATAATTGTTTCTAACAAACTTGCAAACTAAATTTAATATATTAGTATAATATTCTTTATAAGATAAATCCTTTTTTATAATTCTTTTTAAAAATTCTTTATATCATGCGATTTATTAACTATAAAAAGTTTACAATACAAACAAACAATCTTCTTTATCTCTATAATCATCTCTTTCTTTTTCTAGAAACTATATATATAATTTTATAAATTTATTTTCTAGACGCAACTTTTATAAGTTCTAGATTATTAACAATTAAATACAGATATTTGTCGAAAATAGAGTTCTATATTAATTTAATTAGTTAGTAGATATTTGTTTCGATAACTTAATATTAAAATCTTAAACAATCTTAAGTTTATCTTTTAATATTTGCGATAATTATATATCGAAATTCTTAAAAAGTTTGTAAAGTTTTATAAGTATAATATTAAGACTTTTAAGATTAACAAACTTAATTATAGTTTAATATTAATTCTTAATATTAATTCTTAAGACAAGAAAGACAATAAAATTATAAATAAAATGAACTTTGTAAAACTCGAAATTTAATTAATAGAAATATACATTTAATTAAGAGTAAAAAGTATTTGCTAAAAAACAAAAAAAGAATTTCGATATTTTAAGAGAGCAATAAAGACAAACAATAAACTTTTGCTTTTATTTATTTCGAATCTTTTGCTATCGAAGTTATAGTTAATATTGAAAAATAGTAGCGACAATAATCTTTATAGTTTATATATAAGTATTGTTAGTCTTTAAGTTATTTGTTAGATTAATAAAAATTATCTTTTCTAGATTTATTTTGTCTTCTACAAGTTCTTTTTATAGATTATCTTTATTTGCGTTAATTATTGCGATAAAAAAAGCAATCAACTATTGTTAATAAAATATAGATAGTAGTATATCTAGCAAGTAATATTTAACTTTATTGTTAATTATAGTTAAAACTATAAATATAAACTAAGCAACGTATAATCAAATATTATTAATCTTATATTTGTATAGCTAGAAATCTTAAGTTGCTTTAAATCTAAGATTTGCGTTAATCTTTATATACGAACAAGAAAATAATATATTAACTCGATATTTATATTTTTAAGTTAATTATTGTCTTTTTTAATATTCTTGTTTTGCAAGTTCTTATTATTCGATTTCGACTCTTTAATATTAATAATCTTTATTTTTGTATTAACTTCTTTAACTAAAAATTTAAGTTTAAATAATTAATTCTTTTTCTTATTTAAAATATTGCTAATTATCTTTTTTTTTACTTTGTCTTTCTTGATTTTCTTTAATAAAAATAAAGAGATTGTTAACTTCTTTTTATTGTCGAACTTTAAATATTTAAATACAAAGCGCTTCGAGTCTAGAGCAATACAATATCAATCTTAAGAATATAAAATATAAAGAATATTATAATATACTAACTAGCTTTACTAGTTTTCTTCGACAACTTTGCTAAATAATATAATAGAGTTTTTATTAATTTAAAGGCGTCAAGAGAAAGAAAATCGAGCAAATTATTTCTAGAATTAATATTAAAAGAAAGTCTTTATATTTTTTTGTTTTTTAATTAGATTACAATACAAAAGCGAGAAATTAACTTATCTATATTGTCTTATATCTAGACTAGAATTTAAAAATTATTATTATTTATTTATTAAGTTTAACAAAATCTATGGCGCAAGTTATTGTCTTCGACTAGCTTATATAATTTCTTTAATATAATATATACTAGCATTTATTTTATTTTATCTATAAAGATATTGCATGTTTGCAATCGAACAACAAGAAAATAAAATAAAAATGCTAAGTTGCAAGTTAATATTAAAAACAACTATAAAGAGCTATTTAGTTGTAAACTTACATAAGAGTATAAATATTTCTTTCTAAAACAAAATACAATTGAATTTAAATTTACTTAACACAAGTTATAGAGCAAGCTAATAGAGAGAAAGCAAAACGAAGAAAAGTAAAGAGACAAAGAAAAAGCTAGAAGAAACAAAGAAAAAATTTGTTAACGCAAAAAGTTTTTAAAGATTAATATTGTAATTTTGTTTTTTTATTTTTTTTGCAAACTCTTCTTTTATTACAATTTTAATATCGAAATTATCAGTATAAGTAATTGTATCTTTACTAAGATATTTGATAAATATAAGATAATCGACAATTTTTATTAAGTTTCGAATTTTTTTTTGCAAAATACAACTAATCTTTGCTTGCTTCTAAATAAGTATTGTTCTAAAATAGAATTGCGCTTAATATACTTCTAAAGTAATATTGTATTAGCAAACAAGTTTTGAAACTTTGTCGAAGAAATTCTTAATAATATCTAAGTAATTAAGAGAGTACATTCTCTTTATATATATTTGCGTTTAAGCTTTTGAAATTTTGTTATAATTAAAATTGAAGACAAATAAATAAGATGTTATTGTAAATTCTTAATAAATAGATTCTTAATAATTAAACTAATAGAAAGATAATAAGAAAGAGAGAAATAAGCAATAATATTTAAGATTATTATTAAAAATCTAAAAGCTTACTAACGCAAAATTCATACACGTTAAACTTAATTCGATAAAAGTAATTTATAATGCGCTATTATATAATTTATATATCTAAGCAAGATCTTAATCAAATCTAGATTAAATCTAGATTAATTTTCTAAATATAAGAACAAAAAAAAGATTAAGTTATCGAATTACAATATTAATATTAGCAAAGAAATTATTATATATATATAGATAAAGTTCGAACAAATTACATTATATAAAGCAAAGTTTAAAAAGCGATAAATTAAATTGTCAAACTATAGATTTGTTTATTTGCAAAGAGTATATTAGAATATATATATAGATTAAATCTAGATTAATCTAGATTAATATAAACAAGTTCTAGCTTAAAAATAATTTATAAACAATATATATTTATAATAAATTGTTTAAGATACGCGCAATAGTAATTAAGTAAAATAATTAAAATTACAATATATATTACTAGAGTTATAATAGAAATTATATTTCGTAATATTAAATATATGTTTTAACAAAACAAAGTAAATATAAACTATAAAGCTATTAATAAAAGAGTATTGCTATTGTAATTAAGATCTAGCTATTAATTAATCTTGAGTTATAATAGCAATATTTGTGTCTTGAAGTTGACGAATTGCTTTCTTAAATTGCTAATATGTTTTTTAATATAGTTGCTATAAATTGATACAATAGAATGTGTTTAAGAAATCAACGCTAAATAATATAGTAATTAGTTGTGCAATATTGCATCTAGTTGCAAGTAATTGTATGCGTTGGGCGCAAAATCTGATTACAAAATTTGAATTTTTGGTTTTCGATTTTCGGTTTTCCGAACATTTTCTATTTTGACCTTAAGCAGGGTATCGGCCACCGTACTTGCGTAATTGTAAGTTGGTCGGAGAGAGGCATCGCAAGATTCAGAGACAGCAAATATGTAACTTGTCGAATGACATCGACTTGCTGTCTGTTGCATCCTTTTCCGTACCAGGAGGAACGCCAAATGATGTTCTCAACCGTTGGATCATATGGCGGTTGGGTTTCCAATGGCACATCATGTTGGGCGAGCAACAGTGGCAATCCCCAATTCGTCATGCGTATATTGCCGGAGGGATACAACACACGACGCAAACAACTTCGTGCTTGGATGAACGAACTCCCTCGACTTCCAAACTCAAACCGGCCCTCTAAAGCTCAAAGTCAGCTTCGTAAGATAGGACGACCCAAAGCTACTTACCATGGCCAGTGAACACGAAACCGCATCGGCCTCCTTTTCTGCTGACCACCATGGCAATGCCGTACTCGTTGTCCCCGGGTGGAGTGGCAATCACTCGACCGATAAAATCGGTCGGCACCGGGTCATTTGCGAAGTGTACCGATATCGTGACCCGAGTTCCTGGTCCAGGCGGTGGGAGCACCTGAGATGTCCTTGACCGAGCAGTGACGCGAATGATGTACGCGCGATCTGCACGTGCACGATCACCTACAAAAGGCTGGAAATCGAACTCATAAAAATTGTTTAATGCGTCGGTGGATTTCCGGGAACCCTCAAATACGGCATCTCGCATAAGAGCTCCGGTGTGGTAAGCCTCATATTGGCGCTCGCTGAGATAACGCACTGAAGGTGGCAATTGCGCAACTTGGACGAGCATGGCATATCTAACAATGGGGAGGGTCGTCCATTCTGGGACTCGCTTGATAAAGAGTCGCTGTAGAATTTCATCCTCAACTGTAGGGAAGTCCTCTACTGCACGCTCGTTGATTACTTGTCGCTTGGCATACTGCCACCAAGGCGGTGGAGTCGGCACGGGTTGTGCGCAGAAGAAGTTGTAGGACTCGATCTAAAAGATATGTTAGCATGTTTGCGCGCAGAAGACAAGTGGCAAGAGCTTCTTACAAGTTTCTTGCTAGCCTCTGTCAACAACCAAGCACACGTACCAGATCTCAGGCGCATAATAGCGTCGAAGACATCCCGATGCAGATAGAGAAGAAGAACTTTACGGGCAGTAATGTTCAACTCTTCGTCTTGTCCTTGATAGCCTTGATCACGCCAGAAAGCCATGCTTATTTAGGAGAGCTGGATAAATCTGCTGTCGATTGGGAGGCGTTTCGCTTCCTGCTTGCTTGAAATTGGGAAGATACAGCGGCTCTATGTGCAGCTGGACGTGTTTTCGTTCGTAATCTAGCATAGTTATCGCTGCGGAGTATCGGAGCGTTGTAGTTGTTTGGGTGTACACCGCCAAGACGTGATCTTGAATCATAAGGGACCACGAATCTTTGGTTCGGCGTTCGATTCAATTCTTGGTCACCATTGAGCGTATCTCCTGTACGATTCGCCCAAGTACGCCGGTTGAAGCACGGTTGGCAGACTTTGGTCTAGCATTCCTCTTGGCTTCACTGCTTCTTTGACTGCCTGACACTGACTTTGCCGATGCGTTGGCTTGCTTTTTCCGCATAGAGCAAAGACTGTAAAGAAATGTACCAAGTGAGAGCACACAGCATTCGACCAGCCTGAATTGCGCCTTCGTTCTCAGCACCAGCAGCAGCCGCCTTCCTCTCCTCTTCCTTCTTCTGACGAAGCAAGGCCCAGTATAGTATACTCAATATATTCTTGTGATCTCTGGTCTTCTCGTCATCCTTCACAAGGAATTTCACGCGGACGAGCTGCGATACTCGTTTTGGATCCGCTACCGCTCACAGGTAGAGCTCATGGTGCGTGACGTAGGGCTCCCCCCTCGTCACCCACGTCATGGCATTAGATCTGGGAGTAAAGAAAGGGGGAGGTATATAGTAAGTAACGATGATTTCGCCTGGAAGTGCGCTCTGATGCGGGGCCTTGAAGCTCATGTCCCAACCGAGGCCGCGACAATTTTTCCTCTTCTCGGTAATTACCCAATTCTATACTGACTCACTGTCCCATCAAAAGATCAAGACCTTCTAGCCACTTGATATAGAACCCTTCGTCTTCCGATTTCGGTTATGACATGTCCATCGACGTCCATATCACCAGTGCCAACTTTCATTCTTGCTGGTTCACCTAAGGGGGCTCTTGTTGCACGCACCACACCGACCGTGTCAGATTCCGCAGGCCACTTACCGAAAAAAAAATAAGCAAGGATTTGTGATGACCTTCACAGTGCGGTTAGTGAGACTGTTATGCCTCGAAATCAGTGCTCTCTGTAGGAATAATCCGTGGATGAGGAGGGCATTTCCTGTCCGTGTCAAGATACACAACGACCGGGATCAAGTATGCCAATGTCTTTCCGCTTCCCGGTCCGGCATGGGCTTCGACGACGACATCAATTAACGGTCCACGCTGAAGGACAGTCTCTGTCGTACCATCTACCTCGCACTGGCGCTGCTAATTCCAAGTCAGCTCGATAATCATGGCTTTCTGTAAGCTAGAAAGGCGAACGACGCCCAATCTTGAAAGGGCATGCTTGATCTTGGGTGACAAGCTGCCCAACACATTGAAGAAGAATTGAGCCTTATTCACAAATGTATGTGGGAGGTCGTTAGAGCGACGTTGCTGATATTCCACTCTATATATCTTCGCAATAGCACTGTCGTTCTCAATTTTCGCATGAGCGATTCGATCAAAATTCCTTTTAAATTCTCAAATTAGTACTGCTCGTTCGAAGATAGTAAATGGGATGCTGATTTGTTTATCGAATGTAGTAAAGTGCACATATAAGAATGGAGAAGAGACTTAGAAGAACTTGAAGGTTATTGACACATTTGTGCTTGGCTTGTTCTATGTCATGGAAGGTTTTCGACTCGAATTGAGGATTGTTATCGACTTTGTCTGTTGGCAAGTATTTGAATGCTCTAGAGTCGCCTCCAGTCTCGATAGCACGAGGGAAGGCCTTGTGTTTTGAAGAGATAGCACGAGGAAAGACCCTGTGCTCTGGAGGGACAGCATGAGGGAAGACCTCGTGCTTTGAAGAGACAACACCAAGAAAGACCTTGTGCTCTAAAGAGACAGCGACAGTCGCGAGGTACGTCTCAGCAAGCGACATCTGGTGAGCAAAAGAGTAGGCGGCTGCTTTTTTGCGAGCCAAACGTTCAAGTTCAAGTTCTCCGTTGTTTCCCCAAATTATTGAATGACTAATTACTGAGCTATCGCCGTCTACAACATAGTTAGCGATAATCAGCAATGCTCTGCGCGATCTAGATCGCTTACCAACTTCATCCTCTTCTGCTTCGTCCTGGCCTCTCGTCAAGCCTGCAGTCGCGTCAAAATTCGTTGAGCCGACGCTTCCTATAGTAGCATTCAGTAAGAGGAAAGAATAATGTGTGACTCGATCCTTACCGTTTTCGCTCCTCGATGCTTGTGTTTGGCTTCTCAGCTCGGTGGTCGAAGCTTCACTCCATCTTCCCATCATCATTCAGGAGCGGTCGGTGAGCATATCCCCTCTCCTTCCTTATCCGTAAGCGCTTAGAATGTAAGTATATATATAGAGACTCCGGGATGTCCAAGGTATGCAAAAGTCCGTAACCCATTAGCTATCATCGAAGGGCCTTGCGTAGACCACTTCGTCAATTCCAGCCTTCTTGAATACCTCACACGAATAAGATTGGAGTAAACCTCTTCTTTCTGATAAATTCTTGGTACTTGGTGAGCTGTGCAGCACCCCAGTCGTACTTACACTTGTACAATTTTGCGCAGATGGTGCAACACAATCAAAGTACTGAATCAATTATCCCAGGCTGTGACTAGCTTGTCTTGCAAATTCTCGCTACTAATTGAGAACGAGAATAGCCCGTCAAGAAGTGAAAGAGGAATTTTGAGGGGTTTGTCGGGTCCACAGGCGTTTGCAGCATCATTGCCACTCTGCATCTGGATATCTGCGTGGAAGTCAAGTAGAGAAAATGCGTGAATCGGATTGGCAAGCAGTTCTTACCGAGGCTCTGAAAAGCAATACAGAGCCCCAGGGCCTCGAGTGGAGCGGACGATGATGCTTTGGGCCATCTCTTCGTTCTCGTTCGCTCCCCTTATCGGGAAACATCGTGGAGTGGCCCGATAGGCCGCCACCAGGGCGGAATCCGATCTTTTCGCTCACATTGAAACCTTCAGCGAATTGTTGTGTAGTCGCTGTTTCCATAATACCGAAGGAAGAGGGATGTTGCGTGTGTTACAATATGAGTGACACTGGAGGGGAAACCGTCGTAGATCTTGTAGTCGTATTCGTACTATACTAGATCGTCAGATATTGCTCCGATACCGCTTTTTGAGTTGGCCTTCGTACACTGCGGTATTGACCAAGCTTCCAATCCTGGGATACATGCGATCTTACTTCGTTGAGAATGTGAACGGGGGACCAATCTCACTCATCCGTCGAATTGGTAAATTCATGGGGTTGAAGCCAAACTCTAGATCGCAAACGATACGATACGATTGTCAATGGTTTTGCTTATAATCGGCAACTAGTTGCAGTTTGGCGAGACGCTCGTAGGCGATATAGCGAGCAAAGGAATCCAAGAGCTTCAATGGCTCTCTCTCTTTCATCTGCGATTGAAGCCCTTGGTGAGACGGCTGTGCTTCTACTCGTACGAGTCTCTGCGAGATACTCTCCATAGTCTCAAGCACGTGGTAGAGTACAAGCTTCCGACGGCATCCAACAAGATGCAGTTGAAGCTTTTGGGGCGTTCATCGACACCCTCAAGCCGCTTTTGAAGTCGGTCCGCTATTGGTGTGGGGACAAGGAGGAAAGAAGCATAGCGGGAGGTATGAGATCAGGGCTTAGGAGAAGACAATGGGATATAGTATACGGGAAAGAGATCAAACAAACAGTATGTGCTTGGACCAAGCGTTGCAACTAAGATGCTCAGCTTCTTTGAGTAATGGATATGGTGTATTGAAGTGGGCGACCAGAAGGCGAGGAGGGGGGAGACAGAGATATAGAAGTGCGTGTGTATAATGTATGGAAGTATGGGATCAATTTGCTGGGGGAGAGAGGTCCTTAAGTAGGTCGCTTCGCCGGTTCCGGTATTCCCTGCGTGCTTCACACGGAAAGGAATACAGTGAGATTCTTCCCAGATTGTGAGTTCATCTCACAAGGTGAGCTCCTTTCCGCAAGCGAGCTGTCCTCACGACATGAGGGCTTCCCGGTTGGTGAGTTCCTCGCAGCTTGGTGGATATATGTTCCAACAAAATGACTTTGCATGCTGCGGACTGAGATGATGTTCTTTGAGTGGTTTTGATAGGCGAACTCACCAGATATCAGCATCAGCAAACCCTGATACCACAACACTCTACTCTTCCACCCTCTACGACCGCTTCCCTTCCCCAGTAAAGTCCGATCAGCTCCCCAACGAAATTTCGATCGCTTTCGCTCCATACGTCTAGGCCCATGCGCGTTAGATCCTCGCTTGAGACGTAAACCTTTTCTTTTTCTTGTAGGAGCATCTCGTCCTCTTCTGCCCTCGAATCAGCGCCTATAGCTTGTTGCAAACCTGCGTCATCATTTCCGATCTCGTTGTCGTCATGAAACTCCGACTCATGGCCGTTGCCGCGATCAACCACTTCGGCAAGAACCCGAAACATCAGAGACGTGAACCGATGAAAATACGCTATCAGCGCCATTTCAAGTCCTACATCCTCCGCCATCCCTGCACCAGGACTTTTAAACATGCCATTCGCACTCATGCTTCTTTGCGGTGACTTCCCGTGAGCACTTCCGGACCTACCCTCAAAATCTCTCAGGAGCGCGGAATCGTGATCGCTCTCCTCATCGAGATCTGTGCGCTTCTCACCTGCGGACGCCCACCACATGAAGCTTGAGTATGCGAGCGCCGACCAGGATTGCGGTTCGATGAGTCTATCATCAATCGTGGACGAGGCATCGTCGAAGGTTTCTTGTTGGTTGAGCTCTGGCAGGGCAGAAGGTGAGGCTTCAGGATCTGCTGTAGCTGAAGCGTAAGGTGAGTGAGAGCTGTTGTAGGTACGCAGATCACGGCGTAGGGTCCGGTAGCGGCGATAGTCGCGCTGGGTGGCTTTTATCTCTGAGTTTTGCTTGCTAGAGAGACGAGGCCAAGATTTCTCAGTCGCGCGGGCGCTGTGAGGTGGGGCCAGAGTGACGAGAGTGTCATAGAGATGCGGTTTCTGCGCTAGGATATCGTCGGTTGTGCAGGCTACCCAGCCGTAGCCTAGATTGTCGGACGTTTGTGAGGGGGATGAATCCGAGGTGCGGGAGCCGGTGGTGAGAATGGAAATATCGTGAACGCCGACTGAGAAAAGGGGATTCAGACGGGTGGGCAGGGGCTCGAGGGGAGGGAGATCGATGACTGAGGCGGGGATGCCGGATAAGACAGAGATGTTGTATACTTACTCCACTGTTAATTTTGGTATGCTGGATTGGAAAGGAAAGCTGACCGAAATTACAAGAGAGCTCGACAGGCGCATGCCCAACCAGTAAGATACGCTTCCTCAACAAAGCGGCTTTGTATAGAGGAAATATGAGAGGGCCGAATGTATCTAGGAATATGGATAGCGATAACGCGGGATGATGCGAAGAAAGCCCCTTTCCAGGCGGCGCCAGAGCAGACGCTGTTGATGTTGCGCGATTTCTGGTTTGTGTCTGCTGGTTCGGAGATGCTCGTTCTTGCCCCCGCCTGTCTTGGTCTGCTGATGGGGAACCATTTTGCGAGGATGGCTTGGCCGACCCATTGTCATCTGTAGGCTGATGTTCTGCCCAGAAGTCCTCAAGCGGTTGAAGCTCCTCAGGAATGTTGACCAATGTCCTGCAGCCCTTGTTAGCGCTCGACGCTGAATCCTCGGGATTTCTCTACCTCGCCAGACCCATCAATTCTTCTGCATGTTTCCAGCTCTTTCCCATCCGTCCATAGCTTAGCGGGACCACTGCGCCCACAGCCAGCATCAGCGCATTGCGTTCCGACTCCGCAGCTGGTTTGTTGACGAATGCGCTGATGCCAGCATAGTCCTCATCATGAACAAAGTATCTAGTCTTTAGCTCAGAATGGCTCGCCAGCTGTAATTACTATCGACGTACACGAGGTCCTCCTCAACGTGATGTAGTCCGGACGGAAGGGACTTGAACTCGACGCTCTCAGTGAGCTCTACTATCACACAATCAGCACGTATAAGGAGATCTTGGACGTGATTGATATACAGCCCGGTATTGATCGCTTCCATGCTACCTTGTATCTGCGCGGGCCTACCCTCAGCGATTTTGCCCAATCCTCTACCTCGGCAGAGCTTACCCAGTCCTCGCGTCGAAAAGTACTAGGAATACGGCTGCAACAGGCGGTAAATCTGCAGATAGTCCATCAGGGAGTTCGAGATGTAGGGAATGCCCCCTTCGACGCTTGGCTGTCGACATTGATAATATTCGAGGATGCATGGTCTCATGGTCTCAGAAGCCGAGACTTCACTCCATTGGCCGGCCATTTGAGCCGACTTTCCGCCGATGCCAAGCCAAACCTCAGAACTGCCAATTCCACCCGCTGAAGCAGAAAGATTTAATTACGCTTTGCCTTTATATCCAAGACTAATCGAAATACCCAACGTGTGGTCGTGCAAGACGTCGAATCGCTTCCCATCTCGATCCTCACCCTCAAGATATCCTGACCATTTCATAAGTCACCTTTTAAGCCTGGGCACATCCAACAGCGATAACATTCAAAACTCGAAAGCTTGCTTTGAAGATGTAGCTCTCAATGCTCTATGCTAACGTCTATCTATTACATCAAACCACCTTCTCCCCAAACCCAACCTCGATGGAGAAAGTAAATGTTACAATTAGTGCGGGCCCCATCTTTTACGCCCGTCTTCCCTGCCCTCGAACCTCCCAACCCCAAACATCCTACACCCTTTCCAGAATCTTGGTCTCGCATTTCCGTAAAGACTGTGCTCCATCCCCACATCAAACCTTCTACCATTCCAGCAATCAAGCAAACACGACCAAAGCAGCCACACCAACCATCGCCGCAATTGCAGGGTGATTCGCTCTAGCAGCACCAATGAACGGTAACGGCGAGCTGGCGACCGCGCTGGCCGATGGAGCGGGGGCAACTGAGTGCGGTGTTTCAGGCGCTGTAGTCGCCACGGGGTAAGGGGTGGTAGGAGAGGGCTGCTCAGGGGCTGGCGGGATACTGGTCGGAATGATGGGCTGCCCCTCGGGCCTTTCCGAGGGGGCGGTCACCGACGAGGGCGTGGGCACTGGCGCAGGGGTCTGGGGGTTGGGGGCTGGTGGGGCCGTTGTGGGGGCTTGTGGTTGACTCTCAGTCGTGATAGTCGTTGATGCTGGTGGGCTTGAGGCGGGAGTCTCGGGCTTGGGCGCCGGTGGGACCGTTGTGGGTATTTCCGGCTGACCTTCGCTCTTCTCAGTGATAGCGGTAATAGGTGTTGTCGCTGGTGGGCTTGGGGTGGGAGTTTCTGGCTTTGGAGCTGGCGGGGCGCTTGTGGGAACCTCAGGTTGGCCTTCGCTCTTTTCGGTAACAGCGGTGATGGTCGGCGAGGCTGGAGGCGCGGATGATGCGGTAGATATGCTGGGGACAGGGTAAGTCGTCATGCTTGTGTACACAAGTGTAGAGGTCTGGGTTATTGGTACAACAGTGACTGAAGACTCCTTGGTGATCGTCGATAATGTTACAGGGCATGTAGTAGTCGTTATTACAACCAACGAGGTAGTGGTGGCCGGCGGAGGCGTCTCGGTTTTGACCTTGGTGGTTTCCTCAGTCTTGGTGATAGCGTATGTCGATACGCTTGTGTGTATTATTGTAGACGTCTGAGTTATTGGTACAACAGTGACTGAAGACTCTTTGGTGATAGTCGATAATATTACAGGGCATGTAGTAGTAGTCAATACGATCAACGAGGTAGTAGTGGCCGGTGGAGGTGTCTCGGTCTTGACCTTTGTGGTTTCCTCGGTTTTGGTAATTGGTATTACCGTTATACTGGTAAGGACTATCGTTGAAGTCTGCGTGACAGGAATTACGGTGGTCGTGGACTGTTTTGTGATGGTGTAAGAGGTCACCGGGCAAGTCGTTGTCGTAAGTAGTATGGTGGATGTTGTCAAGACAGGCGGGGGAGTCGTTGTTACGGTTTCGAGAGTCTGAGTCTCTTTGGTCTTTGTTTGTGTTTCAACGGTTTGGGGTGTTGTCAATTCCGTGCTGGTAACCGGGCAGGTGGTGACTTTAGTCAACGTAATTGTGGAAGTCTGGGTCACAGGCACTGTAATAGTGCTTGAGCTCGATGTGATGGTCTTGTATGTGACCGGGCAGGTCGTGGTGGTATAAATCTGCGGCCAGAGATTAGCTTTCTTTCTTCTAGCGCCAAGACTAGCCGATGTGCCTACTATGGTAGAAGTCGTCATTTTTGTAGTAGTTTCGGGCGGAGGCGGTGGTGGAGCGGTCCCAGTCGGCGTAGGACAGCCTCCCTTGCAAGAGGTGACAATAATCGTGGAGGTTGTTAAGCTTGTGCTGTAGTAGGTGGTCGAGCCATGGGAGTACGTCGAAGTGACCGGGCAGGTGGTGAGCGTGGTATAGGTCGTCAATGTCTTACTTCGAATGCTGGTCCCACTTGGATTGACACTCGTGCTATTCCATCCAGGCCCCCATCGTGGAAGCAAGCCATCAGCACCAAGATGCAAGCCCTGGGCAGCAGCACCGCCAGCAAGAGCTAGGAAAGCGAGCGTAGATCTCAACATGATGAATAGTAGATATGCAGCTGTGTTCTCAACAAGCAGTAGAGATTGAATACAGAACGAGAGTGATACGCAAGACCGTAGCGAGAGAGTCCTTGTGTATATGAGAGTGACTTTGAAGATGACACGAGCGGTCAAGGAAGAAAGCGGTGGGGGGCTGGTGATAAACACTCTTCAACCGGCAGACTGCATGGTTTCAATGCACGGTGACTTGCCCCAAAGGCGGTCACGTCAGACGTCCAGAGAGTTCGTATCACGGCCCTGGTTCTAGCCATGCAGAGCGACCGCATGCTACCGAAGCTCTCCTTGGCGAATCGACGGCCTCCTCATTGCCTCGTACAGGTATTGTGAGATGGCAATCAAGACCCCTGTTTTGTTTACAGCAGGCTGCCGAGTGCCATTGGACAGAGAGCCAAGCGGAGCAAGACAGCTAGGACCTTTGCAATGATTGGCAGGAAATCTGGCCACAAACAACGCTCTCGGATGACGGCAGCAGAAGTAGCCAGCTAATGCAAGGTATGTGTTAGACTCATGAGCGAGGAGTTCATGGAAAGAGAAGGACGACGGTAGCGCAGTGGAACACCACGCTACCAACACATTACGAGTGACCTCGTAAGCTCTGGAAAGACGGAGCCTAACATACTGGAAAGCGAAGAAAGCGAATTAAGTGGCCAAAGCTCGGCCTGAAACAAGAGAGTGCTAAAAATTTATAGCAAACCTTTGGCTGTGAGGCGTATTTTGGCCAAAGTATCCAGCAAACTAACGCTTTCACGACTGATTGAGTCTGACGCACACGGTACCCAGGGTGCAGGTATGGATAGAGCAATGGCCGAGACAGGTCCGCGGGATAGGGAATCCATCTCATGTGTACAGAGCAAAGGATGAAAGCTCATCTGCAAGCTATCTGAGCCGCTGCAGCCTTGCCGAGGAGTGCCGAAATGGATGCGCACGAAGGAGCGACATGTCACCGCGTGCGGACAGTTTGAGAGAGCTACATCGTACCCCGCCAGATGGATGCCCAGCACGAGCCAAGCACCGTTGATACCAAAGTGGCTGACTTTTGGTCCGAATTAGCACCTTGAATTCTCGTATTTACTTTTCCATCAGCATTTCAAGGGCGCGCTCTCTCCACGCTTGTCCGGGTTTTAGTTGGAACGGTAAGCGTGACGTCGAGCTTGCTTCTTGCCTTATCAAGACCCATGCTTTCCCAGCCATCAGCCCACGGTCACGGTGTGGCACACTCTTCTGTCCGAATGCAGGCACCTGCGGTAAGAGGCCTATCAGCAAGCCAGCGCAAAAGCAGTCCTGCCTCGATGTGGAGTCCCAGCGGGAGTCCCTGCTTGTTCCTGAAAAGTTAATTTGTCGATCTTTGTCGTATGCAGTCGAGTGAAAGACTTGCCAAATGGAGAATCGTATAGCTGCGCGATAAAGAACCCTGCTCTCACGAGAAACTCGTGGTCGATCTCCCGTCGCAGCCTTTGGAGTTTTATGGGTTGTCCGCTCAATTGGTCGACCATTTCGTAAACTCGCTGATCCGCCAATTTGTCAAGCCATCAATTCGTGATCCCATATACAGAACAAGCGAGAGCAGATGCGCAATAGCCAAATCCTAGGAGCAACAATCAATCATCGCTTTCGTCATCCGAACAACCATCCCAGCCTTCTTCGTAAGCTTCCGCGATGTCACCCAGACCATTGAATAATGCCTCTCGTTCGTCGAGGTCAGCCATCCGACTTACTACAGTCTGCAGACCCTTGATGCGCCGAGTAGTTCCCGAGGTCGTCGAAAGAGCAGTGTGTATCGGTACGGTATTCAAGTGATCGGGTGGCTGGGAGAAGATACCGGGGAAGCTGTCGAGCAGTGGGTATTGCAGCGATGATCGATACCTAGGTTCGCTGTCAGCTGTACATGCATATGCAAAGTAGTGAGCATGGATTGTTCTGCGAGGCAGAAGTACCCATATCATCAATTCAAAAAGCAATAACAAGGCAATTGACTAACCTTTCGACGATCGTGGCACCGGCCAGCCGCCTTCGCTTGCGCGCAAGCCCATTCTCGTCGCTGTCGGCCTCTGGTTCTTGCCTCGCAGCATCTCTAATGGTCTCTGCCCTAGCAAATGTGTGTTGTTTCGCCCTGTCGTATGCAGAAGTATTTGCCGAGCTCGAAGTTTCCCCACTTGAGAGATCCATGTCAAAGTTTGCATTAGCCTCCTGTAGGTCATCCTCGCCCACCAAATTCCTCGTATTTGATCCTGGTACCCTTTGATCATTGCTACCTTGAATGGATGCTGCGTCTCTGCCGTGTGATTGTGTGTGATCGAGCAGGCTACATTGAAGGCTAGCAATGCGCTGATTGCCATTGACATTCAACGTCGATTCGATGTCACCTAACAGTCCGCGCTTGCTCTGATCAGGCCGCAATCGTGAGGGTAACGTCATACTCTCCATTGCCATCGAAAGTAGCGCCGACGTGTGCCATTGTGAATGTTGGTCGAGCTTGAGGTACTGAGGTAGGCGAGTGGGAGGTATCGAGAGCGGGATATACATCGACGCCTGTGATGACAGCTCGTATATAGTCCTGGCAGTATTGACCGATCGCAGTAGTTGCTTGGCCTATCCACCACAAAGGTCAGCCAATTTCCCCAGCTCATGTAGGAAATTCTGACCCGCGTTCCGCTGCCTCGTTCTTCCTCAACCCCCCAGACCCAGACCTCCTTGTTCCCAACCTCATCCTTCAACCCTTCAACCATTCCCTTCCCAAAGCCACCCCAGGCATCATCAGCTCCCACGATTACCTGTGTGCCCTGTAGAAAATCACACTCCTCGATCCACCTCCTCACATCGCGGTCCATGATTCCCTCATCCTTGTCTATAGCCTGAAACAAGTCTTCCCCACTCTGCCAGTTCTCAAATGGCTGTAGCGACGATGCGAGTTCATAGTCGTTTATCTGAACAACTGACCGCGGGTGATAGAAGACGCGAGAATAGTCGGCCCAGGTACGGATTGTTGAAGGCTGGATAGAGGAAGGCTGGAGGCCACTGTCGAGGGATTGCTGGTAGGGATGTTGCGGGATGGAAGGATTTTGATGGAGGACTGGAGTACCATTCCTTCTGGGTGGGAGACCGTCAGTATTTGTTGCGCAGAGCATGTAAGCTGATGAGGGGAGGGGACGAGAGGGCTACCAAACACCCTTTCCGCTGCCCACGTCGCCCGAGCTATCATCTTCATAGAGACCGCCGCTGCGGCGCAAACTGCCAAACCCGCCTTTGAGATCATAGATCAATGTTCGAGGAGTGTATGTCTCTCCGCCGGTAGGGGAGAGGCCGGCGCGGAAATGGATGTCATGGTCGACCGGCGATGGAGTGTCTGCGGAGTAGGTGAAGTAGGATTCCTAGATCGTGTGTAAGTGATGCGGATGAGGGAGAGGAAGGGCGTGAAGACATTGTCTGTACCTGAGCATTCCAGAAGTGGGTAGCTATGTGATTGGCACAGTGGCCGAGCTGGATCGTGAGGATTTCATGCATTTTTCGGTAGGGCAAACTTCTGGATATGCAGTGGTTTGAACGCAGGTTCAGACCTGGAATCTCGCCGTGCGAGCCGTGTATATTATTTTGGACCCTTGGACAAGGCCATGGTGACAGTACAATTGTTGTTCATGGGTCATCTATCAGCCCCATATTGTGCTGTCGATGAGAACCATAATATGCATGTAGCCTATGTCACGTGATGATCGCTCTGGGAGATCGAGCTCGATGGTTTCTCATGTCCAACTCTCAACATTACTTTCTTAGCAACAAATTTAGAACGCTGTTACAAAAACTCCAAGACATGTTACGTAGGATTCTCAGGATCGCAAGACCTCGCACATCCACTTAGCCCAGCACCACGGTGTCCCGTACCCATCCCTCTCCGTCATAGAATTGAAGTATTCCCACCCCATCACGCCCCCAATATCAGGGTACTTCTCTTTCAAAGCTGTCAATGTTTTCCGCAACGGCTCATCTGCAATCCAGCCACTGCAATTCGCAGGATTAGTCACCAGTCCCACAACAACCTTGCTCGCAGGCCAGCCTCGCATGATAATCCTTTCATAGTCCTCGGTCTCCGCCATGTTGCCCCATCCGCAGTAAAACTGGGTATTGTACCATGCAATTTTATCCGAAAAGGCCTTGTCCAAAGCCTCATAGTCGAAGCCAGTAAGATTGCGCTGAGAACGCATTGCGGTCGCTACAGGCGCCAGCGTAATCAGGAAGTCTTGTCCAAAACCCATCTTCAGTCTATCGATGAGACGGATGACGCTGGGCAGACTTATCGCCTCTTCGATGTCGAGATCTAAGCCATCCAGGCGCGTCCATTCAATCATTTCACGCAGGATCTTGTAGTAGGCTTCAAAGCTGCCCTTTTCGCCGTCAAGCGCTGTGTAGGATCCTTGATGTGCGCCACCTAGCATGCCGAGGACTTTGACTCCATGCCGTTGTAGAATGCGAACTTCCTCCCATATTGCTGTATTCTTGGAGGCTGTGTAGGGGTCATCGTTGAGAGTGATGCTTGAAGGGCTGTTGAGATGAAAGGCCGCGATGATGACGTGAGTGATGCCTGTCCTTTCTGTCAAGAGCGGGAGGAGTGAGACGAAATGACCGCAATGGTAGTGTGTTTGATGGTAAACAATGATTCGAGGCAGCGCTGAGGCCTCTGTAGTCCTCATCGGATCGTATCGTGAGGAGTCGATAATTACTAGTTGCGCAACAAATGAATGAGAGGTGGCTCTGGTGAGATAGAGACGTTGGCACATGAAAATGGACTCATGGCTCTGAACGATAAAGGCTATGCTATATGACAGATCTATCTATATCTCTATCCTACAATTCTTCCTTCGGTCCTGGCTTCCCCTTCATCTTACTCTTTTCCTTTGCCTTGGATTTTCCTGTCGTCTTGGCCTTCTCATTCGCTTTTGACTGGCTAGGTTCTGGCTCGCTGCCTTTCGACTCGCTCGCTTTCGCCTTTTGTTGTGCTAGGGCCTCTTCCACTTCCTCGAACGTGACTTTCTGTGCGCCTGGCATTTCCTCGAGGACATCTTCTGGGGATATTGTCGGTTTACCCTTCTTTGCTGATTTCGAATTCACAGTTGCCGACTTCACTTTCGGCTTTTTCGGTTTCGGTGGCGTTTTCATCTGCTTTGTCAAGAGATTCATGACCATTTCGTTGAGCTCCTTGGATTTGGCGGCCATATCCGAGGATAGTATGACTGGATCGTCCGTTGCTGACAGCTTTTCTTGCTCTGCAAGCTTTGAGTTCAGCCAGCTCTCCACAGATTCCTGAGCATCCGTAACGGCCTTGAGATCCTCTTCACTGTAGGAGAACATGGGCGGCGGTGGCTTCGGCGCTGCGGCGGTGCCGGTCGTGCTCGAGGTAGCAGTTTCGTCGTCCAGGTCGGCGAAGTCATCTGTTGACGAGGGTGGCTCCGTGGTCTGAGATGATGCCTTTTCGGATGCCGAAGCTGCTGCGGCCGAAGTAGCTACATCTGCAGCAGACTGTGCCTCGATCTGCTGTTTGATGACGCTGACCATGGCTTTCGTCTGATTGAGGGCTTCTTGTAATGACTGTACCTGCTGTGGCCGCTTGCTTGCCTCATCCTTGCGTTTCTGCACAGGCTCAACAAGCCCACGGAGTTCGTCCAGACGAGCCTTCAGTGCGTCTCGGCTGGCATCGGCACCATCACCATAGAGCCAGTCACTGGCACTCTTGAACTGCTCTTCGATCTCAGCTCGCTGCTTGTCAGTCGAGGCGGCGATGAATGATTCGTCGTCTAGCAGGTCTCGAGCCCTGTATGTGAATGCCTCCAAAGTGTTCAGGGCTTCTTCACGTCCCATACGTGACCGATCTGAGGAGTCAAAAGCGACGAGTCGGTCTTTGATACGTTGAAGATTCCCTGGTTTGGGTGGAGGGAGTGCTGCGGCTTCAGCTGAGAAGTCGATGTAGATCGTCTCGATGCGTTTCTTGGCTTCCTTTGATTTCTCGGCCGCCTTCGCGGTGTCTGTACTGGAAGGTTCGGAAGTTGTGCTTTCTTTTGGTGACGTTGTAGCAGAATTTCCGTTTGAAGTAGACGTCGTTGATTCGGTGTCGACTTCTTCCTTTAATGGCTCTTGGCCGTCCTTCTTCGATCCAAAACCGAAGAAGTCTTTCACACCATCTACTACGCCACCTTTTTGGCCAGTGGTCTCGCAGCTGACGGACCCTCTTGTGACCTCTGGTAGAGCATCGGTAGGGCTCAGTCGGATAGCAAAGCTTGTGCTAATGTCGGCTTTTGCGCACCCAAACTTTTCCACCAGCTGCTCAACAGACGCAGTAAGGTTCTTGGTCTGTATGTTCACAACCGGATGGCTTGGCGTTTGTTCGAACAATGTGAAAGCTACATCTTCTGTAACTTTGAGAGGCACTTGCTTCTCATTACCAGTCTGTGATGTTGGCACGAATAGCATCTGCTGCTTTTCAGCCTCGTCACGCTTCCACTGCAGACCGTATGAATAGCCCGCGATGTCGCCAATGCGGATCTCCTTGACACGAAAGCTTGGGCTGATGCCAGCAGCTTTAAAGGCAGCGCCAAATACGGCCGCCTCGTCCGAATTGACATTCGTCCTTAATTTTTCTGCGCTCCCCACTGCAGATTCAAGCTGTTTCTGGACGAATGGTGTACGAACAGCACCACCATGCAAGATCACAGATTCGACATCCGTCAGGCTAAGCTTTGCGATCTCGAGCGCTTGCTTCACCGGCTGCTCGACACGATTTGCATATATAGCTGTGAGCTCCTCAAACTCGGTCCTTGTAAGCTTGTACTTGAAATTGATATCTTCGTTGTAAAGTCCTTCGAAGCTCGCAGATGTTGCCGTGTTTGCGCTCAAGACCTGCCTCAGTCTTTCCGCTTCTTTCCAAAGCTTCGCCATTGTCCGACCGTGCTCTTTGACCTGCTTGGCCTCCCCTCCCAGCGCCTTGACCTTGTCCATGCTGGTAAATTTCATGAACATGTCATCCACAATGACTTGGTTGAGCGCGTCACCGCCCAATGTCCTGTCCCAGCCAGTGCCCAATACCTGAACCTCTTGTATGGTCTTGTTGTATTTCCCAATATCCTTGACGGTCCTGCCTTGAAATCTAAGAACGGTAGCCGTTGCCGAACCAGCGCCCATGTCGTAGACTAGGTGAATCTCCGGCTTTCCACCTTCGCTGACACTTGGAAAGGTCCTTGAAGTCGCGTAATTCAGTCCCACCGAGAGCCCATCGCTAATCAGTGACAGAACTCGTAAGCCAGCCAATTCCGCAGCCAGAGTCACTGCCATCTTCTCTTCTGCGGTGTAGAAAGGAGGTATTGTGATGACCGCATCTTGAATCGTCGATCCCTTTCCAGCTAGTGCCATAGCGTTCGCTCGTATATTCTTCAGCTCCATGGCTAGTAGTTCCTCGACCAAGAATGGATCCTCCTCTGCCTCAAAGCTTGGGCTTTTGAAGCCCACAGTACCCCTGCCCTCGAAAGCCGTCGCCTGAAGACCGGGCAAGCGTTCCCTGTAAGAAGATACAACATCGCTGCCCGCAAACTGTAAGCCCAGGAGTGGCTTCAGATTCGGGTATACGTCCCCAGGAAATCTTGCTGCGATTGTCAGAGCGTCTCCTCCATATATCCGCTCGGGAAAATTGCCCTTCTCGACTGTCGCGACTCCTTGCCTGGAAGACTTGAAGGCTACGGCGGCGGTCTCTTTGCGTTTCGAATCCTTTGTCAGGACGATCTCGAGAGGAATTCCGGGCTTCACTAAAGCGGCCTTGATGTACTCAGTCCCGATGTCAATGCCTAAAACGGCAGAAGCCGCGGAAGCGGTGTAGGTAAACAGGAAGACAAATGATAAGATTGTGGTCAAGGTGGAGAGGCGCCGTCTGCCATGAGGAGGCATTGTGATCGAGGCTGGGAGCGGGGGACAGTGAGCTAGCACTAGAAGAATGGGAAACTAGAACATGAAGAAGAAAGATCTCTAGGAAAGAATCCGTTCTTTATGGGCGCTTATAGGTCGCTATCAATTGCGAAACAGGCGTAAGCATTTATGTTCAGGACAAGTTGCTTCAACTTCTTGTAGGGCTAAGCTAAACTACTTTCGGCCACTCGCCGCAACCGCATCCCGCTCCCCTTGTGAGCCAGAGCCTTTGCACTTTTAGGATTTTTCTCGATAACGTGTGTTCTATTACCTTATCAGTGCTGCGATTTTCAATACCATACAAATGAGAAGGGCATACGCGCTTCGACACTATGCTGCCGCGGAGACACTCGCTTCCTGAAAGCTCCGCTTGAGTATCGGCTTTCGAACCTCAAGGTCAAGTATGATTTGACGAGAGTCCGTATGCCCCTGAAAACCTTGTCACAACGAATTGACTCACGTCAACCTTCTGATTGCCTGTCTTACCACTGCCCAGTCCAGTCTGACGGGTAGCGAATGTTACTTCCACGCTCTCGTCAACAGGACCTACTTGCCATTAGCCGTTGATTATCGCTGATGGTTTACCAAGTCCTGCCCTACGGAGTCCGGCTGTACAGCTTACCATCTCCTGCGATGCGTTCGTAATCTCAATGTCGTTGTCGGAAACAAGAGTACAACGATGCTCGCCATCGGCCATGCAAACTTGAGAGCATTCGACGCATCTGCCGAGTACAGATCCTGGTGCATCGTCCACATCCGGAACCGATTGACAAAAATCATCGATGGGCAGTCTGATTGTAGAAAGGGCTTGCTTACGGCGCCTGCCTTGAGTATATTGACATCTACTTGATGGGACCCCAACTGTCATTGAAGGAGATCATGGCTTGCAGCGAGGTCTGCATCAAGACGAGACACTTTTATGTTGTCTTTTGTAGCTAGTAGCGTAGTCACCCGCACTGGACGCTCTCTAATCTATGTTTGTAGCTAGCATTCCTCCTAGGCGATCAACCCGAGCGCCTGAGACCAATTTGAAGCAAGACTATAATTGCTACGGCTTCTTCCCACCTACAGTCGAACATCGCTCGGGCATCTCTTTCGCTTTCGATCTTGTTATGAATTCTCAGTGACACAGTTCGACTCGGTCTATCCGAGAGCTCTCTTTTGTCATTGGTGAGATTCCAACTTTTCCATGCCTATCCAATGAGCTGGTAGTTAAAACGCGACAGTAGCTGCTGATAACAAATGTGAATTTTCTCTGACAGAGTTGAAAAGCGCAATGAAGCTGTCAGGCCCTATGAATCTCAGGAATTGGAGTTGGTATCGCAATCCTACAAGGAGCTTGCTACTCTACTTGTATTCGTTCATTGTTCAGCACTTGTTCAAGAGCCCGTAGTGCAGACACCTCGCAGCGAACACTAGTGGTGTGCATAGCAGAGAGACGGGAAGAGAGTCTCATCGGATTTACACGCAACGCGCTTCTTCAACAGCCGATATGAAGGATAGCATATAAGCAGATGCATATTAGTGAGATCAACGAAGTATGATTTATAACAACGCTAAATAAATGCTTATCACTGCAAGGGTTGAGAGAGAGAAAGGAGTCACCTACTAGTGCGTGCTAATCCCTTATGCGTCTCTCAGACTTAAAGCGGTCGTAAGCCTTGCCGCCTTCGAACAATGGAAAGTACAATCTCAAGGCTACATTGAGGGCGGAATACTTTTTGAAAAAACTCATTCGACAGTCCGACTACAAGACAACCTCCCTCATGAGCGTGGTCATACTACATTGCATCACCACTCCCCCACTTCTGTATCACCAACTCAAATTTCGCCTGACCCCATCGTTTTGACATCCTCAAAGGCCTTAACCTCGAAACCCTCCTCTCTGATCGCAACCTCCTGCTCTTCGGTCAAGGACACAGCGTCGATGGTGATTTTTGGACCAGTGAACCACTTCCGAGCGTCGATGTAGTAGTAGGCCAGGGCGCCGCCCCAGACGGCACAGCTGATGACGACGGTGTAGTTCATTGATTGGGCTAAGGTTTGACGTGTCAGCTTTGTGCCATATGGGGGCAGGGTGCTTGTTCCAAAAGTGACTTGAGCATGGTCTATGGGGATGTGCAATAGTGGGGAATGTGCGAAATGGTGAGGGACTTGATGACCAGCGATGGACTAATGGCAAAGCGGCAAATTGATAAAGCAACATCAGCGAAGCAACAACAGACGAGTGTTGCCAAGAATCTTGGCACCCACTGGTGCCAGCGTATGGGAGATCGGGAGAGGGAGAGAGAGAGATGCTCGATCACGCAAATGCAAACAAAGTGTCAGAGAATACTCACGCGTAGGGTTTGGGCCTCCCAACGGGAAAAATGATAGAAACAAGCCGAATATCAGGAAAACGACGGCCGCCCATGCGATTGCTGTGCTGAACCGCTTTCCTGTATAGAAAGGCCCCGGTTTGAACTTTCGTTGTCCCCATACCACTCTTGCAAAGATCGGCACTCCCCATGCAAGATTGTTGCCTGAAACTGCGAGACTGAAGAGCGCCTGAGCTGCCGCAGGTGCTATCAAGCACAGTAGGCCTAGGATAGCAGCAAGGAATGCGCAGCCCCAGATGGCCCGGACAGGTATGTAACCCAGCTTCTGAGAGATGGGGCGGAAGAAACGGGAGAAGGGTAGGGCGCCGTCGCGCGAAAAGGCCCACGTTTGGCGGGAGACGGCGACGAGAATGGAGAGGCCCATAAGGAATTGCACGATGAACAGAAGGGACATGAGACCCAACGTGGCATTTTTTCCCAGGGCGTCGTAGTATATCTGGCATGGAGTTAGTCGTGCACATGCTAAGGCTTAGATACAGAGTTATACCTGTGCCATGGGCTGGCCGAAGCTAGAGGAGAGAACAGACTCGAGGTCGGGGTTGATGCATGCTGCAATCACAATCATGATAATGAGGCCCAAAAACCAACAAGAACCGATTGACACGACGATCCCAAAAGGTACAGCTTTCGTTGCATTCGCCGCCTCTTCACTGATGTGAACGCATGAGTCGAACGACCCTACTCAGATAGGTGAGATCAGTAGAAACCTTATCGATGATTTGTAAGAGCAATCAAGCGAACCTATTGTCCAGATAGGTGATAGCCAGCTGAGCATGAAAGCCCATCCCGTAGGCCATGTGGTCAAATTGGCTGTCTCGGCAAATATGTAATGGCCCCCGTTGCGCCGGTGTTGGGCACCAATAGGGAGAGCAATGATCGTAGCTGCGATAAGGATGAAATTCATCACAACGAAGATCGTCTGGAGCTTGCCCATTATCTTCGACGTGAAGGTGGCTAGTATACCATGGCAGCAGACACAGGCTAGGAAAACCGCGTAGACGACGCCGTTGGTAGGGGTCCAGTCGCCATCGCGGGCTATGACGATAACGGAGAGAAACATCAATGAGAAGCTATCTATTCGAGCAGTGTCAGCCTCAGAGGACCCAAGTTCAGAAGCTGTGCTGGATCTCACAATCAATCGAACATAGGCCGGCCACTAGTCCCAATGTATTGCTGTAGCCGACCAGAAAAGACAATGGATTTCTGGTTGCAGGCGATGAGAAGAAATGCGTCCACCAGTAGAGTCCGCCAGATGTAGGCATAGCCGAGCCAAGATCGGCCTTAAAATTGCTTCAGTATCTCAAAGATGATCGGACATGGTTCCTGGTGGTTACCATCGCCAGTCCCACAACAAAAATGAATCCCGAAGCGAGGAACCAGCCCTATCTTGCTCTCAGCATACCCCAATCCCATGGCACTAATATCACAGGAAAATATCGTTACTAACCCAGACCATCCCAGCTGGGCCGGCAGGGATTGAATAGGACAAGGTTGAGGCAATGGAGGGAAGAAGACCCATGATGGAAAAGGCAATGCCAAAGACTTCTATCATCGTGAAATTCCGCCGCAGCTCTTGCTTGTACCCAAGTTTTGCTATGATGCAGCGTAAGAGTCCATCCTGTCATGGCTTTCATGCTGTCCGTGCTTACCGAGAACGGCGGCATCATTGTCACTCGCCAAGTCAGGTGCTGAGATTGATGCTTGCCTAGGCGCCTCCAGGTACGACGGAGTCTTCTCTGGCTGTGCCATGGTCAATGGCGTGTGGAGTCAAATAGCCAAAGTTGACGCAGCAAAACAGTAGAAAGAGAGCAGCAAGGTCGAAGAGAGGGACCACAGAGCCAACATAAGGTATGCATGCAGATGCGGTATGCACATCTGCACATGATCACCAGCCTATGCCACACTAGCTCGAGCTCGCCGCCTTGGAATTCAGATTGCTAGATAAGCATGCAGGACGGCGCCATGTGGGATGTTGGGATCTTGATTGGATCTTTCTATTTGACAGTTCGCTCCAGAAAAGATACGACCAATATTGAGTGTTAATGGCAAATGATTTCTTTCTATGATATATACTTCATGAAGCTGATAGCCGATGCTAGTACCTGCGATTGGAGTGGGAGATACCCAAGGGTCCGCGCCTTGCAGGTATCTGGGCTCTTAGCGACCTGCCAGATATGGTATAGCGTAGGCATTTCCGGTGCCAAGACCTCTCGACAAGCTTTTGTCGTTCTTCGAAGGGTAAAGTAGTCAGTGTACGTACTAAGTCGACTTGACCGTATCAAGTTGCAAATTCCCATGTTCGTGGCCCGGAACAAGTCTTGTAATCTTGACGTCTGATCCGTCATGCAACGCCGCATGGTACGCGCTTTCGCAAAACCAATGATAGGTGAACTTAGACTGAGAGATCCTCCAGCTTTCAAAGGAGGACGAAGCAGCCGTGGGCAAGGATGAGATCGAGGTGCGACGCGAGGACCAAGACAAGATTAACAAGTTCAGCCGGCTGCATCAGCGAGAGATGCTGCTCGAAGACGACCTAAAAATCAAAGCAGTACGCATTGTCTCTTCCAAGCCTCTGGATATGAGACAGCCTAACAGAGTGGCAGAAAGACAAAGAAGACCTAGAAGAAATCTCCAACGAGCTTGAGCTGGCGAACGAAGATGAGAAGATACCGTGTGATAGTTGAGCCACCATCAAGTGCATATATGCTGACTAGACGCATAGATACAAAATTGGTGACACTTTCGTATCGTTGCCCCTTGAAGAGGTGCAGGATTTATTGTCCGCGTCGACATGCGAAATCGAGGAATCGGTGTCGGCTGCAGAAGAGAGACTCGGCACCGTTCGTGAAGAGATGGAACGATTGAAGGTCGACTTGTATGCTCGTTTCGGGAAGAGCATCAACCTAGAAACATGAAAGGCATCATTGATGTGTGCATCACACTAGCTTTCCAATTCAGTACTCCGCTGGCTTTGTCGCAGTCAGGGACGGCACTCAGGGTCGATTGATGAGCTTCAATTGCCGAGGCTGCCCCTCACCCGTGCCGGAAACCTTTAGAACCGTCGAGCATCATTGCGACTGTCGAGCCGTATCGGACTCAAGTATCCTGCAACTGTACCAGTGCCAGCGCAAATCTCATATATGTTTGCTAACAACCAGACATATTCAGCGTTACAAGATTGTTACAAGATTATAAGCATCAGCAACGGTTGATTACTGACAAACATGCTATTTGGACTTCCGTTCTTGGCGGGCACTAGCCGCAAGCGCCAGTCTCGGCCAGGGACCAGGGCCCGGGCCAGATGATCGTACTTACTTTAGTGTCATCTCCACCCAAAATCCCGAGCAGGAATCGTCGATAATATAAGCCGTTATACCCGCCGCGCGTGGGGTGTTGCGTTTAGAGATCGTCATGGCTCTGCAATGTCTGACCGTCACTGAAAGTTCCTTTCTTATTGTCTCGACTGGGCGTAATATAGCAGTGCATGTCGATGGCGGACCTAGAATATCTCGAATGCCCTCATGGACAGACTTGTCCAGAAGGACACGGGGCAGCCTCCTGTCTCGGCGAATTTTCCGCGGCCGAGTTGAACAGCAGTACCAAACCTGCGGAAAACGGCCAAGGTACCTATGTACCTTCTCTCCTGTGAAAGCTGCCTCTGACGCTTCCTAGAACTGAACGACAACCGCGCGCCTCCATCCCCAGATACAAGCACAGCAGAGGAGGACGGCGAGAAACGGCCCCAGCCCAAACAGAAGGATGGACCGTCACCAGACAGCAACCATGACGAGAGGGTTATACTGTCTTTTCCCCAGGGGGACCCTCAAAACCCATACAACTGGTCTTCTGTACGATCAATTCCAGCCCCAGAATGCTGCTCTGACCTTTCAAACAGCGCAAGAAGGTCCTGATTGTGCTCATGGGTATTGTGGCCGTGGTCAATAGCACGCTGGGCTCGTCCTTGCCAAGTGGTACAACAGAGTATCAAGGTCCCTACTTCCACGTCACAGACCAAGCTCAGCTTGTCCTCCCCGTCTCCCTGTTTCTCGTCGGCTACGTTCTCGGCCCATTGTTCTTTGGGCCTCTCAGCGAGTCGTTTGGCCGACGTATCATCATGGTTTCCAGCTTCGTCGTCTTTACGCTCTTCACTCTGGCTTGTGCAGTGGCGCCAGATTGGCCATCTTTTTTAGTCTTTCGTCTGCTGTGTGGTATCAATGCTTCGAGTGCGATCGCTGTTGTAGGCGGTCTTTTCGCCGACGTGTATTCTGACCCCGTCGCTCGAGGACGCGCTATGGCTATATTCATGGCCGTGAGTCTTTGAAGTCTACTGTCAAAGATGTTCGCTCAGATGTTACAGGCTACCACCTGCGGACCACAGCTGGCCCCTCTCATATCCGGATTCATATCTGTGGTCAGCTGGCGGTGGACTTATTGGGTGGCCTTCATCATTGCAGGGGTTTCGTTGTTCTTCCTCTTTTTTCTTCCCGAGACCTACGGGCCCATCATTCTCAAGCAAAGAGCCCGCAAGATGCGGAAGGAGACCTCCAAATCTAATATATATGGCCCGATAGAGTTGGAGAAGAAAGGAGCGAAGCAAATGATAACGGTAACATTAATGAGACCTTTAAACATGATCTTTCATGAGGCCATTGTGCTTTTCACTTGTCTATATTTATCTTTGGCATATGCTATCTTCTGTGGGTATTGCGGCGATCCATTGACATGTCCATTTTAGCTTACGCTCAGCAAGATCTTTTTTTCGAGGCCTATCCTTTGATTTTCCAAGGTGAGCATGTACAACGTTTAACTGTACTGGGAGGCCACTCATGATGGACAGGCATCTATGGTATGAACACTGGCGAGACAGGCCTCGCTTTCGTCGCTAGTAAGCTCTACCGTCTACCTTTGAGGCAAAAAGGGAGCTCTAAGTGATACCTAGTTCTGGTTGGTGCCGTGATTGCGCTTTACATTTTCCTACACTACGACCGCATATTGCAACGCGCTAAGCAACGAGGCGCCCATTGGACATACATCGAAGAGTACCGACGTTTGCCCCTCGCTTGTCTAGGCGGTCCGCTTTATGTCATCTCACTCTTCTGGCTTGGCTGGACTGCCTCACCCAATGTGCACTGGATCGTTCCGATGTTGGCAGGCGTACCGTTCGGGGTCGGCTTCATGCTCATATTCATGGCTTTACTGAACTATGTTACGGACGCATACGAGGTATTCGCCGCCAGCGCTATGTCAGCCACAAGTTGTTGCAGAAGCATTTTCGGTGCCCTCTTGCCGATCGCTGCTCGACCGATGTACAGCAAGATGGGTATACCCTGGGCCACCAGTCTTCTGGGCTTTCTGAGCCTCGCAATGTCCGTCATCCCCTTTGCTTTTATAAGATACGGCGACCGAATACGAGCGAACAGCAAGTTCTGCCAGGAGCTAAAGGAGAGGAAACAGCTAGGTGAGGAACAGAAGCGGGAGCACAGCGGCCCTGACCAGGATGCGAGACAAAATAATGATCGGATGCATTCTAAAGAGGAAGTGTGACTAAGGTCTTGCACATCAGCATGTCATTGGGACGGGGTACTTTGATTAGGGGTACCAAAAATAGACGTCCGGTACTGCATTTATACATATTGATATCACGAATATATAATATCAACCTTCGGCTCAACCTGAATGCAGAGGAAGGACAGCGAACTGAGGGGCGAGCCGCCTTACGTCATCAATAAACTGTGGCGAGTCCTAGCGATCCATGACGCTAAGATCTTGGAGGTAGACAAGCAAGACCCACAGTGTATATGTACAGTTCCGTTTAATAACGATACCCAGCAACATTTTCTACTAGAATCTCCACTTAAAAACGCTATCTACTCCTACCAAATCCTGACACAAAGCTTTAATCAATCCTTACGAGCGCACAGAACTGAAAATCGCCTCCCATAGCAATGGCCTCCCTCCTTATCGCCGCCACAGTCTACACCTACGACCGGTGACATTCCCCCCTCCCCTTCCCCTTCCCCATTCCTCTCCGCTCTCCCACCTGCCCACCACTAACGCCCCCACTCAGAGTCAAAACATCCCGCACCAAGCGCCGCGCCCGCAAGGAAGAAACCGCCGCCCGCTTCTCTGAGCTGGAGAAAGAGACTAGCGCGCGTTTGGCGGGGTTGCAGAACGGGCCATCCACGGTTCGGGAACAAGAGAAGGTGGGGAGAATACAGAGCGGGCTGGGGGATTGGCAGGATGCAAGGGGGGTGAAGAGGAGGGGTGAGGGTGAGAGTGTGGGGGGTGTGGGGAGTGAGGGGAGTGAGGGTAGGAGGAGGAAGAGGGAGGGAGGAGGTCGAGTATGAGTGGTGGGTGGAGGGTAGAGAGGGGGAAGAGAGGGAGATGGGGGCGGCTGGGGATTGGAGTTCGTGTGGTGGTGTCGTGCTTGACGTTGGGCCGTAACATGCGATGTACCGATGGTAAAGAAGATTGTAATATAGCTTCAGAGATTTCAAATTTATGAGAATAGAGGTCTCTCAGTGGCTGTATCGTTCGATCATTGAAGCATCGAGTCCATTTCTAGGGCCAACTCAGGGCTTTTAGTAGCGTCAAGTACGAAATTCTCCGTAAGGTAGTGGTTTTACTAATTCATTCCTATCAAGAGACTCAGTCCCTAGCGTTCTATAATATTTATATCACTACTCAATAAGCTTTGCTTCGCTTACATGCTATGATAGCAGCATAGAATATATGGCTAATCTGCAGTATTGTCCCTATGCAGGGACAATGATCCGCTATGCAGGAACTTCTGCCGAGCTTCGCTTGAGCTTGCACCGATCAGGCTGGCTCGGCTGGCAGCCTGCTCTCGAGGAGAGCTGCAACACCTGTCTTCCTGTATTTCGATCATTGTCACGATTGATAATCAACGTTAGAACCGCTATAGCATTGGTGGCCCCAGCTAAAGAAACTGGTCCCAGCATCTAGAGATCAAGTTCTTTGACGTTAGCACAGATTTCCTGCCTAAGCTGCAAAGAAGGCTGACAGCCAACGTCAAGCTTTGAGGATAGTGAGTCTTTCCCTCTATAACTATCAGGAAAATATGCATGTAAATGCAATCTCAAAATTGTGCGGCTCCTTCGATACACTCATTCTGACCTGCTTCAGCCCGTAGTTACTCGCAGACACTGTATGTTGACGGCAATTCGGTGGATCGCTCTACATAGCAACATTACACACTAATATCATTGAGCCTCAGTTCTTTTACCCCCGCGTCCAAAAGTTCGATATTCAGGATTCCTAGCCAAGAGTATTCGGTATAGGCAGCAGATATCTGCGTATACCTCTGATGATAGCTTCAAGACTGAATCGGCCCAATGAAAAGTGTTCTGATTTAGGCTGACTGCAGAAACGGTACCTGGGTAAAGGACGGCACGGTGATTCCATGGCAGATCCATTTAGTATTGCCAGTGGTATTGTTGGGGTTCTTGGGCTGACGATTTCAATCACTCAAATCGTTGTTCAGTTCGGGCTAGACTGGAAAGATGCACCCAAGGAGGCGAAAAGCATCGTTAGCGAGCTGCAAAGTCTCAAAGTCGTAATGTTGGAGATAGAAAAGGCAGAATCGAATTTACTCCTCAATACGGACTTCGTCCACGCCTTTCAAGATCGGCCATCATTATTACTATCAGAATTAGGCCCAAACGCTCCCGCGACAAGCGAAACCAGGCTTTCTATCAATGTTTGCAAGCAGGAATTGGAGAATTTGCTAGATAAGCTAAAGAAGATAGGGAAGGGACACCGTGTGGGCTGGGAGCGGCTTAAAGCACCATTCCTTGTGAAAGATCTTCAAAAGTCAATTGATAAAGCCCATCGTCAGTGTCGAATTCTCAATGACATGATCTCGTATGACGCGATCAACTTGGGGGTACATACTGTTGGGCAAGTGAAACGGGCACGGAAGGAACAGAAACAATGGCACGATGCTCAAAAGAATCAGGAAATATTGAGTTGGCTGTCCGACTTGAAGTTTGTGCAAAAACAGACTGACATATTCTCGAAACATTATCCTGGAACGGGTGAATGGTTTCTGAACCTTGATTTGTTCAAGGCATGGCGAGACGGCCATCAAGACACATCCTCTACACTCTGGTGTCCCGGTATACGTAAGTCCTTCTGCACACCTCAGTGTTTCTCAGAGACTGAACAAGTGCTAGCTGGGGCAGGGAAATCAGTAATGATGTGAGTCATCAAGGCATTTCACCTCTGGTCCGGAAGCTGATCGCCTCCAGATCGATCGTCATTGCAAGTCTCCAAGAAATGTTCGACAAAGCTGAAGTCTCCATATCCTATGTCTATTGTGACTACAAAGATCGTGCGAGGCAAACCACACCTAATCTATTAGCGAGTCTGGTAAAACAGTTGGTCATGCAACATGAAGATATGCCGACGGAAGTAATCAATATGTATGCTGAGCATTCTAAACGTAACAGCTCGCCATCACTTGAAGAATTTTCGCGGGTTTTCCCATTATTGCTGCATGGCTTCCGACGATCTTTCATACTAGTCGATGCCCTTGACGAACACTTTACCAGTGGAAACGAGGAGAGTATTCTAGAAGTGAGTCTCTTGGATGAGCTCCTAAAGCTGCAACAGACAGGGCCAGGCTATACCCTCTTTATCACATCACGAGCTATTCCGATGATCCAAGAACGCTTAACGGATTCTGTTCACATTGAAATTTTCGCTGCAGATGCGGACATCGAACTATACCTGCGTTCCCGCATATACGACTGCAGCAAATTCAGGTTTGCGGACAAAATGCGAACTGACAACGATCTTGCTGACTTGGTGGTTGGCAGCCTTGTGAAAAAGGCTCGAGGCATGTGAGTCCATCCATAAAGTCATTTTCCGTATAGAAGCTGAAAGCCAATCTGTCAGGTTTCTACTACCTTGTCTGCACTTGGACCGGCTTTCATGCCAGACTAACGTCCGTAATCTTCGAAAAGCCCTAAAAGATTTACCAACGAGACTGGGAGAAACGTACAGCGAGGCCATGACTCGCATACGTGGCCAAGTCCCCGAGCACAGCGAGCTCGCACTCTCGGCATTGAGATGGATCTCACATGCGATCCGACCATTGAGAGCGGAGGAACTCCAATGTGTGTTGGCGGTTCAACCAGGAGATCAATTCTTAGACCCAGAAGCGCTTCCGGATATTGCACTTATCGTATCCGTTTCCGCCGGCCTACTGACTATTGATTCCAAAAGCCAGACAATACGCCTGGTGCACTTCACGGTCGAAGAGTATCTCAGGCAGGTGAAGCACGAGTACTTCCCTGATGCAGATATCCTAATTGCAGAAACCTGTATCACATACCTATCATTTGAGGTCTTCGGATTCGACACTCTTCCCATCGAAGAACCAGAGCACGATCTTGCATACATGGAGTCTCTACATGTCTTCTTCAACTACGCCGCTCACAATTGGGGCCATCATCTTCGTGGAGATGCGGAGCATGCTTTGGAGGGCCTGGCTACGGATTTCCTAACAAACGATCGAAACTTGGTCTACCCAGGTCAAGCCTATCTGGAAACCGAGCTTCAGAGATATGCTTCTCAAACTCTAAGTCCTCTGGATAAAGTCACCGGAATTTATCTCATGGTCTACTTTGGTCTGACACATATTTTGAGTATCTTTCTGAAGAACACCCGTCCACTCCAGATCCAGAACAAAAGATCTCGCCTGCTGGCGCCCCTCCCATTGGCCATTCTGGCGGGGCGTAGAAAAATGGTAAAGCTGCTATTAGACAGAGAAAACATAAGAGCAGACTACCAGTATGATGAGATGATAACTCCAGTCCATTGTGCGGCCATGTCTGGGCACAAGAGTATTCTAAAACTTTTATTAGATCGAGAAGACATGAAAGCAGATTCGCCAAGTAGTGATCGCAGAACACCGCTGCATTTCTGCATTACGCACGGACACAAGGGTATCGCGAGGCTGCTATTGGAACGAGATGACGTAAGATCAGATTCACCAGACCATAAGGAGAGGACACCACTTCATTATGCGATCAGGTACAAACGTGACACTATCACTAAGATGCTGCTTGAGCGGCACGATGTGAAGGTAAACGCGCCAGATTATGAGAAGCAGACACCACTGAGTTTTGCGGCTAGTCGTGGACATGAGACTATCGCAAAGTTGCTCCTGGAACTTAAAGATGTGAAAGCAGACTCGCCAGATGGAGACGGGCGGACACCACTATGGCATGCGGCTCGTAACGGACATGAATCGATGACGAAGATACTTTTGGCAAGAGATGATGTCACAGTAGATCATCTGGATCAACACGGGCTGACTCCATTACGGGCCGCAGCTCTTGAAGGCCACACGACCACTGTCAGGCTGTTGCTCGAGTGTAAAGATGCTAGGCCGGATCTTCGAGAAGAACATGGCCAGAGACCTCTCTCAAGTGCAATTGATTTCGGACACACCGACATGGCGAGACTTCTCACGGAAATAGACGATGTAGTAATAAATCAGGTGGATCGACGGAGCCGGACTCCGTTATTCAGAGCGGTCGAGAAAGGTCATGCAACTATAGTCAAGCTGCTACTTGAGCGGAAGGACATCAAACCTAATATCGAAGATAAAGATGGTTCCACGCCTCTGTTAGTTGCAGCTAAAGATGGGAACATCGAGATTGTGCAACTCTTGATTGAGAGAGACGACGTTGCAATAAACCATCGAAGCGGTAGTGATCGAATTCCATTATTTTGGGCAGCCTACTGCGGGCATGTGACTGTTGTCAAGCTGCTACTTGAACATAAGGATATCAAACTTGATCTCCAAGACAAAGATGGTGAGACACCTCTTTCGATTGCAACCAAAAAAGGCTACACCGAAATTGCGAGATTGCTGGAAGAGAAGATGGCGATCAAGGAGCATAAGCACGACTTGACTATAGGCAACAATATCGCGGATCGAATTGAATAAGACGGTTGCGGCAACTCCATTATACGCAATGGCACCAGTGGGTGCTGGTTCTCATGACTGATCAGGAAACCTTCTCGGTGTCTAAGGGTGTTCCAACGAATTCAACAATATTCTCGAACTTTTTACTACTCTGACGATTGACCATCACTACTTGGTCAGTCCATAACTAGCTCGTCAATACGTTCCTCGACGGTGCCAAACGACTATTCACTATTGAGCCAGCCACTGCATCTAACACCCTGACAGCGCATGGAATGTGATAAGGATTGTCTGGCTCATCTTTTGTTACAAATTATCCTCTCGGATGCCTATTCAACAGTCAGCCAGGTCGCGAGATCGCAGAGAACTTACAAAGCATCGTATCGACACCATAGACAGTGCACTCAGCCAAGATTCTCGTAGATGCATCATGTCACGATGATTCGCGCAGTCACCCTGATTATTTGGGAGACCCTCAACCACAAAAAGAGTGTTGCTGTTGTCTAGCTTCGGATGCTCCGCGTTTTCGACCTCACACCGACTCTATCTTTCGATGCCGAACCTCAAGCAACATCCTTACTCCGTAACCCGGTCTTGTAGTACTTGCAGGGACTCAACAGCCGCTTGACAGACAGAGATGCGCCTACAACCCCATCGTGGCAACAGGTACGGTCAAGCAATTATCGGCCTGGTGACGGTTTTCAGATTTCTCGTGCAAAAGCGAAGCCATTGTTGCAGCGTGAGTGCGATACTGGTGTACTACTGAGGCAGTGGATGCTACAGGTGCTAAGATGATAGGGATTGGCGAGGTGGAAGCCCTGGCGCTGTTGCAGTTCGTCATACGCCAAGCCTACAACAGCACGGATATCTTCGTCTTTGATCTCGGAATGGCTTGAAGTGCCCATAGGCTCGGGAGCTGCCCGAAGGCTCGGGTCGAATGGCCCCGCAATGGAGTAGGTGAATCGATCCATACATCAACGGATCTGTTCCTTTGTGCTTAGACTTTACTGAAGATACACATTGGCAAGAGAGGTGTTATAGCAGTCTAGGCTACTTGCACAACATAAGGCCTGTGAAGAGTCTAACCTTGTTTCTGTTTTCGGAACGCTTGAGGGAGTGACGACCAAAGCTTTTGGTCTTTTCGTCACAGTTTATCTACAAGAAGGGCGCTGTCATGGATGTTGCCCTAAAGGCCCAATGCGCCCGTTCAAAGTCTATATGTTCATGCTGATGTAGCCGCATCAGAGCAGTGAAATACCCACCAGGAATTTGGCACTAATTTTCTCTGACTCGCTCAATTCCCTTACAGCCCAGGTATTGTCGAGAGTGTCAACATATCCCAAAACTGTGATTTCGAAGATGCCGAAGTAACAGTCTGTCCATCGATTGAAAACTGCCGTACAGAATTAATTGTATAGTCGAAAACATTTCATCTACTGCGTGTCGAGGGATGTTTTTTTATCTGTGATGTCAACAAAGCATTCCAAGACCGGTATCTCTCAGGTCAACTTCGAGCTAGAAGAGGTACAACGGTCCGTTGTCATAGTCTTGGGCAGACCGAAAAGACGAATGGTACGCATCCAACGCGCTAGCATGCCGTATGCTTCAGTGAAGGCCAAAAAGCCATTGCTAAGGTATTTCCCCGTACATTCCCGAAGTCGCGTGCTCCAGTTGAATAGTGCTATGCCCCTGGGACTTTGGCGGGCCGGACAACCTATCGTCGCCATTCCCAGATACCGTGCAAAAGAGTACCAGGCAATAGGCTATTGATAAAAGAAGCCAGAGCAATCAGCATTGGAGAAATCATTGTCGTTAAGGTTCATTCGGCCAGTCATATATTATATCAACATATCGAGACTCCGTGTTCTATCGGAACCAAAGGAGATGATGCGGAGATGTCTGGAAACATCGTGGGACCGCTGACCGGGAAATGCATGACTTTGGGAGGCTACAGAGCTATTGAAAGAAAGGCTAACCCTATCTATTATTCCTGGAGGGACGGTGTGGGTTTACCCCAGGCCACGACCCTGGCTATTCGTGCGCATTTACAGCCTCTTCTGAGCCATCTCGGACACCCCCTGCACATGATGCTTCCATTGCTTGTCCAGCACTTTACACAATCTCCTCCGTTCGTTCTCAATCCCTCAAAGAGCACTCCAAACGCTGGCCATATCATGCCCCAGAGTACAGCCCCCCCCAAACTTGCACGATTCGCCCTTTAATATCCACTTTCAAATTTTTGAGTATAATGTAGTCCGGCGTAGTGTAAAGCAATAATCGAGGATTGCTGAGCAACGTTAGATAATTCTAGAGTGGGGTTTGCATAAGTTACGCCTCTTTGGAAGTCTTGACGAAGTAGCAAACCTCGACATCGTGAATCCGTGTACTTTAACCCGGTGAGATTCGCAGGGCACGAACACTCGGACCTATATAGTATTACAGCAATATGTAAAAACTGATAAAATATTCCTCGGAAAGAACGGACTCGAGGTACGTTTGCAGCCGCTCGTCATTCATGCGGGCGGTTTTTACCTGGATCACTACCTACAGCCCTCCATCGACGGCCACCTGCTGAGCTCTTGTCTGTAGCGGACCCTTTGACTCACTGCGTGGGATACAGCTACATCTTTTCCCATTGTACTTTGCGAGAACCAGTTACACAAACGTCGCACGCGAGTTGATCATGATTGTATCACGTTTGTGCGGGCGTGTTATGTGCTGCAACATGTCAGCTACAAGCAATAGATGCTCGAAACAAGAGTTGTACAGTAATTGCGTATCCATCCTTTCTATTGACATCCCAGTACCAATTATTCCGATCATTTTCTGTGGAGTCGACTGAAGAAAAAGATAGTCCCCGATACAATTTTGGTTCTGATTCCAAAGTCGTATCCATGCCTAATGCCTAAGCATGTTATCTTGAAGATCAACGTGCCAATCCTGTTCGACGAGTGTGTACAACGTCTATAAACCTAGTCGTATACGAGGCCCGAGTCGGAGAATATTATCGATGTCTTCGCTGATTGATCTACAGATATTTATCGAAGAGACGGGAAATAGTTCGTGGCAAGCGCCACACACACGAGAGTGCGTTGCACAGAACTTGAAGTCCTGAGACTTGCCCCACAGCTCGAATTCATAATATTTCTCCTCGTGTGTTTCGTTTCATTTCGACTTATCAAAATTAGAAGTTCGAGGTTTTGGGGAATAGCGAGCAAGACATATTTAATCCTTCGTAGCATGGTATGTTCGCTCGACACGACTATCTAGTGGGTTTTTAGTCGAGGACGATTTAGAGGGTCAAGGTTCAGCTTGAGTATACTGGCCCTGGCAATGAGAATAAGATGACTGATGCATCTATTTTCCTCCTGTTGAATAAGCTTGAGTGCGAATGAGTCCAATGAATGGAACTGACTACGAGCAATAAAATTGATGGAAAAACAAGCTGTTATAGCTGTCAAGAGACCAGACTACCAAGGTATGCCCACCGATGTCTGTACATCAAACCTCGACGCCTGGCCTGAATCTTAGCCCATCTTATCTGCCAAATGCTCGGGCTTTGCTCCATTCCGGAATCGAGGTTTTAATGTACTGTGTTCGACCGCAGTACTTGTCGAGAAGATAGAGCAGCTGATGTTTGAAAAAAGCATGCATTATGTCGTTGTAGATATTTCAGTCAACTTAATTAGACTTCAAACACTTTGAAGTAGCGATTTGGACAGGATTTTCTCAAAGGAGAGTTGTGTGGCACAAAATTTGAAGGTGAGATAAGAGAAGTTGTCACAAGTGCAATTACGAAGCACCTTGTAAGCTTGTTTCCTTCAAGCTGTCTTCCAAGTCTTTTGAGTTATCTCCGGTCTGGAAGTCACTTCTAAGGAACGCGCTATCAAGCTTTTCCTCGAGCTGTCTGCAGGCGAGACGGCAGTAGGATCATGGCCACCGAATCAACAGATCCCTTGATTTGAAACGTTCTGTCCTCTCGAACGAGCCCTTAGTTTATTCCGCCAGGATTTCCTCATTCGTCGGTCACTTGAGTAGCACTTACCCGACAACAAGGACATGCTGGCCAGCGGTTAGAGCAAACTTTGCACATTGCTGCATTGCACACACAATCAAAGACCTAATCCTCGAGAGAATATAATTTTGAACGCCAACAAATCTGATCCCTCTGTGGACTCAACGGGTGGCGTGAGAGGCAGTATATATAAGAGGCTTAAAACAACACTCAGACTTCTAACGATAATGAACGCGGACGATAGCTTGGAGCTCTGCCGAAAAAACTCATTTTGCGTTCGGCGAGGACTGAATTGAGCGCCATAAGACCATGAATGAATGTTTAAAAAGGATAAAGACAAACATACGACACCCCAAAAGTGGCAGCGCCCCCATACGTTCCCCTGTTCTTTGTCAGTGCCTTTTGCATTGACCGTGTTCCCAAGGTACGCTCGAACGATGCTGCCAGCAATACATACATATTGGAAAAGGTAGTGAATTACCACCATATTTGGTACGAGATTGATTAGTAGATAAAGCGCACCGAAAGGAAGAGGTTCGAGGAAGAGCGCTTATGTTAGGCTTCCAAGACCAATATATTTTCTTTCCGTTCGATGGTTATTGCTCGATCCTCTAGGCATGGGCACTCTCTAGCCGGTCCGAACTAAGGCACCTGGCAAACCTAGTACAGTTACATAGTCTGACTAAGATGGGGTACCAAGTAGTAGAGATACAAGACAGGTCTTGAGGGAGAATACTTGCAAAGAGAGTAGATCGATGCCCAAATATACACAAGGGTCGTAACCGTGCAAACCGTGCGTTTTAGGCCTTAAACCAAACTTGTTACGGTAGCTGCCAAGAGCGTTGCCACCGCGGTGGACCGCGGTGAAGGAGGCAGTGGCAAGTACGATGGAGGAGGCAGTGGCGACTACGATCGCACGGCGATCGTACCTGTATTTAGCCTAGCATCTTCTATAGAATAAAGATATGCTTTCTACAACTTATTTTTCGCATTATAGTGCTTTATTCATAACAATTTGATAGCTTCAACAACGATTCGCACAAATTGTAGATAACTTGTATCGTCCTTCTACTATTCTCGAAGATAAGAATAGTACTTATTATTGCAATAATTGTTATAGATAGTTTACTACGATCTCGCTTTAGTTAAGAACAATTTATTCAAACTCTTTTAAGACATTAAGCTAGCTTTAATAAGTCTACTACTATTCTCGAAACTTGATTAAAAGATTATTAATATTGTTTTTGCTCTTTTAATTTTTCTTTACTTTGATTATCGATTTGTTAAAGAAGATATTGACAAGCTTTTTTCTACAATTTAAACTATCACTATCTCTTGTTTTTAGTTAAGATTCTCTTATAGTTGTTTATTAAGAAGAAGAATAAGAAACTTGTTTGCAAAGTCTTTAATTTTTCTAAACAATTAAGCAATTGATTTCGATAACTTCAAAGCAACTACTTAACAATTTTCAAATTAACAATTAAGTATTGCTCTAATGTTTAGTATTAAAGCTATATATTGCGAAAATCTAATTTCTTTCAACTTTTTTACATATTTTATTGAAGTTACTTTCTTGAGACTTCTAGCAAAGCAAGCTATAACAAAGTTAGAAAAGAGCATCTACTTAGAAGATTTCGAAATAGAAAGTTGTATTGCAACTTCTACACAATCTATTAAATTAATTAAAACTATAACAAGTAGCTCTCGATACTATAGATTAATAATTACTATTAATAGTTCTTCGAATAAGTTTGTTAACAAACGTTCTAAGCAAAATCTCGCTATTAAAATGTCTTTTATTAAGAAGACTTGTTAAAACAAAGAAATCAATATTATAATTAAATTTTTTTTTAAACAATTCTTTTTTAAACTATAACAAGACGTGATATGTAAAGATTGTATTGTCTTACTCTATATAGTATAGACTCGAAAGCAAAAATTTAAAATACTAGACTTTTAACAAGTTATTACAAAATAGAATATTAGTATTGCGATCAAAATCTATAAAATACTCTTTGCTATTAAAAAGAGTAGTGTAATCGACAGATTAAGTTTTAACTCGAACGAGCTAACTCGCCCAATTTTAACTCTAAGGTCGGGCAAAAGTTCTAGCCCAACAAGATAAGGCGAACGAAGAATGCGCGCCAAATGTCTAATCCAACTTACTCGATCACGTGACGTTACGTGACGCGCTAATTATATGCGATTAGCGTGAATTCTGCGCTAGCTCAATTAAGTTAGTACATAGATAAGATAAGATAAGATAAGCGAATGCTAACGCGACGAAGTTAGCTTGAATTCTTGACATTGATTCGACGAAATTCGATTTTAAGATCGAGTTCGCGTCTTAATCCTAACCTAACCCTACGAGATCCAAGAGAGTAGATCAAGTTAAGAAAAAAGTGTTCGACTCAACCTAACAATTATACTAAAAAAGAGTTAATTTAAAGAAAAAATAAGAGATATTCTCGATTTCTTTCTTAATAAGACAAGATTTCAAGATTTTATTAAATATGTTTGTAGTAGTTTTAAGAATACTTAAGATAAATTAATTAAAATTATAACTTAACGCAATTGTATTAAGAAGCAAGAATAATTAAGTTAATCTTTGCAATTATATTAAATAATATATAATATTTCTCAAGTATCGCAATATTGTAAAGAAGTATTCTAGTTTTGTTTCTAATTCTTGTATAACTTTAGCAAGAATCTAGATTAACTAAAAATATATCTCGAAAAAATCGAATCTTCTATTTAGAATTAATTTTGCTTACTTTTTTATTATTTAGTTGTTAAATTTAATTGCAATAGAGAACTACGTAGTTGCAACAATTAAGATAATAATTAATTTATTAACAACAATAAATTTTAAGAAGTTTATCTAAACTCTTTTTCAACAAAAGAGAGATATTAGAAATAATATTAAAAGAATAGATACGTCTCTTAAATTGCGAATTACAAATTTAATTGTTTCTTTGTTTACGCTACAATCTTAACAAAGAAATATAAGTATAATTGTTTTAATTAATATTTTTTGTCTTTATTGTCGCAATCTTAGATACTTTTTTTGTTAATACAATATATTTTAATCTTAATAAATTCTATATAACGCAAGATTTAGCATATTTGAATAACAAATAATTCTTGTCGCTTTGTTAAGACTTTACAATTATCTTATTATTGCAAGAGAAATTATTATTATACTAGTAAAACAAATTATTTACTTGCAAAGACAAACTATTATTGCAATTTACTTGTTATTAATTATTATTACAATTTATTTACTAAAGCAAATTATTATCGAGATCTATTTATTGTTAATTTTTAGCACAATTTACTTGTTGAAGCAAACTATTATTGCAAAGAGAATTATAAATTATTGCTATTGCAAACTTATTAATAAATTAATAATACTTTAGATAATTACTTTTTCTTATATAGTAATTGTCTTAACTTTATATCTAGAATTAATTAAAGATTAAAAGTTTATTTTTAATAGATTACAAGCAAACGCAATAAAATATTAAGAAGTATTTAATAATTGTAAAAATCAAGAGTTAAAATATTGACAAGATAGAAATTATTAACAAGATTATAATTGCAATTATAATTGTAATAAAATGCGCTCTTTACGCAAATTAGAGTACTAGTAAAATAGATATTAGCGTAATAATAAGCAAGACTACAATAAACGCTTAACTTTAAAACAATTACTTTGTTTATATAATATTATAGTATAAAATCTTAAAAAACAAAACGTCAATTTCTTTATTTGTTGTTTTCTTTAAATAGCAAAGCTCGAGAAAGTATAATTAGTTCTTCGAATACTTTTGTTACGAGTCTAGTTCGAAACAACGTGATATATTAACTACAACGCAATATGTAGCACGAAGTACGATTGCTTGCATGTTCGACGACTTGGCAAACGAACAATGCTTAACATGTTCGATAACGAGTTGAGCGAACAATGTTCGACATGTTCGATAGCGAGCTAAGCGAACAATGTTCGACATATTTGATAGCGAGTTGAGCGAACAATGCTTAATACGTTCGACAACGAGTTGAACGAACGAAAAGAATCTTCTTTAATATATAGATTTCCTAAAATACGACTTTCTTATAAATCGTATTTAACTTATCTTAAGTTTTGATTTATTGTTACGACTACTAAGTTGCAATCTTTTGTTATTAAGTGATTGCTTGCATTGTCTAAAGACGTCTATAAATCTCTTTAATAACATAATTCTCTTTGCTATTTTTCACGAAAGTACTAGCGTAACACTTTGAACACTTTAAGGATGTTTGTATTAGATTAACGCGTCTCTATCTCGAACATTAGCTCATTAACATCACGTCAACTCTTTGTTAATAAAGACGACAAGATCAAGATTAATAAACTCGACGTCTATCATAAAGATCGAATCGACCTAGAGGACTAACTTATGTAAATAAATATCTATTTTATCTTCTATTCTATTCTAGCGAACAAGAAGACAATTTTCGCATTTACATTTTTTAGAGAAAGAGTTTAGCATTGACTCAAGTTAAACTTACGCAAATATTTGAAAAATTATGGCGAAAATTCTTGTACAATGTTTACGAATTTCAACAACTTTAAGAGAGAGCTTCGAAGAATCTTTGAAATCTTTAACGAGAAATAAATTGTAAAAAAAGTAATTTAGCATCTAATTTAACGAATCTTTGCAACAAAGTACGCAACAAGATTTCAAAAGTATGTCAATTTTATCAAATAAAACGATGTCGCATTTATAACAATGTTTCGACGAAATCTCAAAAACAATCTTAAGAACAAAATTATGCGCGATGACAAATTCATCAACGATATGTTCGATCTCATCAAAATAGTTATCGATTTCGACGACAAACTATATGAAAGAGCTATGAAAAAAAGATACAATCAATTTTAAAAAAGAGCAAAAATCTTCTTTGAATCAACGATTAAATATTATTCGAGAGAATTTCGTTTTAATCAAAAGTATAATAACTCAAACTATTGTAAGTTTGCATTTATGAAATTGAACTTTATTCAACGACGCAAAGAGAAGAATTCTAGAGAAAAGCAAAATAACAAATTTTAAAAAACGTGCTATTTATGTGACAAATCGAATCACTTCGCAAGAGATTATTAATTGCGAAACTTAATAAATCGTCGACAAATCAATGTTATGTTAAGAGAGATACTTAATAGTTAAAACGACATTAAGAAGCAAATTGACACAAAGACGAACACTCTCAAAACTAAATCGAACGACGATTATTGTTTAATAGAAAATCTAAATTAATTACAAAAAGTTCTAGATGAAACATTATTAAATAAGACATTCGCATCTACGCAAGAAGTTAACAATGTTATCAAAAAAATATAACAAAAGAAACATTCAAAAACGTTATATTTTTACAACTTAATTATAGACTCGAATATCAAATACAATTGAAAGAACTTTCAAGAAATGCTAAAAGAAATTACGAAACGATTCGACGCTTTAGATAGTTTATCGAAGAAACGACAAAATAGTTAAATCGTAAATAAATGCGAGAAAGCGCTAGAAAGCGACGTCACTAAAGAAAAAGACATTCTTGACGAAATCGAACGATAATTGAACAATGTTAATTTATTCGAATAGAAGATAAAGTAATTAAAGAAATATGTGACATTTAATTAAATAGCTTGTTACGACAACTTATATTAGACTTATCTAGAAGAAAAGAAAGAAGCTAACTAGTTTTCTAGAAAGTTAAAGTTAGCAATTTAGCAACAAAAGAAAGCTTAGCGCAAATAGACGTTTGCAATAGAAGTCGCAACATAAAAGCAAGAAAAAGTTCAAATTTCTTGATAAAAAGCACATTAAAGAAATGCAATATAATAGCTTAACAATAACAACTAAACATAATAGCACACATACGATGTTTTATTACGTCAATTAAAATCAATAATTGTTAACTTGTTACAATGATCGATTTTAATGCGATAGATAATTTTATAACTAAAGCTCTTGTAGAGAGAAAAGAATATTTTACTTAAAAGAAATCTAACGTTTATAATCTAATAATTGTAGATAGAAATTCATTATTTGACGAGAATAAAAGAGTAAACAAAGAAACGAAATTACTATCAATAGCTATTTAGCAACATCACGAGAAACTAATCTTTAATATAGTGAGAATAATTACTCATAATATTGTTTTAGAAATGTCTTAATTAAAGTAACACAATTTAGAAGTTAATTAAAATACACAAGTACTTAGATTTGAGCGATGTGATTACGCAATTCACATTCAATCTACGCATTAACAACGTTCGATAATAGATAAAAAATAAAGTCGAAACTTGATCGCAAAATGCGAATTTGCATTTTCGAAAAAAAACGATTTAATCAAGTTCGACTTCATAGACATTGACAAAGATTAGTTAAATTATAAAATCAAAATAAGTGAAAAAAATTGCGAATCTTTTAAGAGTCTTGAATTATTTAGTATAGCGAAGAAATCGCTAAAGTACGTATTACGAATATACAATAGTTAAAAGCATTTATTTTAAGAAGAGAAAACGACAAAGATTCTTTCTAAACATTAATCGTAAAATTATAAAATTAAACTTAAATTAGGCAAGCAATTTACGTTTGAACTTATATATGTTTTATTCGAGAAAAAGCTCGAAGTACTTCGCGAATATCTAATAGAAAATGAAAAGAAAGAATTTATTAAAAAATTTCAATCACAAGCAAGATACTCGATTCTCTTTGTATCTAAAAAGAACGAAATTCTTCGTCTATGTGTCAATTACTAGAAGCTAAATTATATCACGATTAAGAATTGATATTTATTATTCAATATTAGTGAGCTTTAGAATCGACTATTCGAAGCGAAGTATTTTACTAAACTAAATCTACGAGAAGCGTACAACTAAATTAGAATGAAAACAAAGAAAGAGTAAAAGACAACTTTTCGCACACGATATAAACTATACAAATACACAATAATGTCGTTCGAACTTACGAACGCCTCAATAACGTATTAAGAAATAATTAATGATGCATTACGATAATATCTAAATCGATTTGTCATAGCATACTTGAACGACATTATAATTTACTTAAAAATCTTGAAAAAATATGTTAATTATGTCTTCAAAGTATTAGAATGTCTAAATAAAAGAAACTTACATCTTAAATTAAAGAAATGCGAATTTTATTAAAAAGAAATTAACTTTCTTGAATTTGTCGTAAGACAATACGAAATACGCATAAATCTTAAAAAACTACGAGCAATTAAAGAATAAAAATCATCTATTAATGTCAAAGAAATGTAATTCTTTTTAGATTTTATAAGTTACAACAAAAAGTTTATTAAAAACTACTTCGTTAATGCGATATTAATGACGAATCTTACGAAAAAAAATACGTCATAAATATAGAAATTCGCAAAAAAAAAAATCATTTCAAAAACTTAAGCTAGAATGCTTGAAAAAATTAATACTAAAGATGTATAATTTACGATTATTAAATAAAATTAAAATCGACGCATTAGATCTAGTTATCGATGCATACTTTAATCAAGAGCATAAAGATATATAACACTTAATAACGTATTTTTTGAGAAAACTCTTGTTAATTAAACAAAATTACGACGTTCACAACAAGAAACTATTCGCTATTGTAGTTTTCTTGAAGTTATGAAGAGTATACATTTGAGAATTATCAAAATTTACGATTCTTACAAATCATAAAAATCTTGTGCACTTTATTACTATTAAATAGCTTAACAAAAGGCAAATACGATAATTAGAACGACTTAAACAATATAAGTTTAAAATACAATATACTTTAAACAAAGATAACGATAAAGTAGATGCACTCAACAAAAGAAATAATTATATAAAAACGAAAAAATCGTTCAATTACAACATACTTAAAATTAATAAAGACGAATCACTATTAATTAACAAACACGAGCTAAATGCTACATTACGAATACTTCGAAACGATACAAAAGAATTTTCAATAAAGAAAGAAAAACTCTAGATATTTATTAACAAAATCGATAAATATATAAGAGAACATTATGATAAATCATTGCAAGAGCATTTGAGAGTGATCAAAATTCTTTAATTTTTACGTTAGCATTATTAGTTTTTACAAATAAGATAAGTTGTCGAAACATATATTAAACGATGTCTTAGCTATTAGTAAAACAAACATAATACATATGCGAACTATGACGAAATTCAATATTAGAAATTATCTAAGTCATTATAAGATAAAGTTACGATAAACTTTATTATTAAGTTGTCTAAGTCGACGAATTTAGCAATTAAAAACAAATATAATTTAATACTAGTAATAATTGACAAACTTATCAAGTACTTACATATCATCGCATGCAAGAAAAAGTTTACAATAGAACAACTAAGATACGTTGTGTTGAATCAACTTATACGATATCACAATATATTTAAAGAATTAATTAGTAATAGAGACAAGCTCTTCACGTCTAACTATTGAAAGACATTGATATTAATGTTAGAAACGAGACTTAGAATGTTCATTGTCTATCATTCGATCACGAATAATTAAATAGAACGAACGAATTAAAGTCTAGAGCAATATCTAAGACACTACGTCAACAATACTTATAGCAATTGAGTATCACTTTTATCTATGACTCAATTAATACTAAATGCAAAGATTTCGAATATCATTAAGATAACTTTGTTCTTCGTCAATTATAATAGAGAATTTAATCTTTTCGAGAAAGAGCGAAAGCATCTATCGACGCAATTAGTTATCGAAAGAGTAGCAACATTAAAAAAGATACACGACAACATCTTAATAATGCAAGAAAGATCGATCAAGTATTAGAACAAAAAACGAAAAACGACATCTTAATTAAAAGAGAAAAATAAGATTTATCTTTTTACGAAAAATCTTAAGACAAGAAGATCAAGCAAAAAATTGAATCATGTTAAGATCAAATCATTTCTCGTTAAAAAAATTAAAAGATCAATTAATTACGAACTCGACTTACTTAAGAACGTCAAAGTATTTCTAGTATTTTATATCTTATTATTAGAATTAATTGATTTTAATATGTCTATATAAGAAACATTTCATTACAAAGTCCAAAAAGAAAATTGATACAAAGTGAAAAAAATTCTAAAGCAACAAAATCAAAACTATCTAGTCAAGTGAAAAGAATATTTTATCTCAAAGAACACATAAAAACTTAAAGAGAATCTTGATGATTGTTATGATCTTATCTAGAGATTTCATTAACATTCGAAAAATCATTTAGCATAGCGAGAAATGATCAAAAGATAAAAGATAACTCAACAAGAGCATTCGCAACAAAACAATTGAAAAATTTAGAAGCATTCGACTTCTTCATTTTTAACAATAAGCATTGTGTCTTTCGTTTCGTCTTCGCATTAATTTTCTTCAAAATTTTCTTATTTCATAGCAATCGAATTATGACGATTGTTAACAAAGCTTCATCTTTAGCGATTTTAGCAAAAAGATTTTCTCTATTATAATTAAGAGAAAATCAAGACATGTTTATATACAACTTGATCGAACGAACACATTTCGAACACTTCAAATAAGACAAGAAGTCTTTCATAACAATGCAAGAATAATCAAAGAGAAAACAACGTTTATAAACGATATCTATTAATGTATTGTAACGTTCGATTTCGAATGCAATACGAAGGCAACTTTGTTGTTAACGAAACATAATAAGAGACGTTTAACTTTCAAGACGAAAATCTTTAAGAAAAAGAATAGTGTTACGAGTCTAGTTCGAAACAACGTAATATATTAATTACAACGCAATATATAATACGAAGTACAATTGCTTGCATGTTTGACGATTTGACAAACAAACAATGTTCGACATATTTAATAGCGAGTTGAGCGAATAATGTTCGACATGTTCGACAACGAGTTGAGCGAACAATGTTTAACATGTTCGACAACGAGTTGAGCGAACAATGCTCAACACGTTCGACAACGAGTTGAGCGAACGAGAAGAATCTTCTTTAGTATATAGATCTTCTAAAATACGACTTTCTTATAAATCGTATTCAATTTATCTTAAGTTTTGACTTATTGTTACGATTACTAAGTTGCAATCTCTTGTTATCAAGTGATTGCTTGCATTGTCTAAAGACGCTTACAAATCTCTTCGATAACATAACTCTCTTTGCTATCTCTCACGAAAGTAACTAGCGTAACAACTTTCTATATATTTAAAAGAGATTATATTAAAATAATATATTAATCTTTCTTATATAATTTGTAATAAAATAAACAAGAGTTTAACAATCTAAAAGAATAATTTGCTTTATAAATATTATTTAAACAAGTTTAAGTTCTTAAGAAAGATAGAAAAGATAACTTTTTATTTTAAAGACAAGAAACAAATACTTAGTTAATATTTTACTAAAAAAATTAATTTTCTTTACGATATTAGAATTCAAGATAAGAATATTATTGTTTGTTATGTTTAATATAGCTTAAAAGCACAACTAACTTTAATTATATTATTAAAAAAAGACAACAATATTATTAAAACTTTTAATTAATATATAAGAAACAACAAATAAGCAATATGTAAAATTTAAAATTTAAACAAGAAGTTAACAAACTACTTTTAAACTTAAACTTAAAATTAATTAAATGCGCATATTAATATTGCAATTGTATTAACAACTATTTAAATCGAGCAATTAATAAACAATTACTAGCGAGCTAATAATAGACTAGTTGTCTTTGCTATAGTTGTTATATTAGTTAAGAAGAAGATTTTTACTTTTATAAGCAATAATAAGATAACTTAAAAGATAAAGCGATTTTGCTATTATTGCAAAGATAATTATTAAAACAACTTATATATCTTTGTTATAAAGATTATGCTAGCAAACGCAATCGCTAAAAATAGTACGCGTTTTAAGACTATACAATTAAATAATAAAAATATAGAAATTCTTCTCGCTTTGTATATTGTAAAGAAGAAAGAAAATTAAAGTGACTAATTAATAGTCTTAACTTTATTAAAAATTCTATTAATATTAAAAAGTAATATTATTCTAATTGCATTTATAATTGCTTGTTATCTTAAAAAAATACTCTTTAATTTTATTTAATATTCTTTTATACTCTATTGCAACGCTCTTCTAAAAGTGTCTTTAAACAAAAGTATTACGCTAGTACTTTTGTAAGAAATATTAGTAAAAATTAATTATTAAAGAGATTTGTAAATGTCTTTAGACAATGCAAGCAATTACTTGATAACAAGAAATTGCAACTTAGTAGTTGTAATAATAAGTAAAGACTTAAGATAAGTTAAATAGAATTTATAAGAAAGTTGCGTTCGAAAGCTATATATCTTTTTATTATTTTTAATTATCTTAACTCGAATTCAAGATATTTAAAAGTCAAGTCTTCTTAATTATCTTAATTTTGTTAATAGATCTTCTTTTCTTGATTATTTTGTAAAGAGCAATATGCGACGAATAGTAGCGCGCTCTTAGCACGCGACTCCTAACACTATGTTCTCTCTTCAAGAATTTTTGTCTTAAAATTATTTATTCTTTTTTATTATATTAATCAAGTTAATTACTAAACAACGTCGCAATTTTGTTGCTAATTGTTGTTATAAGTACGTCTTTCTTAAAATGCGTTCTTGTCGAATCTACGTCTTATTTAACATATCTTGTTAGATAAATAGAAAATATCTTAAGTGTAAGAAGTGTTATCGAAAGAATCGAAAATATAATTTGGCTTCTAATTATCAAGAAATAAATAAAACTATTCAAAAAATTAAAAAACTAGATAATAAAATAATAAAGTTGCGTCTAAGAATTGCGCAAAAGACGAAACAAAAAAAATTAATTCTATTGTTTAAAAAATATGAATAATGCAAAGTCGAAGAATATTCTAAAGATCAAGAAGAACAAGAAAGAGATTAAGTATATTAAAGAGAAGTTTAAAGTCTTGTTCAATACTATTGTCGATTCTTTATTGTTTGTTCCTTTATTCTTTAATGCTTTATCAACTCTTATAAGTTATTTTGTTGTTAACAAAATTGTTATAGTTTGTTAGAGCATTTCTTTAGATTCTTGAATAGCTTCTATATATTCTTGAAGATAAAATATTTTTTTATTTGATAAGATATTTTTAATCTTTTTGTTGTAGAATTTTCTCAATCTTATATTGTTTCTTTTCTTGTAAATAAAAATAAAATGTGTCTTGTAAATGTTATGGTTATGCACTAATATAGATTAGATCTAGGTTAGATTAACCCTAGCTCGTCGCTAGTCCTATTGATACTAGCGTGCTCGCGATCGCGCACATATCTATTGCGCGATCTTCTTTATATTTACTTCTCATGCTTTTAATATTAGTTAATACATACTTATATGATTCGCTCTATGTAGACCTCTAACACTACTAAAAGCATTCAATCACTATACTCGTAGCTTCACGAGATCAAAGAACGAAGTAATTCGACGAAACGATTAAATGAGCTCGCAACAAGTTAAGGCCTATGATAAGCTTAAAGCTTTTATCTAATTACTTTCGTTAATTATTTTACTTACACATACAATGACGAAGCGATTCCTAAAACGAGTTTAGAAGATTGTCGATATGCTATTGAAAAAAATCGAAGAACGACGAGTGTTCGTTTTATTCTTAAGTGCGTCAAATGAAATTTAGAACGTTAAAGATTCGTCTTAAATCAAAAGCAAGACTTAATTGAAGCATTAAGTCAAGATCGATTTTAACGTCGTGTTAATATACATTGTAGAGTCTCGTTACGAACGTGATGCAACTCTAGAATGCGTGAAATCATGAAAAATCATAATTGTTAACAAGAAAAAGACCTCTAATACGACTCTTAAGATTCAAGATCGTCACAACAAGAGCAAGCAAGAACTAACAAACATCAAAGAGCAAATAATTTCTTTGCAAGAATTAGCGAATAATTTGAAAAAAAAACTACGTTTTTATAACGAGAAGGTCAATCAATTGCAAGACTCGCTAGCGATTGCTTAGACGAACATAGCACAAGCTTGCTCAAAGGCACGAGCTTCTTCAATGCTATCAACGTTAATAGGCAAGCGCTTCGTTAAGTTTTCAAACTCGTTTATTTTCATTAACAATAATGACTCATCTTTTGAGAACTAATCTTTAAAGTTACACGACAAGTTAATCATTAATAAGAATTACTTCGAAATCGATATTGCAAGAGTTGCGTACGTCGTCGAAAAAATTAGCGAAGACGTCGCCAAACACATTAATGCGTATCGTGTGAAGAACGCTGCCTATTTCAAGATTGTCAACATGATAATGAAGATTCTAAAGAGCGTATACGAGAATTCGAATCATTAACGTAACGCACAACAAAAATACCTAACTCTTAAACAAGAAATTAATTAGGAATTCGCTTTATTCTTCTTCGAATTTGCACGTTTAAGTCACGAATTAAAATACATTAACGTCATGCTTAAGCAAGATTTCAAGACAAAGATAAATCGAGAATTGAAAAGCATTCTTGTTAACAACTCTTAAGAGTTTAACAATCTAAGTTAGATAAAAGATTATCTAATCATCGCGAACAACGCTCGTAGACGCATCAAAATCGATGATGATCGTAAAGACATTTTTAAGAAAAATAAAACGACAAATAAGTCTCGTTATACGACGATTATCTACAACGATAATCGTGTCTCTATTTACTTTCGCACTATTATCACGATTGTAAAACTCATTGTCGCAATTCCTGTTTTAGTTATCTCATCTTTAGCAAACGTACAAGACTCTAAGAAGAGCAATTGCTTTATTTGTTACAAACATGAGCACTTAGCGAGAGACTATCCTAATAAGAAGAGTCGAGCGACAATAATTAAAGAATTGCAATTAGACTTTAAATTCGATAAGAATTATAACTCATTGTTAAAAAATTAATCGTTCTCAAACGTGACGAAACGAAGAGCGAAATAGTTGAAATATTCTCTTTAAGTTGGCGCTTCAATTCGTACGACAAAACTTCTCTTATTGTTAATTGTTAATTTATTATTTCTAATAACGATTCTTATGAATACAAGAACAAAAAATTATTAAACATCAAATGCACGACATACAATGTAATAGATAAAATCTTAATAAACATGATTTGCGAGAAACTTAATATTGAATCGATTCTTTTAGCGAACTTGCGATCTTTAAAAGCTTATAACGAGCAATTAGCTCTCAATTTTATTACATACGTCATCTACTCTACTCTAATTGTTAACGAACATGTCGAGCAAACTTGCTTTATGCTTAGACTAATTGCGTCGAATCGAGTCATCGAGTTCGAGTCGAGTATTCAACTCGAATCTTGGCAATTTATATCAACTCGACTCGAAAATCTTGATAATTCGATTTCTAAAGTTGAAATTAATAATTCGAGTCGATTTCTATACTTAAAATCGAAATTCGACTCAAAAAATCGACTTAAATCGCCAAAACTTAGTATTAGTATAAAGAAATTCTAAAATAAATAATAGAAAACTATGTTCTATTCTATGATTTTTCGATATAAGATCATTTGATAATGCATTAAGATAATGCATTCGAACTATCTAAATAGCTAAAATCAAATCATTGACTTGACTTTTTTTGTTAAAGAGTTCGACAATCTCGTTTTGCATAGTTTCGTTTAAATTATTCTTGTTTTTTTGATTCTTCTTATTGTCGCTTTTATCGATATCTTTATTATTGTTCTTCTTATTACTATTTTTAAATTAAAAAAAGAAATAAATTATTGTATTTCGAAAAGAATTTGAACTTCCAATCTTTTTATTCTCGATAACGATATGAAAGCACATCTCAAGTTATTTGCGTTAGCTTAAGAAAGTTCGAAACGTTATCTCTTCAATACTCTTAAATTAAATATTCATTCTCTATAATATTAGTTCGAAGATATCGATCGTCTTTATCTTAAGTCAAACGAGAGCGTTAAGATTGTCGAAGTAAGAATCTCGCAATAATCGCAATAAACTACAAAAGTGTTAGCAAAAAATCATATGCATTATTATATTGCATTATCTCTTTAACGATATTTGCTCTCTATGCTTTTGCTCTTAAACTAGCAATTGAATCGTAATGACGTCAAAAATAAATTTTGAATTCGATCTTATATTTTGTCTTGTAAATAACAACATTATTATTATTTTTCTCATTTTACATCTTGTAAAGACTCAATTTTTGCGTAGAATTTAAGATATTAACAAAATTATATAATGTGTCATCAAGTTCTTTTGTTTTCGAATAATATTTTGCAAGTTTTGTTGAAGCTTTATTGCAAACTCTTGTTACGATTTTTGTTAAAGAACAAACATTAATTTCAATTGTTTTCTTTAGATGTTCAAGATAATTAAACATCGCATCGAATATTTAAAATCTTAAATGAATGTCTATATTAGTTGTTCGTAAAACTATAAGAATGCATTCGTAAAAAGAATTTAACATATTGTCAACAAGTAAAATCAATTGTTACTCGCTTTCGTCTAGTCTAATTTGTTGTATTTTTTAATTTTGAGAGTATTTCTCTACTTAAAGATTAATAAAATTGCGTAATTGATACGTACGACAAAGCATTAAATAGATAGAGTTCCAACGAATACGAATATCTTGTATTAGTTTTCGTAATTTTTTTTTGATTTGCTTTTGAAAAACTTTGAAGCGAAGCAAACGTTAAGCTAAATCATTGATAGCAACTATAAGAGTGCGAATCTAAATAAAATTTAGCAAATGCATTATCTCTTTGCATTATTACAAAAATAAATATCTTTTTAATTATAGCAAACAAGTTTGTACTTCTTGCAATATTTTGAATTTATGCATTCTTTAATTGCACAACAACATTGTTAATTATTGTTTTCGATTCTAAAGTTATAATAAAATCTTAAGTTACTAGATTAATAATATAAGTTAAACAAGAAATAAAATTTTGTTATTTGTTTCATTGAAATTCTTGTCAATTTAGAGTTTTTTCGAGTTTGTCTTTTAGAATGTCATTATTGTTCGCGTTATTAGTAACAACATCAAGAAGTTTGTCTTTAATCTTAAAAAATCTCAAGATCTTCATAAGTTTTAATATCAATTAACGATTTATATGTTCGATATTAAAAGAAGTAAATTTAATAAGATGTTGGCGAAATTGAAATGCGATGTCAATTCAATATATTAACACTTTTAAGTAGACAATTCTTTAAGAACTAAATTATGCATTTAAAGCAATAAAGACACACTAAACATCTCTAAGATCTATCTTAATTTTCTTACAAATTTGATCAAAATTCGAGAAAATTATTTTCGATAATTTCGTGCGATCTAGAAGCACTAGCTTTGATCGAAGCATTTTTAATAGCTTTCGAAAGTAAGAATTATTAATAATTCGAAAGAGTATATTTAAATTAATAAAAATCTTTCATAGTTAATCTTTTCAATCATTTTAAACAAAGAAGAACGACAAATTGATATAATTTTTCTTCTAATAATATGTTAGTTTTGCATTATTTATTTGCATTATTAATTGTGACTTACGCGATTAAAGACTAGATCAATTGCGATTTGCAATCTAGATTTTTTTCGTTTTAAACAAAAAATAAATTGAAGATGTTTCTTCATATTCGATGTGTTTAAATAATTATAAGCAATAAAATGATTCAAAATTTTGTAACAACTTTTGCACACAATTTTTGAAATATTATTTACAATCGAAGTTATTTGAACATATTTGTTTTAAAGTTCGAATTGTGCTTTTATATCAATCTTTTTTGCTTAACGTGAATTGACAAGTCTCGATTAAGTTTTGTTTAAAATATTGTTGTTAACAATTGTTTGTAATCATCATGCTTGAAATTAAATATTAATATTTGAACTTCATTTAACGTATTTGTTTTTCTTTCTTAAAACAAGTAGTAAATAATTAATAAATATCTTGTTTAATATCTCGCGAAGAATTCTTTTTCTATTGTCAAAAGCAAAAGTAAGAAAATCTTAACTAAATTGATTCGCAAATTGATTAAGATGTAAGCTACTAAATGATAAGTCGCGAAAAATAGATTCGCTAGAATTTTCTTCGTTTGAAGACGATGATTGACTTAAAGATCTTAAAGAGTTCGACATTTTGCAAACAAAAATACAAATATAGTATAACAATATTCTTTAATAATTCGAAAAAGTAACTTAAAAACAAAAAGATAATGCAAAAGAGTAATGCAAGCAACAACTAGTTTAAGCAAGTTATTTTGAGATAATACAAGCAAGCATAGCTTTTGTGTCGAAGCATACTACTTGACACTCTAGCGAAAAATCCAAAATTATGATGACGTATATTCAAAAATAGAAAATCTTGACATAATGACGTTATTTTCGATTTCTTAACGATTCGATTCGATTTCTAATATTGAAATCGAAAATCGAGTCGAATCGAATCGAATCAATTTCAAAATAATAGAAATCGAATTAAGTTTTAAGTCGATTTCTAATGTTGAAATCGTTAAGTCGAGTCGATTTCAAAAGTTGAAATCGAAACTCGACTCGACGATTAATCTATTTATGCTTATAATGTCTTTAAGAAATCATCGCATCATAGTAAGCAAATTCTAAATAAATAAGTACGATGTTATTCTTAACATAAAATACGATCGATTGATTTACAAGTTAAATCGCTATTGTCATCTAGAAGCTACGTTCAATGTTAAGTTTAAAATCGTCTTTGTGTTAACGATCTTAATAATTAAGAAACTTCTTAACTACGTAATTCTTAAAAAGAAGAAAACTTTTAAATTCGAATTCATCTTTGCTAAGACAAATAAAGAAATTTAAGACGATGCTTCTATTAACGATTTTAAATCTAAAAAACTCTTAGATATCGCTCAAGTATTTGTCGTCGTCTTCTATTGACTTAATAGTTGAGTCTATCGTCGTTAAGACGTACGTTATTTCTCTCTTACAATAACGATCATTATTAAGAAGTTAATTCGCAAATTTATTATTGTTAATCTTGATTACATAGAACTCAAAACTCTTATCAAGATAATCTTAAAGAAGATATTCAAGAAATTGTCGATTAAATATTACGATCTTAAGGCTACCTTTAATCGAGTTAAGATTAACGATTTTTTATTTCATCGTAAATAATAATAAAGTGCACAAGATTCTTATAATTCGTAAAAATCGTAAGTTCTAGTAATTTTTCGATGTATATTCTTCATAACTTCAAGAAGACTACAATAGCGAATAGTTTCTTATTGTAAACATCGTAATTTTGTTCAACTAACAAAAGTTTTCTTAAGAGATATGTTATTAAGTGTTATATGTTTTTATGCTCTTAATTAAAGCATGCATCGATAACTAAATTTAATGCGTTAATTTTAATTTAATTTAATAGTTGTAAATCGTACATTTTTAGTACTAATTTCTTCAAGCATTCTAGCTTAAGATCTTGAAATAAATTTTTTTCTACGAATTTCTATATTTATAACGTATTTTTTTTCGTAAGATTCGTCAATAATATCGCATTAACGAAGTAGTTCTTAATAAATTTTTTGTTGTAATTTATGAAATCTAGAAAGAATTGTATTTTCTTGACATTAATTGATAATTTTCATTCTTTAATTGCTCGTAGTTTCTTGGAATTCATGCGTACTTCATGTTGTTCTACAACAAATTCAAGAAAGTTAATTTCTTTTTAATGAAATTCGCATTTCTTTAATTTAAAATATAAGTTTCTTTTATTTAGACATTTTAATACTTTGAAAATATAACTAACATGTTTTTCTAAAAATTTTGAGTAAATTATAATATTATTTAAGTATGCTATAACAAATCGATTTAAATGTTGTCGTAATGCATTATTAATTATTTCTTGATACGTTGTTAAAACGTTTGTAAGTTCGAACGACATTATTGTATATTCGTATAGTTTATATCGTGTGCAAAAAGCTATTTTTCACTCTTTCTCTATTTTTATTCTAATTTAGTTGTACGCTTTTTGTAGATCTAGTTTAATAAAGTATTTGACTTCGAATAATCGATTTTGAAGTTCGCTAATATTGAATAGTGAATATTAATTTTTGATCATAATATAATTTAGCTTTCAATAATCGACATATAGACGAAAATTTTTATTCTTTTTAAGTACAAAGAGAATCGAGTATTCTATCTATAATTGAGATTTTTGATAAATTTTTTTTTTTCGTTTTTTGCCAAGTATTCGCGAAGTACTTCGAACTTCTTCTTGAATAGAACATATATAAGTTCAAACGTAAATTGCTTGTTTAATTCAAGTCTAATTTCATAATCTTACGATTAATGTTTAAAAAGAATCTTTGTCGTTTTCTTTTTTTAAAATAGATGCTTCCAATTATTATATATTCGTAGTACGTACTTTAGCGATTTCTTCGCTATATTAAATAATTCAAAATTCTTAGAAGATTCGTAATTTTTTTCACTTACTTTAACTTTGTAATTTAGCTAATCTTTATTAATGTTTATC
>JAABUQ010000110.1_pt1 | contig 162343 bp, 174 predicted proteins | sample 5560001 | NCBI WGS metagenome assembly JAABUQ01 (sample SAMN10711888, study PRJNA513371) | rock metagenome | isolation source: Antarctica rocks | place: Antarctica: Victoria Land, Finger Mt nord | collected 2015-12-18
CTTTTAACGTTCTGTGATGCCACAGCACGTTTCATGCGGTATTAGCTAACCTTTCGGCTAGTTATCCCCCACTCGACGGTAGGTTGCCCACGTGTTACTCACCCGTCTGCCACTCGGTATTGCTACCGCGTTCGACTTGCATGTGTTAGGCACGCCGCCAGCGTTAATCCTGAGCCAGGATCAAACTCTCCAAAAACATCTTGACCGGCATCGCTGCCGGAAAGCTTTTTCGGAGCCTTTGAGGCTCTAAAAACGCTGACTAGGCTGGACTCAGCAAGCTGAGTCCGATCTCGAGCCGGAAGCTCGAAATCAAAAGATCGCATTCGCGCCGGCTTTCGCCCGCGCGGACGCAATCGGTCAATCTATTTTGGTCGGCCGTGTGATCCGCAGAACCGGTGGAGCCGGGTCCTTGGCACGACTGACGATTTCTCACGTTGCCGAGACCCAAATAAAAACGCACCTTGCGGCGCGCTTCGATCCGGTTCTCTTCACAGAGACCCACAGACTTATGCGCTACTGTACTGCTCAGTTTTCAAGGAACGAACACCAACGACTGGCCCGCTTCGGACCGGATCTTTGACCGCACCGTGGTGGCGAGGCGTCGGAGTCACGGGAGCTAATCTATCACGCCCCGCAAGCGGCGTCAACCCATCGGCAGCCGCGTTTGCAAAGGACTTTCCGTTCGCGCCGGGCTCGCGCCGCGCGCCGCCCTTAGGCGGTCGTACTAAGCTTTTTCGAGACGAGCTTTGCCTGCGTAAAAAGCAGTAGATAGTCGTAGCCGCCGGCCTTGGAATCCGTGCCGGACATATTGAAACCGCCGAAGGGATGCGCCCCGACGAGCGCCCCCGTGCACTTGCGATTGAAATACAGATTGCCGACGTGGAAATCGTCCCGCGCGCGCTCGAGTTTGGCCTCGTCACGGGAATAGAGGGCTCCCGTGAGCCCAAACTCCGTGTTGTTCGCAATGGCCAGGGCCTCGGCGAAATCCTCGGCGACGATCAGCGCCAAAACGGGGCCGAAAATCTCCTCTTGTGCGATCGTCGCTTCCGGCGTGACGCCCGCGACGACGGTCGGCTCGACGACGTACCCTTGACCCGCGGCGCGCGCACCGCCGGCAACGATCCGGCCGCCCTCGGCGCGCGCCCGGTCGACGTACTCGAGGATCGTTTGCATCGCAGCCGCGTTGATCACGGGCCCTATGGCCACATCTGCCGAGGCCGGATCCCCGGCGCGTAACCGGCCCACGCGCTCGAGGATTTTCGCCTCGAGTTCGGCCGCCACGGCGCGCTCGACGATTGCGCGGGAGCATGCGGAACACTTCTGTCCCGAGAAGCCGAAGGCCGAAGCAACGATGCCGTCGGCTGCCGCGTCGAGATCCGCATCGGCGGCCACGACGATCGAGTCTTTACCGCCCATCTCGGCGATGACGCGTTTGATCCAAATCTGCCCGGGCTGCGTTTTGGCGGCCAGCTCGTTGATGCGCAGTCCGACTTCTTTAGAACCGGTAAATGCGATGAACCGGGTCTTGGGATGGGCGACGAGCGGATCGCCGATGGTGCGGCCGGAACCCGGCACGAAGTTGACGACCCCCGCCGGCAACCCCGCCTCACGCAAGAGGTCGATGAAGACGCTCGCGATGACGGGCGAATCGCTCGAGGGCTTGAGGACCACGGTGTTGCCCGTGACGAGCGCGGCCGCCGTCATGCCCGCCATGATCGCAAAGGCAAAATTCCATGGCGGGATCACCACCCCGACGCCGAGCGGAACGTACCAAAGCCGGTTGTCTTCGCCCGGAAGCGGAACCAGCGCCGGCGCCGTGGCGTAGCGAATCGCTTCGCGAGCGTAAAACTCCAGAAAGTCGATCGCCTCGGCCGTATCGGCATCGGCTTCGACCCACGGCTTACCGACTTCGAGCACGAGCAACGCGTTGAAGTCGTCTCGCCGCGCGCGCACGAGTTCGGCCGCGCGAAAGAGCACTGCCGCACGCTCGCCCGCCGGCACGCGCTTCCACGTTTCAAAGACGCGCGCGGCGACGTCGATCGCCTCGATCGCCTGGTCGAGCGACGCCGATCCGACGATGCCGACGATTTCTTGCGGGCGCGCCGGATTGCGCGAGACGATGGTCTCGGCGGTCTGGCGGGGGCGGTCGGCGATAACGACGGGATAATGGGCCCCGCAGCGCGCGCGAGCCCGTTCGAGCGCGGCGCTCAGGGACGCCGCGTCCGCAGGTTCTGCAAACGTACGGATCGGTTCGTTGACGAACGGCAGGGTGCGCTCGAGGGTGCTGGCCATGGAAACGGGTGTACGCCCAAGGCGGCGGCACCCCTCGAAGATCGACACGGTCTGAGTTTTGAAAGGCTTAGCGGGCGCGTGTTGTGTTCGGTGAGAACATCTTTACCATGATCTACGACATTGCAGTTGTCGGCGGCGGAATCGTCGGCTTGGCCACCGCCCGCGAGCTCACCGAACGCTTCCCCCACCTCAAGGTCGCGGGGGTCGAAAAAGAAGACGTCTTCAACAAACACCAGACTGGACGCAACAGCGGCGTGATCCACTCGGGCATTTACTACAAGCCCGGGTCTTTCAAGGCGAAGCTGTGCGTCGAAGGCCGCAAACTCGCGTGGCATTACTGCGAGTCGCACGGCATCGAATACAAGGGCGTCGGCAAGCTGATCGTCGCGACCGAAGAGAGCGAACTTGGACGGCTCGACGATCTCTGGGAGCGCGGCCAAGCCAACGGCGTCGAGGGTTTGCAAATGCTCGACGCAAAGCAAATTTCCCAAGCGGAACCGCATTGCCGCGGCATCAAGGCGATTTTCTCGCCCGTGACCGGGATCGTCGATTGGGGACGCGTCTCGAAATCCTACGCGAGCGACGCCCAGGCGGCCGGTACCGAATTTTTCCTCGGCCACGAGGTGACCGGGATAGCGCGGCGCGGTGACGTGACGGTGCTCGCCACGACCAAGGGCGAGATCCAAGCCAGATACGTCATCACCTGTGGCGGCGTGTACTCCGACAAACTTGCCAAGATGACCGGCGGCGAGCGCGATCCTAAAATCGTGCCGTTTCGCGGCGATTACCTCATCCTCAAGCCCGAGAAAACGCACCTCGTCAAAGGCAACATCTACCCCGTGCCCGATCCCGAATTTCCGTTCCTCGGCGTGCATTTCACGCCGCGCATGGACGGCTCGATTTGGCTCGGACCTAATTCCGTGCTCGCCTTTGCACGCGAAGGCTACTCGTTCTTCAAGATCAATCCGCCGGAGCTCTGGGACGCGATAACCTATCCCGGCTTTGTGAAACTTGCGACGAAGTATTGGAAGATAGGCGCGGGCGAGATGTACCGGGACCTCGTACGCAGCGCCTACGTCAAGGCACTGCAACGCTACATTCCCGAACTGCAGCCCAAGGATTGTTTGCCGGGCCCAGCCGGCGTACGCGCGCAAGCGATGACGCCCGACGGCGCGCTCGTCGACGACTTCATCTTCGAAGGCGCCGAGGGCATCATGCACGTGCGCAACGCCCCGTCGCCGGCCGCCACCGCCTCGCTTGCGATCGGAAAGTACATCGTCGACGACGCCGAAAAGCGTTTCGACCTGCGTCGCATCGCGGTCTCCGCGTAACCGCTTAAGGACGCGTCGCACAGGACGGCCCGCGAGGCGAGCGCGGGTGGTTTTGTGTGCGACATCACATCTATCGCGCGGCGAGCGCGGGCCGTTGTGCGCGGCATCACGTCTACCGCGCGCGCGAGAACGAGCGCATCGCGCCGCGACACATGTCGCCCGAAATGCTGCCGATAGACCCATCATATGGCATTCGCGCTCAACAGTCGCCGCATAACGCTCATCGTCGCGGTCACGATGGCTTTGGCCGCTGGCTTCCTGACGATCCGGTATCTCAGCACTGCGCCGCGTCCTTCCGAAGAAACCGCGAGCGTTTCGATGCGCTCCGTCGTGATCGCGAGCCGCACGATCCAGCCGCACGAGAGAATCGTGCCGGAAATGCTCACGCGGGTGAACCGACCCGCCACTCAGGTCGAATCGGGCGCATTCTCCGAACCGCGTGAGGCGCTGGGCAACGTCGCGCTCATCAAAATACCCGAGGGTGCGCCGCTGAGCGAAGCCAAGGTCGGCGTTCCGGCCGCCGTCGGCGTTACGGGCAAACTCAAAGCAGGCTTGCGCGCGGTCAGCATTCCGGTCGACTTCATCAAATCGGTGTCGTCGCTCGTGTCGCCGGGCGATCGCGTCGACGTGCTCGCCTCCAACGTCAAGGGCCATCCGCATCCGACGCGTGCCATCATCCGCGGCGCCCTCGTGCTCGCCGTTAATACCGCGCTCGAACCGAGCGCCCAGCCCAGCGCCGGGCCAAACAACGCCACGACCGGGCCCGCCTCCGTAACCCTCGCCGTCACCGCGGACCAAGCCAACCTTCTGACCTTTGCCGACAACAACACCGTCTTGCGCCTCGCGCTGCGCTCGCCGAACGAGCCGATCCGCGCCTATCCGGTCCAGCAAGTCGATGTCGGCGACGACGGCAGCGGCTACGCCCAGCGCGCCGTGGCGCGGCCGATCGAGATTCCGTCGACGCGCGTCGAGCCGCCCGCTCTTCCCGCGCCCGCCCCCGCGGTCGGCGGCAACGTTCCTGCCCCGCCCATTGCGGTGGCGGTTCCCAACGTCGACGCGTCTCAAGCACACAAAGCGATCCTCGTGATCGAAGGCGATCAGATCGTGGCGGGTCAACGCTGACATGGCGGCCGCCACGTACCTGCTCATCGGCGCGAAGGGCGGCTGCGGCGTCTCCACGCTCGCCGTCGATTTGGCGCGTGCGGCTCGTCGTACGGGTAAAGACGTTACCTTGGTGGACGCCGATCTCTCAGGGCGGCGCGCGATCGCCGAACTGCTCGACGCCGTCCGTCAGCTCAACGCAAATCGCGGCGCAACGATTCATGCCGTCGCGCGAGTAAGCGATATCGAGATCGTCGAATTGGTCGATACGCTCGACGACGTGCCGGCCTTGCGCATCGCGGAGCTCGAGAGCGTCGCCGCGCGCATCGCCGATGGCGATGGACTCGTGCTGGTCGACGCGCCGTGGCCGTTCGATCCGTGTATCTACCCCTTCGTGCGCCGCGCCTCGCGCGCGATCGTCGTGATGGAACCGGACATGCTCGGTTCGTCCGCGGCCCGCACGACGCTACGGGATCTCGGGCGCTTCGGCATTCCGCTCGATCGCGTGTGGCTCGCGGTCAACGACCGAAACCGCAAAAACGAAATCGGCCGCCGCGAACTCGAGCGCGCACTTGGAACCTCGATCGTCGCGGAGATCCCGCGCAGTGGAGACCGTCGCTCGTACGAGCGCGTCCTCGATGCTCTGGCGCGCGTCATGATCGAGGCGCCCGAAGAGCCCGCCTTCGACCAACTGCCGGGCCTGGGACGGCTCGGTCATGCGAACGGGCGGCGCACGCCGTCCGTCGCGGAGTCCGACGGGGCCGCGACCGAAGGCTCGTCGAGCAAAGCCGTCGCCCCCACCCCCGCCGACACCGCGCAGCGTCAGCATCTCGAACGCCGCGACAAAATTCGCGTCGAGATCAACGCGCTGATGCTTTCGCGGGTCGACCTCGTCGCCGCAAGCCGCAATCATTCCGATACCGAGAAGATCGCCAAATTGCGCGAGACGATCGACGCGATTCTGGATGAAATCGTCGCGAGCCACGACGACCTGGTCGGCTTCACGCCCCACGAACGCGCGGAACTCAAGCAGCACATTCTCGACGAGCAGCTCGGCCTGGGACCGCTCGAAGACCTCATGCGCGATCCCGACGTCTCCGAAATCATGGTCAATGGGCCGAAGCGCATTTACGTCGAGCGGCGCGGCAAACTCTCACTCTCGGAGCGCGTGTTTAGCAACGAACAGCACGTCCGAATCGTCATCGAACGGATCGTCGCGCCGCTAGGGCGACGCATCGACGAAGCCTCGCCGATGGTGGACGCGCGCCTTCCCGACGGCTCGCGGGTCAACGCGATCATTCCACCGCTCGCACTCAAGGGCGCGACGCTCACCATCCGGCGCTTCGGCAACAAACGTTTGACGATCGAGGATTTGGTGCAACTCGGCTCGCTCCCCGAACCCGTCGTATCACTGTTGCGCGCGATCGTACAGGCGCGCCTCAACGTCGTCGTCAGCGGGGGCACGGGTTCGGGGAAAACGACGTTTCTCAACATTCTTTCAAATTTTATTCCCGCGGACGAACGCATCGTCACGATCGAGGACGCCGCCGAACTGCGGCTCGATCAAGAACACGTCGTCAGCCTCGAGTCGCGCCCGGAGAATATCGAAGGACGCGGTTCGATCACCATCCGCGATCTCGTCAAAAATGCGCTACGCATGCGGCCCGATCGCATCGTCGTCGGCGAGTGCCGCGGCGGTGAAGCGCTCGACATGCTGCAGGCCATGAACACCGGGCATGACGGCTCGCTCACGACGCTCCACGCCAACACGCCCCGCGATGCGCTCTCGCGCCTCGAAACGCTCGTTCTGATGGCCGGCTTCGACTTACCGATCCGCGCGATCCGCGAACAGATCGCCAGCGCCGTCGACGTCGTCGTGCAGGTGGAACGCATGCGCGACGGCAGCCGCAAGGTAACGAGCATCACGGAGCTCGTCGGCATGGAGGGCGAGGTCGTGACGCTGCAGGAACTCGTGCGCTATCAAGCGCGCGGCCTCGATGCGGTCAACGCGGTCGTCGGCGAATTTAAGTACTCCGGGGTTCAGCCGCACTACTTGCACCGCTTCGAGGAGATGGGCGTTCCGTTTGACCCGCGCATCCTCGAACAACTGCAGCCGGCAGGCGTCGCGTGACGGGCGTGCTGCCGTACGTTACGGGCGGGATCATCTTTGCGTGCATCGTCGCGATTGCCATCGCCAGCGACTTCGACCTTACTAAATATGCATCGCGCTTCGGAACGCTGTTCGTAAACGAGTTGCTGGCTGCCGACATGACGATGAAGGCGACGGACTATGCACTCGGCATCGTCGCCTTCGGCACCATCGCCTGGCTCGGGGCGACGGTCTTTCTGCATCCGACTCTGTCCATAACGATCGTGGCGTTCGTGCTCGTGCAGGCGCTCGCGGTCATTGCGGCCGTTCAAAATCTGCGCCTGCGCCGCTATCTGCGGCTCAAGAGTTTACACGAGCAACTCGAAGTCGTCTTCCGTACGCTCGCGGGCGCCGTACGCGTCGGCGTCAGCTTGCGCCAAGCGCTCGTGCTCGTGGCCGAAGAAATTCCCAATCCCGCGCGACGTGAATTTCGGCGCGTTGTGGGCCGCTGCAACGTCGGCGTTCCGCTCGTAGACGCCATCGACGAGATGGCGAAATCGACCGCGGGCAGCGAACTACTCATGTTCGCGCGGGTCATTCGCGTGCAGCAGCAAACCGGTGGCGATCTTTCGGACGTTCTCGAAACGCTCGCCGCTACCATCCGCGACCGGCGACGCGTCAAACGAAAGATGGGAGCCCTCACCGCGCAGGGACGCTTCGGCGCAGTTATCGTCGGCGGCTTGCCGCTCTTTATCGGTGGCTTCGTGATCACCACGCAACAAGAGATGGGCCACGCGCTGCTCCATACCACACCGGGACTGGGCATGCTCGGCGGCGTCGCGCTGCTGGAGGCTGCGGCAATGTTCACCCTCTCGAAGATCGTCCAGCTCGACGTATGATCTTCGGCATCACTTTGACCGTCATCTTCATCGGTGTGGCCGTCGCGGTCGCACTCGGCATGCTCGTGTACACGCTCGTTCCGGTCAAGAGCCGTTTGGCGTCGCGCTTGGAACGCGTCGAAGAATTGCCCTGGGACGGGGTCCGCGGCCGCACGGAAGCCTTCGCTAAGATCTTCAACGACGAACAACGCGGGCGTTTACGGCGCGATCTCGACGAGGCCGGCTGGTACACGGTCACCCCCGCGAAGATCGCCTTTCAAATGATGGCAACCGCTCTGCTTCTGTCGTCAGTCGGCTTTTCGTTTGCGATCTATGCCAAGCTCGGCGGCCTCGGGCTGGCGCTGGCCGCCGCGCTCGCGCTGCTGGGCGGATACTATCCGTTGTCGCGCGTTAAGGCGGCGATCAAAAAACGCAAGGTGAGCGTCTCCAAGGCGTTGCCGGATTTCCTGGACATGCTCGTCTCGACGGTGACCGCCGGGCTTGCGTTCAATGCGGCGCTCGCGTTTGCCGTCGACGTCGCCGAAGGACCCCTCGGCGAGGAAATCCGCGCGATGCTTTCCGAGGTGCGGCTCGGACGCTCGCGCGCCGATGCGCTACGGTCGATGGCCGACCGCATCGCGCACGAGCAGGTGAACAACTTCGTCATCGCCGTCATTCAAGCGGAGAAGCTCGGCACCAACATGTCGAGCGTGCTCAAAGCGCTTTCCGAAGAGGTCCGCGACCGGCGGATGGTCCGCGCCGAAGAACTCGCGAACCTCATGCCGACCAAAATGGTGATACCGATGGCGCTCTTCATGCTGCCGGCGCTCTTTCTCATGATCTTCGGCGGCATCATCGCTCAGTATATCTCGAACAACTAGGAAGCGAAGAGTCGGCCGGAGACGGAACGCTCGTCGGGCGTATCGCCCAGGCCCCAAACCGCGGAAACATCGATAGCCCCCTCGTGGTTCGTCGATGACGACGGGCAAGAGGTCGCGTACGAAGACAAGATTCCGAAACTGTCCGTCGGTGACCGTCGTTGCGCGCAACGTTACGTTGCCGGACTGCGGAGTATTCTTGTCCTTCGCCGCAAGCTCCGTAAGCCCGCAGCTGTCGACCGGGCGTAACGGCGGCCGTCTTTGCGTGTCAATTTGCCAGACGACTCCAATTCAATTTAATTGAATTGTGACGACAACGTGTACGTCTCCACTGCGCTATCGCCACTACCTGAGCCGGTCTCTGTGACCTAGGCCAAATGTTTAGAAATAGCGTGGCTAGCGCGCGCTGCGGTAAGCTCGATCGACCAACGTATCTTTCACAGGGAACATGCAGAGCCGAGAATTGCCGGCAGCTTGCGGAAGCGCGTGCCGATCGCGTGCCTTAACGCTGCGCGGAGCGCCGGCTGCGCAGGCACTACTTGGTGTCGTCCGCAGTCGTCCGCGCATCGGGCGTGCGACGCTCGGGAACTTTGGCGACGATGGGCCGCTGGTTCTGCGCGCCATAGGCTTCTACGATATAGCGCGACAGTTCGAAGCGGTCGGCGCCAAACGAGAGCCGGGCAGCATAGGTACCATCCGCGGCGGCGACGACGTACGTGTGGTCCAGGGCGATGACCGGGAGACTTTCCGAAAGCGCTGCCCGCAGAGTCACGCCGACGATCGAGCCCGGCGTTGCGGTGCCACGCACCACCGCGCGGTCGTCGCGCGGGTCGTAGCTGGCGACGGCGGTAGCGACGCTGCCCGCAGGCGGGACGGGCGCGGCCGGGCGTAAGGCCGCGGCCGCGGCCGCCGCCGTGACCTCATCGGGATCGACGCGCCGGCCAAGGCCGCGAATCTCGTCCATAAACGCGCGCGAGACGTAGACGTCGTTGCCGCGGTACACCGGCACGGCACCGTAGACCGGTTCGCGCCGCTCGTTCGCGGTGAAGAACGCATCGCCGGGGCGCACGACGATCGTCGCGCCGGGACGTGAGAGCGAGACGGCGTTCTCGTACGGCAGGTAGGCATAGGTGAAGCCGAGTTCTCGTGCCACGCGCGCAAGGGCCACGCTGTCGTCGGCGACGGCGGGCGCGGGGAGCGCGGCGAGGGCGATGGCCAGCGCCGCTGCGCCCACCGGGGTGACGTTGTGACGTAAGCTCATGCGCGGCGATGACCTTCCGATAGATAGAGTGATGTCTTTATTGTCGTTCTCGCGGGACGCGAACATTAGAGGGCCCGGACGATGAGGCGCTTGCGCCTGGCGCTGGCCCTGCTCGGCGCGCTTGCGGCGTCGCCCATGCCGCCCGCACTCGCCGCCGCCTCCCAACCGCAAATTCTCTCGCTCGAGACCGGACACTCGCTCATCGTGCGTGGCAACGGCATCACCCGCGTTGCCGTCGGCGACGGCAAGGTTGCGGGCGCGGTCGCCCTCGATGCGACGCGCGTCGTCATCAACGCCAAGGCGCCCGGCGAGACGACGCTCTTCGTGTGGGAGAGCGACGTCCAGCACACCTACGAGTTGACCGTCAACGACCGCCGGCTCGAACAGATCGTCCGCATTCTTAGAACGCAAATCAACACGCCGGGCGTCACGGTCGGCGTGATCGGCAGCACACTCGTGGTCGGGGGCCAGGTCGCCGATTTACGCGAGTACGGCCGCGTCACGGCCGTGCTCGATCGTTTTAAAGACGTCAAATTCGACGCCACCCCGATCAACCTCGCCAACACCGTCACGGTGCGTAAGCCGCTGGGCCACCTGCAAGACGAGATCGACGCCATGCCCCAATCGCGCGACTTGCGCGTCGACCTCGATCCGACGGGCAACCTCATCATCAGCGGACGCGTTCAAGACCGCCAGCAGGCGCAGGACGTCGTCGATCGGGTGAGCGGGCTCGCGGGCGCCTATCTCAAGAGCGACGGCAAAGTCATCGATCGTTTAGCGATGAACATGAAGAGCCTCGTCAGCATCAAAGTCGACGTCCTCGAAGTCGACAAGACCGCGCAAAAGCAGCTGGGCCTGCGCTTGCAGACCGCCCAAAGCTCGACGGTCGGCGCCGCCGGCGCCTTTACCATCTCCGGGAGCAAGTCGATTACTGCCGTCGAGGACCCGACCCGCGTGGCGCTGCCGCCGAACCCCTTCAAGATCGGCCCCTTCGAACGCGTAAGTTTACTCGCACCGACGATCGACTTGCTCGTGACTCAGGGCCACGCGCGCCTTCTCTCGTCGCCCAATCTCGTCGCAATGCCCGGGAAGAGCGCGACGTTCTTGGTCGGCGGGCAGATTCCAATTCCCGTTTCCAACGGCCTGGGCACGATCTCGATCAGCTATAAAGAATTCGGCGTCGCGCTCAGCGTGAAGCCGACGATTCTCGCCGACGGCGGAATCGATACGGAACTGACGCCGGAGATCTCGGACCTCGATTTCGCCGACGGCGTCCGCGTCAACGGCTTTACCGTCCCCGCACTCAAGACGAGCAAGATTCAGACCGAGGTCATCACCGAAGACGGCGAGTCGATCATCTTGGGCGGGCTGCTGCGACGCATCGAGCAACGCAACATCGAGAAGTTTCCCGTGCTCGGCGACCTGCCGATTCTCGGACCGCTTTTCCGCTCGACGTCGTATCAAAAAACCGACAGCGACGTCGTCTTCGTCCTCACGCCGACCATCATCACCAAACGCAAGGTGCTGCTGCCCGAACCGTAGCACCGACCGGGCATGACCGAAGCGTTCGTCGACCGCGCGTGGCTAATGAGCCGGCTTGACGATCCGCACGTGCGCCTCGTCGACGCGCGCAGTACCCCGCACGGCGCGCCGGGCGTCGTGCAGGCGTCGGGCGCCGAACGCTATGCCGCGGGACATCTGCCCGGCGCGGTGCACCTCGACTACGCCGAAGACCTCGCGGACCCGGCCATGCCGTACGCCGCGCGCGTGGCGCCGCCGGAGCGCTTCGCCGCCGTCCTCGGAGGGGCCGGAATTGGAGACGACACGACGGTCGTCGCCTACGACGACGGGGACGTCCCGTATGCCGCGCGCTTCGTGTGGATGTGCCGCTACTATGGTCACGACGCGGCCTACGTGCTCGCGGGCGGTCTGGCCGAGTGGAAAGAGCACGGTGGGGCGCTCACGAGGGACGTGCCCGCCTTTGCCCCGCAACGGTTCAGTCCGCGCGCGAGACCCGAATTGCGCGCGACGCGTGAGGAAGTGCTCGCCGTCGCACAAGGGCGCAGCGATGCGCAACTCGTCGAGACCCAGCGGGATACAACCTACGCGCTGCGCGACCGCGACATCGCGGGCGCCGTGCGGCTCTCCGGTTCGCTTCTGCTCGAAGACGCGCGCGGCGGCCGCATCGCCCCGCTCGAAACGCTGCACACGCTTGTCGCAGCCGCCGGCCTCGACCCCCACAAGCGCACCCTCGTGACGTGCGGCAGCGGCGTGTCGGCCTCGGGCTCGTACCTCGCGCTTCGCGCGGCCGGCTTCACGGACGTCGCGGTCTACGACGGATCGTGGATGGAGTGGCATCACGACGCGCTGCCGACGGTAGCGAAGTCGTCCGCGGCGCGTTAGTTCGCCGGGGTCATCTTCGGGGGCTGCACGCCCGCGCCCAGATCCCCATCGACACCGAGAATTTGTCCCGTCACCCAGCCGGCGTCGCCCGAGAGCAAGTACGCCACGGCCGCCGCGACGTCGGAGGGAGCCCCAACGCGTCCCAGCGGATGCAGCGCGACCGACGCCGCGAGCAGCGCGTCGCTCGCCCAGAGCGAGCGCGATAGCTCGGTCTTCGTGAGTCCGGGCGCGACCGCGTTGATGCGCACGCCGTAGCGCGCGTACGAAATCGCTGCGGACCGCACGAGCCCTTCGACCGCGGATTTCGCGGCGGCAATCGCCTCGTGGTTTTGCAAGCCCCTCTGTGCGGCAACCGTCGAGAAGAGCACGACGCTGCCGCTGCGCCGGCGCATGAGTTTGGGCACGACGGCTTTGAGGACGATGAAGGCACTGGTCGCGTTCTGCTCGAGCGTCGCGCGCCACTCGTCGAGCGATAGTGCGTGCAGCGGCCGCAGCAGGATGCTGCCGACCGCGTGCACGAGGCCATCGATCGGACCGGCTTCGGCTTCCACGCGTTCGACGACGGCAGCGACGCCCGCCGGGTCGAGCACGTCGCACGGTATTGCCGTCGCTTGCGCGCCGAGCTCGGCCGCGACCCCCTGCAGCCGCGCTTCATCCCGGGCGAGGAGCACCACGCGATCGCCGCGGGCGACGAGGCGGCGCGCGGTCTCGGATCCGATGCCGCCGGAGCCGCCGGTTATCATGATGAGTTGACTCACGGTCGCATTTGACGCCGCGCGACCGCATGGGCGCGCTTCCCGTCAACGCCGGCGGCGAACCGGCATGCGTTCGTGCCGGTCTCTCGCTAATGCGGTAGCTTCTTCCTCACTTTAAGATGAAGCTGACGCTCGGGCGCGGCGACGACGCGCTGCAAAAGGAGCTTTGCAAGCGCGGTCTCGCGCTCGACGTCGAGCGTGTCGCCGCGCCGGACGACCACTTCGAACATAGTTTCACCGCGCCGCACGTAGAGCGCGTCGGGCGCGGCGACGGCCGCGTCCCCCAAGCCCGGCACGGCGGCGGCAGTATCGGCACCCGCCGTGCGCGCACGGAAGTAGGCGTCGAGATTGGGCGCGAGTGCGACGTCGGCATACGTCTTGCAGATGCCGGCGTTGGGCGCCGTCTCTGCGACGCCGGCACAGCGCCGCAACTGCGTGGCCGCGAAGGCGCGGCGCTGCGAGAGGTTTGCCGCCGTGACGAGCGCGTAGGTGACGCTGCCGTCTTGCGAGATCGCGCGCGATGAAAAAAAGCAGATGCCGGCCGAGCGCGACGTTTCATCCGGCGCGTCGACGGGATAGCCCAGAACGCGCGCCGCATCGTCGCGACCGACGAGCGTGCAGTCCGCGGCCGCTACCATCGGCTCGGGCGCCGGCTGCGATGTCGGCTGCGAAGGCGGCTGCGACGCCTCGGCGACGCGTGCGGGTGCGGCGGCGGCCCGGCGAACGGTCGCGTTCTGCGCGGCGACGGGCGCCGCGCACGCGGTCGCGAGCGCGAACGCAGCAACGACGACGCATGCGGGCACCGCGCCGCGCAAGTCACACACCGAGGTACGCCTTCTGCACCTGCGGGTCGTCGAGCAACGCCGCCGCCGCACCGGCGAGCGTGACCCGGCCGGTTTCGAGCACGTATGCGCGCGACGCGAATTCGAGAGCGGTCTGCACGTCCTGCTCGACCATGAGGATTCCGACGCCGCTTGCGTTGATCGTCGCAAGGATCTCGAGCAGTTGTTCCACGAGCACGGGCGCGAGGCCGAGCGACATCTCGTCGATGAGCATGACTTTGGGCCTCGCCATCAGCGCGCGCGCGATCGCAACTTGCTGCTGCTCGCCGCCCGAGAGCCGGCCCGCAAGGAAATCGTAGCGCTGCCGCAAGCGCGGCAGCATCTCGAGCACGCGCTCGAGATCGCCTTTGACATCACCGTCGCGCCGCAGGTAAGCGCCCATCAGCAGGTTCTCGCGAACGGTTAAGGCGTTAAATAAGCGCCGGCCCTGCGGCACCTGCACCATGCCGGCCCGCACGATCGCGTCGGGCGCGAGCGACGTCAGGTCGGTGCCGTCGTAGACGACGGTGCCGCCGCGCTTGCGCACGAGACCGCTCATCGCTCCCAGAAGCGACGATTTGCCCGCACCGTTGCTGCCGATGAGCGCAACGACTTCGCCCGGCTCCAACCGGAGCGACGCATCCCACAGCACCTGCGTGTCGCCGTAGGCGGCGCAAAGCGACTCGACGACCAGCGCCACTAGAGCGGCCGGCGCGGCACTGCCGCCCGCGCCGCTTCTTGGCGCTTCACGTAACGCGCGCCCAGATACGCCTCGATGACGGCGCGCGAGCGCGTGACGTCGAGCGGCGCACCTTCTGCTATCTTCTTTCCCTCGGCGAGCACGACGATCGTCGTCGAAACCGCCATGATCGCTTTCATCAGGTGCTCGACGACGATGAGCGTCACGCCGCGCGCGCTCAAGGACCGCAGCAGTGTGAGCGCTTCGTCGACTTCGCTTGCGTTGAGGCCGGCCATGACCTCGTCGAGCAACAACACGTCGGGATCGAGGGCCAGGGCCTTTGCGACTTCGAGCCGTTTGCGGTCGGGAATGGTGAGGTCGCTTGCGGGCCGATCGGCGACCCGCGCAAGCGAGACGATTTCGAGCAACTCCGCAGCGCGATCGAACGCTTCGTGCGTCGAGCGCTTCGTGCCGGCCCGTCCGTACATCGCGCCCACGGCAACGTTCTCGCGCACCGTCAAGTTCGCAAAAGGTTTGACGACTTGAAAGGTCCGGGCAATGCCGAGTTTGCAGACGTCGTACGTGCGCACGTCGGCGATCGTCTTGCCCCCGAAGAGCACGCTGCCGCTCGTCGGCCGGTAGACGCCGGAGATGATATTCATCAGCGTCGTCTTGCCGCTGCCGTTGGGCCCGATGAGCCCGACGACCGATCCGCGTTCGACCGTGAACGACACGTTGGAAAGCGCCTGCAACCCGCCGAAGCGCATGCCGACGCCCCGGATGTCGAGAAACGCCACGCGTTACACCCGGTACGCCCGGAGCGAATCGAGCATCCCGCGCACGCCGCCGCGCGCGTTCTGCAGATGCAGCAGACCCCGCGGCAGGAAGAGCACGACGACGACGATGACCGCCCCGAAGAACAGCGTATGAATTTGCGGGAAGTGCGACCAAAGCGTCTCGTTGATTGCGGTGAGCAAGAACGCGCCGACGACGGGCCCTGCGACGGTCCCAATGCCGCCGAGCAGCACCATGACGATCGGGAAGACGTTGTTATCGACGGAAAACGCCGACGGCGGATCGATGAATCCCGTTGCGAAGGCAAAGACCGCGCCCGCCGCAGCCGCCATCGTGCCGCTGATCGCCCACGCAGCAACTTTGAAGTACGTCGCGTTGACGCCGAGCACCGCGGCTGCGTCTTCGTTCTCGCGAATCGCGACGAGCGCATAGCCGAATTTCGACCGCGCGACGAGCCACGTCACCAGCACGCTTCCCGCACACACGAGCCACATCGCGTAGTAGTATTGCCCGTACCACGCCGCTTGCGGCAGCGTGATACCCGTACCGCCGCCGAGCACATCGACGTTCGCGACGATCTCCTGCACGGCGAGCGCGATGCCGAGGGTCGCAATGCCGAAGTAGTGCCCCTTGAGCCGCAGGATCGGCAGCCCCAGGGCGACCGCGAAGACGGCGGCGACCAGCATCGCGAGCGGCACGGCGAGCCACACGTTATCGATGTGGCGCTGCGCGAGCACTGCGCTCGTGTACCCGCCGAGTCCGAAAAAGACGACGTTGCCGAAACTGACGTAGCCCGTGTAACCGCCGATGAGATTCCACCCCAGCGCCATCGCCGAAAACATCAGAATGCCGCGGAAGAGATTCTCGTAGTATCCGTTGTGCAGCAGCGGGACCGCGAGCAGCACGACGAGGATGCCTGCAACGATCGCGACCGCCCGCGGACTTCCCGTGATGCCGCCGAGCCCCACGCGCCGCAGCACCACCTTAGGCCAGTGCCTTTCCCATGATGCCCGTCGGCCGCACGATGAGCACGACGAGCAGGACGACGAGCGCCACCGCGTCGGGTAAGCCCGGGCCGACGTATTGCGAGCCCAGGGCCGAGATGATGCCGAAGACGAGGCCCCCGACCAGCGCGCCCTGGACGCTGCCGAGTCCACCGAGCACGCACACGACGAAAGCCTTGATGATGTACGCATCGCCCATCGTCGGATTGAGCGACTGATTGAGCCCGACGAGGACGCCCGCTGCGCCCGCGAGCCCGGCGCCCAGTCCAAAGACGATCGCATACACGTGCGCAACGCGCACGCCCGAGAGCTGCGCCGCACCGATATCCATGGCCGTCGCCCGAATCGCACGCCCGAAGTGCGAGCGCGCCAGCCACGCCTGCATGACGCCCGTGATCGCGAGCGCGACGACGAGAGTCCACACCTTCGTGTAGGCGACCGTTACGGGTCCCAGCGCAAAATTCGCGCCTGCATACGACGGAGTCACCGCTTTGGAATCGCCGTGGAAGACCACGAGCGCGACGTTCACGAGTAGCAACGACAGGCCGAAGGTCAGCAAGAACGTCGTGAGGATCGGCGCCCGCACGACGAAATTGATGACGTACTTCTGGACCGCGTACCCGAACGCGAACATGACGACGAAGGCGACCGGAACCGACAGAAACGGATCGAGCCCGAAGCTCGTGAAGAGCACGTACGACAGGTACGCGCCGAGCATGAGAAACGAGCCGTGCGCGAGATTGATGATATTCATGATCCCCCACACGAGCGAAAACCCAAGGGCCACCACCGCAAGGATCCCGCCGGTCAACACGCCGTTGACGAGGACCTGAAGGAAGAGCTGCAACTAGCGCTTTGCCCATTCGGGTGCGGGATAGGCGGGCTGCGCGTTCTGCACCGCACTCGGCCAGACCGTCACGAGATTACCCTTCTGGATTTGGTTGACGGCCATCGGCTTGTACACGTTGATCCCGCGATCGTCGAATTTGAGAATGCCGTAGAACGTCACGATGTTGAGTGCCGCGAGCGCATCGCGGACCTTTTGGGGTTCGAGCGAACCGGCACGTTCGATCGCGTACTGGAAGGCCAGGCACGTCGCGGTCGACTCGGCGTTGTGATAGTCCGGCACGTGGCCGTACTTCTTTTGGAATTCTCTCGCGTACTCGGTTGAGGTCGTAATAAAACCCGGCGCACCCTTGTACTTCGCGGTCGGCGACCACTGCGTTCCGCCGAGCACGTAGTTCGCGTCGTTACCGAGCGCTTTGCGGAAATCCGGCGTGTCCGGGCCGACGGAATATCCGTACGCCTTCGCGAGCACGTTTTGTTCTTTGAAGCCCTTTTGTAAGAGTAACGCGTCTTGCAGGTGGCCGCCGTTGAGGATGATATCGGGGTTTGAGGCTTTGATCGCGCTGACGATCGACGAGACGTCGGTCGTGTCGGCCGGATACTTGTTGTTGTACACGACTTGTAAGCCGTGACGCTGCGCGTAGTCAGCCGCGCCCTGCGCGACCTCGGTCGAGAAGAGGTCGTTCGCCGCGACGACGGCGACGGTCTTGGGACGCTGCTTCTGATGCAGCGCGAGGTCGATCACACCTTCCAAGTACCGCTTGGCCGGCGAGAGAACCGCGAAAATGTACTTGAAGCCCTGGCTGAAGATTTTCTCCGAGCTGCCGTTGCCTTCGACCATGGGGATCTTGTAGCGCTCGACGACCGCGGCGGACGCGAACGACGTTGCCGAACCGTACGGTCCTAAAATAAAATTGACGTGATCCTGGTTGATGAACTTTTCGACGAGCTTTGCGGAGGTCTGAGCGTTGGTTTCGTCGTCGGCGTACTGAATGTCGGCTTTATACGTCTTGCCGCCCGACTTGATGCCGCCGTGCGCGTTGACGTAGTCTTTCCAGAATTCGTATCCTTCCTTGGTCAGCACGCCTTCGCGCGCATCGCGTCCCGTGGCGGCGAGCGCCGCGCCGAAGACGATGGTATTTGAGTCGGCGGCACGCGACGGGGCTGGCGCAATTGCCACGCACGCCAGCGCAAGTGCGCACGAAAGTACAGCACGAAACGAGATCAAACGAACCTCCATAAATGCAAGCGTTGGGGGTATGCGATGGCAGGAACCCGCGACCTTTCGGCGTTCGCCCTTTGTCAGGTTCTCCGTACCGTGCCGCTCCGCAAATCGCATATAAAGGCACGTGCTCGCTGCACGGCCGCCGCACCGCGCGCGTCGGCGTACGCGTCGATGAGGGCGCTCCCGACGATGGCGCCGTCGGCGATCTCGCAGGCGCGGCGCACGTGCTCCCGGGTCGAGATGCCGAAGCCGATCGCGAGCGGTGCGTTGCTGCACGGGCGCAGCGTTGCGACGCGCTCGGCGATCCACGCAAAATCCGGCCCCTTCGTAGCACTGGTGACGCCGAGCCGGGAGACGAGATACGTGAAGCCTTCGCTCGCCGCGGCGATCGTCTGGGCGCGCGCCGTGGGCGTCGTCGGCGCAACGAGCAGCGGCAGCGCGAGCCCGCACGGCGCGAAGGCGGCACGCAGGCCGCCCGCTTCTTCGAGCGGCACGTCGGGCACGATCGCGCCGCAGACGCCTGCCGCGACGAGCGCATCGGCAAAGCGCTCGAGTCCGAACTGCAACACCGGGTTGTAATAGGTGAACATCAAGAGCGGCGGTGCGCCCTCGGCCGCCGCCGCCGCCGCAAGCGCGATCGCATCATCGATCGTCGTGCCGCCCTCGAGGGCGCGTTGCGCCGCCGCGGCAATCGTGGGGCCGTCCGCGAGCGGGTCGCCGTACGGTATGCCGAGTTCGATCACGTCGGCACCGGCTGGGCCCATTGCGGCGAGCATCGCGGCGGAGGTCGCGCGATCGGGGTCGCCGGCGCAGAGATACGGCACGAGCGCTCCTCGACCGTCGGCGTGCGCGCGCGCGAAGGCCTCGGCGATGCGAGCCGTACCGGTCGTCGCGCGCGCGAGGGTCATGGCCTGAGCGTCTCGACGAGCGCTTCGGCGCGCCGCCGCGCTTCGAGATCTTCGACTTGGCGCGTATCTTTGTCGCCGCGGCCGCTCAGGCTGACGAGCACGAGACCGCTCGTCCCACGTTCGCGCGCGAGGTCGCGCGCGAACGCGAGCGCGTGCGCGCTCTCGAGGGCAGGAACGATGCCCTCGCGCTGCGCGCACCGATGAAACGCCGCTAACGCCTCGTCGTCGGTCGCCGAGACGTACGTCGCGCGGCCGCTATCCTTGAGAAACGCATGCTCGGGCCCGACGCCGGGATAGTCGAGACCGGCGGAAATCGAGTGAGTGTTTTTTACTTGTCCGGCACCCGTCTGCAGCAGATACGAGCGCGAACCGTGGAGCACGCCGATCGTCCCGGCTGCCAGTGACGCTGCGGTATCGGCGGCCTGCAAGCCATGTCCGGCCGCCTCGACGCCCCACAGTTTGACATCCGGGTCGTCGACGAAACCCGCGAAGATGCCCATCGCGTTGCTGCCGCCGCCGACGCAGGCGACGACGTCGGTCGGTAAGCGACCGTAGCGTTCGAGCATCTGCGCTCGAGATTCGACGCCGATGATCTTCTGGAATTCGCGGACCATGTACGGGTATGGGTGCGCGCCGACCACGCTTCCGATGATATAAAACGTATCGGCGACGCGCGCCGCCCACTGGCGAAAGGCTTCGTTCGTCGCGTCCTTGAGCGTTTGCGTACCGCCGGTCACGCTGTGCACGCTCGCGCCCAATAACTTCATGACGTAGACGTTGAGCGCCTGACGTTCTACGTCGTGCGCGCCCATGTACACGTCGACGGGGATGCCGAGCTTCGCGCCGATCGTGGCGGTCGCGACGCCGTGCTGGCCGGCACCGGTCTCCGCGATGATGCGCTTTTTGCCCATGCGCTGGGCGAGCAAACCCTGGCCGACCGTGTTGTTGATCTTGTGCGCGCCCGTGTGATTGAGATCTTCCCGCTTGAAGATCAGCTTCGCCGCGCCCGGGTCTTCTGCGAAGCGCTGCGCTTCGAGCAGCGGCGATGGCCGGCCGACGAAATCGCGCAGAATGGCGTGGTACTCGGTCCAAAACGCCGGGTCGGCGAAGGCCTCCTCCATCGCATCTTCGAGCTCGGCGAGCGCGCCGACGAGTACTTCGGGAACGAACTTTCCGCCGAAGCCACCAAAATATCCGCGTGCGTCGGGCTTAATCATCTGCTTCCCTCACCGCGCGTACGAACGCGCGCATCTTTTGGAGATCTTTGCGGTCGCCCGTTTCGACGCCGCTGCGAACGTCGACGGCGTACGGCCGAACCGCACGCACGCAAGCTCCGACGTTTTCCGGCGTCAAGCCGCCCGACACAACGACCGGTCGCTGTTGCGCGAGCGGAATCGCTCGCTCCCACGCGAAGGCGACGCCTGTCCCGCCGAGCTTTCCGCGCACGGTGGAGTCGAGCATCCAGAGTGCATGCGCGTACGTATCACGGTCCGCATCGTCCGCCCGCGCCGTAGCCGGCGTTGCGTCGAGGGCGACGTGAAAGGCTTTGATGTAGGGGCGCGCGCCGCTCGCGCGCTCGCACGCATCGGCCGTTTCGCGGCCGCTGAACTGCAGGGTAAGCCCGAGCGCGCGGGCGTGGGCCACGTCGGAGTCGCCGGAATCCGCGAAGACCGCGACCCCGTCGACGAAGGGCGGCAGGGCGGCCGCGAGCGTCTCGAGCATCGCGCGGTCGATCTGCCGCGGACTGGCCGCGCGAATGAACCCGACGGCATCGGCACCGGCATCGATTGCGGCTGCAAGTTCGACGAGCGACGTGATGCCGCACAGCTTGATGCGCGTGCGCGTCCGCGTGCGCGTCGGCGCACCGCTCTCGATCATGCGCGCCCGACCTGCGCCTTTTTCAGTTCTTCGACGAAGGCCGCCGGATCTTCGGCGCGCATCAGCGCCTCGCCGATGAGGAAGCCACGCGCTCCCGCGGCGTGCAGCGCGGCGATATCGCCTGCTTCGTGTACGCCGCTCTCGCTGATCACGAGAGTTCCCGGCGGTACGCTCGGCAGAAGGTGCGTCGTCACGCCGAGATCGGTTTCGAAGGTACGCAGGTCGCGATTGTTGATCCCGATGACCGCGGGTCCCAGTGCGAGCGCGCGGGCGAGCTCGTCCTCGTCGTGCACTTCCACGAGCGTGTCGAGATCGAAGCGCGCCGCTTCGGCGGACAATTCGCGCATCGTCGCGTCGCTCAGGCCGGCGACGATGAGCAGCACGGCATCCGCGCCGCGCGCTCCGGCCTGCGCGATGTGATAGCGTGTGGAGAGAAAATCCTTACGCACAATGGGCTTCGTGCTATGCGCGCGGGCGATGTCGAGGTAGGAGAGGTCGCCGAGAAAATGATCGGCCTCGGTCAACACGCTAATCGCGTCGGCACCGGCAAGTTCGTAATTGGCCGCCACCACGCCCGGATCGAAGTTCCGCGCGATGAGCCCGACGGAAGGCGAGGCACGCTTGATTTCTGCGATCACCGCCGGGCCACGGGCGCTGACGAGCGCGCGCGCGAACGGCCGGCGCTCCGCGCGCCGCGCTTCCGCCCGGGCGGCGACCGTCGCGTAGCTTTCGCGTCTCTCGTCGTCCGGCAGCGTGGCGGCTTTGGCGGCGTACAGGCGTTGCAGAAAATCACTCATGCGAACTCCACTTCGGTCGGGGTGCGAAGCCGGTCGAACACCGCGAGCGCCGCGCCGCTTGCAATACTCTCGCGCGCGAACGCGAGGCCGGTCGAAATATGGTCGCAGCGTTCGGCGACGACCAACACGAGCGCGGCGTTGAGAGCGACGACGTCGGCCCGCGGCGAACGTTCGCCCGCGAGAATGCCACGTAGAGCCTCTGCGTTCTGGGCGGGCGTGCCCCCGGCGAGCGCACCGGTCGGCGCGGCGATGCCGTAGTCCGCGGGATCGAGCGTCCACGTGCGCACACCCGTCGCATCGAACTGGTAGATGCTGGTCGGGCCGTCGCCACCGACTTCGTCGAGCCCGCTTACGGCGTGGACGACGGCTCCTGCCCGGCCGCCCAGCGCCTGCAGCGCCTCGCCGACGAGCGTGATATTTCCCGGGATCGCGACGCCGACGACCTGGTGCGTGGCGCGCGCCGGGTTGGCCAGCGGCCCCAGGACGTTGAAGACCGTACGCACGCCGAGCTCGCGGCGCACGGGCGCGATGGCCTTCATTGCCGGATGATACTGCGGCGCAAAGAGAAATGCGAAGCCGTCGCGTTCGAGCGAGAGACGCGCGAGTTCGGGCGCCGCGTCGATGCGGATGCCCGCTGCTTCGAGCACGTCTGCGCTGCCGCAGGCGCTCGATGCCGCGCGGTTACCGTGCTTGGCGACATGCAGGCCGCACCCGGCAACGACGAACCCGACCGCGGTCGAGACGTTGATCGTGTGCGCGCCGTCGCCGCCCGTCCCGCACGTATCGACGACGATGTCGAGTTCGTGCTCGACGTGCCGGCTGCGCGCGCGCATCGCCTCCGCGGCCCCGACCACTTCGGCGGTCGTTTCGCCCTTGGCGGCGAGTGCCACGAGCAACGCACCGGACTGAACCGCGGTCCAGCTGCCGTCCATCATCGCGCCGACCGCGAACGCCATCGCTTCGGCTTCGAGGTCCTCCCCGGCAACGAGCGCGCGGAGCAGCGTGCGATACTCGCTCATCGCCCGGCCTCCACCGCCGTGGCCGACGTCAGTGCGAGAAAGTTTGCAAAGACGCGATGTCCTTCGGCCGTCAACACGGACTCGGGATGGAACTGCACGCCCGCAACCGCGAGCGAGCGATGCTGCACGCCCTGCACCACGCCGTCGTCGCTTTCGGCCGTGATGCGCAGTTCCGCCGGAAAGCCGGCGCGCGCCAGGCAGAGCGAGTGATAGCGGGTCGCCGCAAAGGGCGACGGCACGCCGCGAAAGACGCCCGTGCCGTCGTGCACGATCGGTGAGGTCTTCCCGTGCATGAGCTGCGGCGCGTGCGTCACGCTGCCGCCGAAATACTCGCCGATCGCTTGATGCCCCAAACATACGCCGAGCACGGGCCGGTTTGCGGCGATCGCCCACCCGATCGTCGCGAGCGTCTTACCGGCATCGGCAGGACGGCCGGGGCCGGGGCCGATGCACGTGCCGTCGGCCGCCGCAACGAGCGCCGCGTCGAGCCGCCGATCGTCGTTGCGCACGACGTCGACGCGTGCCCCGAGCGACCCGAAGAGATGCGCGAGGTTGTACGTAAACGAGTCGTAATTGTCGACGAGCAACACGTTCACGGCCGCACGTCCAAGGCGAGCACGTCGCGCACGATGCGCGTTTTCGCGAGGATTTCCTCGTACTCGGCAACGGGATCGCTGTCGGCGACGATTCCCGCAGAAGCCTGCCAGTACGCCCGCCCGCCGGCAGTTGCGACGCTGCGCAGGATGATGCACGAATCCATATCGCCGTTGAAATGAATGTGGGCCACGCTGCCGGCATAAAAACCGCGCGCGACCGGTTCGAGCGAATCGATGAGCTGCATCGCGCGAATTTTCGGCGTCCCGGTCACCGTTCCGGCGGGAAACGCCGCCGCAAAGAGATCGAGCGCGTCGCGATCGGGGCGCAGTTCGCTCGTGACGTTGGAGACGATGTGCATGACGTGGCTATAGCGTTCGATGACCATCAGTTCGTCGACGCGCACGCTTCCGGTCATCGAGACCGCGCCCAGATCGTTGCGCCCGAGGTCGACGAGCATCACGTGTTCGGCGCGCTCTTTTTCGTTAGCGAGCAGTTCGGCCGCCGTTGCATTGTCGCGTTCGGGCGTGTCGCCGCGCGGGCGCGTTCCCGCGAGCGGCCGAACGCGCGCACGCGTTCCGTCGAGGCGCACCAAGAACTCGGGCGACGCACCGAAGACCGCGCGTCCGTCCGCCTCGATGAAGAACATGTACGGCGACGGGTTGCGCGTACGGATCTGCCGGTAGAAATCGAACGGCGTTCCGTCGAGTTCGCACGAATACCGAATGCCGAGCTGCAACTGATACACGTCGCCCTCGTAAATGGCGGCTTTGGCGCGCGCCACGCGCGCGAGGTACTCGGCCTTGGAAAGCGACGTCCGCACGGCGCCTTTGGCGCGCACGTTGCCCGGAATCGTCGCGCGCACGCTCAGCAACTGCGCGATGTAGCCGTCCAGCCGTGCCTCAATCCCGGCTCGCTGTGCCTCATCCCGCGCGAATCCGACCAACGTTACTTTGTGGGTAAAGTGATCGAAGACGACCCACGTTCCCGGCACGACGACGAGCGCGTCGGCAAACGCGACGTCGGCAAGGAGTTTGGGCCCGATTCGCTCCAGCACGCGTGCCGCATCGTACGCGAAGACGCACACCGCGCCGCCCGAAAACGGCAGGCCCTCCGCGTCGAGATCGTATGCCCGCACGAGCGCCCGAATCTTGCCAAGCATGTCCGGATCGTCGTTGAAGGTCGCGGACTCGAGATAATCGAGGCCGATAAACGAGAACCGGGCGATCCGGTCCGTGCCCTCGACCGACTCGAGAAGACACGAACGCCCCGGCGTTGCCAGGGCGAGATACGCGGAGATTGGCGTCAATGCATCGGCCACAAACTCACGCACGATCGGCAAGAGCTGCTGCGGAGCGGTACTGGGAGGTTGCGTTATCATGGCTGTGTCGTAAAGCGCGATTCTCTCGCTTGCGGGTTAGGAGCCTCGCCGCGACGTGGGCTTCACGCACACGAGCGGCGTAGCGACGACATCGGCAAGTGAGAGAATTGGGCTCTGCCTAGCGGACGAGTTCGAGGAGGGATAGCTCGGCGGCGTCGCCTGGGCGCACGCGCGTCTTCATGATGCGCGTGTAGCCGCCGGTGCGGTCCTTCATCGCCGGGCCGATTTGGTCGACGAGCTTCTTCGTGACGGCCGGCTCGAGGAGATACTGGGCGACCAGCCGCCGCGAGTGCAGATCGCCGCGCCGGGCCTGGGTGATCAGGCGCTCGACGACCTTCGAGATTTCTTTGGCTTTGGTCGTCGTCGTCTCGATCTTCTCGTGCTTGAAGAACGACGTTGCGAGGCTGCGGAGCAGCGCGCGGCGCGGTCCCTGCGTTCGATTGAGTCGTTTTCGGGCGATTTGGTGTGGCATCGTCCTACCTTAGACGGGCTGGCGCAGCGAAAGGCCGCGCTCTTCGAGAACCGCTTTGATTTCGTCGAGCGACTTTTTGCCGAAGTTGCGCATCTTGATGATCTCGTCTTCGGTCATGTCGAGCAGTTCGGAGACCTTCGAGATGCCGGCGCGCTTGAGGCAGTTGAACGAGCGAACCGAGAGGTTGAGCGTCTCGACCGGCACGTCCCATTCGCTCGTCGGCGCGGCCATGGGCGGCGCTTCTTCCTGCGTGAAGTTGACGAAGAGGTCGAGTTGATCTTGCAAGATCGTCGCGGCCGTGGCCAGGGCGTCGTCGGGGGTGATCGAGCCGTTGGTTTCCAGCTCGATCGTGAGACGGTCGAAGTCGACCGACTGCCCGACGCGCGTGTCGTCGACGGTGAAATTGCATTTGCGGATGGGCGAGAAAATCGAGTCCATCGGGATCAGACCGATCATGTGCTCGACATTCTTTTGCTTGTCGGCCGTGACGTAGCCGCGCGATTTCTCGACCCCGATTTCCATCTGGAGCCTCGCGCTCTTGGCAGTCATCGTCGCGATATGATAATTCGGCTGCAGAATCTCGACGTCGGCATCGGGCGAAATGTCCGAGGCCGTCACTTCTTTCGAACCGCTGACCGAAAGCGTGAGCACCTTCGGTTCATCCGAATTCAGCTTGATCGGCAATCCCTTGAGGTTGAGCAGCAGGTTCGTCGTGTCTTCCACGACGCCCGCGATCGTGGAGAACTCGTGCAGCACGCCGTCGATCTTCACGTACGTCACGGCGGCGCCTGGAATCGTCGAGAGCAGCACGCGGCGCAGCGAATTACCGAGCGTGATGCCGAAGCCGCGCTCGAGGGGCTCGATGACGAACTTGGCAAAGTTATCGCGCCGCTCGCGAACTTCGATCGTGGCGCTCTGCGCAGTGTTCAACAGGTTCATGTACGTCGATTGTCCTTTACGCCGCTTACGTTATCCGCAATCCTGGGATCACGATCCCACGCCTAGCGCTACTTTAGTGCTTAACTTATCGGCCAGCTTCGGTCGAAGTCGCTATCTGCTGTAATATTCCACGATGAGTTGTTCGTCTACCGGCGTATCGATCTGTTCGCGGCTAGGGACGCCGTTGACCGTGATGGCGAGCTCCGCTTCGTTGAAGGCGAGCCATTCGGGATGCGGCCGCGCCTTGGCGTACTCGGCGTTGGCCTGGAACACAAGCGAGGTCTTCGAGCGATCGCCCACGGTGATCGTGTCGCCCGGCTTCACGAGGAACGAGGGGATGTTGACGATCCGGCCATTGACGCGGAAGTGGCGGTGCGTCACGAGCTGACGCGCCTGCGCGCGGCTCATCGCGAAGTTCATCCGATACACGACGTTGTCGAGGCGGCGTTCGAGCAGCTGCAGGAACGTCTTACCGGTCTGCCCCGGGACGCGCGCCGCTTGGCGAAAATAGTTCTCGAATTGCGTTTCGAGCACGCCGTAGTAGCGGCGCATCTTCTGCTTCTCGCGCAGCTGGCGGCCGTACTCCGAAACCTTCTGACGGCTGGGCTTGCCCTGCGTCTTCTGACCCGGCGCGGTGCCGCGGCGCTCGACGGCACATTTTTTGGAAAGGCAGCGGTCGCCCTTAAGGAAGAGCTTGATCTTCTCGCCGGTCTTGCTCGTCGCGGTTTCGCGGCGGCAGAGGCGGCAGACGGGACCCGTGTAGCGTGACATGATTTTCCCTAGACCCGGCGCCGTTTCGGCGGGCGGCAACCGTTGTGTGGAATGGGCGTGACGTCTTTGATCAGCGTGATCTCGAGGCCGGCGGCTTGCAGCGAACGGATCGCGGCTTCGCGTCCGGCGCCCGGGCCTTTGACGTAGACCTCGGCGGACTTCATGCCGTGATCCATCGCTTTGCGCGCGACTGCTTCGGCAGCCATCTGCGCGGCGAAGGGCGTCGATTTCTTCGAGCCCTTGAACCCGAGATTTCCGGCCGACGCCCACGCGATAACGCTGCCCGCATTATCGGACATCGTGACGATCGTATTGTTGAACGACGAGTGGATGTGCGCGACGCCGGACCCGACGTTCTTGAACTCGCGCTTCTTGCGGGTTTTGGTCTGCTTCTTGGCGGCCAAGGCTGCTCCGTTACGCTTATCTTGCCCCGCGTTGCGAACCCGGGGTGTCGTCGCCTCGACCGGAAGACTCCGGTCTGCCTCCGGACGAGCGGCGATACGTCCGGTCGCGTTTGGAAAAGCGCGCGGCGTCCACGCGGACAGCCGACGCAAAACTATACTCGAAAACAGTGGCGCGCGTCAATTGTATAGCGGCGTTACCATGGACGCAGGGTTAAATCGCGAAACTTGCGGTACAAGCAGTCCGATGTTGCTAGGAGACACCTTTATGACTACCCTGCGCACAACGCTCGCCGCGTTCGCGTTCGGCGCCGTCCTTTCAGCGCCGCTCGGGGCCGTTGCGGCCGAAAATACCGTCCATCGCACCTTCGACGGCACCGTCGTGCACGTCTCGACGCTCAATATGAAAGTCCGCGGCATGGAGGGCGGAAAGGAACAGATCCTCAGCTTCGGCTATCTGCCGCGGCTGGGCAAAGCGAGCCCCATTTATAAGATCCACGCAGGCGAAAACGTCCGCGTGACCTTCGATCAGAAGGGCGGCGGCGCACGTCACGTCACGCGGGTTCAAGAGCTCACCCATGGTATGGCCATGGGCAAGGGCATGAAACTCTAGCCCGGCATTCTCGGTCCAGGTCGTTCGCGAAGTCCGGTACGCTCGTACCGGGCTTCTTTTTATGCCCGACCCTAAGGTGTGGCGGGCGTCACAGCGCCTTTTGTCGTGGGCTGTGCCGATCAGCACATCGCGCTGCAACCTCTGGCCCGGGTGCGGCCCCGATCCGATGTCCCATGGTGAGCCCGCGCATGCGGTTCCGGCAGTGGGAGACATCCAATGGTCCAGGGTCCCGGTCTCGCAACGGCGCTCGCGGCGCTCGCGCTCGCGACGTGTACGCTTGGGCCGGCCGCCGCCGCGACACGGCTCGACGAGGGCGCCGTCGTCATCCGTGCATCGGGCGCGACCTCGGACGGGATCGGTGCCGGAACGGTCGTCGAGCTGAGCGGAACGACGGTTCGCATCATTACCGCCAAACACATTGCCGTCTTCGGCGAGCTGACCGTGTGCTTCGACGGCGGCGAACGCGCTGCGGCGCGGGTCGTCGAGACGCTCGCCGGACGCGACCTCGCCGTCGTCGAGGCCGAGGTGCCCGCCGCGCTCGCCGCCACGCTGCACGCCGCCCCGATCGTCGAGGCGAGTTCCCAAACCGCCGTGCACGTGTGGGGCAGCGGTTACGACGGGCCGGCCTTCGAGCCCGGGGCCGTCGCCAGCGTCGGCGCGCGCCTTCCCGACGGTGCGCCGCGAGGCCGCTTCGCGCTGGACTGCGCGCTTTGCCACGAGGGCGACTCGGGCGGCGGCGTGTTCGACGACCGGGGCCGGCTTGTTGGGGTTTACATCGGGTACTTCGGCGATGCGTCGTCGCCCCGTGTGTCCGTAGCGGAAATGGCCGGCGCGCCCGTCGCGAAGATCGCGCGATCGAAGAGGTCGGACACGCCGGCGAGCAGCGTGGCGTCCAGCGGCGTGCCCGCGGCCATGGCGCTGCGAAACACGGCGTCCACGAGCAGCATCAACGCCGTGGCAAGCGCTCCCGGGCGCTCCAGCGCGATCGTGTTCGCCGCGGTCAACCCGGCAAGGTAATGCTCGAGCGCGATGGTGCGCTCGCGCCGGCGCGCGTCGCGAACGCTCGCCAGAACCGCGTCGTCGTCGAGCGCGTCGAACCAGGCGCGCAAGACGCCGCGCGACACCGGCACCGTCGCGAGCGCGAGCGTCCAAGCGCGGACGCGGGCCCGCTCGTCGTCGTGTGAGCCGTACGGCGGATCGAACGAGGGCCGCACGCGTTCCAGATCCTCTTTGAGCCGGCCGACGGCGGCCAGCAGAACCGCGCGTTTGTCTTTGAAATACCGGTAGAACGTGCCGTGCGCGACTCCGGCCTCCTCGGCAACCGCGCCCGCGGTGAGCTCCGCAAACGAGCGCCGCTCCGCGACGCGCCCGAATGCCGCGACGAGTGCCTCCCGGGTGGCACGTGGTCGCCGACGCGGCCCGCCCCCCTCCGGCGTGTGGCCGTCCGCCGTCGCGGCGCCGGGTTCTGCGCGGCCGAGGTACGTCCAATGAGCGCGGTTCTTTTTGGTCTGCGGATCGCGATAGCTTTCGACGCGGTAGCGATAGGCGCGCGACCCGATCACCTTGACGACTTCGTAGGCCATGGGCGAAACCAACCTCGCGAATCTTTGGTATTCTGACGTAGACGTCATTTTACCATACCGTCTACGCGAACGAAAGCGAGGAGCCGTCATCGCATCCCTAGCGCCCGAGCGTCGGACGGCTTCCTCTACGACGACACCGGCAGGCGGGCTCGGCGATGCGTCCTCTCGGCACGCCCGGCCGGCGCCGCAGCGGATCCTCGTGACGGCGACCGTGATGCTCGGCGTCATCATGGCGATCATCGACACGTCGATCGTCAACGTCGCGCTGCCGAATATGGCCGGCAATCTTGGCGCGGCCTCGGACGAGATCGCCTGGGTCGCGACCGGCTACATTCTCGCTAACGTCGTCATCATGCCGCTCAACGGTTGGCTGACGGCGCTCTTGGGCCGCAAGCGCTTTTACGCGACATCGCTCGTCGTCTTTACGCTCGCGTCGCTTTTGTGCGGAACGGCGCACGATGTCTGGACGCTCGTCTTCTGGCGCATCGTTCAGGGCCTCGGGGGCGGTGCACTGCAGCCGACCGCGCAGGCGATTCTCTTCGAATCCTATCCGCCGGGCGCGGCGGCGCGATGGCGATCTTTGGCTTGGGCGCGATGGTCGGTCCGGCCATCGGTCCGTCGCTCGGCGGGGCGATGGTCGATAATTTTTCGTGGCCGCTGATCTTCTACGTCAACATTCCGATCGGCATTGCGGCGCTCGTGATGACGCTGCTGTTCATCCGCGACCCGGCCTACATCGTGCGACCGGAGCGCGGCGCTGACTGGATCGGCCTAGGCGCGATGACGGCGGGCATCGCATCGCTGCAGTTCGTGCTCGAACAGGGCCAACGTGACGATTGGTTCGCGTCGCCCGCCATCGTGACGCTCTCGCTCGTCGCCGTCGGGGGACTCGGCTTCTTCATCGTGCGTGAGTTGCGCGACCCGCACCCCTTCGTCGATTTACGCGTCTTTGGTTCGCGTTCGTTTGCGGCCGGGACGATCATCGGCGTCGTGAGCGGCTTCGGACTTTACGGCCTCAACCTCGTGCTCCCGCTCTTTTTTCAGAACGTGCTCGGCTTCAACGCGCTCTACCGGCAATGCGCTTTTGCCCGGTGCGATCGCAACGGCGATCAGCATGCCGATCGCGGGCCGTCTCACACGAACGCTCGACGCGCGCGTCGAGATCGCAATCGGGCTCGCGATGTTTGCGGGCGGCTCGTGGTGGATGGGCGGCCTCAATCAGTATGCGGGCTTCTGGGATATCTGTGGCCCTCGAACGCTGCAAGGTTTTGCGCTCGGCTTTTTGTTCGTGCCGCTCACGACGGCATCGCTTGCCGGCATCTCCAATGCGGCGATGTCGAACGCAACCGGGATCTATACGCTCGTCCGCCAGCTCGGCGGAAGCCTCGGTATCGCAATTCTGGAGCTCGTCCAAACGCGGCGCGAAGATTTCGCCCAAACGATCTTCGCCGCGAACGTCACTCTGGCCAATCCCGCGGTCGGCACGATGCTCGCCGGAGCAAAGAATCACGCGCAGGCGCTCGCCGCGCTTGCCGGGATGGTGAATCTCAACGCGACGGTCGTGTCCTACGACTACGTGTTCCGGCTGTGCGCGATCGTCTTCGTGCTGTCGATTCCGACGGTGTTCTTGCTCCAGAAACCCAAAGCCGCGAAGGCCGGCGAAGCGCACGCCGTTCTCGAGTAGCGGCAAGTGCTCGCGCGATCTGTGCCGGGTCAGCCGCCGGCATAGTTCTGGAGCGGCGTCGAGCGTCCGCCGAAGATTTCCGCCGGATCGATTCCGTAGGCGCTCGCGATCCGGTCGAGCTCCTCGCCGCCGAGTTCCGCCGCACCGTCTTCGGCTGCGGCGAGCCGTTCCGCGTCGACGTCCGCGGCGAACGCCGCCGCAGGCACATCCAACCCGCACGCAATCCGGAACTGGGTGAGGCGTTCGCCGATCTGCGCGAGCAGCGCCGTCTGCTCCATGGCTAGGTTGCGTTCTTGACGGCCTGGTAGATCGTCTGGAATGCACGCGCGGTGTCGTGCTCGTTCCAGTCGCCGTTGTGGTTGTCGAGCATCGACGCGGTAAGCTGCGCCGCAATCTGCTTCAACTGGATCTCTGGTTCGGCTGTCGTCATGGCGATTGCTCTGCAGTCATGGCGATGACTTCTTCGCGGCGCATGCCGGCACCGGCCGCAAGGCGACGGCCCTTCGAGAGAACCCGAAGCCGCCCGAGCGTGTCGTCGCACGGCGAGCGCTTCCCTGAGCGGAAGTGTGACGCCCGTCTCTGTAACGCGCTTTTACGAAGCGTCCATACTCTCGTAACACGCGGGTGATCGCCATAATCTGGCACGTTCCGCGTGACAGGCAGGTGCTGCGTGCGCGTTCGTTTTCTTCTATGGCTGATCGTCGCTTTCGGTCTAACGAGCCGGACGTGCCTTGCCGAGGGCTCGAACGCTCCGCCCGACCTGACGCGCGCCTCGATGGTTATCGTCTCGGCCCATCTGGCAGAGCATCACCACGCGATCGGCGCGGGGGTGGTCGTGGCCTTTACGCCATACGGCGTGCGCGCGCTCACCGCGCGGCATGTCGTTGCGAGCGGCGACGTGCGGCTCTGGATCGACCACCGGCCCTATCCGGCCGAGGTCGTGCGGACGTTCCCGCATCGCGATCTCGCGCTTCTCGAAGCGGTCGTGCCCGCAGCGGTGCGCGTTCGCGCGCGCATCGCGCAGATCGCCTCGCCGCAAACGCCGGGCGACGCCCTTCTGGTGTGGGGCGAAGACGACGCGGGGCCACGTATGGAACGTGCGAGCCTGATTTCGCCCGCATACCGATCGCTCGACGATGCCGAAGCACCGCCGCTCATTGCGATCGCCTGCGCACGCTGCGATCGCGGCGATTCCGGCGGCGGAATCTTTTCCGCAGACGGCACGTTGCTCGCGATCCTTACCGCCAATTACATCACGCGTACGGGACGCGTTCTCGCGACCGTTGGGGAGCGCGTCTCGCTCTCGTTGTTTGGGCCGCTTGAAACCGTCGCGACGAGCGCGGCCGGCGGACGCCTCGCGCCATCGGCCGCCGCGCAGCCGTAACCTCACGCCTGAGCCCAAGCGGGGGCTACAAGCTCGATCCGGACGGCGACCTCTCCGTGCGACGCGCGAGCTTGCCTTCATCGGGTTCCGTCGGCGCTGGCGGACCGGACGCGGTTCTAGGCGACGGCTTCGACGCCGGCGAGCACCGTGCGGTCGCAAAACGCGCCGAACGATTCGCCCGCTTCGCGGCCGTGCTTGTACGCGACGAAGAGTTCGTCGAGCAGCGGCACGATCTCGGAGAGCGACACGGTCTCGCGGTACACGCGATTGAGGTGCGTCAGCCCCAAGCGTCCGCCGAGGTACACGTTGTACTTATCGGCGCTCACGCCGACGAGCCCGATTTCCGACATGTACGGTCGCGCGCAGCCGTTGGGGCAGCCGGTCATGCGGATCGAAATCGGTTCGCCCGCGAGCCCGAGTTCCGCGAGCCGTGCTTCGAGCGTATCGACGAGTTTTGGCAACGCACGTTCGGCTTCGGCCAGTGCCAAACCGCACGTCGGTAGCGCCGGACATGCCATCGCATATCGCTCGAGCAAGCTGATCGTTTCGACCGGACGCACGCCGCGTTCGGCCAGGATCGCTTCGATCGCACCGCGCGCGTCGCGCGGGATGTCGACGATGAGCGCGTTGTGCTGCGGCGTGAGAACGAGATCGAGATCGAACCGCGCGACGATCTCGTGCAGCGCCGACTTGAGCGCCATGCCCGCGTCGTCGCGCACGCGCCCATTTTCGATGCTCACGCCGACGAAGAGCCGGCCGTCGCCCTGTTCGTGCCAGCCGAGATAGTCGCGGTGTTCCCACGCCGCTAGCGGCCGGAACGGCTGCAGCGTTTTGCCCGCGTAGCGCTCGACCTCGGCTTTGAACCACGCAAGACCGCGGTCGGCGATCGTGTACTTGAGGCGGGCGTGTTTGCGGTTCGTGCGGTCGCCGTTATCGCGCTGGACTTCCACGATCGCACGGACGACCGCAAGCAGATCGGCCGCATCGACGAAACCGAACTCGTCGGCAAGGCGCGGGAACGTGTCCGGCTTGCGGTGCGTCATGCCCAGACCCCCACCCACGTAGAGATCGTAGCCGAGCAGCACGTCGACTTCACTGAGGATGGGCACGACCGCGATGTCGTTCGTGTAGAGATCGACCGAATTGTCGCCGGGGACCGCGGTCGCGATCTTGAATTTGCGCGGAAGGTACACGTCTTTATACAGCGGGTCGCTCGCGGTCTCGCTCGAGTGCACGACCTCACCGTCCTGCCAGATTTCGTAGTAACCGGCAGTTCGCGGCGTGAGCAATTCGGCGATTTGGTGCGCGGCTTCCCGGGCGAGAGAGTAGGGCTTCGCCGCGAACGGTGCGGCGGGCGCCATGACGTTGCGATTGATATCGCCGCAGGCACCAAGCGTCGATCCCAACGTCTCGTTGATCGTCGCGATCACTTCTTTGAGATCGGATTTATGGACGCCGTGGAGCTGGAAGCCCTGACGCGTCGTGGCGCGCACGCTGCCGTTGCCGTGCGTGTCCGCAAGGTTGGAAAGCGCGATGAAGAGCGGGCCCGGAATGTAGCCGCCCGGGCTCTTGGTCCGCAGCATGAACTGGTACGCTTTGGGCGCCTTTTCGCCGCCGGGCCCGCGGCTGGCCAAACGCGTGTCCCGATCTTCTTGCTGGTAGATGCCGTGAAACTTCAAGAGCTGCATGTCGGCTTCGCCGAAATTCTCCGTCGGCTGCGCGAGCTCGTGGGCGATCGTTCCGCGCAGGCCGCGGCTTTCGGCCTTAATCCGTTCGACTTTGGATGGTTGCGCCACGTGTCGTGTCTCCCGAAGAACTGAAATAAAAAACCGCCCGAAGGGGGCGGCCGCTACGCAGAGTCGCGCTATTTGCGCGGAATCAGACGAAGACTCGCCCCGGCATCTCACAGACGCAGGCCATGCACTCGCAACGGCAACACCGGCTCGGGCAAATCATCGTCTCGGCAAAGTACCACGCGACCCGTGGAGCACCTACGACAAAAGCCCACACGCCGACCATTGCTTCAGCGCACCCCCGCTCCGGCGCCGGCCGTTGAGAACGCGGCAAGCGCAGCTTGTCCGACGCAAAGGCCGCCGTCGTTGGGCGGCACGCGGGTTCCGAGCCACAGCCGCTGCCCGAGTCGCTCGCGGACGAGTTCGCACAGCAAACGGTTCTGAAAGACGCCGCCCGACGCCACGACCGGGAGGTCCGGGCGCAGGCCCGCAAACGCGGCGAGGCCGTCGGCCACTGCCAGATGGAACCCGCGCGCAATCTCGTCGGGAGCGCGGCCCGCCGCGCGTTCGTCGGCGACCGCCGCGAGCAGCGGACGGTAATCGAGTTCGCCGTCGCCTAGCGGAAAGGGATACGTGCTCGCGGTCCGCGCGCAGCGCGCACGATGCTCGAGCCACATCGCCGCTTGACCTTCGAAGGTCGTTTCGCGGGTGAAGCCGCAGAGCCCGGCGACCACATCGAAGAGGCGCCCGAGCGACGTCGTCGCAAAGGTCCGCACGTCGCGCTGCACCATTTCGCGTGCGAGCCGGTAGCGAGCCGGGAACGAAAACGGCGCGGCTTCGAGATCGGGCAAGTCCTCGAGCTCGAAGAGAAAACCCGCCGCAGCCTGCACCGGAAAGCGCGCCGCCGCATCGCCGCCCGGCAATCGCGCCGGCCGCAGGTGTGCGATGCGTTCGAAGCCTCGCGCGACGCTGCCCACGAAACATTCGCCGCCCCAGATCGTGCCGTCGTCGCCGTAACCCGTCCCGTCGCAGGCGATGCCGAGCACCTCCGTTGCGTAGGCATCGCGCTCGGCTACCACGCTTGCGATGTGGGCGCGGTGATGCTGCACCGCGAGCGTCCGGGCCGAGATTTCGCGAGCGAGCGCGGTCGAGGCGTACTCCGGATGGGCATCGTGCACGACCAGGCACTCCGCCGGATCCAGCGCGTAGGTCGAACACAGGTCGCGCACCGTTGCGGCGCACGCGTCGCGCGCCGCGAGGTGCGCCAGATCGCCGACGTGCTGGCTCGCCACGACCGCACCATCCACGACCAGCGCAATCGCATTCTTCAAATCGCCGCCGAGCGCGAGAATCGGCGGGCCGGCCGGCACGCGCGCAACGGCTTCGGGCGCGAAGCCGCGCGAACGCCGCACGATTGCGGGCACCCCGAACTCGGCACGTGCGATCGAGTCGTCGACGCGCCGCGCGATCGCCCGTTCGCCGATGAGAAACGCGTCGGCGATGCCCGCGAGCGTCTCGCGCGCGTCGTGGTCCTCGTAGGCGATCGGTTCGCTCGACCGGTTCGCGCTCGTGAGGACCAGTGCGTCCGGCGCACCCGATGCGAAGAGCAGTGCGTGTAAGGGCGCGTACGGAAGCATGACGCCGAGCTCCGCATTGCCGGGCGCGACGCCCTCCAGCTCCGTCCTCGCGCCGGCGAGCACGATGGGCCGAGCGCTCGAAAGCAAGAGCGCCCGCGAGGTGTCGTCGAGCATCACGATCGTTTCGGCCGTGGCGATGTCGCGGACCATGACGGCGAAGGGGCGCTCCTTGCGGAACTTGCGTTCGCGCAGATCCATGACGGCGCGCGGATCGCGCGCGTCGCAGGCGAGATGGTAACCGCCGATGCCCTTGATCGCACAGATGTCGCCGCCGCCGAGCGCGCACGCTGCGGCGCGGATCGCGCTATCGCCGCGCAGGCGCGACTTGCCCCAGCGGAAAGCATACGCGGGGCCGCAATCGTGACAGGCGATCGGCTGTGCGTGAAAGCGCCGGTTCGCCGGATCGTCGTACTCCGCTCGGCACGCCGCGCACATCGGCCAACGGGCCATCGTCGTGAGCGGCCGGTCGTAGGGCAGCCCGCGCACGATGCTGTACCGCGGGCCGCAATCCGTGCAATTGATGTACGGATAGCGATACCGGCGGTCGGCGGGGTCGAAGAGTTCGCGAAGACACGCATCGCAGGTCGCGATGTCGGGCGCGATCCGTACCGTCGGCTTTCCATGCGCTTCGCTCTCGCGAATTGCGAACGTCGCGACATTCGCGAGCGGCGCGGCGAGGGCTTCGATTGCCACGATCTGCGCGGCCGGCGGCGCCTCCGTGCCCAGCGCACGTTCGAAGGCGGCCAGATCATTTTCGGGACCCTCGACGTGAATTTCGACGCCCGCGTCGCCGTTGGAGACCCAACCGCCGAGGCGGTAGCGTTGCGCGAGGCGGTAGGCGAACGGCCGAAAACCGACGCCTTGGACGATGCCGCGAACGCGGATTACGCGGGCGAGACGTAACACGAGCGGCCCTTGTAACCGATCTGCAGCACGCGGCCATCTTCTACCAGGACGGGAACTGCGGCGGCTCCGGCGCTCAGCGCGCGCATCCGCCCGAGCGCAGCGGCGTCCGCATCGACGTCATACTCGACGTACGCGCGACCCTGCCACTCCAGTTCTTCGCGCAATTCGGCCGTGTACGGACACGTGCGCGTGCCGTAGAGTTCAAGGGGCATACGATCGTCCCAGACGTTCGCGCAAGACGTGATAGATCGTCGCCTGTGTCTCTTGGATGCGCGGGATATCGGCGCTGTCGACGACGATCGCAATGTCCGCGAGCTTCCGGCGCACGATCTCGCCACCGTCGTAGCCGAGCACCGCAACGGCAAAGAGTCCGCGCGAACGCGCTTCTTCGAGTGCGGCCACGACGTTTTTCGATCCGCCGCTCGTCGAAAACGCAAGCAAAACGTCACGTTCCTTCGCGCGCGCGATCACTTGGCGCATGAACGTCAGCTCCATCCCGACATCGTTGCCGATCGCGGTCAGGATCGCCGGCTCCGACGCCAGTGATAGCGCCGCAATCGCGCTCATCCCCGCGGGCGGTTCGATGCAATCGAGTACGAAATCCGTCGCGTCGGTGGCCGATCCGCCGTTCCCGAGCGCCAGGATGCGACCGCCTTGCGCGAGCCGTGCGTCGATGCCCGCGGCCGCAGCCGCGAGCGCCTGCACCTGCGTGGCGGCGACGGTTTCGCGCAGCCGTTCGCCGTCTTCGACCTTGCGCAGGATGGACGCCGCAACGTCGGCGGGGTCGACGCTGGGAACCGTGCCGTCGCTCAGAAACGGATAGAGGAAGCTCGACGCGCCCGCGCCTTCGCCGCGCCCGCGCTGTTCGAGGAAGACGTGCACGCTCTCGTAGAGCGTGTGTCCGAGCAATTCGAAGACCTCTTGGTGCACGTGCTCGTCGGCGCACGGCGCATCGAACGAGAAATCCGCATCCGCGCCCGCGCCGGGCAGCGCGAACGTGAGCGCACCGCGCCGTGCTGCAAAGCCCAGGATGTTTGCAAGCTCCGGATCGCCGCCGGGTGGTCCCAGCGCGATCGCCACGTCGTCCGGTCCGACGAGCGTCGCGACGAAGGCCTCCGGCGCGGCGCTGAGATCGAATGCCGGCAGCGCGCGTTTGCCGACGATGACCGGGTGCACGAATTCGACGGAGAGGTGTGCTGCGTCCGTCGCGTACGGGCCGCGACCGAACGCATAGAGGCAGCCGCCGCGTTCGAAGCGCTCGGCGAGCGCCCGCGCTGCGGCGGCGATGCGCGGCGCTTCGCGCTCGAAAAACGTTCGGACGATCGGCACGCGCGCGCGAATCCGGGCGGCAAGCGCATCGCTCGCCGCAGCCGAACCTTCCGCGTGCTTCAGCATATGCGCGGCAGCGGATCTCCGACGAGCATATCGATCGCCCGCGTGCCGCCGTACGGCGTTGCGCCAAGTACCGTGCGCGCCGGTTCGGCACGCACTTCGCCGATGTGGGCCGCAGCTTCACCGCCCGGCAGCGCCCGCAGTGTCGCAAGCGCACGCGCCGCATCGTCCGGCGCGACGATCGCCAGGAACTGGCCTTCGTTTGCGATGTGCAGCGGATCGAGACCCAAGAGTTCGCACGCACCGCGCACGTGGAGTCCCAGGGGCACCGCGTCCTCGTCGAGGACGATCGCGACGCCGGCTTCGCGCGCCAATTCGTTAAGGGCGGTCGCGACACCGCCGCGCGTCGGATCGCGCATCCAGCGCACGCCCGAACCACACGCATCGCCCAGCGCGTCGATCAACGGCCAGACCGACCGCGTGTCGGAGCGCACGTCCGCTTCGAGATCCAATTCGCCGCGCGCGAGCAAGATCGTGATGCCGTGGCTGCCGATGGGACCGCTGAGCAGCACGCGATCGCCCGGCCGCACCGTCTGCGGGTCCAGTCTAAACCGCGGATCGATTTCGCCGATTCCGAACGTCGAGACGTACATGCCGTCGCAGAGTCCGTGCTCGACGACCTTCGTATCCCCGCCGACGATCGCGACGCCGGCACGTGTAGCCGCACCGGCCATCGCCGCGACTTCCGCCCGCAGCGTTTCGCTCGGGAGTCCGGCCTCCAGCACGAACGTCGCCATCAGCGCGTGGGCCCGCGCGCCGCTGACCGCCAAATCGTTGACCGTACCGTTGACGGCGAGTTCGCCGATCGAGCCGCCGGGAAAGCTCAGCGGCCGCACGACGTATCCGTCGGCCGTCGTCGCCAAACGCGCGCCGCCCAGCGTGAACGTCGCCGCATCGGAAAGCGAGTCCAGAATGGGATTCGCGAAAGCGGGTGCGATGAGACCTTCCACCAAACGCCGCGAGGCTTTCCCGCCGGCGCCGTGCGCCATTTCGATGCGTTCGTCGTTGAAGGCAACGCGCGGCCGTTTGCGCTCGACGAGCATCACGCCACCGTCGCGGGCTCGGCTTCCGCAGCCCGTTGCGCATAGCGGTAGTGCGCCGCACATGCACCCTCGCTCGACACCATCAGCGCGCCGACGGGCCGTTCGGGATTGCACTCTTTGCCGAAGAGCTTGCACTGCGCGGGTTTGAGCACGCCCTTGAGCACTTCGCCGCACTGCGCCGCTTTGGGATCGGTGACCCGCACGCCCGGAACGTGAAAGCGCCGCTCGGCATCCCAGGTCGCGAAGTCGGGCCGTACCTCCAGCGCCGACTGCGAGATAAAGCCGAGGCCCCGCCATTCGAAGTACGGACGTAGCGCGAACACCGTTTCCAGCGCCGCGAGCGCCGCACGATTGCCGTTCCACGGAACGAAGCGCTCGTACTCGTTTTCTACCCGCGCTTCCCCCGCCCGCAGCTGCCGGACGATCATCAGGATCGCTTGCAGAATATCGAGCGGCTCGAAACCGGCGACCACGACGGGCTTGCGATAGTCGCGCGCGACGAACTCATAGGGACGGCAGCCGGTAATCGTGGCAACGTGGCCCGGACCGACGAAGCCGTCGATCCGCATCCCGGGGGAATCGAGAATCGCCCGCATCGCGGGCACGATCGTTACGTGATTGCTGAACACGGAGAAATTCTGCACGCCCAGAGCGCGCGCGCGCAGGATCGTCAGCGCCGTGGACGGTGCGGTCGTTTCGAAGCCGATCGCAAAGAAACAGACGTGGCGCGACGGGTTTTGCTGCGCGAGCTTGAGCGCGTCGAGCGGCGAATACACCATGCGGATGTCGGCACCGCGCGCCTTGTACTCGAGCGGCGTGCCGCGCGTCCCCGGAACGCGCAGCATGTCGCCGAAGCAGGTCAGCATGACATCGTCGCCCTCGGCGATCGAGAGACCGTCGTCGACGCGGCCGGTCGGCAGCACGCAGACGGGACACCCCGGGCCGTGCACGAGCTCGATGTTGTCGGGCAGCACGTCGCGCAGGCCATGGCGATAGATCGAGTGCGTGTGTCCGCCGCAGACTTCCATGATCCGGTAGTGCCGCTCCGGCTCGACGCTGCGCGCGATCTCGCGCGCGACGTTCTGGATCAGAACCGGGTCGCGATACTCGTCGACGTACTTCACGTCGCGGTCACCCTGGGGTCGTCGTCGAAAGTGTAGCCGCGAACTTCCTCGATCGCAAGCTCGTCCTCACCCATCGCTTTGAGCATGCGGAGCTGATCGCGCGCCTCGCCTTCACCGATTTTGCTGAGCGCGAAGCCGACGTGAATGAGGATCCAATCGCCCGGCACGACGCCCGTTTCGAGCAGACCGACATTGACGTTACGCCGCACGCCGCCCACATCGACCTTTACGAGCATCGGCTGCTCCGACATCTCGACGACCTGACCCGGAATCGCTAAACACATCGTGCCTTACATGCTCCGCATCGTCATGTAACGCTTTACGTCGCCGAGCACGCTCGTGACCATAGCCCGGGGATCACCGCCGCGGCTCAGACGGTACTCAGACGCCGATTTGGCAAGGTGCTTGAACACCTCACGCAAGAACGGTGGATCCCCCGACATGGCGCGTATCGTATCATAGCGCTTCAAGTCCTTAGTGAGGGAACCGAATCGGCGCTCCGCCGCGAAGGCCGCCCCGAACGCGAGCGCGCCGAACATTAAGCCTCTAAACATGTCGTTTCCCCTTCTTGGCGCGTGGGCGCCGAAAGCGCGCGTGCGATGAGCGTGCGCACGAGTGCGGCGGCCGGCTCCACGGCGGCCGCGACGGGTTCCGAGAGACCGATGCCTTCGTCGACGCTCAGCGGTTCGCAGCCGACGATGTCGATCGGCGGCGCTTCTCCGCCGAGGGTGCGCACGAACGCGAACACGCTCGTGAGATCCATACGGTGTGCATCCAGCGGTGGGGCGGGTGCGCTGAGGTCGGGTTCGATGACGTAGAGCGTGCCCGGCGTTCCGCCGCTCGGAACCACGTCCACGACGATCGCGCGCTCGTAGCCCGCGAGCAGCTCGTAGCCGAGATGCAGACCCGCGATGCCGAAATCTTCGATCTTCACGCCGTCGACGCGCTCGCCCTCGAGCAGCCGCAACACTTCGGAGCCAAACCCGTCGTCGCTGAAAAAGATGTTGCCGACGCCGGCCACGAGCACGCGCGCGCTCATCCGCGGCCACCCGTCGCAAGCGGTTCGACCTCTTCGGGCGAAAAGAAGAACGAGCGGCCGTACCAGTCGTGCAGGTCGCTTGCCGGATCGTCGTCGACCGTTACGGCGACGTACATCTTGTCTTCGAAGTCCTGGTGAATCGCGCGGACGGTCGCAATCTTGTCGTCGAGTACGCTGTCCCAAATATCCGCCCGGCCTTTAGGATGCAGCCGTACGCTCGAACCGCGCGCGACCTTCGTTCCGGCGACGAAGACACAATCGATACTCGGAAGATCGAGTCCGCCGTCGGCGTCCGGATTGGAAAGCCGTTCGAACACCGGCTCGCCGTCGATGCGGTGCAGCGCCCCCGCGTGCAGCCGCGCGATCGCTTCGGGGCCAAAGTTTTCGGCCCGTTCGACGATCGCGCGCGCACGCGGGTCGGTCGCACGCGCTTCGGCTCGTTCCCGGTCGGACAGGCTGAGAACCGTCAGAGTGAGTAGCTCGTCGATTTCGGTTGCGTCGAACGCGTCGGCTTCGGTTTGGCCGCCGAGGGCCGGAAAATCGTACAGAATGATGGGCGATGAAAGGACGAGCGACGCGCGCTGCGCGTCCGCCTTCTCGTCGCCGATGAGCACGGGAAAAGTCTGCTGGTTGGCGAGCGATGCGCTCGCCGTTGCAGCGTGTGACGGCGGATCGAGCACGGAGAGAAAGCGGCCACCTTCGATCGCGAGCAGCAAGTGCGTCGAGACGAACGACGTCCGCAGCGCGGAGCTCCGTTCGCCCGCAACGACGTCCGAGTGATTTTCGACTCGGGCGCGCAAGCGGGAGAGCGAGCCCGAAGACGGCCCGTCGACCGGCGTCAGCGAGATCGCAAGGGAGCCGCGCAGCGCCCACCGCTCGCGCACGACCCGGCCCACCACGCGACCATCGAGATCGCGCAGCAGCTCGACCTCGCGACCGCCCGCGACCTCGAGCGGAACGACGCGTGCCGGGCCGTCCGACGCTTTCACGTTGACCAGCAACTCGCGCTCGACGGCTTCGTCGAACGTCAGATGGTGCGTGCCCGCGACTTCGAGCGACGCGACCGGTTCGAAACCGTCGCCCCGCGCCGCCTCGACCGCGCGCGCTTCGACCTGCAGGAACCGCAGCAGCACGTCGATATCGGGCGCACCGTCCGCTTCGCACAGCACCTCGGTCTGCTGCACCGCGTGTTCGCCCGTCTCCGCGGCCAAGTACGCTTCGGGCACGACCACGCCGAATTGCCACCGCACGCGATTCTTGCCGGTCGATACAGTGTACGGAAAGAGCAGATAACCTTCGTAAAGGACGGCGTTCGCGACGCCGAAGGCCGCACTGAAATCCTTCACGGCTGTACCGACGCTCCGGCGAGAAGCTGCTCGAGCGTCACGTCCCACGTCGGCAGCTGCTGGGCCGCTTTGTAGCGCTGCAATTCGTCGAAAGTGTCGCGGCTCACGCGCAGCCAGGCCGAGTTCGGAAAGTGCGCGTCCATCGTTTCGCGCCAGACCGACACCGGCAAGCGAAAGCGCGCCTCCAGATTCCACGACACGAGGCCCGAGAGCGGTCCGGACTCGCCCCGCTCGATCACGGTGCCGCTGAAGAGCAGGTTGATCGGAATGTCGCCGAAATCGAGCGCGCTCAAGTATTTGTGGGCAGCAACTTCGAAATCGTAACTGCAGGGAACCGGCAGCTCGATTTCGGTCGAGCCGCGGAATGCGAGCACCATCTGGGTCGTATACGTCCACAGCATCGGTCGCAGCGTATCGCCGTAGCGCTCCTGCGTTCCGAACAGCTCGACGAGGCGCTCCGACTCGATGCCCTCATACCGGCGGCGCTGCGGCTCGAGCATGATCTGCACGCGTAGCGCAATGGCATAGATGTCCGCGCCGCTCGACTCTTCCACGAGCACGCGTAGCGTCAACTGCGGCGCGACCGCGAAGGGCTCGGAACGCGCGCCGAGCACCGCGAACGAGAGCTCGCTCACCGGTATCCCATGACTTCGCGCCCGTCGCAGCGCTCGTCGACCTTCGCAAAGAACGCGTCGATACGCGCCCACACCTCTTCTCCGCCGTCGAACCCGCGCCAGTTCGTGCGCATGACGCCGACGAGTTCGTAGGCTGCGTCGATCGGTACGATGGCACAGCGCGCCGGCGCGTCTTTGCGGCGGTGGATGAGGATCGCCTCGACGTCGGGTTGCACGGTCGCGAGCGCCGGATACCGTGCCGCAATCGCATCCCATACTTCGAACGTCAATTGCGATTCCGTCGCGCCCGCAGGGCCCGGGTAGAACGCGCTCATCTTGTCTTCTTGCGAATTTCGAAAGAAGAACGCGAGCGAGATCGGGATCTGCAGTTCGTCCCAGCTCGCGTCGTCTACGGCGAACCCGTCGATGCGTTCGTAGCGTGTCGGAACGGTTTTGTAGCGCCCCTGCGCCGCACCGGACGGTGCGAACACGAGATAACACGGCCGGCAACTGCACAGGATGCGACGCGCTTTGAGGTCGACGAGATGACTGTGCTCGGGTCCAATCGGTACGGCACAGTAATCGCAGCGTTCGCCGGGGGCGGCCGGCGGACGTTTCTTCAGCAATTTCTGCAGTGCGGCGAAGCCGCCGGGCTCGTGTTCCATCGTTACGCTCCCAGCGGAATGGCGACGCGGACGCGGCCGTTTTCGCGCGTGAGCGGAAACGGCTCGGCCGCGGGGCCGCCGCCGTCCGCCGGGCGGCCCGCGTGAACGACGTCAAAGGCGGCGCCGCAAGCGGAGCACGTCAGGACCGGTCGCCCGAGGCGCGCATCTTCGAGCGAACGGGAGCACGCCGGACACGCGTTGCGATACGCGTAGACGGTGTCGTCGAAGCGCACGAACAGCACACCCGTGCCGCCGACGTCGTGCGCCGCGACGGCGTCGTGCACCGTCGAGAGCCCCGCAAGGTCCGCCAAAGCGATCCAGTCGCTTTCGATTTTCAAGCCGTGGCTCGGCGGCGTGGAGTTCGGTGACGGTGCCAGCCCAAGGGCTCGTACTTCGCGAATCTCCGGGACTCGCTCGAGGATCGCGCGTTCCACGGCGAGCTTCACGGTCGCAGTCGACGACGGACAGCCGTCGCAACTTCCTTCCAAGCGCAGCAGCACGACGTCGCCCTCGATGCCCGCGATATCGACGCCGCCCTCGTGCGATTTGAGGTACGGCCGGACGGAATCGAGTGCGGCTTGGACGCGCTCTTCCAGGGCGATCGGGTGCAGGCCGTGCAGGCACAGCAGGCTCTCGACGAACGGATCTTCGACGAGCTTCGCAAACACGCTCGGCGAACGCTCGCCGACGGCTTCGTGAACGATCTCGAGCACCCGCTCCAGACCGTTTCCGTACAGTGAGACGATCGTTTGCACGAGCGCCTCGGCACCTTCGCGCGCTTGGCGCGGCGTCGAGACCGTATCGAAACCGGCGAGCAGCGTTTCGACGCGCACCGCCATCTGTTGGACTGATTGGGGAGGCGCCACGCTTTCGCGTGACGCCCCATCTTCTCTCGCGGTAACCAAGCCTGAACCTACCCCGGCATTAGCCGAATGGGGCGAGTGGGGAATGAACCGTTTCCAGCGTGCGGCCCTCGCCGAGATACATGTGCACGCCGCATGGGAGACACGGATCGAAGCTGCGCACGGTGCGCATGATATCGATGCCTTTGAACGTCTCCGGACCGTTTTCTTCGAAGATCGGACAGTCTTGAACCGCGTCTTCGTACGGACCCGGCGTCCCGTAATTGTCGCGCGGGTTCGCGTTCCACGGCGTCGGCGGCCACGGATGATAGTTCGCGATCTTGCGGTCTTCGATGACCATGTGGTGCGAAAGTACGCCGCGCACGGCCTCGGTGAAGCCGCAGCCGATGCCTTCGGTCGGCACCGTGAACGGCTCCCACGCGCGCGTCCGACCGCCGCGTAGTTCCTCGAACGCTTTATCGAGGAAGTGGAGCGCGGACGCGGCCGCATAGGCTTGGAAGTAACTGCGCGCGCGGTCGCGTTCGATCGTGTTGGACCATTTGGGGATCTTCCACTCGAACGTCACCGGCCCCGAGAGCGCGCTCTTGGGCAGGTTGATCACGACGCTGCTGCCGGTCGACTTGACGTAGCCGAAATCGACGAGCCCCGCGAGTGCGGTCGTCCACAGGCGTGCGAGCGGACCGCCGCCGGTATCGAGCGCGAGATGATCTTTGCCGTCGAACCAGCGCGGCGACATCACCCAGCTGTACTGGCCGTTGAAGTCGCGCTTTTTCGGTGTCGGCTTCGTATGCATGTTCCAGGGATGCCGGCGATCGACCGGATTGCCCAGCGGATCGGTCGGAACGAACGTCCGGTCGTTCTGCCAATCCTCGTAGTACGAAGAACCGAGCAGGATGCGGATGCCGAGGTTGATCTGCACGAGGTCGGTCGTGACGAGCTTGCCGTCGACGACGATGCCCGGCGTCACGAACATCTTACGGCCCCAGTTGGTCATGTTCTTGTACGTGAAGTCGCAGTGCTCGGGATCCTGGAACGCGCCCCAACAACCGAGCAGCGTACGCCGCTCGCCGACATGCTCGTAGCCCGGCAGCGCCTCGTAAAAGAAATCGAACAAATCGTCGTGCAGCGGAACGCAGACCTTCATGTATTCCACGTAGCGCATCAGACGCGAGTAGTACTCGGTGAAGAGCTGCGTCGTCGCGACCGTACCCACGCCACCGGGATACAGTGTCGAGGGGTGCACGTGGCGGCCTTCCATGAGGCAGAACATCTCGCGCGTGTACCGGCTGATCACCAGGGCCTGGCGGTAGAAGTCGCCGGTAAACGGATTGAGCGCCGTCATGATGTCGGCGATGGTTTTGTAGCCGTGAATGTGCGCGTTGGGAGCGGCGGCCTGCTTCGCTTTCTCCCAAACCGATGGGTTCGTTTCGCGAACCATCTGCTCGCAAAAATCGACGCCCACGAGATTCTCTTGGAAGATGTTGTGGTCGAACATGAACTCGGCCGCTTCGCCGAGATTCATGATCCACTCACCCATCGCCGGCGGCTTCACGCCGTACGCCATGTTTTGCGCGTAGACGCTGCAGACGCAGTGGTTGTCACCGCAAATGCCGCAGATGCGCGATGTGATGAAGTGGGCGTCGCGCGGGTCCTTACCCTTCATGAAGATGCTGTAGCCGCGGAAGATCGACGAGGTCGAGTGACACTCGACGACCTTGCGCTGTGCGAAGTCGATCTTCGTATAGATGCCGAGGCTACCGACGATCCGGGTGATCGGGTCCCACGACATTTCGACCAGGCGCGATTGGCCGCCCGACGTCGACTGACCAGGTAAATCTTGTATAGCCATACCGTTTCCTCGTGCGCTGCGGCGGCGGAGAGAAGGGGGTGCTTAGCGGCGGGGCCGGTAGCCCGTCGTGATTTCCGTGCCCGTGTGGCGCCACTTCGGTTCCTTGTCGACGGTATGCGTCGTGAAGTTGCGCATCGTCTTGACCATGCTGCCGTACGCAGCCGCGATGGTCGACGTAATCTTGCCGCCGGGCGGCTCGTCCATGAACGGCATGAATTTGTCGGGGAAGCCGGGCATCGTGCAGCCGATGCAGATGCCGCCGACGTTGGGACAGCCCCCTACGCCGCCGGTCCAGCCGCGCTTCGGGACGTTGCACTTGACGACCGGACCCCAGCAGCCGAGCTTGACGAGACATTTGGGCGAATCGTATTCGGTCGCAAATTCGCCCTGCTCGTAATAGCCGCCGCGGTCGCAGCCTTCGTGCACCGTGGCGCCGAAGAGCCACGTCGGGCGCCCGGCTTCGTCGAGCGGAATCATCGGCGCTACGCCGGCCGCCTGCCACAGCAAATACAAGATAGTCTCGGAGAGATTGTCCGGTTGAATCGGGCAGCCGGGGACGCACACGATCGGCAGACCGGCGCTCGACTTCCAACCCCAACCGAGGTAGTCGAGAATGCCCATCGCGCCCGTCGGGTTGCCCGCCATCGCGTGAATACCGCCATAGGTCGCACAGGTGCCGACGGCAAGCACGGCCCACGCCTTGGGGGCGAGCCCGTCGATCCACTCGTTAAGGGTCTTAGGCTGATCGGTGCCCGGCTTGTTGCCGAACCCCGAGAAGTAGCCTTCCTTAAGGCTCGCTTGATTGGGAATCGAGCCTTCGATGACGAGGACGAACGGATCGAGCTCGCCGCGTTCGGCCTTGAAGAACGCTTCGAGAAATTCTGCGCCGCCCAAACTGTACTCGATCAGCGGCCAGTGGAATTTTACCTTGGGCAAGCCCGGCAAGGCGCCGAGCGCGATCTCTTCGATCGCTGGATTCGACGCATTGGTGAGCGCGACCGAATCGCCGTCGCAACTCAAACCCGCGGGGATCCAGAGAACGTTGACGACGGTTTCCGTGGGCGGAGCAATTGACATTCCGAAACGCTCCTCTCGCACTGGGGCGTGCGGTTCGAACGATGCGCTCCCGTGCTGCGAATCGTTTCTGACTACGGAAAAGCTACTGCAAAAGTTATCTCCTTGCAATAGGTGTTGAATGTAGGAGGTTTTCGCAACATTCTGCGAACTGTTGGGCGACGATGCACGAGCTTTCGGTCGCGCTCGCCCTGCTCGAGGAGATCGACGCGGCCGCCGCGCGCGAGGGCGCGACGCGCGTTGCGAGCGTGCGTTTGCGTCTCGGGCGAATGTCCGGGGTCGTCCGCGATGCGCTCGTCTTTTCGTGGGAACTCGCCCGGGCCGACACGGTTGCTTGTGACGCAGCCCTGCTTATCGACGACGTCGCGGTCGCCGTGTGGTGCCCGCGCTGCGACGCCGAACGCGAGATCCGCGACGGCGAGGGTCTCACGTGCGCTGCGTGCGGAGCCGTCGCGCCGACGATCGTCCGGGGGCGCGAACTCGAACTGGTGGCGATGGAGGTAGTGTCGTGAAGCTCCGAGTGGTGGAGATCCAGCAAAGCATCTTGCGCAAAAACGACGACTTGGCGCGCGCACTGCGCGAGCGGTTCGCGCAGACGGGTACGCTCGTCGTCAACGTGCTTTCGAGCCCGGGGTCGGGCAAGACGACGATGCTCGAGGCGACGCTCGGCGCACTTGCGCCCACCTGTCGCGTGGGCGCGCTCGTGGGGGACCAAGCCACGCGTAACGACGCAGACCGGCTCGCCCGCAGCGGCGCACCGGTCCGCCAAATCACGACCGCCGCCGAATGCCGGCTCGATGCCGACATGATCGGCAAGGCACTCGCCGGGTGGGACGCCCTCCCGCTCGACGTGCTCTTCATTGAAAACGTCGGCAACCTCATCTGTCCCGCGGAATACGACCTCGGAGAAGACCTGCGCGTCGTGCTGACGGCCGTAACGGAAGGCGAAGATAAACCGCTGAAGTATCCGCTCGCCTTCAACACCTCGCAGGTTGCGCTGATCACCAAAGTCGATATCGCCGAAGCCGTCGGCTACGACCGGGCCACCTCGTACGATGCGCTGCGGCGGGTCAATCCGAACATCGAGATTCTCGAAATCGCCTGCCGCACGGGTGCCGGCATGGATGCCTGGTACGCGTTGCTCGAAAGCCGGCGAGAAGCGAAAGTCCGCCCGCTTTTGGTCTGATGCTGGGTTCGCTCGTCGTGGCCGCTGCGGCGGCGACCTCGCCCTGCGCGCTCGTCACCAAGGCCGACGTTGTGCGCACGCTTCACTGGACCGTCGATAACGGACGCGAAGTCGCGTATCGTCTGCCGCAGACGAGCGGCGAAATCTGCCGTTATGAATCGGGCGACGGCACGATCCTCGTGACGGTGCCCGATCGCGGCTCGAGCTTTTTCCAGAACAACGATCTGGTCGACCCGTTTAAGAACGGGCTGGGCACGAGCGTGCCCGGCCTCGGTGCGTCCGTTACCATGTTCGACAACACGGCGTACGTGAGCAAGCACGGCCGAAGCATTTCCGTTGCGATCCTGGCGACTGCGGGCGCGGCCGACGAACGAGCCCTGACCGCATTCGCGAAGATCCTGGTCAAACGTATGCGCTAAGCGCTATTTCTTGGTCGCCTTCTTCTTGGCACCGACGGTCTTCTTGGGACCCTTGCGCGTGCGGGCGTTGGTCTTGGTGCGCTGGCCGCGAACCGGCAGACCGCGCCGGTGCCGCAGGCCGCGATAGCAGCCGATGTCGGTGAGGCGCTTGATGTGGCCCGCGACTTCGCGACGCAGGTCGCCCTCGACTTTGATTTGGCCGTCGATCGCTTCGCGGAGCTTCTTTTCCTCGTCCTCGCTCAAATTCTTGACGCGTGTGTTCGGGTCGATGCCCGCGCGCACCAAAAGCCGCTGAGCCGTCGGAAGACCGATGCCGTAAATGTAAGTGAGACCGATCTCGATGCGCTTCTCGCGCGGCAGATCGATGCCGGAAATACGTGCCATTATCCCTGGACCTGCTTGTGTTTGGGATTAGCCTCGCAGATGACGCGAACCTTACCCTCGCGGCGGAGGACGATGCATTTTTCGCAAATGCGCTTGACGGACGGTCTAACTTTCATGGTGCGTTCCTGTACGGGATGCGAACTACGCGGCGAGTTCGGCGTCGGGGCGATAGCGAGCGACGTCGAGTTCCATGAAGTCGTTCTCGCGAAGGGTCAAAATGCGCGGGCCATCGTCGGTCAGCGCGACGGTGTGCTCGAAGTGCGCGGCTAGCTTACCATCGGCGGTCACAACCGTCCAGCCGTCCTTGCGGGTTGCAACCTCGTGCGTGCCCTCGGTGATCATCGGCTCGATGGCGAGCACGAGCCCGGGCCGCAGCACGATGCCCTTGCCGCCCTCGCCCCAGTTGGGCACCTGGGGCTCCTCGTGCATCTTCGTGCCGACGCCATGGCCGACGAGCGCCCGCACCACGCCGTAGCCGTGCGCTTCGGCATGCTGTTGGACGGCGTGACCGATATCGGAGAGACGGCTGCCCTTTTGCATCGCGGCGATGCCGCGCATCAAGCACTCCTGCGTGACGCGCAACAGTCGCTTCGCTTCCTCGGAGACGTTGCCGATGGCAACGGTCGCCGCCGTGTCGGAGACATACTTTTCGAAGGTCGTGCCGATGTCGATGGAAAGGATGTCGCCGTCCTTGAGGACCTGGTCGCCCGGGATACCGTGCACGACGACCTCGTTGACGGACGCGCAGATCGACGCCGGAAAGCCGTGATATCCTTTGAAGGTCGGGATCCCGCCGCGCTCGCGGATGCCCGATTCGGCAAGCCGGTCGACTTCGCGCAGCGTCATGCCCGGACGCACGGTCCGCAGCAAGGTCGCGAGCACGGCCGACGTGATCTTTCCGCTGCGGCGCATGATCTCGATCTCGCGCGCGGATTTCATCGTGATCATTGAACGCCCGTCCCGGGACGCGCGGCGAGGGCCCGATCGACCGACGCGGTCACGACGTCGATGGGAGCCAGCGCGTCGATGCGCACGAACGTTTCGCGCGGACCGTAGTATTCTATAAGCGGCGCCGTCTCGCGCGCGTACGTGTCGAGCCGTTTGGCAACGACCTCAGGCGTGTCGTCGGGCCGCTGCATCAGCGGACCGCCGTCCTCGTCATCGATGCCGGCCACCTTGGGCGGCTGGAATTCGGTGTGATAGGTGCGGCCGGTCCGCACGTTCGTCCAGCGGCCGGTGAGCCGTTTGAAGAGCGTGTCGCGATCGGCTTCGAAGAGTAGGACGCCCGTCAACGGCAGATTCAGCCGCTGGAGCAGCGCGTCGAGCGCGACTGCCTGGGCGACGGTGCGTGGAAAACCGTCCAACAGGAACGACTCTTCTCCGGCAAGCTCGAGTTCCATCATCGCGATAATGAGATCGTCGCTCACCAGCTTTCCCGAATCCATGAACCCTTTAGCCTGGAGGCCGAGCAGCGTCCCCTGCGCGACGTTGGCGCGCAGGATGTCGCCCGTCGAGATTTGGCGCACGGCGAAGCGCTCCTCGAGCGCCTTGGCCTGCGTGCCTTTCCCGGCGCCCGGGGGGCCCAGGAGCACTAGGCGCATCGACGGCGCGTGCGTGACGCTCACGAGCGGTTCACCGCTTGATGAAGCCTTTGTAATCGCGCATCGCCAGGCGCGCTTCGATCTGCGTCATCGTGTCGAGCGCGACGCCCACCACGATGAGCAGCGACGTCGAGCCGAGGTAGAACGTCGTCACGCCGAGCCCTTTCTGCAGGGTCGAGGGCAGAATGGCGAGCAGCCCGAGGTAGATTGCGGCGACCGTCGTGATGCGCAGCAGAATGCGCTTGATGTAGTCTTCGGTCGGGCCGCCGGGGCGAATCCCCGGAATGAACGAGCCGCTCTTTTTGAGGTTGTCCGCGATGTCTTTGACGTTGACGACGATGGAACTATAGAAGAACGTGAAGACCACGACGAGCAAGAAGTACGCCAGATTGTACAAGAAACTGTTCGGGCTAAAATATGTCTGCAGCCCGAGGGAAAAGGCGGTCGTGTTCGTCGGAATGCCGATGCGAAGCCCGATGAAATCGAGGCCGATATTGAAATAGGTCGGTGCGACCTGCGAGTGCTGGAACCACGAGAGCGCTTGCTGCGGCAAGAGCAAAATCGAAATCGCGAAAATGATCGAGATGACGCCCGAGTTGTTGAGGCGCAGCGGAATGTACGACGAGCGGCCCGCGAACATCTTGCGGCCGACGACGCGCCGCGCTTGCTGCACCGGGATGCGGCGCTGGCCCTGATACATGAAGATGATAGAAATGATCGTGAAGAGGGAGATGGCTAAAAAGAGCACGAGGCCGAGCACGTTGAGCCCCTCCTTCTGCCCGGCCTGGATCGTCTGGCCGACGTACGTCGGATAACGCAGCACGATGCCGATGAAGATGATCAGCGAGACGCCGTTGCCGATGCCCTTGTCGGTCATCTGCTCGCCGAGCCACATGAGGAAGAGCGTGCCGGTGACGAACGCGATGACGGCGTAGGCGACGAACCACGTCGAGTGATCGTAAAACACGCCCGCGCGGCTCATGTTGATCGACATCGTCGTTGCCTGAACGATCGCGAGCACGATCGTGAGCCAGCGCGTATACTGACTGATTTTTTTGCGGCCTTCTTCGCCGCCTTTCTTCGCGAGCTCCTCGAGTTGCGGCAAGACGACGGTCATGAGCTGCATGATGATCGACGCGTTGATGTACGGCGTGATACCCATCGCGATGATGGAAAGCTTTTGCAGCGCGCCGCCCGAGAGGAAACCCAGGAAATTATAAAATGTCCCCTCGCGCAAGAGCCCCTGCCAACGCGCTTCGTCGACGCCGGGCAACTGCACGTGGATCATGAACACGAAGCCCGCGAAGGCGAGCATCAGGAACGATATCCGCTTGCGGATGTCCGGGACCAGAAGCGCGGCGCGAAGGTTCTCGAGCACGACGCTACGCTTTTTTCTGCAGTTTCTTGCCGGACATCGAGACGACCGCGACCTCGGGGCCGAAGTCGGCGCCCGCGGCCGCCAGCGCCTCGCGGGCCGTCACCGAGAAGACCACATCGCGGAACTTGAGGCCCTGGGGTAGCGTCTTGCCAGTCGTAGTGCCGCCCAAGATTTTGATCCCGTCCGGCGCCTTGGTCACGAGTTTGTGCGCCACGAGCGACTCGGGGGAGACTTCCACCGAAGCATTCCACTGCGCCAGAGCGGAGAGGTTGACGACCGCATAGGTCGAGCGGAAATGGTCGATGTCGCGAGCCTTCTGCGAGTAGCCACGCTTGTGCGGAAGACGCCGCGCCCAAGGCGTCTGGCCGCCTTCGAATGCCGGGCCCTTGCCGCCGCCCGACCGCACCGTCTGACCCTTGCCGCCTTCGCCGCCGGTTTTGACCAAGCCCGAGCCGTGCCCGCGGCCGACGCGCGTGCGCTTCGGGCGCGCGCCCTCGTTCTCGCGCAGCGTCGCGAGCGATGTGCCGGCGGCGGACGTCGTCAGACCGTCGCCGCGCGCAACCGATTTCGATGCAGATGTTGCCATGAGAACCTCTAGCGGAACAATTCGGCGACGGTTTTGTCGCGCAGCTTCGCGATGCTCTCGGCGGTCCGCAGCGACTTGAGCGCCTCGTACGTGGTGAGCACGACGTTGATGGGGTTCGAGCTGCCGAGCGACTTGGTGAGGATGTCGTGGATGCCCGCGAGTTCGAGCACCGCACGCATCGGACCGCCGGCGATGACGCCCGTGCCCGGTGCCGCCGGCTTCATGAACACGCGCCCCGCGCCGACTTGCAGCGTCACTTCGTGCGGGATCGTGCGCTCGACCATCGGCACGGTGATCATCGCCTTCTTCGCCTGTTCGACCCCCTTGCGGATCGCCTCGGGCACTTCGCCCGCCTTGCCGATCGCGAAGCCGACCTTGCCCTTACGGTCACCGACGACGATGAGCGCGGAGAAGCTGAAGCGCTTGCCGCCCTTGACGACCTTCGCGACGCGGTTGACGCGCACGACGGTCTCTTCGATGCCGCTGTTATCCCGGTCGCGGCCGCCACGATAATTCACTGAACGAACTCCATCTAAAACTCCAGCCCGGCTTCGCGCGCCGCGTCGGCAAGGGCCGCGACGCGGCCGTGATACTTGAGGCCCGACGTGTCGAACACGACGGCATTGATGCCGGCTTCTTTGGCTTTCCTACCGATCGTCTCGCCGACTTTACGCGCGGCTTCGACGTTCGTGCGCGACGAGTCGCCGGCGACTTCTTTCGTGCGCGTCGAGGCGGTCACGATCGTGTGGCCGCGCGAATCGTCGATGATCGCGGCGTAGATGTGGTGCAGCGTGCGATGGATCTGCAGGCGCGGCCGTTCGGCCGTACCGGCGACCTTGCGCCGCAGCCGCGAATGGCGCTTGACGCGCTTGAGATTTCTACTGGTGGCAGGCATTACTTCTTACCGGCCTTTCCGGCCTTACCGAGTTTCTTGCGGACGACTTCGCCCGCGTAGCGGATACCTTTGCCCTTATACGGCTCGGGCGGCCGCAAGTCGCGGATTTCCGCGGCGATCTGACCCACGCGCTGCTTGTCGATGCCGTCGATATGTACTTTGTTCGTGCCTTCGACCGCAAACGAAATGCCGGCGGGCGCCGGATAGGAGACCGGATGCGAGTAGCCCAGCGTGAGGTTGAGATCGTTGCCGGCTTTGGCCGCGCGGTATCCGACGCCGTTGATCTCGAGTGTCTTGCGAAAACCTTTGGAGACGCCTTCGACCATGTTGGCGACGAGCGTGCGGGTGAGGCCGTGCGCCGAACGGTGCGGTTTGGCGTCGCCGAGCCGCTCGACGACGACGTTGCCATCCTCGACCTTGACCGCAACGACGGGCAGCGTGTGCTGCTGGAGTTCCCCTTTGGGACCGGTGACGCGGACCGAGTGGTCGCCGACTTCGACGGTGACTTTCTCGGGAATCGCCACGGGCAATTTACCGATGCGTGACATTATGAGGCACCTCGCTGCGCGGACCGGGAGCCCCGAACGGTTCGAAGGGCGCTCTGGCCTTCGGCCTGCGCCCCGGCCACACGCAAAGCGCGTGGGGCTCCGATGATTGCATTCACTTTACTACCAGACATACGCTAGGACCTCACCGCCGAGGCCTTCGCGCTTGGCGCGTTTGCCGGACATGATGCCCTTGCTCGTGGACATGATGACGAGTCCGAGCCCGCCGAGCACGCGCGGAATATCGCCGCGTCCGATGTAGACGCGCAGACCCGGGCGGCTGATGCGGCGCAGACCGGTGATGACTTTCTCTTTTTCCGGGCCATACTTGAGCGTGACGCGGATCTTGCCTTGCGGTCCCTCGGCAATACGCTCGGCACTGCGCACGAAGCCCTCTTCACGCAGAATTTCGGCAACGGCGAGCTTCATCTTCGAAGCCGGAATCTCGACGACGGGATGGTGCGCGGTGTTCGCGTTGCGGATGCGCGTGAGCAGGTCCGCGATGGGATCGGTGATGACGCCCATGCTTACCAGCTCGCCTTCGTGATGCCGGGAATGAATCCGCGATGGGCATTCTCGCGGAAGCAGATGCGGCACATTCCGAACTTGCGGTAGTACCCGCGAGGACGTCCGCACGAGAGGCACCGGTTGTGCTGCCGCACGGCGAACTTCGGCACGCGCTTCGCACGTTCGATACTCGAGGTCTTTGCCATTAGTTCGCTCCTCCAAGCTGCAGCGCGGGCGCAGCATTCGCGTCGGTACGTTCCTTTTGCAGCGGGAGGCCCATCTGCACGAGAAATTCCGTCGCTTCTTCGTCGTTCTTCGAGGTCGTCACGATAACGATATCCATGCCGCGCATCTTGTCGACTTTGTCGAAGTTGATTTCCGGAAACACGATCTGCTCGCGCAGACCGAGATTGTAGTTGCCGCGCCCGTCGAACGACTTGCGGTTGAGCCCGCGGAAGTCGCGGATGCGCGGCAGCACGATGTTGAAGAGCTTATCGAGGAAAACGTACATCCGTTCGCCGCGCAGCGTGACCTTGCAACCGATCGACATCCCTTCGCGCAATTTGAACGCCGCGATCGATTTCTTCGCCTTGGTGATGACGGCTTTCTGGCCGCTGATCGTCTCGAGTTCCTTGACGGCCACGTCGAGAATTTTGGATGACACGATGGCATCGCCGACCGACATATTGATGACGACCTTTTCGAGCCGGGGCACCATGTGCACGTTCGAATAGCCGAACTTGTCGATCAGCCTCTTGCGAACGACCGTGTCGTATTTTTCGCGCAGTCGCGTGATGGCCATTGGCTAACGCCCCTTCGTCGGCACGAAGAGATCTTCGCCCGAGCGCACCGACACGCGTGCGCCGTCGCCGTTGTCCTTGCGGACGCGACGGACACGGGTCGGGAGGTTGGTCTTGGGATCGATGACTTGCAGCGCACTCAGCGGAATCGGCGCTTCCTTTTCAAAGATGCCGGCCGACTTCGCACCATCGGTGCCTTGCTTGGAATGACGCTTGACGACGTTGAGACCCTCGACCGTCGCCGTGCCATCTTTGGGAAATACGGCTTTTACCGTGCCGCGCTTGCCCTTGTCGCGTCCGCGACGCAGCACGACCGTATCGCCCTTGACGATCTTGGGCTTCGCTATCGGCTCCGGCATCTAGAGAACCTCCGGCGCGAGCGAGGCGATCTTGAGAAAGCCGCGGTCGCGCAGTTCGCGACAGACCGGCCCGAAAACGCGCGTGCCGCGCGGGTCGAGGTTGTCTTTTTCACCCTTGATGATGACGCAGGCGTTCTCGTCGAACTTGATGATCGAGCCGTCGGGGCGCGTCATCGGCTGCGAGCAGCGGACGACGACGGCTTTGACGACCTGCCCCTTCTTGACGGCCGCACCGGGGATCGCGCTCTTGACGGTGCCGACGATGATGTCGCCGACGAAGGCATAAGGATGCCGCGACCCGCCCTGCACGTGGATGCAGAGCAGCTCTCGCGCGCCGGAATTGTCGGCAACCTTGAGCCGCGTCTCTTGTTGAATCATCGCTATCGCCTACTTCGCGCGCTCGACGACTTCGAGCAGCCGCCAACGCTTGTCTTTGGAGATCGGACGCGTCTCCATGATGCGCACCGTATCACCCGCTTTGGCGTCGTTGTTTTCGTCGTGCGCTTTGAAGCGCACGGACTTGCGCACGATCTTCTTGTACGTCGGATGGGGAACGCGCGTCTCGGTCACGACGACGATCGTCTTGTCCATTTTATCGCTCGCAACGCGGCCGAGCTTCGTGCGACGCCGCGTGCTGCGCTTCGCGCTCTCGGCGCTTTTCGCGCTCGGGGTCTCCACCTTAGGCTGCTCCATGGTGCTTTGCTTCCGCGAGACGTTTCTCGCTGATGACGGTTTGAATCTGGGCGTACTCCCGCTTGACGGCCTTGACCCGGCTAAAATCCGAGAGATGGCCGGTGCGCAGCTGGAAACGCAGATTGAAAAGCTGTTCTTTGGTTTCTTTGGCCTTCTGCGCGAGTTCGGCAACGGTAAAATCCCGCAGCTTCGTCAGCTCGTCGTGCTTCACGACACGGCCTCCACTTCGCTCGTGCGCGTCACGAACTTCGTCGAGATCGGCAGCTTGGCCGAGGCGAGCCGCAGCGCTTCGCGCGCCGTCGCCTCGGGAACGCCCGCAATCTCGAAGAGCACGCGGCCCGGGCGTACGACGGCGACCCAAAACTCGGGATTGCCCTTACCGGAACCCATCCGGACTTCGGCAGGCTTTTTCGTGACCGACTTGTCCGGAAAAATCTTGATCCAGACCTTGCCGCCGCGCTTGATGTGGCGCGTCATCGCGATACGGGCCGCTTCGATTTGGCGACTCGTCATCCAGACGGGCTCGAGTGCCTGCAAACCATACTCGCCGAAGGTCAGCGTGTTCCCCGTGAGGGCTTTGCCGGTCATGCGACCGCGGTGCTGTTTACGCCACTTGACGCGCTTGGGGGTCAACATTACTCGCTCACCTCGGTCGAGTCGCCGTCGCCACCCGCCGGAGGTTCATCCGTCGTGTTCAGCTCCGGCCGGTTGTGCGTTCCGCCCCCGGGTGCGGGTTCGGAATGGTGGGCCGTCGGCGCGCTCGAGGGCGCCCCGGGGCGTTCGCGGTCGTCGACGGTCCGCTGGGACTCGGGATCGGGCTGCGAACTTTCCCCTAGACCAGCCGGGTGTTCGCTCGGCGCATGCACCGCGGAGCCGCCATGCGCGCCCGTCTCGACCGGATGACCCGGGCGCGCGAACGCGCCGTCGGTTTCCGATGCGAGCGACTGGTTATCGTGAGCGATCTCGCTGGCCGTCGGCAGGGTTAATTCGCCCTCTTCGCTCGGCCGCGGAGTTCCCGCGCCGCCGGGCCCGGCACCACCCGGACCGCGACCACGGCCGCCGCGGCGGTCGTTGCGCCGGTCGCGGAAGGTCGCGCGCTCGCCGATCGGCCGCTCGGGCTTGGTCTCACGCGGCTGATCGGGGAGCACCTCGCCCTTGTAGATCCAGACCTTGCAGCCGATGCGGCCGAAGGTCGTGAACGCTTCGACGTGCGCGTAATCGATGTCGGCGCGCAGCGTATGCAGCGGCACCTTACCATCGTGGTTCTGCTCGCTGCGCGCGATTTCGGCCCCGCCCAGACGACCGGAAACCATGACCTTGACGCCCTTGGCGCCGGCCTTCATGGTGCGCATGATGGCCTGCTTCATCGCCCGCCGAAACGCGATGCGCTTCTCGAGCTGATCGACGATGTTCTGCCCGACCAGGCGCGCGTCGAGTTCGGGATGCTTGATCTCGACGACGTTGACTTGGACGTTCTTTTGCGTGAGACGCTCGAGACTTTTGCGGATGTCTTCGATGCCGACGCCGCGCTTGCCGATGATGATACCGGGCTTAGCCGTATGAACGATGACGCGCGCTTGATTCGCGCGGCGCTCGATCTCGACTTTGGAGATCGCAGCGGCTCGCGTCAGCCGGCCGAAATACTTGCGGACGGCTTGATCTTCATGCAGCCACGCCTTGTAGTTCTTTTTTTCGAACCAGCGGCTCTCCCACGTGCGCGTGATGCCGAGGCGCAGGCCGACCGGGTGGATTTTCTGTCCCATACGTTACTCCGACGCTCCGTCCGCGGGCGGTTTGGTTTTTCGCGTGCGCGTACGCTTCGCGGGCGCAGGACCGGCGACGGTGCGGCGACGGGATTCGACGGTCGATAGCTCGATCGACGCTCCGGCCTTCTTCTTCGGTTGATGTTTGGGCGGCGTGTGACCGACGGCGATCGTCACGTGCGACATGCGCTTGCGCTTGAAGGCCGCGCGGCCTTGCGCGCGCGGATCCAAGCGACGCGTGTACGAGCCGCCCGGCCCGCCATCGACGGTAATCTTGGTGACGTAGAGCCCCTCGGTCTCCATCTGATGATTGTTCTCGGCGTTGGCGACGGCGCTGGCGAGCAGCTTTTCGAGTGGCTCCGATGCGAAGACGCCGGAAAATTTGAGCAGCACGAGCGCTTCGCGCACCGTGAGGCCGCGAATCGCATCGGCGACCCGACGCAGTTTGCGTGGGCCGACGCGCGCGAACTTGAGATGCGCGAGGGCCTGCTGGCGCGGCGCGGTTTCTTGCGTGTCGGCCATTACTTCACCGCGCTCTTTTCTTGCCCGGAATGGCCCTTGAAGAGCCGCGTGGGCGAAAACTCACCGAGCTTGTGGCCGACCATGTTTTCGGTGACGAACACCGGCACGTGCTGCTTGCCGTTGTGCACGCCGATCGTGTGACCGACCATTTGCGGCACGATCGTACTGGCGCGCGACCACGTCTTGATGACGCGCTTCTCGCGCGTGCTATTCATCTTCTCGACTTTGGCGAGCAGATGATCCGCGACGAAGGGACCCTTTTTAAGAGAACGACCCATTACTTGGCACTCCGCTTGCGGACGATCATCTTCGTGGTGCGCTTGGTGCGGCGCGTCTTTTTGCCCATCGTCATCTGACCCCACGGCGTCGTCGGCGGACGGCCCGACGTCGAGCGCGCTTCACCGCCGCCATGCGGGTGATCGACGGGATTCATCGCGATGCCCCGCACCGAGGGGCGCTTGCCCATGTGGCGGATGCGGCCGGCCTTGCCGATCACGACGTTTTCGTGGTCCAGATTGCCGAGCTGACCGATCGTCGCGCGACAGACGATCGCGACCTTTCGAACTTCGCCCGACGGCATGCGCACCTGCGCGTAGTCGCCTTCCTTAGCCATGAGCTGCGCGGACGAGCCGGCGCTGCGCACGAGCTTGCCGCCCTCGCCAGGCCGCAGCTCGATATTATGGATGACCGTGCCGAGCGGGATATTCTTGATCGGCAGGCAGTTGCCGGTCTTGATGTCGGCGCCTTCGCCCGAGTAGAGAACTTGACCGATTTCGAGGCCGACGGGCGCGAGGATATAGCGCTTCTCGCCATCCTTGTAATTGAGCAGCGCGATGCGGGCGGAGCGGTTCGGATCGTACTCGATTGCCGCGACCTTCGCCGGGATAGCATCTTTTTGGCGCTTGAAGTCGATGATGCGGTACTGTTTGCGCGTGCCGCCGCCCTTATGCCGCACCGTGATGTGGCCGTTGTTGTTGCGCCCGCTGTGCTTCTTCTTGACCTCGACGAGCGATTTTTCAGGCTTCTTCTTCGTGAGATCTCGCGTATCGATCGTCGTTATGAAGCGCTGCCCCGCCGACGTCGGACGATATCGTTTAACTGCCATACTAATCCTATTGTTCGAACGGGTTGACGCCGCCGAGTTCGATTTTCTGACCCGGCTTCAGAGTGACGATGGCTTTCTTCCAGTCCGACTGCTTGCCGGCCGTACGCACGCCTTTGCGCGCGAAGTTCTTGAGCTTGCCGAGCACGTTGACCGTATTGATCTTCGTGACGTCGACCTTGAAGATTTCCTGGACCGCGTGGCGGATCTGCGTCTTGGTCGCGCGTGGATTGACTTCGAAGGTGTACTGACTCGCCGCCGTGCCGGTCATCGACTTCTCGGTGATTTTCGGAGCGATGATGACGTCGCGTGCGTCCATTACGCTGCCCGCACTTTCTTGCCGACGGCCGGAAATGACGCTTCGAGTTCGGCAAGTGCCGCCGTGGTGAGTACCAGCCGCGCATAGCCCAGCACGTCTTTGATATCGAGCGAGCCGGTATGCGTCACGCCGACCGCGGCGAGATTTCCCCCGATGCGCGCGAGCGTCGCGCCGACACCGGCGGCTTCGCTTGCGGCGTAGACGACCAAGGTACGCGGCCCGGACTTCGCGGCCTTCGCCGAGCCGAAGAGCAGCTCCGCAAAATCGCGCGTTTTGGCCAGATCGAAGCCGTCGGTCGCCAGCAGCGTCACGCAGTCGTTCGCGAAACGATCGCACAGCGCGGCGCGCATGGCGGCCTTGCGCTCCTTCTTATTGAGGCTCACGACATACGTGCGGGGCTTGGGTCCGAAAACGACGCCGCCGTGACGCCACTGCGGCGAGCGCGTCGAACCTTGCCGCGCCCGGCCGGTCCCCTTCTGCTTCCAGGGCTTGCGGCCGCCGCCGGAGACTTCGTCCCGGCGCTTGGTCGATGCGGTGCCCGCGCGCGGATTACTGAGTTCGCGAAAGACTGCGCGGAACATGACGTTCGACGTGCCGCCAAGTCGCGTGGCGAACGCATCGGGCGTCGCGTGGTCGCGCACGGTTGCGCCCTTGGCATCGATGACGCGCGCCATTATTTCTTGCCCGCCTTGGCGGCCTTGGGCGTCGGCGCTTCCTTAGGAACCTTCGGGGGCCGCACGGCGGCGGATACCAGCACGAGCGCATTCTTGGGGCCGGGCACCGGACCGCGGACGAGCAGGAGATGGCGCTCGGTGTCGGCCCGGACGACCTCGAGATTTTGATGCGTGATGCGATCGACGCCGTAGTGACCGGGACGACGGGACCCGCGAGAGGTGTGGCCGGCGTTCGTGTCGCCGTTGGAGCCGGGCTGTCGATGGATCATCTGGCCGTGGGTGCGGCTGCCGCCCGAAAAGTTGTGGCGTTTGATCCCGCCCGCGAAGCCGTGGCCCTTGGAGACGCCGACGACGTCCACGCGCTCGCCCGCCGCGAACGCGTCGACCGAGACGGCCTCGCCGACCGCGGGAGCACCGTCGATCGCGCGGCGGAATTCGCGGATGTGCTTTTTGGGAGCGAGCGAGAGCTTTTTAAAACGGCCGGCCTCGGGCTGCGTGAGGCCGTTCTTCCTTGCATCGGCGAATGCAAGCGCGACGGAGTCGTAGCCGTCGGTACCGACCGTCTTGACCTGCAGTACGGTATTCGGCGTCGCTTCGATCACGGTCACCGGAACGTACCGCCCGTCGGCGGTAAATATGCTCGTCATCCCGACCTTGCGGCCGATGATGTTTTTCATCTGATCTCCACGTACCCTGGCGTTCATCTAGGCTCTTCCGCCGCGACGCGCAAAAAGGCGTTCGCGGCGTGGACCACAACCCGCGTAGGATACCAAGCCCCGCAAGTTCTGTCAAACCCAGCGTCCGCTGCTCGGCTCGACGACGCGCCGGTCGCGCGCCCGTCCGGTCAGCGCGCGGATGCGCTACCGCGGGTTCGCGCGGACGTGCGCGACGATCCGCTCGTGAATGTCGTACCGAGTCGTCCGGCACGAACATCGCAGCGCAACGCAACCTTCATCGCCGTGCTGGCCGGCTCCATGCTCGCACGTATCGCAGGGAACGGGAGCCATACTATCACGAGACGAGCGCGACGTCATCAATATTTACTATAGCCTTTCTTCGTCGCAAGGAACGTACTCTTGGGCCGGAGTTCGCCGCAAAGATTGTATGCAACGATGAACCGGCGCGGCGCGCCGTTGGGTACATGCGAAGGATAATGGACGGCAAGATGTTTCGACTCGACTTAGGCGAAGCGGACGACTCCGCGATGATCGAGATTCTTGGCGCCGCGGACGGCGATGCCGCGGACGAACTTGCCGACGCCATCGCCGTTCTCGACGCCGAGGCGGTGCTTGCCCTCTCGTTCCTGCGCTGCGAGCGGCTGGACCGGCGCTGTACGGACGTCGTGCTTCGCTACGATGCGAAGCGAAACGGAAGGCTGATCGTCATCGTCGAGGAGCATTCGCAGCCGCATCGGATCCTTTTGATGACGGGGAAGACGCTTCAGATGGTTTTCTCGGTCGAGGAAGCGGCAATCCGGTCGGAGACGCTCAACGAAATGGCGCACCGGCTCTACTCGAACGACGCCTAGCGGCGCTTCAGATCGCAGCGCTGGGTAGCGCTTCTGCGGCCGTACTCACGAAGCGAAGAAACGTATCGAGACCGCACATGCTAAAGATGCGATTGACGGCTTCGCGCGCGGACGCGACGACGACGAGTCGTCCCGGGACGCATTTGTGGGTCTTGATCAGCGCCGATAGCCCGCTGCTATCGATATAGGAACAATCCGTGAGGTCGACGATGAGCCGGCCACTTTGCGGCGAGTTCGTGAGTTCGGAAAGGCGCTCGAACAGCGCTTGGCAGGCCAAATCGACCTCGCCGAAAACGGCGACGATCGTCGCACCTGTGCGTTGCTCGACAAAGAACGTCATGCGATCTTCCGGCGTCTGCCGTAGCCCGCTTCCCGCAGTTGCGACGCCAGGGCGTCCTCGCTCGCGCTCGCAAGGAACAGCGCTAGCGCGTGTTCCATGACCGCGCTCTCACTGACCCGCATCTGGAAGGCGAACGCGCGCAGCCGCTCCGCCAACTCCGTAGCTAAGGTATGGCTTACGGTCCGTATCGCAAACGGCGACTGTCCGGCCTTTATGCCGGCCGGGCGTTCGAGTCTGTGTTGCATTGACTAATGGTAAACCGCTGGTGGGATGGCGTCGGTCTCTTTTTTACCAAGCGCAACCGGCGCGGCCACAACAGAAACGTAGACCACTTACTACGAGGTGCGTCCCAAGAGAGCGAGGAACACCTCCGGGGTAGCACCACGGCGGCGCTACACCTTCGCGGATGCTCCCCCTCATAGACCGGCCTGTCCGTTATGGAATGACTTTCTCGTCGATCCGGCATTCTATGTGCCGGCCCAAGGACTCGGCCGTGGCTTCAGCCCTCGACCCGACCCGTACCGGGAATTTTTTTCTCGATGCTCTGACGAACGGATCGCGTACCCGTCTCTTGCCGCACCTCGAGAACGTCGCCATGAACAACGGCGACCCAGTCGGCGAATCGGGCAAGCCTATCGCCTCTCTGTCGTTTCCACTAGACGCATTGCTTTCGACCGTCGCGACCATGCGGGACGGCGCGATGGTCGAGGTAACCGTCACCGGACGCGAAGGCTTCTATGGGTTGCCGGCCGTGTTCGGTGACGACCAGTCGCTTAACGAGGCGATGGTGCAGAGTTCGGGTGCGGTCTTGCGCATGCGTAGCGAGCGTTTCATCGAAATGTTGCGGGACGATCCGGAGCTCAACGCGCGCACGCTGCGGTACGCGCAGTCGGTGTTCGTCGCGATTTCGCAGTTCGCGGCCTGCAATCGTCTCCATCCGGTGAACGAACGGTGTGCGCGCTGGCTCTTGATGGCGCACGACCGCGTCGTCGGCGACGAGATGCTGCTCACGCACGAATACCTCGCAAAGATGCTCGGCGTTCGCCGGCCGGCCGTGACGCTTGCGGCCGCCAGCCTCGAAAGGGACGGGCTCATCGAGTACGGCCGCGGCCGCATCGTCGTCCTCGACCGGTTCCGCCTGCAAGCTGCGGCTTGCGAGTGCTACGCCGTCATAAACGACGAGTGCACCCGCCTCCTGGGCTACGACGTTCGAAAGGTTTCCGGAGACGGGGAAAGCGGCGTAACCGGGTGCGCGACGCCCGCCGTGCATGGCGCGCGACGGCCCGGGCCGTATCTCCCGTCGCGGTGGAAATTGCGATACTCTTCTGCGTCGCGCTCGGGGCGTCTCTAGGATCTTTCGTAGCCCTCGCGCTCGATCGCACGCGGCAGCGGCAATCGCTGCTCTTCCCGGCATCGCATTGTGCCGTGTGCCGGACGCCGCTGCGGCCATGGGACAACGTGCCGATCCTGGCGTGGCTGGCGCTGCGGGGCCGGTGCCGCTTCTGCAAGGCGTTCATACCGCTGCACGCGGTGCTGCTTGAGCTTGCCGGTGCGATCGGCGGCGGCGTGTTCGCCGCCCAGACGTTTCGGTACTGACCTTTCGGTACTGACCTTATGGAACGAGCGTCACTATGAAGCCGCTGTCGGATCGCGTTGTGGCGACGACACTCGCCGTCGCCACGCTGGCCGCGTTTGCAACGACTGCGGCCTTCGCCGCCGGGCCGCACGGAGTTCCGGCCGCGCGCGCGCCCCATCCACGCGAGAACGCAGCTTCAAAACCCGTGCGGGTCCTCGCGATCGCGGGCGACGGACAGTCGGCGCACGCGTTCGCGGCCTCGACGGGACCGGGTTACGAAACAGTCTTCGCGCAGCCACTCGTCGTTCGGGTCGATGCGGCGGGGGCCGCTCGTAACGGGAGCCGCCGCGTTCGCTTTACCTGCGCGGACCGCGGCTGCCGGTTTCCGCCATCGGAACAGGGCGACGACGTCACGCGCGTCGACCGGCGCACGTACGAGGTTCGCCTCGTCGACGGTCGCGCAACGCTGCCCGTGACGCTTTCGACCGACGAGGTTCCCGGCACGTTTACGGTCGACGTCCGTCCGGTTCTCGGCGGCGGCGAACGGGCCGCGGCAGGGGCCCGGTTCCGGCTTCACGTCCGCTAGCAAAAGCCGGGCGACGCCTCCGAGCGGCAGACGAACATTGCATCGCCGAACGAGAAGAACCGGTACCGCCGTGCGATGGCGAAGCGGTAGGCGCGCATCACGACGTCGTACCCGCCGAACGCGCTGACGAGCACGAGCAGCGTCGAGGCCGGGAGATGGAAGTTCGTGAGCAGCGCATCGGTGATCCGGAACCGGTATCCCGGCGTGATGAAAAGCGCCGTTTCGGCCGGCCCGGCGTGGACCGTGCCGTCCAACGTCGCCGACGCTTCGAGCGCACGCAGGGCGGTCGTGCCCGCGGCGATCACGCGACGCCCATCGCGCTTGGCCGCATTGACCGCGGCGGCGGTCGCTGCGGGGATTTCGTAGCGTTCGGCGTGCATCGCATGGTCGTCGATCCGTTCCGTGCCGATCGGTTTGAACGTCCCGATGCCGACGTCGAGAACGAGCGGCCGGATCGTGACGCCGCGCGCCGCTATCGCATCGAGCACGCGAGGCGTAAAGTGCAGCGATGCGGTTGGGGCCGCGACGCTGCCGGGCACGCGCGCGAAGATCGTTTGATACCGCGCCGCTCGCGCCGCGTCGCCCGGGCCGACGTACGGCGGCAAGGGCAATTCACCGTACAGCTCCATGAGTGCCGCCAGATCGCAGCCGGGTGCGAACCGAACGACCCGCGAGCCATCCACACGAAGGGCCTCCACGACGGCGACGTCGTCTCCAAAATGCACCCGCGCGCCGGCGCGCAGCCGGCGGCCCGGCCGGACGAGTGCGTGCCAGACCCGCGCGCGCACGTCGAACGGTCCGCCATCGGCGGGGCGCAGCAGCAGTATTTCGGCAGCCCCGCCGCCCGGTTCGCGCTTGCCGTTCAGTCGTGCGCGGACGACGCGAGTTTCATTAATAACCAAGACATCGCTCGGGTCCAGACAATCCGCAAACGATGCGAACCTCAGCTCCTCGCAACCGTCGCCGCGGGCGACCAGCAGGCGCGCTGCATCGGGCGGCTCGGCGGGCACGGTGGCGACAAGCTCTGACGGAAGTTCGTAGCGGTAAGCGGCGGTGAAGCGAAGCGCCTCCGCGCCGCTACGCACGCCCGAGATCGGTGCCGGGAAGATAGAACGCGACGATATCGCGCGCGGTGGCGCCGCGTTGGGCGAGTTCGCGTGCGCCCCACTGACAAAGTCCGACGCCATGACCGTGCCCGGTGCCGCTGACGCCGAGCGAGTTGCCCGCTACCAGGCTGAGCGCGCGTACGAACGTGCTGCGCACGACGCTCGTCCCGAGCGACGCACGAGAGCGAATTGGCGTCGTTTCGAAGATCGCGGCGTCGCCGATAAAGCGGATGCCGCGCGGCCGGTTTGCCGGGTCCGTCCCGGCGATCTCGACTCCACGTAATGCGCCGATGCCCGTGAGCTGCGAGCCGAAGGCGCTTTGCAGGGTGCCGATCGGCACGTCGATCTGCCACGCGTAGCCGGGCGTTCCCGCACAGTACGGATCCGGGACGGCCCGGAGGTAGGGGTACGGCGTGTTCCAGACCTCGCCGGCATCCGCAGTTTGGCCGCCGCAGCAAGCGCTGTAAGCGACGCGCGCGGGTGCACCTTCGAAGGTGACGATGACGCCGCCCGTGGCATCGACGGCTCCGCGGCCTTCGACGGATTCGCCCGTGATGCCGTCGTAGCGCTGATCGCTTTCGCTTGCGACCACATCGTACGCCTTGGCGGGCCGCAACTTGCCGAGCGCGTACGTCCGAGCCACGATCGCTTGAGCTTGTTGGGCGGCGGGCGCCCACGCAGGCGATACTTCCTTACTGAGGACGCCTGCGAGGTATGCATCGAGCGGCAGCGTGTTCACGAGGCCCCGGCGGCCGTCGGGCAAGGTGACGGTCGCGTACGATCCCCGATACGTACGCTCGCCCCATGCGAAGTGCCACGCATCGAGCGCACGCGGCGCCTCGAACGCGCCGCTCGCCAGCAGCACGCGCATGTCGTGCGGAACGGTCGGGCCTGCTACGTCGAGGCCGCCCGTCGCTGCGGCGACGCGCGGAAACGCGACTAGCGTGCCCGTAAGGGACAAGAACGCTCGTCGATCCATTCACGCTGTGGTTCGGCGACCGGCGGTGCCACGCCCCCGTCGCTCTTGCGCGCAAGTTCAAAGGTTCCGGCTCGACCGTGACGACACCGTTCGAATTGCTCGTGCGCTCGCGTACACCGCTTGCGCGCGGCGGCATCGAAGGGGAGGGATGCGTCATGCTGTGGGCACCGTATCATGCCATCGTGCGCCGGGTCGTGCGGCGCGCTTTCTTCGATTAGCCGCGGTCAGATGACCGAAGTCGTCAAACAATTCCACGACGACGTGCGTTTCCGCTTCTCCGGCAATCACGCGCTGGCGAGTTGCGCGGGCGCGAGCAGGTGCGGGCGTGGTTCGAGCGCTTGCATCGGCTGTTTCCGAATTTAGCGATCACGCCCGTGCACGTGGTCATCAATGGCGGGCCGTGGAACACGGTTGCAGCGACGAGGTTTCTCGTCAAGGCCACGTTGCCCGATGGCAGCACCTATGAGAACGAAGGCATGCAGTACGTGCGGATTTGCTGGGGATCCGTCGTCGAAGATCGCCTCTATGAAGACACCGACAATCTCAAGCGCACGCTTCACGCCTTAGCGCAAGCCGGGGTAACCGAGGCAAATGCACCGGCTCTCGTCGCCTAGGAACGCGTAACGAACGGTTGTTGCGCCGGCTCAAAGCGGCGTCTTTGACGCTTAGTTGTGCCGCGCCGCTTAGAGCAGTCGCTGTTGGGCCGCAACCTCCGGCGGCATCGCGAGCGCGAGGTGCTCGTACGCGAGCGGCGTGGCCTTCCGGCCGCTCGCCGTGCGGACGACGAATCCGATCTTTAAGAGGAAGGGCTCGACGACGTCTTCGAGCGTTTCGGAATCTTCGGTGAGCGTTGCGGCGATCGCGCCGATGCCGACGGGTCCGCCGCGGTATTGCTCGGCGATCGTACGCACGAAGGCGCGGTCGAGCCGGTCGAGCCCACGCCCGTCGACGCCTTCGCGGCGCAGCGCTTCGTCGGCAACCTCCTGCGTGATACGGCCGCCGGCGCGCACCTCCGCGTAGTCGCGCACGCGGCGTAACAAACGGTTCGCGATGCGCGGCGTGCCGCGACTGCGGCGCGCGATCGTCGAGGCGCCTTCGGGCTCGATCGGGATGGTCAACACGCCCGCGCTGCGCGTGACGATCCGCTCTAATTCTTCGTCGCTGTAGTAATCGAGATGGTAGACGAGCCCGAACCGCTCGCGCAGCGGCGCCGAAAGCATGCCGGCGCGCGTCGTCGCGCCGACGAGTGAAAAGCGCTCCACCGGAATCTTGTACGTCTTGGCATACGCGCCGCTGTCCATGACGATGTCGACGCGAAAATCTTCCATCGCGGGATAGAGAAACTCTTCGACGACGCCGCCGAGACGATGGATCTCATCGATGAAGAGCACGTCGCCTGCGGCGAGCGACGTGAGGATGCCCACGAGATCTTTGGGCTTATCGAGCGTCGGCCCCGAGGTCAGGCGCGGGGAGCGGCCCATGTCGCGTGCGATGAGCGTTGCGAGCGTCGTCTTGCCGAGCCCAGGGGGACCGTAGAAGAGCACGTGTTCGAGCGATTCGCCGCGACGTTTGGCCGCATCGATTGCGATCTTGAGGTTGTCGACGACCGCCAGTTGACCGACGTACTCATCGAAGGACCTCGGTCGCAAGGTCGCGCCGAGAGCTTCTTCTAAGGGCGTTTCCTCCGGCGCCACGTTCCGCTCGGAGGCATGTTCGGGCCCGAATACGACGCGGCGCTTGGGACCGGGGGCGGCGGTGTCGCTCACGAGACCTTCGCGCGCGCGGCGTCGCGCAGATGTTTGAGCCGGTACACTTCGGCGAGCAGCGTTTGAGCATCGGCGATCGCGGGCGTCGCGGCGAGCGTTTGCGCGATCATCGCTTCGGCTTCGGGACGCTTGTACTCCAGCTGCAGTAAGACGAGCAGCGCTTCTTCCGCCAGATCGGGCATCGTCCGTTCGGGCCGCACGTCCGCGTCTTGAATCAACAAGAATTTCGTGACCTTACTCTGGAGCTTGGCGACGATGTCGCGCGCCTTTTGCTGCCCGATCCCCGGCAACTTCACGAGGAAGGCATAATCGCCCGCGTCGATCGCTCGCGCGATGCGCGCCATCGGATGCGAGAAGGCGCGCGCGGCCGTCTTGGGACCGATGCTCGCAACCGAAACGAGCGCCTCGAAAAACTCGCGTTCGATCGCGTTGGTGAAACCGAAGAACGTGAACTTGCCGCTGTTGCCCTCGAGGGTGAAGGTGGGATAGATCTCGAGCGTCACGCGCTCGCCGAGCTGCGTCGGCAATTTCTCGGCCACGCACGCCGGCAGGACGATGTCGTAGGCGAGGCCCGCCACGTCGAGCAGCACCGACGCGTCGCCGCGTTCGACGATCGACCCGCTGATGCGCGAAAACATCAGGCCGTCTCGGCGCGCGCCAGAACCCGTTCCGTCCGCTCGATGTTCGCAAGCGCGAGCGCGAGAGCGAGCGCATCGGAGACGTCGTCGGGCTGGGGCGCGGTCATAAGGTCGAGTTGCAGCATCACGATGCGCTTTACTTGCTCCTTGCGGGCCGCCCCCGAACCCGTCAGGGCGCGCTTGACCAGCGTATGTACGAGATGGCGCACGCGAACGCCGTGCCCGTCCGCCGCCAGACACAGCACGCCGCGCGCGTGCCCCATGAGGACGGCGGTCGTCGGGTTCTTGTACGCGCTCCAGAGTTCTTCGACGACCATCACCTCTGGGCGTATCGCCGCGAGCACGGCGCACAGCTCGGCATGTAATTGGCCGAGGCGCCGTTCGAGCGGCGCCCGTACGTCGGGGGTGATGACGCCGGCTTCCACTAGCGTCGCACCGCTGGGCGCAACGGCGATTACCCCATAGCCCGTGATGCGCAGACCGGGATCGATGCCGAGAATGCGCACCTACTGCGGCTCCGTCGGCGTGCCGCTCACGTAGAGCATCACCGTCTCGCCCGGTCGCAGCGAGCTTCCCGACGCCGGCTCGGTCCGCACGACGGTGCCCTCCGTGCCCTCTTGCACGTACGCATTGTTGCCGATTCTATAGCCGGCGTTTTGCAGCAGCGTCTTCGCGTCGCTCGGACTCTTGCCGGCGACGTCGGGGACGGCGCCGGGTACAGCGACGGCGAGCATGACGGTCGAGCCCTTCCTCGCGCGCGCGCCGCCCTCGGGCGTTTGCTTTAGGACCGTACCGAGCGGAGCGCTCGAATCGACGACGAATTCGATCGCGCTCTGCATGCCCGCGTCGGAAAGTGCGGCGGCGGCGTCGCTCGCAGTCTTACCGCCCACATCGGGTACGGCGATTTGCGCCGCGCCGCTGCTCAGGACCAACGTGATCGTGCCGTCGCGAGCGAGTTTGCCGCCGCCTTGCGGATTCTGCGAGGTGACGACGTCGGCCGGAATACTGTTGCTGGGATCGCGCTCGCTCACGACGACTTTGAGGTGACGGTCGGCGGCGGCGCGGCGCGCGTCCGCGAGCGAGAGTGAAACGAGATCGGGAACGTCGACCGGCCGTGGCCCGAGCGACACGGCGAGCCCGACGGTCGAATGTACCGCGACGTTGGTTCCGGGCGCAGGTTTTTGCGACAGCACCGTGCCCTTCGCGGACTCGTCATAGACCTTCGTAATGGCCGGGACGAGTTTTGCGGCCCGCAAGTATCGCAGCGCGTCCTCACTCGAATAATGCCGCACGTCGATGAGCGCTACGCTGGGCGGCCCGGAACTGACGGCGAGCGTGACGAGCGAGCCCGGCGAGAGCTCCGCGTTCGGCGCCGGATCCTCTTTGAGCACGCGGTGCGCCGGCACTCTTTCGCTCGGCAGCGACGCGACGCGATAGGTAAAACCGAGCGCGGTAAGTTTGCGTTCGGCTTCTTCGACGCGGTCGCCGACGACGTTCACGACGGTGACCGTCCGAGGCGCCCCAAAGAATCCGCCGGGGCGGCTCGTCACTGCGTACCCAACGGCAGCCGCCGCGACGAGCGTGAAGATCGCGATGAACGTCACGAGCAGCACGCGGTTCGAGCCGGCCCGCACGTCGTCGAGGATCGCCGGCCGCTCCGCGACGGGCGCGTCGGCCGGCCGATCCGGCAAGCGCGAGGGCCGCGGCTTGGGAGTCGAATTCGCGCGCGGCATATCGGTGCTCGCGGCCGACGTCGCGGCCGCCCGCACGTCGAACGGCGTGGTAACGAGCGGGTTTTCGCGCGCTTGACGAAGGGCGCGCGCGACTTCGGTCGCCGAGGCGAAACGGTCCTGCGGCGATTTCTGCAACAGCTTGCGGACGATTGCAGCGAGCGCGGGCGCTATGGAGATTGCGTCGGCGTCGAGCTCGGGAACCGGGCTCGAGACATGCTTGAGCGCGACGGTGATCGGCGACTCGCCCGTGTACGGCAAGGTACCGGAGAGCATTTGATAGAGCACGACGCCGAAGCTGTAAAGATCGCTCGTCTCAGCAAGATCGTGGCCTTGGGCTTGCTCGGGCGAAATGTAATAGACGCTGCCCATCACCATGCCGGGTTGCGTCATCGTCATCGTCTGCGTCGTCACTGCGCGCGCGATGCCGAAGTCAGAGAGCTTGACGACGTCGTCTTTGGTCACCAAGATGTTCGCGGGCTTGATGTCGCGGTGCAGCAACCCTTGCCGATGCGCGTAGGCCAGGCCGTTGCAGATTTGCGCGCCGAAGTCGATCGCGACGCCTTCGGGAAGCCGGCGGTCTTTCTCGATCATCTCCCCGAGCGTCGCACCGTCGATGAGTTCCATGACGATGTAGTACGCATCGCCCTCGCGCCCGACGTCGTAGATGTTGACGATATTGGGATGCGAAAGTTTGGCCGCGTGCTGCGCTTCGCTGTAAAAGCGTTGCACGAAATCGGAGTCGGCGGCGAGCTGCTCGCGCAGCACTTTGATCGCAACGCGGCGGCGCAGCACCGTATCGATGCCCGCGTACACGACGGCCATTCCGCCCTGTCCGATGCGGCCTTCTAGCCGGTACCGGGCCGAAAGCGTCCGTTCGATCACGCGCGCTTACCCATGGTCCGATCCCAAGGCCGTGGCGATGACTTTGCGAGCGATGGGTGCGGCCACGTCGCCACCGTAGCCGGCGTTTTCAACGACGATGGCCACGGCGATGCGGGGATGTTCGGCCGGCGCGAACGCAACAAACCATGCATGCGATCTTCCCGCCGGATTGGTCGCGGTCCCCGTCTTGCCCGCCACCACGACGCCCGGCAGTGCCGCGGCGGTGCCGGTACCGCGCCGCACGGTCGCGATCATGAGATCGCGTACCTGGCCCGCGACCTCGGGCGTGATCGGCGCTGCGAGCGTCGCAGGCGCGGCGACGACGACGACGCGTCCGTTGCGGCGCAGCGCCTGCACGAGGAACGGCCGCGGGACGTTACCGCCGCCCGCAATCGCGGCCCCGACGAGCGCCATGCGTAGCGGCGTGACCAGCAAGTCCGCTTGGCCGAACGACAGTTGCGCGAGCATGCTCGGCGCGACGCGCGAGCGCTCGGGAATACGATCGCGCGCGGCCGGCAAGGTAAAATCGATTGCCTTACCCAGACGCCAGCGCCCGACCGCTCCGTACCACCGGTCGAGTCCCAGGCGTAGCGCGATCTGCGCGAAGTCGACGTTGCTCGAGAGCGCGAAGGCGCCGGCGAGATCTTGCGTACCGGTGACCTCGCCTTCATTATCTTGCACGACGAAATTGCCTACGGCGAGTGAGCCCGGATCGTAGAATGTCGACGCGGGCGTAACGACGCCGGCCTCTAGGGCCGCCGCGGCGGTGAAAATCTTAAATGTAGAACCGGGCGGATAGAGTCCGTCGAGACTGCGGTCGAGCAGCGGACTGCGCGGATCGTGAACGAGCGCGGGGAAGGCCGCGTCGATCGTGGAGGGATCGTAACTGGGCACGCTCGCGAGCGCGAGTACCGCGCCCGTGCGCGGATCGAGCGCGACACCGGCGCCGCGCGGGTACGCGCCGAGCGCGCCGAAGAGCGTTGCCTGGACGGCGGGGTCGATCGTCGTAATCACCGTCGCGCCCGGAATTGCGATTCCCGGTGCGCGCCCGCCGATGACCTGGCGCAGTTGCGTCAGGGGATCGCTTGCGACGGGACGCGCGATGAGTTCTCGGTCGAGCACGTCCTCGAGTCCCGTGGTGCCGTAGCGCGCGGACGCGTAGCCGAGCGCGTGTGCGAGCGAGCGCCCCAGCGGATACGCGCGTCCGCGCGGACCCGAGTGCGCCAAAAGCGTGCCGTCGCGCGCGACGATGTCGCCGCGGTAGCGCGCGAGGGCCGCATTGCGCGGGTTGTGCGCGTTCGCGGACAGGCCGGGCCCGGCGACGACTTGCACGTAGGCTTGGCGCACGACGAGCAGCGCGTAGGCAATCGCGAAGAATAAAACGAGGCGCCCGATCGCGCCATTGACGGTCACTACGCTGCGGGCACCGGGCGCTCGCGCAGGAGCGTCAGCCCTTCGTCGGTGCGCACCGCGAGGTAGGCGCCATCTTTCTCGTCTCCGATTGCCATGTTGACGAGCCGGCGCATGCGATCTTCGGGCAGTCCCGCGACCGCGAGTACCGGATCTATCGTGAGTTCGGCGAGCAAGCCGGGCGCAACGTACGCCGCGCGTGGCAGCGTTTCGAAGAAACGTTCTTCGTACGGCTCTTCGCGCCACGGACCGCGTTTGCTAAAGACGGTGCCGTGATAGTCCCACGCGCAGAGTTGGCGCTCGTTCCAGACGAAGTCGTCGCGGACGCACATCCGCCGGCAGACCGCGCATTGGGTCAGCCCGGAGAGCGGGTGGTCGAGTCCGTCGAGCACGTCTTCGGGGACGTCTTCGGGATTCACCAGCAGCGACTCCGCGAGCGTCTGCGGAACCTCCGCATGCCAGCCCACGCGCTGCAGCATCTCGAGGTCGCGCAGCGGCGTCACGAACGAACGCTCGTCGTCGGGGGGGAACGTGGAATCGACCCAGCCGCCGACGTTGTCGGCCGCAATGCTCACGCGTTGCCAGCCGTCGCCGAGCGATACGCCGGCCGGCGTCCACGCCATCGGCACGAGCCACGCCGTCACCTGACCTTTCTCCGGACGCAGCGACGAGACGAATGCAAGCGTACTGGCGTTACCGCCGAGAACGTACACGCGGCCGTCGCGAGCGGGGACCGTTTTTGGCTGGGAGCGTTCCATCGCGGTGTGGATTAGCTGCCGCGGGTCGCCGAAGCCTGGGACGTCCCGGCATTCGTGAAACCTTGCGACGGTCGGGCGGTACGCCGGGATTCGTCGCAGCCGGAGGCCTCTTCTCTGAAACTCGCGCGCTTTGCTCTGGACAACGACAAAGTCATCGTTTTTCTCGTCGCCGTGCTCGCGATACTCGGGGTCCGGGCCTACCTGTCGACCCCGCAGAGTATCTTTCCGACGATGAGTTTCTCGCGCATCGACGTCGTGGCAGACGTGGGCGACCTGCCGCCCGAGCAGGTCCGCGTCGGGGTGACGCGACCGCTCGAGCAGGCTTTCCAGTCATTACCCTCCGTGGTCAACGTATTCGCCACGTCGAGTCAAGGAACGGCCGAACTCTTCGTCAATTTCGCCCCGTCGACCGATCCGCGAACCGACCAGCAAGAAGTCAATCAGGCCATCGCGCAGACGCGTGCGTCGATTCCGAGTGCGAAGAACGTCGTCGCCGTCATCGTCAATCCCAATAGCGAACCGGTGCTTTCGTTCGCGCTGACGTCGAAGGAACTCTCGCAGGCGGTGCTCCGCGAGACCGCGCTCACGCAGATCGTCCCGAAGCTCTACGGCACGCCGGGCCTGGGCCAGCTCTCGGTCACGGGCGGGCCGACGACGGAGTATCACGTCACGCTCGATCCGTCCAAGCTGGCCGCGCAGGGCATTAGTGCCTCCGACGTGTCCAAGACGCTGGCCGACGTCAACAACGTCCAGGCTGTCGGCGTTTCGCAGCACTTCTACCAGCGCTATGCGGTGCTCGTGGATTCGTCGTTGCACGATCGTGCATCGCTCGAGCGCGTGACGATACCGGCGAAAACCGGTGCGTCCGTCCCGATTTCGAGTTTGGGGAGCGTCGCGCTCGGCGTCTCGCCGATCACCGCCCAAGCGTCGCTCGACGGCACGCACGCGGTGATGGTCAACGCATACGGCCTGCCGGGCGCGGATACGGTCAAGATGGCTGCGGCATTCCAAACCCGCCTTGCCGGCGTCGTGCCGCAGTTGCCGCACGATATCGTACTCAAGAAGTTTTGGGATCAAACGACGCTCATCGTCGAGTCGCAGAAAGCTCTGCGCGACGCCATCTTCCTGGGCGCGTTGCTCGCGATCGTCGTCATCTACGCGTTTCTGCGCGATTACCGCCTTACGCTCGTGGCGGCGGCAATCATTCCCCTCGCGATGGCGATCGCAATCTTCGCGCTGCAGTTGGCGGGCCAGACGCTGAACTTGATGAGCGTCGGGGGCCTCGCGGTCGCCGTCGGGCTCATCATCGACGACGCGATCGTCGTCATCGAGAACATCGCGCGCAACCGTCGCCTCGAGGGCACCGAGCGCGCGATCGAGGTATCGATGGCGCAGCTCGCGAGCCCGATGTTCGCCTCGACGGCGACGACGGTCGTGGTCTTTCTTCCGCTCGCGCTGCTGACGGGCGTCACGGGGTTCTTCTTCCGGGCGCTTGCGTTTACGCTCGCCGCATCGCTCGTCGTCTCCCTGCTGCTCGCGCTGCTCGTCGCGCCCAACATCGCGCGGGTGCTGCTGCGCCGCGATGGCGCGCACGCGCCCAAGCGCGACGTTATCGCGGCGGTCCTCGCTCGCTACGATCCGTTACTGCGGTGGGCGCTCTCGCACCGCATCGCCGTCGCGATCGGCTCGGCGCTCGTGCTCGTCGTAACGGTCGTGTTGCTCGCGCGGCTTCCCAGCGACTTTCTGCCCAAGATGGACGAGGGACAGTTCGAAATCGCCTACACGCTGCCGGTCGGCACGACGCTCCAAGCGAGCGACGCGGCCGCCACGACCATGGAGCACATCATCGCCGGGGATGCGGCGATTGCCGGAGTCGGTCGCCTCACCGGGATCGATTCCAACGGCTTTACCCCGACCCAATCGAATCAGGGTTTGCTTCGCGTGCGCCTCACGCCGCCCGCGCAGCGCGCTGCGTACGATGAGGTCAGCACGCGGCTGCGCCGCGAGCTGACGTCTGCCGTTCCGTCGGCGAAGTACGACTTCCACCAAATACTTGAGGACTTGATCAACGGACTTTCCGGAACGCCGGCGCCGATCGAAGTGTCCGTCAAGGGCACGGACCAACCGACCCTCATCGCACTCGCCGGTAAAGTTGCAGGCGCCATTGCCCAGGTGCCCGGCGTCGTCGATCCCAATAGCGGCGTCGTCTACGACAGCCCGTCGCTCCGCATCGCGCCGCGTGGAGCGGCGCTCTCCGCACTCGGTTTGACGTCGGCCGACGTCGGTGAGGCGATCGCGGCGCTAGGCCAGGGAACGGTCGCGACGAGTTTGCCCGGTTCGAACGCGCTCGTGCCCGTGCGCGTACAGGTTGCCTCGCAAAACGCGGCAGGAGCGGGTCTGCTCGATGTCTCGACGTCGCTGTACGCGAAGGGGACCTCGACCGCCGTCGGCAGCGTCGCGACCATTACACCCGTGCGGCTTTCGAGCGACATCACGACGGAGAACGGACAGATGCTCCTGCGTGTCACGGCAAACATCTCCGGCACGAGTTTGTCTGCCGTCACCGCGGGCATCAAGGCGAAATTGCGCGCAATCGCGTTTCCGCCGGGATACTCGGTGGAAATTGGAGGTCAGGCGCAGACCCAGAAACAGTCGTTCGCCGAATTCCTCAACGTCATCGCGATCGCTATCGCGCTCGTCTTCGCGGTGATGCTCGCGACGTTTCGTTCCTATCGTTTGCCGCTCGTGATCCTCACGGCAATTCCGCTAGCGCTCATCGGCGTTGCGCTCGGCTTATTCCTAACCGGCACGCCCTTCAATGTGTCATCCTTCATGGGCTTACTGTTGCTGGTGGGCGTCGTCGTAAAGAACGGCATCCTGCTCATCGACGTCGCAAATCGCCGCCGGGCGGAGGGGGCCAGCGTCGAAGAAGCGCTCGTCGACGCCGGGAAGACACGCCTGCGACCGATCGTCATGACGACGCTCGCTGCGATCGGTGGCCTTATTCCGCTCGCCATTGGGCTAGGCCAAGGCGCGGAGATGGAAAAGCCGCTCGCGATCGCGGTCATCGGCGGACTCTCTACCGCAACGATCTTCACGCTCGTCGTGATCCCGGTCCTGTACTCGGCCTTCGCCGGCGGAGGGACACCGCCGGTCGCCCCGGCCGCGCGCCCGGCGCCCGCGCGACGCACGCCCGACGAGGCTCTGGTTTGATGTCACGCTGCAGGCTACGTTGCGTCGGGGCAGCACTCGCAGCAACGCTCGCCCTCGCAATCCCAGACGGGCCAGCGCAAGCGCAGCCTCGCCTAGCGGGTCTCGACGCCGCCGGGTCCCCGCCGTCGGGCGCGCAGCGGCCGCTCGTCTTCGCGAACCTTCCCCTCGCCGAAGCGCAAAGAGCCGCACGGGCGACCTCACCCGATCTGGCGGGCGCCGAGGCCCGGCTGCTGCAGAGCCGTTACGCGCTCGCCGCAGCGCGCTCCACGCTCGCACCGTCGCTTGTCTCGTCATACGTGCAGGTACCGCAAGGCAATCCGCCCGGGCCGCAGATCATCTCGCGGCAGGTCACGACTGGGCTCCAGCTGACCGTCGGCGATTTCGTCGCCTTTTCTCCGGCCGTCCGCGAAGCCGCGTACAACCTAGCCGCGGCCGAAGCCGATCGCGGCGCCGCGCAGGCAACCGAACGTATCAAGATCGTGGGCCTCTATTTCGACGCGCTCAAGGCACGGGCTGTCGCCGCCGCCCGGCGCGACGCGCTCACACTCGCCGCATCGCAGTATCGTGCCGCCCAGATTCGCACGCGCGCCGGGGTCGCGCCGCAGTTGGACGTGTTGCGCGCCGACGTCGCCGTCGCACGCGCAACGGCCGACCTCGAAATCGCAACCGCCACGGACATCAACGCAGGCGAAGCGCTGCGCGTGGAAACGGGACTCGGCGAAGATGTCCTGAGCCCCACGGCCGAAACGGATTTTCCGGCCGTCGATACGCGGCTGACCGATCCGATCACTGCGGTCGCGCGGGCCCGCGCCACGCGCCCCGAACTTCGCTCGGCGGCGCTAGCGATCGAGGCCGCGCGCGCGGCCGTCCGCAGTGCCCGCGCGGCCGGCTTTCCCACGCTGACCGTCAGCGGCGGCTACCTGGTCGGAACCGACTCCGGGGTTCCGATCGGCGCCCCCACGCTCAACGCGGCGCTGACCATTCCGTTCTCGCGCGCCAATCGCAACCGCGTCGCGGCCGCCGGCGCCCGAGCCATCGAGGCGCAATCAAAAGCGGCCGGGGTCGAACGCCAGATCGCGCTTGCCGTTGCGGCCTCGGCCCGCACGCTCGGTGCCTCGCAGCGGGCCGCGGTCGCGACGACCCGCGCCCGCCAGTCCGCCGAGGCCGAACGGCGCGCGACCGAACTCGGCTACCGCAACGGCGCCTCGTCCAGTCTCGAACTCACGACGGCGCGCGCGACGTACTCGCAAGCCGTCATCGACGAACTTTCGGCACGCTACGACCTCGAGAAGGCACGTGTGACGCTGGATATCGAGGTAGGAACTTGAAACGCAAACGAACCTTGTCCCTGGTCGCCGCGCTTTTGCTCGTTCTCGTTGTGGTCGTCGCCGGCTGGTCCGTGACGCATCGCGGCACAAACAACGCCGTCGCCAAGGACGCAGGCGCTCCGGCCGCACCAAGCGTTACCCTCGTCACGGCGCGAACCGGCGACTTCATCGAACGGGTCAGCGCGCAAGGCCGCATCGGACCACCCGCCGGCAGCAGCGCGAAGCTCGTCTTTTCGCAAGCGGGCATCTTGCAGACCGTCAGCGTGCGCGTCGGCGACACGGTGCGCGCGGGTCAAGCCGTAGCCGAACTCGATCGTGCCTCGCTCGCCGCGGCGTTGGCGCAAGCGGAAGCCGATGCGAGTTCCGCGAGCGCGAGCTATTCTGGCGGCGCGGTATCCAACGCGACGGCCGACAGCGCCGGCGCAAAACTCGCCGTCGCCCAGGAGAAGCTTGCGACGCTCGAGCGCGGCGGGCCGGCGGCGCTGAGTTCGCGCATTACCACGCAGTCCGTCGCGCGGCAGGCCGCCCTCAAAGTTGCGGGCGACGAAGCGACGCTCGCGCGCAACCGAACGCTTTTCGCCGGCGGCGTGCTCGCGAAGAAAGACGTCGACGCGGCGCGGGGTCAACTCGCGACCGATCAGGCCGATCAACGCGCCGCCGACGCGAAGGTCTCCGCCGCCGGTGCGGACTTTTCGGCCGCCGTCAAACAAGGCCAAGCCGACGTTGCGGCGGCGCGCAACGACGTGCAAGCCGCACGGTCGCAGCGCGGCGTGCTAGGCGGCACCGCCGCTTCGGCACAGGCCAAACTCGACGCGGCGCGGATTGCGTACGCCCGGGGCGTCCTGACGGCGCCGGGCGACGGCGTGGTACTCTCCATTGCAAAGCATCCCGGCGAATCGGTCGATCCGACTCAACCGGTGATGGAAGTCGGTCCGGCACTCGGCCACGGCGTGACGCTCAGCGTTCCGGCCGACATCGCGCGTCGCATCGACATCGGCGATCCCGCGACGCTGCAACTCCAGCAAAAAGGGCGCCGGACGCGCGGGCGCGTGACGGCCGTCGTCCCGGTCGTCGATCCCACGACGCAGCTCGCGACGGTCGTGGTCAGCGGCGCGCCGACCGACGTCGTCCCCGGCGACGCCGTCACGGCGACGATCGTCGTCGGCCGGACGCGCGGGGTCATCGTGCCCAGTACGGCGATCGTCCAGGACCCGCAAAGCGGCAAGACCGTCGTCTTCGTTCGCGACGACCATGCCAAAGCCGGCGAATCGGGTTTCGGGCTCCGCGAAGTTGCGGTCCGCGCGAGTGACGCCTCGACGGCAGCCCTGGCCTCGGGCCTGCGCAGCGGCGAGCGTGTGGCCGCGAAGGGCGGCTACGCGCTCTTAGCGCCGGCGGGCGGTTAGCGAACGGAGGTTTGCGCCGCGCGCGACGTTGCGCGAGGTTACGCGCGAACGTTTGCGAGTAAACGATAATCTTGCAGAGAGCGCGGCGGGCCCGGTTCGCTCGAGAGCGCGTCGGCGAGCGCGCGCGCCGTATCGAGGCTCGTGAGACAGGCGACGCTCGCTTCGACGGCCGCGCGACGAATGCGATAGCCGTCGGAAATTTCGCGCGGCCCAACGGCATTGTTGATGACCAGATCGACGCTGCGCGATGCGATCGCTTCCAGAACGTGCGGCGATCCATCGACGATCTTGTTGACGAATTCCGAGGGGATGCCGTTCTCGACGAGCAGCCGGTGCGTACCGCCCGTGGCGACGAGCGTAAAGCCGAGGTCCGCATAGCTCTGCAGTACGTCGATCGCTTCGTGCTTTTCCTCATCGGCGATGGACACCAGGATGCGGCCGCGCCGGCCGTCGGCGCGACGCTCGGGCACGCGGACCCCCGCCGCGACGAATCCTTTGCGCAGCGCGCCCGCGAAGGTCTCGTCGATCCCAAGGACTTCACCCGTCGACTTCATTTCGGGACCGAGAATCGTTTCGACGCCGCGCATCTTCGCAAACGAAAAGACGGGGACTTTGACGACGACGAACGGCACGTCCGGCAGCAGTCCCGTCCCATACGGCAAGTCCGCGAGTTTTTCACCGAGCGCGACGCGCGTCGCGGCGGCGACGAGGTTGATGCCCGTGGCCTTGGAGATGATCGGCACCGTGCGGCTCGCGCGCGGATTCGCCTCGATGATGTAGAGTTCGCCATCGTGGATGACGAATTGGATGTTGATGAGCCCGCGCGTCTGTAATTCGTGCGCGATCGCGCGCGTGACGTCGACGATGCGCGCCTGCATCGCCGCATCGATCGTTTGCGGCGGATAGACGGAGATCGAATCGCCCGAGTGAATGCCCGCACGTTCGATGTGCTCGAAGATGCCGGGCACCAGGATGTCGCTGCCGTCGTACACCGCATCGACCTCGACTTCGAGGCCGCGCAAATACTTGTCGACGAGCAGCGGCGCGCCGGGCGTGATCGGCGGCGCGGTCTCGACGTAACTTGCGAGCTGCCCTTCATTGTAGACGATTTCCATTCCGCGCCCGCCGAGCACGTACGACGGCCGCACGAGCACCGGAAAGCCCAGTTCGCGCGCGATGGTGCGCGCCTGCCGGAATGACGTCGCGGCCTTGCCCTGCGGACGCGCAACGCCGAGGCGCTGCAGCGCCGCTTCGAATTTCTCGCGGTCCTCGGCCATGTCCAGACTCTTGCGATCGCTGCCCACGATCCGCACGCCGCGCCGCGTGAGTTCGGCTGCCAGATTGATCGCGGTTTGCCCGCCGAAGGCGAGCATCACGCCCGTGGCCTGCGTCGCGTCATAGGTGGCCTCAACTTCGTCGGCACCCGGCGGCTCGAAGATCAGCGCATCGGAAATATCGAAATCCGTCGAGACGGTCTCGGGGTTGTTGTTGATGACGACGGCCGCCCGCCCGGCCTCGCGCAGCGCCCACGCGGCGTGGACGCAGCTGTAGTCGAATTCGATGCCCTGGCCGATGCGAATGGGCCCGCTGCCCACCACGACGATCGCCTCGCGCGCCAGCGGCCGCATCTCGTTCTGTTCGCCGCGCGAAAGGTAATAGTACGGCGACTTTGCGGGGAACTCGGCCGCGGCGGTATCGACCATCCGAAACGCGACGGCGGCGCCGTAGCCGGACCCGAGTTCGCTCGAGTGCGCCGCGTTCCACAGCGAAACGTTCGTGTCGGCATCGGTGAGCACCGCGATGCTGCGCTGTGAGTAGCCCGCCTCCGACGCAAGCCGCAAATCGTGCGGCGTGGGCTGCGCGCGCAAGCGTTCTTCGAGCGCGACGAGGTCGGCGAATTCCCATAGCCAAAACGGATCGATTGCCGAGAGCGTCGCGAGCGATTCGACGCTCGCGCCGCGCCGCAGACGTTCGGCGAGGGCGAAGAGCCGTTCGTGCGTCGCGGTCACGATCGCGCTCTCGAGCTCGTCGTCGTTCCAACCCGCAAGCGAGGTGCCCGTGAGCGTCTCGCGACCGAGGTCGAGACCGCGCACCGCCTTGATGAGCGCCGCAGCGAACGTACGGCCGATGCCCATCGCTTCGCCCGTCGACTTCATCTGCGTTCCCAAGCGCGTGTCGGCGCGCGGAAACTTATCGAAGGGAAAACGCGGAAGCTTTACGACGACATAATCGAGGGTCGGCTCGTAGGCGGCTTTGGTCACTCCGGTGACGGGGTTCTCGATCTGATCGAGCGTCATGCCGAGCGCAATCTTCGTCGAAATCTTCGCGATCGGATAGCCCGTCGCTTTGGAGGCGAGCGCGGAGCTGCGCGAGACGCGCGGATTGACCTCGATAATGTTGTACTCGCTGCGTTCGGGGTGCAGGGCGAACTGAATGTTGCAGCCGCCCTGCACGTTGAGCGCGCGAATGACGTTGATGCTCGCCGTGCGCAGCATGTGGTACTCGTCGTCGGAGAGCGTCTGCGACGGCGCGACGACGATCGAGTCGCCCGTGTGCACGCCGACCGGATCGATGTTCTCCATGTTGCAGACGATGATGCAATTGTTCGCACCGTCGCGCAGCACTTCGTACTCGACTTCCTTCCACCCGAGCAGGCTCGTCTCGACCAGCGCCTGCGTAATCGGCGACGCCGCGAGGCCGGTTGCGAGCGTCTCGCGCATGTCGGTTTCGTCACGCACGATGCCGCCGCCGGTGCCGCCGAGCGTGTACGCCGGTCTAATGACGAGCGGATAGCCCATGTCGCGACCGAACGCGATGCCGTCTTCGACCGTGCCGACGATGCGCGATTTAGGAACCGGTTCGCCGATCTCGAGCATCTTTTCTTTGAAAGCCGCACGGTCTTCGGCGAGCACGATCGTTGCGAGCGGCGTTCCCAAGAGTTCGACGCCGTACTTTGCGACGATGCCGGCTTGCGAGAGATCCACCGCGAGGTTGAGCCCGGTCTGTCCACCGAGCGTCGGCAAGATCGCGTCGGGCCGCTCGCGCGCGATGATCGCTTCGAGCGACGCGACGGTCAGCGGCTCGAGGTAGACGGCGTCCGCGACTTCGGGGTCGGTCATGATCGTCGCGGGGTTCGAGTTGACGAGGACGACGCGGTGGCCTTCCTCGCGTAACGCCCGGCACGCCTGAACGCCCGCATAATCGAACTCCGCGGCCTGCCCGATGACGATCGGACCCGAACCGATCACGAGGATGTTACGGCGGAGCACGAACCCGCTAGTACCAGGCGTGCGCCGCATTCGCCTCTCCGCCTCAGACGGGCCGGTCTTCTTCGAGATGGCGGCTCTTCCACAGCAACAGCCAGAACGCACGCCCCGCCTCGTCGCCATAGCGCCTGAAGCGCCGTTCGATCGTTTTATCCGGCACGACGGCTTTGCCGACGAGTTCGGCATAACGCGGGCGCGTCCACGAATCGAGCACGAGACGAGAGCAGCGCCCGAAGAGCATCATCGCGTGCGCGGCGGCATACGGCCCGACCCCGGGTAAGCCGAGCAGTCGTTTTTCGAGCTCCCCATCGGGCAGCTCCGCGCGCGAGGCCGCGCGCCACCCTTCGAGGTCCGAGCTGCCATCGGCGACGCCCCGCGCGAGCGCGCGCAGATACGGGCCGCGATAGCCCGCGCGGGCGACGTCGCGAAAGAAGACGTCGTCCGCCGCCGCGAGTTGCGCCGCGCTCGGAAAGGCGCGGCCGCGCCAGCCCGCAGGCTCGGCTCCCGGTGCGGCCGTGCCGAGATGCGCGCCGAGCGCGCCGATCATACGGACCGTCGCCGACCACGCGCAATTGGTCGTGCAGATGGTGCGCGCGACGTCTTCGAAGGCGGTCGGGCTACGCAGAAGCCGCCCGGTGCCGTCGCGGGCGAAGGCGAGTTCGGCATCGTCACGCAGCCGCGCGTAGAACGGCGCCAGGTCGTCGTCGAGGCCGAACATCGCACGGACCTGCGCGACGATCTCGCGGCTCGCGCGCGCCCCCGGCACGCGGCCCAGAACGGTCATTGCGAGCGTTCCGGCGCGCGGCTCGGCCAGAGAGATGCGGCGCGCCGAACCGTCAGCGAGCAGCAGCGTCGTCCCGAGGGTCCGTTCGCCTACGGCGACGTCGTTGGGCGGCAGCCACGCCAGGCCATGCGAGCCAACCGTCGCGCGAAAGGACACGGGCTCGCCGCCGGCCCCGCGCAGCGGCAACGTCAGGATTTCGGAGATCGGGGGTCCGTTCATCGGGCGTCGCTTTGGCGCGGCGCCCTCCGCCTTCCGTTTGCCGGAGCGCCGCGGGGTGCACTGGGTAGAGAAGCCGCATGGAGTGCCCTGCGTGAGTGCGCTGCTCACCGCCGAAATCGAACACGCACGATCGGCCGGACTGCGGTATGTCGACGATCGCACGCCGGGATATCGCCGCGAACGCACGCGCGCGGGCTTCGTCTATGTCGACCGCCATGGCGTGCGCCTCACCGATGAAAACGAACTCGCGCGCATTCGGTCGCTTGCGATTCCGCCGGCCTACGAAGATGTGTGGATCTGCTCGCATGCGCACGGCCACATGCAAGCGACCGCGCGCGACGCCAAGGGCCGCAAACAGTACCGCTATCACAAGCGCTGGCGCGAGGTTCGCGACGCAAACAAATATGAGGCGACGCTCGCCTTCGCCAAAGCGCTGTCGCTGCTGCGCGAGCGCGTCGAACGCGATTTCGCGCGCGCCGACATGTCGCGCGACAACGTGCTCGCAACCGTCATTCGCATGCTCGAAACGACGCTCGTCCGCGTCGGTAACGAAACTTACGCGCGCGACAACGACTCCTACGGCCTCACGACGCTGCGCGGACGCCACGTTCGCGTGGTGGGCGAGAAGCGTGTCCGCCTTCAATTTCGCGGCAAGAGCGGCGTCGATCACGCGCTGACGATCGACGACCGGCGGCTGGCGCGCGCCGTCAAACGCTGCCGCGACCTGCCGGGCGAACTGCTCTTTACCTATCTCGACGACGCGCGCGAGCCGGTTCCCGTGCATTCCGAGGACGTCAACGCGTATCTGCGCGAGGCAACCGGCGGCGACTTTTCCGCCAAAGATTTCCGCACGTGGGCCGCGACGGTGTCGTGCGCGATGCAACTCCATGCGGCGGGCGAAGCTGCAACCCAAGCCGAGGCCAAGGCGAAGGTGGTGGCTGCGCTGCAGGCGACGGCAAAGCGGCTCGGCAACACGCCCGCCGTCTGCTGCAAGGCATACGTCCACCCGGCGATCGTCGAGCACTACCTCGACGAGCACCGTCTCGACCTCCCGAGTGCTCGTCTGACGAAAGCAACGAGCGGCTTGCACGACGACGAGCGCCGCGTTCTTGCCTTTCTCGAAGCGGAGAACGTCCGCGACGAACGCAGCGTCCGCGTCCAAAAACTCGAGCGGTCCGTGACGCTCGCAAAGGGCGAGCGCAAAGTCCGCGCTGGAAATCCGAAGGTCGTGCCTAAGCGGTCGCCTCGAGAATGAGCCGGACCGTGGCCGCGGGCGCGTCCCACTGCGGAAAATGGCCGCACCGTTCGAACCAGTGCAGGCGTGCGTCCGGATAACGCGCGAGCGCACGCGCCGCCTGATTCGGCAGACACACGCGATCCTGCCGACCCCAGCCGATAATGATGGGCTGCGTGGCGGCACCGCGCGGCAGCCCCTCTTGGGCCGGACCACGCGCGAGTTCCCGGAGTACCGCATCGAAGACGGGCGACGCGACGAAGGTGCGCAGCTCCGTTAGCGCAAGTTCGCGCGGCAGCGCCCACGGCCGCGCCGAAAACTGGGCGAACAGGAGCGCGCGACCGGCCGGCGTAGCCGTGAGCGCAGGCAGGGCGAATCGGATGGCTCTCACCAGGCGGATCGAAAGCGCGATCGAGGTTCCGAAGAACGTGCGCTCCCAGCCTTCCCAAAAGCCGCCCGGATCGAGTGCGACGGTCGCGCCGACCGCGCGGCGCCGAGCGAGTTCCAGCACGAGCCGCGCACCATCGAGCTGCCGACGACATCGACATCGACGAGGCCCTGCTCGGCAAAGAACGCCGTGAGCGCATCGGAGAGCGTCGCGATCGTCGTCGCGCCCGGCAGCGGCGGCGAAGCGCCGAAACCCGCCAAATCGGGCACGATCACGTCGCGCTCGGCCGCGAGCGGCTCGAGAATCGTCGCCCACGAATGCCAACTTCCGCCCAGACCGTGCACCAGCACGAGTGGCTTGCCTTGGCCTCGCCGGATGAAAATTCACCTGGTGGCCGTACCCGTTTCGCGGCGGGCGCGATTCCCCCCGGGACCGGAATTTGCTATGCTGACAGACATGAAACGTCGCGCTGTCCTCGCTTCGCTCGCCGGCACCGCGCTCGCTGCGGGAACGCCGCTGGGAGCGCTAGCCGGGCTCGTGGCCGCGCGCCGCACGACGCAGCGCGCGCTCTTCGATGCCTTGCCGCGTCCGAAGGTCGGCGATTGGATGCGCATCATCATGGGATCGGGCGTCGATTACCAAAAGCAGATCGGCGTCGGTTCGGAGACGACCCAAACGGGCGACGTCCTCTACGTGGAAACGCAGATCGGCGTGCCGGGCGGCTCGTGCAATCCCAACACGATGAAGCGCGTCTACTTGCGCGAACCGCGCATCGGCTCGTTCTTCGCCGAGATGCCGGTGCTCGCCAACGTCGCCGATTCCGGGACGATTCTCTCACGTTGGGGCGATATCGGCGGCGGACAAACGCAAACGCCCGATAGCGCGCGGCTGCGCCTCTTCGATGCTGCATATCTCTACGATGACCGGCCGCTCACCGTCACCGCGCTACGCCGCGAGATGCTGAAGCTGCCCTTCGGCACGCGCGAGACGGTTCACGTGGTGGCGACGTTCGCGCCGCCGGCGTCGAGCAAACACCGGCTTACCCGCATCGAACTCTGGTCGACGCCCGACGTGCCGTTCGGTCTGGCGAAATACCGCGCGATTGCGGCCGGCCTCGAGCCCTTCGAAGCGCATGTGTTTTCGCACGGAACGAAATTCCAGCCCGCGCTTGCGATGAAGCTCGATTCGGTTCGCGCCATCACGCCGGACGGCACGCACATCCAGACGGGCTAGCACCGCGCGCGTCGATTCGACCTGCGCCGCACGGGAATAGGAGTGCACGATGCGCTTCGAATTTCCCGCCGCTCTTACGCGTGCCGCTCGTGCGTTGCGTCTTTCCGAGCGTGTCGGCGCATTGCCGAACATCGAGTCCAAGCGAACGCGCGCGCTTGCGCCGCGCACGCACGGCGGGAAGGCCGTGACGAGCGTCTGCCAATATTGCGCCGTTGGCTGCAGCACGCTCGCCCACGTCGATGCGAAAGGCAAACTTCTCGACGTCGAAGGCAACCCCGCCAGTCCGATCAACGCCGGACGTCTGTGCCCCAAGGGCTCGGCGATTTTCGGCGCGACGGTGAACCCGCGGCGTTGGACGACGGTCAAGTATCGTGCGCCGTACGCGACGCAGTGGGAGGAGAAGCCCATCGATTGGGCGCTCGACCGCATTGCGGAACGCTTTCGCGACTCGCGCGAACGGACGTTTTGCCGCACGCTGCCCGATGGCAAGCGCGTGAACCACACGCTCGGTATCGCGTCGCTCGGCGGCGCGACGTTCGGCGTCGAAGAGAACTACCTCTTGCAGAAGCTGCTCAAAGCGTGCGGCGTGATCTCGGTCGAGAATCAAGCGCGCATATGACACAGCTCGACGGTGCCGGGTCTCGGCACCACCTTCGGTCGCGGCGGCTCCACGACGTACCTTCAGGATCTCGTCAATAGCGATTTGATTCTCATAGAAGGCTCGAATTTTGCCGAAGCGCATCCCGTCGGTTTTCGTTTTGTGATGGAGGCGAAGCAACGCGGCGCGACCATCGTGCACGTCGATCCGCGCTTCACACGCACCTCGGCCATGGCCGACGTGTACGCGCCGATTCGCAGCGGCTCCGACATCGTGTTTCTGGGCGCGCTCATCAACTGGGTGCTCGTCAACGAACGCTGGTTCAGCGAGTACGTGCGAGCCTATACCAACGTGTCGTATATCGTCAACGAGGAGTTCCGCGACACCGAAGACCTCGCCGGACTCTTCTCGGGGTTCAACGATAGTCCCGATACCGGCGCGCACGGACACGATCGCGGCAGTCAGGGCCTTATGGGAACGGACCAACACCTGAGCACACCGGGGACGTACGATCCGTCGTCGTGGGGGTTCGAGATGGAAGACGTACCGCGCTTCGACGGCAAGGGAACGGTTCGGCAGCCCATGCGGGACGAGTCGCTGCAGCACCCGCGCTCTGTCATGCAGCTCTTACGGCGCCACTACGCGCGCTATACCGCCGAACTCGTCGAGGAAACGTGCGGGATGCCGCGCGACGTCTTCGAAAAAATTGCGAACCTCCTGGCGGACAACAGCGGTCGCGAGCGCACGACGGCCTTTGCGTACGCGGTCGGCTGGACGCAGCATACCGTCGGCGTGCAGTACATCCGCGCGGCCGGCATTTTGCAGACGCTCCTGGGCAACATCGGCCGTCCCGGCGGCGGCATCATGGCGCTGCGCGGCCATGCGAACATTCAAGGCGCGACCGACATTCCGACCCTCTACGATTTGCTTCCCGGCTATCTGCCCATGCCGTCGGGCCTGCGTGACGAGCAAACCCTTGCGGAGTATATGAAAGTCTGCACCGTGCCGGCCGGCTGGTGGTCGAACGCTCCAAGTACGTCGTGTCGTTGCTCAAGGCGTTTTTCGGCGACGCTGCCACGCCCGAGAACGACTACTGCTACGACTACCTGCCGCAGATCGTCGGCGACCACTCCGCCCTGCCGATGCAGATCGCAATGAAGGACGGCAACGTCGAAGGCTACTTCGTCATCGGCCAAAATCCGGCGGCCTCCGGGCTCAACAGCGAACTCGCGCGCGCCGGCATGGATCGCCTCAAGTGGATGGTCGCAATCGATTCCTACGACACGGAGACGGTCGCGTACTGGCAGCGCGAAGGTGCCGATCCCGCGACCATCGGCACCGAAATGTTCTTCCTGCCCGCCGCGACCGTGCTTGAAAAAGACGGCAGCATGGTCAATACGAATCGCATGCTGCAGTGGCACGATCGTGCGATCGCCCCCGCCGGGGACGCCCATTCCGATTTGTTTTGGCTGTACCATCTCGGCAAGCGCATCAAGGCGCTTTATGCCAATTCGACCGATCCCAAAGATCGCCCGATCCGCGATGTCACGTGGGACTACGGCAGCGACGATCCCGCAGACGGGGCGCTCGGCGAACCATCGGCACTCAAGGTGCTGCACGAGATCAACGGGTACCGGATCGCACCCGGGCGCTCGCGCGATGACTCGCCGCAGGTCGCAAGCTTCACCGAATTGCGCGACGACGGTACGACCGCGTGCGGCTGCTGGCTGTACTCCGGCGTCGCGCCATCGAAGACCGACAATGCCGCGCGCCATCGCGACGGCGATACGGACGCGGCCCTGGGCTGGGGCTTTGCGTGGCCGGCAAACCGGCGCATGCTCTACAACCGTGCCTCGGCGGATCCCGCGGGCCGGCCGTGGAGCGAGCGGAAGAAATACATGGTGTGGAATGCTGCGGCCGGACGTTGGACCGGCCCCGACGTTGCGGACTTTCCCGTCGACAAGCCGCCCGGCGCCCCGCGCAAGCCCGGAGCGTCCGGACTCGACGCGCACGGCGGTGCGGATCCATTCATCATGCAAAAAGACGGCCTGGTGCAACTCTTCGTTGCCGAAACGCTCAAGGACGGGCCGCTGCCGGCGCACTACGAGCCCGTGGAATCCGTGATGCGCAATCCCGTGTACGCGCAACAGAACAATCCGACGCTGCGCGAATGGGACCGCGATGACAATCGCTACAACGGCACCGCCAATCCGGACTATCCCTACGTTTTGACGACGTACCGTATCACGGAGCAATCGGGTATCATGACGCGCTACGTCCCGTGGCTCGCGGAACTCCAACCGGAACTCTTCGCCGAAATCGATCCGGAACTCGCAGTCGAGAAAGGGATCGTCAACGGCGGTTGGCTCACGATTTGCACGAAGGTCGGCGAACTCGAGGCGCGTGCGCTCGTGAGCGGGCGCATGCGGCCGCTCACCCTCAAGGATGGCCGTCGCGTTCACCAAATCGGCGTGCCGTACAATTACGGTCATCTGGGCGTCGCGACCGGAGACTCGGTCGGTCAGCTCATTCCCCTTGCGATGGACCCCAACGTCTCGATTCACGAAGCGAAGACGACCACGTGCACCGTCCGGGCCGGACGGCGACAACCCTACACGCTCGGCGCCATCGACGCAGCCGTACCGGCGGACGAACGCAGCACCTACGGCGAGTCACAGGCGCACGGCGCGGACGCGGGACGTTACTAAAGTGACAAACGGTTTCTTCACCGACACGACGATCTGCATCGGATGCAAAGCCTGCGAAGTGGCGTGCAAGCAGTGGAATCAACTTCCGGGCGACGGGTACGCGTTCACCGGAAACTCGTACGACAACACGGTTGCCCTGGGCTCGACGACGTGGCGGCACGTTGCCTTCGTCGAGCAGATGACGCCGTCGAACGAGCCCGTCGCCCCGAGCCGCTGGCTCATGATGAGCGACGTGTGCAAGCATTGCACGAATGCCGGCTGCCTCGAGGCGTGCCCGACCGGCGCAATCGTGCGCAACGAATTCGACGACGTCTTCATTCAGCCCGACGTGTGCAACGGCTGCGGGTATTGCGTGCCGTCCTGTCCGTTCGGCGTGGTGGACCTCATCGCGCACGACGATTACCCGGCCCGCCGCACGTTCGAATCCGACGGCCGCTCCTTTGACGACGCGTTGCAAAAACACGGGGGCGTGGCCGGCAAATGCACGCTGTGCTACGATCGTCAAAAAGACGGCCTGGTGCCCGCGTGCGCGAAGGCGTGTCCCACCGAATCGATTCACTTCGGCGATATCGAAACGCTCAAGGTGCGGGCCCGCGAACGCGTGGGGCAACTGCGTGCGACCGGCGTCGACGCCTATCTCTACGGCGTTGACGAGGACACATCGGTCGGGGACCTCAACGGATTTTTTCTGTTGACGGACCGGCCGGAGGTCTACAACCTTCCCGAACGTCCCGTGCTGCCGTCCACGCATCAGTCCGCCGGCTATACGAGCGCCGCCCTTGCGGCCGCTGCGCTGACGCTCGTCGGCTACGCGCTATTCCGGACCACCCGATGAGGCTGCGAGACGCGGCGACGCGAACGCCGGGCTCGCACGGCGAACGCGACGTCGCGGCGGACCGGCGCGAGATGCGCGACCTCAGTCCCGACTCGGCACGGTTCGGCGTTTCGGGCGGCGCGACGCTTCCGCCGCACGCCCAGGCGACGTACTACGAGCAGCCGCTGCTCAAAAAACCGCACTGGGAGTGGGAGGTCATCAGTTACCTTTTTCTCGGCGGTATCATGGGCGGCTCCGGTATTCTCACCGCACTCGCCGACGAGGACGGCGAGGACGCGGAACTCGCGCGCAACGCACGCTACGTCGCCTTCGCGCTCGCGGCGACGTGCCCGGTCGTGCTCATCAAGCACCTCGGGCGCCCCGAGCGCTTCCTGCACATGCTGCGCATCGTGAAGTTCAAGTCGGTGATGTCGATGGGCGTGTGGGGCCTCATCGCGTTTTCGCTGCCGGCGGCGGCGGCCGCCACCGCGCAGGCGGCGCGAGACGGATTGTTGCCGAGGTGGTTGCGCTTCGTCGGACCACGCGCGCTGACCGATCCGCTCTCGGCTCTGTTGGGCGCTTTCATCGCCGGCTACACGGGCGTGTTGATCTCGGCAACCGCCATCCCCGTATGGGCGATCGGCAAGCGCCACATCCCTGCGTTCTCGGCATGTTCGGGCATCGCGGGCGCCTGCGCGGTCAACGCAGCGCTGCTGACGCTCAGCGGCAATACCAATCCGGTCACGCTGCGACGCATCGAACGCTTCGAGCTCGCCGCGTCGCTTGCAGAAGCGGGGCTGCTGATCGACTTCCGCCGCCATGCAGGCGCGCTCGGTGTGCCAATGTTTGCCGGATCCCGCGGTCGCAAACTGCTGCTCGTCACGCTGCTGGGCGGCATTGCCGTGCCGTCGGTCCTGGGCGTACTGCCGGTGCACGCGCGCTGGAAAACGCTGCTCGCATCGGCGCTCACGCTCGGTGGCGGCTACGTGTTGCGCGAAACGCTCATCGAAGCCGGCAAAGACTCGGCCGACGACCCACGCGCCGCCTCGCGGCAACCCGAGTAGGACTGAGGCCGCGGAACACTGTCGAGCGCATCTTTCACGGCCGGGACGGCCTTTTGCTCCACGATGTCTCTTCCGCTTAGCGTCTTGGACCAGTCGCCGGTCGTGGCCGGTGCGTCTCCACGGGACGCCGTTGCCGCGACCATTTCGCTAGCCGCCCGGACCGAGGCGTTGGGATATCGCCGGTATTGGCTCGCCGAGCACCATGCGATGCGCGGTCTCGCCGATGCGTCGCCGGAAGTCTTGCTCGCGCGGCTGACCGCCGAAACGACAACGATCCGGCTCGGGACGGGCGGCATCATGTTGCCGCACTACAGCTCATTCAAGGTCGCCGAGTCGTTTCGAATGTTGGAGGCGCTCGCTCCGGGCCGCATCGACCTCGGGGTCGGCCGCGCGCCGGGCGGGACGAGGCTCGTGTCGGCAGCGCTCGAGAGTCGCGACGCCGCAACGTTTCCCGATCAGATCGCCGATACGCTCGGCTTTCTCGATGAGACGACTCCCGCCGCGAGCCCGTTTGCGCCGCTCGTCGCGATGCCGTCCGGGCCGACGTCACCCGAGTTGTGGCTGCTCGGGTCCTCCGAGTACGGTGCGCTGCTCGCGGCGGAGCTTGGGTTGCCCTACGCGTTTGCCCACTTCATCGGTGGCGATGCGCCGCAGATCGTTCGCGCCTACCGCGAACGCTATCGGCGGTCGGCGCGCTTTCCGCGGCCGTACGCGATGCTCGCGCTCGCAGCCATCGTCGCACCCACGGACGCTGAGGCTGAGGCGCTCGCTCTACCCGTATCGCTGTGGCGCATGCGTCTTTTCCGCGGCATGCCCGGACCCGTTCCCTCACTAGCCGAAGCACAAGCGTATCCGTGGACGCCGCTCGAACGTCACGAAGCCGCTCGCGCGAGGCGTGTCATCGCAGGCGGCTCCCCACACGGCGCGGCACCGCATCGAGCAGCTTGCAGCGGAGCACGGCGCCGACGAAGCGATGATCGTAACGATCACGCCGGACTACCGGAGCCGCGAGCGTTCCTACGCGTTACTCGCGGACGCGTTTGCTTTGGAGCGTCGCGCGGCCTGATGCAGCGTTGCGGCCGCCTAGACACACTTGCGCTTGTGTAAGAAAACGCTGTTGCCTTCGGTGTCGCCGAACATCGCCATCAAGCACGCCGGCGTTTCCGCTTCATACTTTATGGCGATGCCGCGCCCTTTGATCGCGGCGACCGCGGCGTCGAGATCGTCGACGGCAAAGAGGATGCCGTTGCTCGGTTGGAACGGCATCACCTTACCGCCGCCACCCCAGAGCCCGAAGCTCGTTCCGTCCAGAAGATCGAATTCGGCGCCGCGATCCTCGGGGTAAAGCTTCGTAGGCTCGAGACCGAGCACGTCGCGGTAGAACGCGATAGCGCGCGGCGCGTCCTCGCACATGTAGCCACTCAAGTCGATGCCGGTGATCGTGAACGGTCGCTTCGTTGCGATGAGGTTTTCTAGCTGCTCGAACGTTGCCGTCCAACCGCGTTCGTGATTGCCGCGGCTCACGTCGCTCGCGAAGTTCTCGTGCGTGAAGACCATCTCCGTTTGACCGTTGCGGTCGATGAAGTCGATGCTGATGAGCGTGTCGTGTTCGAGATCGGCATCATCCTCTTCCCAGCGAAACGTGTACGCAAGGCGTTCGGGTGCGCGGAATTCCGTAAAGGTGCCGCCGACGTTGAACGCTTCACCGTCAGACGTGCTCATTTCGATGCGATAGCTGCCGCCTAGGCGCGCATCGTATGTGACGTTGTTGAGGACCATAGTTGGCGGACCGAACCACGCGCTCACGAGTTTCGGATCGGTCCATGCGGCGAAGACACGTTCGCGCGACGCGTTGAAAGTACGCCGGATGATGAGGGCTGGAGCGGTCGTTTGCGTGTTACTCATTTATGAGACTCACTTTCCGAAGGGAGTTCGAGCAGATCGTCGAGCCGGTCGAACGACGCGTTCCAGAACGAACGCTGACGGTCGATCCAGTGCGCGGCGGTGGTCATCGCGCGCGGTGCCAGACGCAAGTGATGCTCCCGTCCGACAATCGTGCGTTTGACGAGCCCGCAGCGCTCGAGAACCTTGAGATGCTTCGATACAGCCGGCTGCGAGATGGAAAAGTCTGCCGCGAGTGCGCCGGCGGTGTGCTCGCCATGGGCGAGCCGTTCGACGATATGGCGGCGGACCGGATCCGAGAGGGCACCGAAGACGCCGTCGAGTGTCGCGGGATGATTAACCATATGGTTAACAATACGGGACAGGAAACGCGCTTGTCAAGCGGCGCGCGCTCACCACACTCGATCAGCTCCAAAGCGCATCGAGTGGGACCGCGATGCAATTGTTGCCCAACGGTAGCGTTTCGGAACCGCCGTATAAGACGATGCCCCGCACGAAACGCTCGCCGGCGAGAGACTTCATGATCCGTGCATCGAGATTATTCGGCCAAGCGCAGTTCTGAGACGAGGAACGTCGCCTGCAGCAGCCAGACGTAACGCGTGAGTGCCGACGTAGCGATGCCTACGTCGTTCGAGAGCGTTTGAAAGTTGCGCGGACCGCCACTACGGCTCGCAAGCGCCCGTCACGCCGTTCGCCTTGGTGGCGCCCTTGAACTCGGGATATCCGGGCTACGGCGAAAGGCGCCCGATGCGCCATGCGGCGCCATCCAGGACGTAGGCGATGCGGTCGTGCACGCGGTTGCGGCGGCCCTGCCAAAATTCGAAAGCCTGCGGTGCGACGCGATAGCCGCCCCAGTACGCAGGACGCGGCACCTCGACGGCTTTGAAGCGCTCGTCTTCGGCTTGCATCTGCGCTTCGAGCACCGCGCGATCGGGCACCACGGCGCTTTGCTTCGACGCCCATGCGCTCAAGCGGTGGCCGCGAGGACGCTTCGCAAAATACGCATCGGACTCACCCGGGGCAATGCGCGCAACCGTGCCTTCGATGCGAATCTGCCGTTCGAGGGAGCCCCAGTAGAACAGCAATGCCGCCTTGCCGGACCCGTCGAGTTCGCGACCCTTGCGGCTCTGGTAGTTCGTGAAGAACACGAAACCGCGTTCATCGTAACCGCGGAGCAGCACGACGCGCAGCGACGGCTGTCCGTCCGCTGCGACCGATGCGACGGTGACGGCGTTGGGCTCGACGAGCCCGTCGGTCGCGACCGCCTCGTCGAGCCAGAGCTTGAATTGCACGAAGGGATCGCGTGCGACGCTCGCTTCGTCGAGCGCACCTTTTTCGTAGCTGATGCGCGTGCCGATGTCGTTGAAGTTCACGAAATCGTTTGACCGGTTTCTCGCCGCCCGCGTTGCGCTGTGCGTTTCAGAGTCGTCCCGCCGCCAGCGCCGCAAGCAGCGTCACGACGAGCATCATCCCGCCGCCGAGCGCGATCGGCAAGCTGGCATCGACCCGCTTCTTCTCCCACACGGTCGCGAGGGCGATCTGGCGGAAGGCCGATTTGAGGGCGCCCGCGTCGCGCGCTTCGACGTAACGGCCCTTCGCGTTTTCCGCAATCGCCGTCAGCGCACGCGCGTCGAGGTCGGCCGGCTGGTTCGTGCCCGGAATGATCTCCCCGCTGCCGCTCGAGCCGACGCCGACGGTCTCGATCGTGATGCCGCGCGCGCCGATGTCCCGCGAATCGACGATGGGATCGGTGCCGCGATTGTTGACGCCGTCGGTCAACAAGACGACGATGCGGCGACCCGCCGCCGGCATCTGTCCGGCGGCCAACTCGAGTGCGTCGCCGATTGCCGTCGCGCCGTCGGGCGGCGGAATGCGATCGAGCGCATCGCGCACCACATCTAGGTCGCTCGTCGGCGGGGCGATGACGTTCGCACCACTCGAAAAACTGACGACCCCGACGCGCGTGCCGGCAGGGACCGCCTCGACGAACGCACGCGCCGCCGCACGCGCGGCTTCGGCGCGCGTCGGTGCCACGTCGCGCGCACGCATCGAGCCTGACGTGTCGATGCAAATCACGACCGTCCCGTCCTTGGCCGGCACACGGGTGACGAGGTGCGGCCCCGTAAGGGCGAACAGCAGCGCGCTTGCGCCTGCGATAAAGGCGGCGAAAAGCAGCGCGGCGGGCCAGCGCGCCGGGCGCATCGCGTGCAGCGCGAAGGCGAGATCGGAGAATGCATAGGCTTGCGCCGCGCGGCGCCGTTCGAGTGCGCGGTAGCCCGCGACCAGTGCCGCAATCGACACGAGCGCAACGAGCAGCAGCGCCGGATGCGCGAAGGTCATGTCCCTAGCGCCAGCGCCCGCGCGATCGCCGCTTCGGCGCCGTTCTGCTCGTCGAGCGTGGCGACACGCGCGCCCGCGCGACGCAGCGCCGCGGAGACCGCGCGCTCGCGCTCGGCGACCGCGCGGACGTAGCGGTCCCGCGCGCGACGATCGAGGTACGCCCGGGCCGTCGCGCCGCTCTCAGCGTCGCGCATGCGCACGAAACCACGCAGCGGCAGACCGTCGTGCCACGGGTCGCGCGCGACGAGCGCGACGACGTCGAAGCGCGCCGTGCACGCGCGGACCAGCGGCGCGATGGCGTCGAGCTCGTGAAAGTCGCTTACGACAAGCAGTCGGGTGCCGCGGGCGAGCGTCGCGAGAGCGAGCCGCAGCGACGGCGCGAACGGCGTCCCCAACGTCTGGGCAAGATGCGCGCAGGCAAGTGCGGCCGCCCGGCCCCGGACGCCGCGCAGCAACACCGCGCGGTCGCCGACCCGCGCGCAGCGGTCGTCGTCACTTGCAGCGGCATACCAGGCGCGCGCCGCATCGCACGCAAGGTCGTAAGCGCTGCGACGCCGGCCGACGCGCATCGAATGCGACGCATCGAGTACGACCGCGAGATGTAGCGCGCGGTCTTCGAGCACGACCCGCGTCTGCAAGTCGCCCGCACGCGCGGTCGCGGCCCAATCGATACGCCGCGGATCATCGCCCTCGACGTAGCCGCGCAGTTCGGCGAACTCGTAGCCGTCGCTGCGTCGCGCCGAAGCGCTACCGACTCCGCGCACGCCCGCGCGGTGACCCGCGAGCAGTGCGCGGCGCAAGCGTGCGCCGAACGCGGGATGCGCGCCGCTCACGAGCGCAAGTCGTTGAGGGCGAGTTCCGGCTCGGTCCTCGCGGGGACCTCGAGACCGGGCCGGGTCGCGGGCGCGAACCGCACGACCAGGATGGCGAGATCGTCCGTGATGCGGCTCGACCGGCGCTGCAGCCGCTTGACGATCGCGTCGGCCATGCGTTGCGCCGAACCGGAGATTTCCGAGAGCCACACCGTGACGGCGTCGGCACCGAGAAAGTTGCCGCGCGCGTCGCGCGATTCGGTCAGCCCGTCGGTGCTGATCACGAGCGAGTCGCCGTACCGCAAGTGCAGTTCGCGCGTGGCATACTCCGCCGCATCGTCGATGCCGACGATGGGGCCGGTTGCGGGCAGCGGCGTGACATCCTGACCGACGATGGCCCACGCGGGTTCGTGGCCGGCCGATGCGTAGCGGACGGTTCCATCCTGGAGATCGACGACCGCCAGGAACATGACGACGAACGACTCGGGATTTTCGGCGCTGCGTGCGTAGAGCCGCGCGAACTTCGAGAGAATGCTTCCCGGATCGCGCTCCTGTGAAAACAGCGTACGAATCGAATACTTGATGAGCGCCGTATCGACTGCGGCGTCGATGCCCTTGCCGCTCACGTCCGCAACCAGAAACATCCCGTGCCGGCGATCCAGCGTGAACGCATCGTGCGTGTCCCCGCCGACGTTCGACCCGCGCGTTGCCGACAGCAGGACGCTGCCGACATCGACGTTGGGCAGGTCGCGCCGCCGGGAGACGAACGCGCGCTGCAAGCGCTGCACCAGCAGCCGCCCTTCTTCGACCGCTCTCCGCAGCCGGCCGACAACGACCGCAAAGAGGAGCGCGACGATTGCGAACATGGCGTTGGAAAAGTCGCGCGTTCGGGTGTTCTCCACGACGGTCGCGTCGAAGCGCTTTTGGCCGAGCGTTTCGCGTATGAGCAGTTCGCGCGTGAGACGATCGTAATCGGAGTTGGTTGCGGGAAACATGAAGCGCGGCGCACGCTGAGCCAACGTCTCGGCGATAGCGTCGATGCGCGCCAGGTCGCTCGCGAGAAGCTTTTCGTATGGGCGAAGCGCCTCGGAGCCCGTATGGCGGACGACCTGCTCGACCTGCAGCAGCTCGGAATCACGCTGGGCGGCGACGACGGCCGACTGGTACGCGAAGGCATTGCGCACACCGACGCCGCCATAATACGACAGTCGAGTCGCCACGACGAACGCTGCGAGCAGCCCGACGACGAGGAGCAGGGTAACCGCGGTCTGGCGCGGGACGGCCGCGACCCGCGATCCACCAAAGAACCGCATCTTCACCGCTAGGCTAAAGGGCCCGCGAGTCCCTCCGTCCTCGGGGAGGAAACTTTCTTTCGCTCGAAGCCTCGTGGAGCTGGGGAGCCCACCTTAGGCCTCGGCTGCCTTTTCGACGTCGTGCACGAGATCGGCGCCGAAAACGGTCGCCAATTGCCGGTACAGCGCTCGTGACTTGGCCTTGAACGGAGCCAGGTTGGGCGCCGTCATGTGCATGCCGAGCGCTTCCAGCTTCACGCGCGACGCGGCGTCGAAGCGGTCGAACGCAACCCGGTGAAACACCGCTGCCTCGCGCGCGGCTTCCGCTACGGCCGACTGCGTCCCGTCATCGAACGTTCCCCAGGTTTTTTCCGAGACGGCGATAGCGATGCCTTCGAATTGATGACGCGTCATCGCGAGATAGCGCTGAACCTTGTAGAACTTACCCGTATAGATGTTCACGAAGGGATTCTCTTGGCCGTCCGCTTTGTGGCTACTGAGCGCCGCATATACCTGATTGAAAGGCAAGGCGATCGGACGCGCGCCGAGCGATCGAAAGAGCGCCACGGATAAACCGTTTGGTGGGACGCGTATGCATAAACCGACCAAGTCCGCAGCGGTTTGGATCGGACGCCTCGAATTGGTAATGTTGCGCATGCCGTTCGTGCTGAGCGCGAGCACGCGGATACCGCTTGCCGGCAAGCCGGCTAGAAAACGGCGCCCGACTGCTCCGTCGAGCACGGCGTAGGCGTTTTCGGTAGAGCGAAAAAGGTACGGCAGTGTCAGGATTAACATCCTGGGATCGAGCCGGGCGAGTGCGGCGCTCGTTGGAAGGCTAAAATCGAGCGTCCCAGCCCGTTGCGCATCGACCTGTTGATTGTACGTGCCCAGTTGTTCGCTCGGATAAATCGAGATCGACACAGCGCCGCGCGTCTTCTTCGTCACGAGTTCTGCGAAGCGTACCGCGAAGGCATGATGCGGGCTATCGGTCGAAACCCAGTGACCGAATCGCAGGTTCCGCGTGCCGGCCGTCGCCGCGATTGCGGCCAGCGGGAATTCAGCGCGAGCGATCAGAGCGCTGCCGAGCGTCGTGGTACCGATCTTCGTGAGAAAGTTACGGCGCGTATCCATGGTTCTCGGCCTCGTGAGCGGAGGTTTTACCGTAAGTATCGGCCTGGAACGTCCGCATTAGCGCCGAGGTTGTATGGTCGGGGTCACAGTTGCGATCGTCCGCTATGGTTCTTCGCACCAGCGCGCGACCATAATTAAATGCGCGCCTGTCGAGTCTGCTTTTCCGACGAAGGGATGAACGTAAATCGATGCGCCGCGCAAACTTCGTAAGCCGCCTCGCGTCCTTCGGCCTCGGCATCGTTTTCCTGGCGTTGACCAGCCTCGCACTTTGGGGCACGACGGCGACGCGGCGCGCAGCGGACCACACGAAGACGGCCGTACTCCTGAGCGACCAGTACGAGACAGCCGCGCGGTCCATCGAAACCGAAGCATTGCTCGAGCGAGCCTACCGCTTGGAGCCCTCCGCCGATGTCGCCGCGAACCATCAGGTGGCCGCATCGGCGACGGACGTCTCGCTCGACCGCATCGGCGCCCACGGCGACGCGGAGGATCGCCGGGTCGTCGCGACGGCCCGCGCCGCGCATGCGGCGTATCTCGATTCCACGAGCGTCATGTTTGCAGCGGTCGACGCCGGCGATCCGGCACTCGTCACGATGCTGGATCACAAGAGCGTCGAGCCGCCGTTCAAGATCATCGTCCGGATCGTAAACCGGCGGCGCACCGAACTCCACCAGCGCGCCATCGGATCGCTCGGGGAACTCGCGCTGACCCAAGAGATGGTCGGGCGCACGACGCTTTTTGTCTTGACGGCGGGAGTATCGTTTCTCGGCATCTTTCTGGTCGTCCTAAGGATGTATCGACGTCGCATCGCCGTCGCCCTGGACGATGAGATCGCCCGGCTCTCGCGTGACGCGTTGACCGACAGCCTCACGAAGCTGGGCAACCATCGGGCGTACCAAGAGGCCGTGCAAGGATCCATCGATCAAGCACTCTCGCACGGCGAACGGCTGACGCTCGCCATCATCGATGTTGACGAATTAAAAATCATCAACGATAAAAACGGCCACTCGCATGGCGACCACGTCCTCTCGTCCTTAGGCGACCTCTTTCGAAATTTGCCGGTCGACGATCGAATACGTGCGTTCCGCATCGGCGGCGACGAGTTCGCATTGATCTTGCGGCGCATATCGTTATCGGACGCCGTCTCCATCATGCAACGCTTTCAAGACACGTGCGCATCCGAAAATCTTAGCGCCACGCTGAGCGTCGGTCTCTCCGCGCTCGCACCCGATTCTACCGAGGCCACGATGCTGCAAGAGCAAGCCGATGCGGCACTCTACGAAGCAAAACGGCGCGGACGCAACACGGTCGCGACATTCGACCAAGTGGAAGACCGCGGCTTCATGCTGTTTTCAGCCAAAGGCAAAGCGCTGCGCAGCCTGCTCGAAGCGGGAGGCGTCAGCATCGTCTTCCAACCGATCTGGGACCTCAGTCGCAACGCTATCCTCGGGTTCGAAGCATTGACCCGAATACCGGCCGTCTACGGCTTCGCCGGTCCACAGGAAGCGTTCGATCTGGCCGAGCGGACGGGACATGCGCACGAACTCGACGCGCTCTGCCGGGCTGCAATTTTTTCACGGGCCCGAGAGATTCCAGAGGATGCGCTGCTTTTTATCAACGTTTCTCCACAGACGCTCGATCATGAAGTCCTCGCCGGTGACGCTCTGCTTCACGCGGCCGCGCAAGCCGGAATCAAACCGGAGCGCGTCGTGCTCGAGGTGACGGAGCGTTCGATAGCACGCCTCACCGCGGTCATTCGCGAAGCCAAACGACTGCAAGGGCTTGGCTTTAAACTGGCGCTCGACGACGTCGGCGCAGGCAACGCCGGACTCGAGATGTTGAGCCGCTTACCGGTCGCTTTCCTTAAAATCGACGGTGGGATGGTCAGCAAGGCCGTGACGGATCGGCCGAGCCGCAGCGTGCTCGCGGGGATCATTGCGATCGCGCGCGAGAATAATACGTACGTCATCGCCGAAGGCATCGAAGATCCGGCAACGCTCGCGCTCGTTCAAGACGTAGCGACGCGATACACGGCCGCGCGTGGCATCGATGGGGCGCAAGGGTACCTCCTCGGGCGTCCCAGCCCCACGATTCCCAATGCGCTCAGACCCGCGGAGAACGCCGTCCTCGCATCATAGCGTTCGCCGGACGACTCTACGGCGCGAGTTCGAACTCCGAGGCACGCGCGCGCGCGATGGCCGCCTCGTCGAACGGAAACGAGACGAGATCGCCGCGCAGCCAAGCAGGGGCGAGGTCACGGTAGTGCGGCGACCCCGGTTTGCCTGACTCACCCTGCGGGATGACCATGCCGCCGGCATTCCAATTGCCGACGTCCCAGACGGCTCGAAAGCTTTGCGCGTTCGCGGGCGCCTGCACGTGCGGTGCGTAGGCACTGCCGAGCCCCGGGAAGCGCGCGCCGTTCCACATCCCAAGCCCAAACCCCGCGAGCGGATGCTGGGCCGTGCGCACGCCGACGTCCGCCCATCGCGCGTCAAGTTGAGCGCGCGCTCGCAGGCCCCCAATGCCGTCGCGCATCGCGGCGACGAGAAAGGCGTCGTAGTCGTCATGGGGCACCCAGCCGTGCGGTTTTTCGCGCAGCATACGCATCACGGCGACGAACGCCGCACCGCCGTCGGCGGCGAGGTAGCGGCGTCCCAATTCCGGCGGCATGTGCAGGCGCACGATGCGTTCGGTCGCCGCGCGCCGCAGTGCGGTCACGAGGACCGCGCCGCGCGAGTCGCTCGCAAAGCGGCCGTCGAAGCTACGCAGCGCAACGCGCGCATCGCGCAGCGCCGCGTCGGCGTCGGCGTTCGCACGGGCCAGAGCCGCGGTTGCCGCGACGGCCAGCTCGCGCTCGGGCAGCGACGTGACGTCGGCTTGCACCGCCGAAAAGCGCGCGACGTCGTACGGCGCGATGCGGAGGTCGGCCGCAATTCGCGCCGCGCGGTACGGCGGCGAGAACGCGGCGCTGAGGCGGTACGGATACCCGTTGCCATACACGCGGGCGTTCGCGCTCAAGACGAGCGCGTCGCGTGCCGCGGCAACGTGCGGCAGCGTGCCGGCCGAGACGTCGCGCTCGGGCGTCGCGGTCGCTTCACGCGTTCCATCGTGGATGGCGAGTCCCCACGCGTCGTCGATGGGAATGTCGCCTGCCAGCGCGTACCCCGCATTGCCGCGATCGTCGGCGAGCACGAAATTCTGCGGCGGTCCGGGATAGCGCGCGAGCACGCGCATTCCTTCGGCCGCGGTCGTCGCTCGCGCGAGGCCGTCGAACTGCACGAACGACGAGCGCCGGTCGAGGTCGGCCGTCCAGGCGGCGGCGAGTTTGATTGCGCCGTGGTCGGCGAAGACGAAGCCGTGCCGCGTACGCAGGTACGTTCGCGTCACCGGGCGCCCGAAGCGCACGACGATCCGTTCCACTCGCCGCTGGGCGCGCAGATAGCGGTCGCCGGCGCGATACTCATCCGACGCCGCCGAACGGAAGCGTTCGCGATAGACGCGCACGGTCGCCACGGTACCGTTGGTCGCGCCCCACGCGAGGTGCGCGTTGTGCCCTAGGACGATGCCGGGCACGCCCGCGAGCGTCGCGCCTGCGACGTGAAAGTTCGGTGCCCAAAGATCGGCGAGCCACCACACGCCCGGCATGCGCAGCTCGAGATGCGGATCGTTTGCGAGGAGCGCGCGGCGCGTGCGCGTCAGCGCCGCACCGGCGGCGAAGTTATTACTGCCCGCACCGGCACGGACATCGAGGCCGGCGACGTAGAGCGGCGACGCGGTCGGGTACGGGAGCGACAGCGGCGGCAGCGGTGCGACGGGCGCGTGCGTGCGGCCCGCGGTCGGCGTATCGTACGCGGGATCGGAAATCGAAAAGAACGCGTCTTTTGAGCGCGGTCCTAGCGCCGAAACGACAGCCGCGCGCGTCGCAACGTCGCTCCACGAGTCGGTCAAGGCGAGCACCGTCGCAAACGAGGCCGCAAGCGAATCGCGAGCCGTCCAGGGCTCGGGCCGATACGCGAGCACTCGACACTCCGCCGGCAACGGGCGCGTGTGCATGGCGAAGTTGACGCCCGCCGCAAAAGCGTCGAGATTCGCACGCTGGTTCGGCGGCAGGTCGGCGAGCTGAGCCGCCGCGATGGCGCCGACGTCGATGGTGCGCGCATCGACATCCGCGTCGAGCGCGAGCGAGCCCAAAATTTCGGCGAGCCGGCCTTCGACCAGTCGCCGGTACAGATCGAGTTGGAAGAGCCGGTCGCTGCCTTGCAGGTAACCCTCGGTGAAAAACAGATCGTGCTCGCTGCGCGCGCGCACGTGCGGAATACCGCGCGTATCGCGCGTGACGACGACCGGTGCGCTCACCCCGGTTCCCGCGATCCGCCCCTGCGGCTCGTCGCTGCCCGCCCACACCCCGAGCGCAACGTACACGGCAAACCCCGCCGCGAGCACGACGAACGGTACGATCGCAAGTACGATCAACACGCCGATCCGGCGCAGCAGCCTCGCGCCGCGCGGACCCCTCGCTCGGGTCCGCATCAAAACGGCCGATCGAAGGTAAACTTCGGCACATCGCTCGGGAAGTGATAGTCGACGAAATCGAATTCGAATTTCGGGATCGTCGTGTCGAGACCGAAGTGCAGCGGCTCGTCGGCTACGATTTGCTGGAGGTACTGCCGTCCGTCGACCAGCACGTAGTGCACCGTCCACGCGATGCCATCGTAGGGCTTGCCGTCGAGGATGCCTTGCACGCGCATCTGCAACGTGCGGTAGGTCGCCGGATCGAGCCACAGATCGCGCAGCCGGTTCATTTTGGGATCGCGCAGCGGCTCGAGCGTTAAGTGCAGGGCGGGCGCGCCCGCAATCGTTTCGGTACCGGCGAGACGGATGTTGTAAGCACGCGTCGTCGATTCGACGCGGCCGATTTCGCGCAGATCGTCGGAGGGGAGCGGCGTTGGGGCCGTGGCGGCCGGATGCGCAGAACTGCCGCCGCGCACGACGACGGGCTTGCCCAAACGCGTGACCACGCCGAAGGAAGACGCTGGATCGATGCGCGGCTGATCGAGCCGGATCGGCTCCGCGTCCTTGTTCGTATCGAAGATCTTGAGGCCGAAGATCGAGAACGGCACGCCGCGTAAGCGATGATGTTCCTCATCGATGTCGATCAAACGAAACAGCGCGAGCGCACCGTCCGCAGAGCGATAATTGACATCCCACCAATTATCGAACACGTGGCCGTCGTGCAGATAGCGCACGAGCGCACCATAGCGCACGTAGGGAACGTCGGCACGCGCTCGCCACCAATCGCGCGCGCGCATGAAATCGCGTTCGGCATCCGCGTTTTGCGTCGGCGTGGGCGTCGGCACCGGTTCTGCCGCGTGCGTTGCCGGGCTCGCTGTCGCGACGGCGAGCGCAACGGCGAACACGGCGCAGCCGAGCGCGCGAAAATGCAGCATCGGTACGTGCGTTCGGCTCACGGGACGGAAACGCTGCCGATGAGGTCCGCGACGATCGTTTCCCGGTCGACGTTCTCGACTTGCGTGCGGTAATTGTACGCGAGTCGGTGCCGCAGGACTGCGGGTGCGGCGGCCCGCACGTCGTCGGGAAGCACGAAGGTACGGCCCTCGCACAGCGCCCGTGCGCGCGCGAGCGCCGCGAGCGCGAGCGTCGCGCGCGGGCTCGCGCCGCGATCGAGATACTCGTGCCCCGCGCGCGTCGCGTGCACGAGCGCGACGATGTAGCGCGCGATCTTCGCCTCGACGAATACCGCCCGCGCCGCAGCGCGCCAGCGCACGAGATCGGCCATGGACGCCACGTCGGCCGGCAGGGGCGGCGCCTCGCCGCCGAAGCGCGCGAGGATGCCCAACTCCTCTTCGACGCTCGGATAATTCACGAGCACGTTGACCAGAAAGCGGTCCATCTGCGCGAGCGGAAGTGCGTAGGTTCCGTCGCTATCGAGCGGGTTCATCGTCGCGGTCACCAGGAACGGATCGGGCAAAGGAAAGCTTTGCGGACCGATCGTGACCTGCTGCTCTTGCATCGCCTCGAGCAGCGCCGATTGCACTTTGGCCGGCGCCCGATTGATCTCGTCGGCGAGCACGACGTTCGCGAAGATCGGTCCGCGGGCCGTCGTAAATTCGCCGGTGCGCTGATCGAAGATGCGCGTGCCCACGATGTCGCTCGGCAAGAGGTCGGGCGTAAACTGCACGCGCTTGAAGCTCCCGCCGATTGCCGCGGCGAGCGCGCGGCACGCGAGCGTTTTGGCCAGCCCCGGTGGTCCTTCGAGCACGACGTGCCCGCCGGCAATCGTGGCGTGCAAGAGCGCTTCGAGCGTCGCGCGTTGTCCCACGACGGTCGCCCCGAGCGCTTCTAAAAGCGCCGCGGGCCTCAGAAGTTCAACGATGGTAACGCCTCCCCGACGGCGCGCGGGACGTCTTTGTCCTGGCAGAACGACGCCCGTTCGATCGCGTGCAGCGCCGCGAGCACGCGCCCGCGATCCGCCATTTCGCGCCGCGTCGCGATGTCGGCGAGCGTCTCGTCGTCGCGCGCGCCCACGCGCTCACGCAGCGCTGCGCGCACCGCAAGGGCACGCGCGCGGGACGGCTCGCGCGCGAGAGCCGTGACGAGGTCGCGCAAGCCTGCATCGGGGTCCATGACGATCGGCGACGGCACGTGCGGCGGCGGCGCGACGGGCCGGGGCTTCGTGCGGCTGAAGCCCCAAATCAGTGCCCACGCCGCAACGGCGACCAGCACGAGCGGCGAGAGCGCGAGCACGATCGACCACGCGAGCGCACCGGCCCACGTGGGCAAGTGCGGCGGCGCGCCCGTGACGTGCAACGCGACGGTGTTGCTGGCAAAACGCGACGGCTTGCCGTTACGCGCGTCGACGGCATCCATGACGGTCGCGGCAATCGTGCGGTCCGCCGCGACCGTGGACGCAAGGGTCAGCGTTTCGGTGCAGTCGCTGCCGCGCTGGGTCGCGATACAGCGGCGTTCGTCGCCGAGCGTATCGAAGCCCGAGAGGTCGGGCAGCGTGACGTTGTCGAGCTCGAGGAGACGTTCGTCGACGTGAGCCGCGATGGTGAGGTGAAAGCTCTCGCCGACGTGCACCGTCGCGCGGTCGGTCGCCATCGTGAAACTGCGCACGTGTAGCGTCAGCAGTCCTTGCGCTGCGGCCGGCGTACCCCAGACTGCGCTCGCGACCGCCGCCCCGAGCGCGACGGCGCGACCTACAGCGAACCGAGCCACTCGGCAAACAGGTACCGCGCATCAAAGGGTCCCGGCGACGCTTCGGGATGAAACTGCACGGCGTAGATCGGTAGCGTCGTGTGCCGGAAGCCTTCGTTGGTTCCGTCGTTGAGGTTGATCATGGTCTGCTGCACATCGTGCGGCAACGACTCACCGTCGACCGCGTAGCCATGATTGTGCGCGGTCACGAGGACGCGATCGTGCACGATGTCTTTGACGGGCTGGTTTCCGCCGCGATGCCCGTACGGCAATTTGTACGTCTTCGCGCCGAGGGCGAGTGCGAGCATCTGGTGTCCAAGACACACGCCCAACATCGGCATCCGTCCGACCAAATTGCGTAGCGTTTCGATCGTCTGGGGCAGGTCCGCCGGATCGCCGGGACCCGGCGAAATAACGACGGCATCGGGTTTGCGCGCGAGAATCTCTTCGTCCGTAACGCCGTAGGGCACGACCGTCAAGCGCGCGCCGAGTTCGCCGAGATCGCGCACGATCGCGCGCTTGACGCCGCAATCGATGATGACGATGTGCGGGCCGCTCGCACTGGGTGAGGGGCTTTGCACGGTACGCGTCGCGACGTCGGCGACGAGGCCGACGGTGCTCGTCTCGCGCGCGTACGGTGCGAGCGCCGCTTCCATGCGCTCGATCGACGATGCGCCGACGGCGAGCGCGGCGCGAATCGTGCCGTGTTCGCGCAACACCGTCGTCAGCGCGCGCGTGTCGACGCCGACCAGGGTCGGCACGCGTTGCGATGCGAGCCACGACGACAGGTCCTCGGTCATCGCGTGATGCGAGGGATGCATCGCGATGCGTTTGACGATCGCGCCCGCAACGCACGCGCGGCCGTGCTGCGCCGCAGTTCCCGAGATGCCGTAATTCCCGATCATGGGATACGTGAAGGCGAGCAGCTGGCCCGCATACGACGGGTCGGTCAACGCTTCTTCGTAGCCCGTCATGCCGGTAAAAAATACCGCTTCGCCAAGCGCCAGCGCATCGTAGCCGATACCTTCGCCGTCGAAGCGCGTGCCGTCGGCGAGGAGCAGCGAGGCCGGTTTCATCATGTCGAAAGCCTCACATTTGGCCTTACGCCGCCGCGCGCCTCTCTTACAGCATGCGCTGGAACGTCATGGCCGGCAGGCTCACCGGAAGCTCGTATGCCACGAAATCGAATTCCAAGCCGGTGACGACGCGATCGAGTCCGAAACGGAGCGAATCGTCGGTACGGATCTGCTGAACGTAATAGCGTCCGGCAATCGGCGTATAGGCGACCGTCCAACGTGCGTCGTCGTAGGGTTTCCCTTCGAAAATGCCTTGCACGGCAAGTTGTACCGTCGCATAGTTCGCCATATCGACCCACAGGTCGCGCAAGCGGTACACATGCGGACTGCGCAGCGGCGTGAGCGTCAGGTGATACGCGTCCGTGCCGCGCACGTGTTCCGTGCCGGCCAGAGCGATCGCGTAGTCGCGGGCGACGGCTTCGATGTGCGCTACTTCGCGCAATGGCTTTTCCGTTGCCAGCGCTCTCGGCGATGGGGCAGCTGTCGGCGCGGGCGTCGGCGCCGCGAATGGGGTGGCGTCGGGCATGGGCGTCGCCGTGCCGACGAGCGCTGCCTTCGGTTCCCGGCGCAGGAGCCCGAACGAAGCGTTGGGTTCGATCTGCGGTTCGAGAATCGGAAAAGCGTCGGCATTGGGATTCGTGTCGAACGAATCCGCTCGGATGAGACCCCTGTGCACCCGCAAGTTGAGGCTGATGGGCGAACCGCGTAGACGACGGGCTTCGTCGTCGGCAACGATGACGCGACGCAGCGCCAGCATACGGTCGCGGTCGCGGTAGGCAACCTGCCACCAATTGTCGTGCGTCCGGCCGCGCCACTCATACCGTTCGCGGAGGTTGAATGCGACGTACGGGGCCTCTTGCCGGGTACGCCAGGCGTCCTTTGCATGGAAAAAGATCGAATCGGCCGAGGGAGGGAGGTCGGCCTTTGCCGGCCCGCCGACGAGCGCGGCCAGGGCGACGGCCGCCGTGGTGACCAGCGGGTGGTGCATACGCCTCCAACGAGCCGGCGGCAAGAAGTATCTCAGCGTGCGCTCGCAAGCGGGGTCGGGGTCGGGGCCGCGACGCGGCCGTCGCGCATCGCGACGGTGCCGCCGACGATGGTCGCGATCGCCCGACGCGCGAACGCGACCCCGTCGAAGGGCGTGTTCTTACCACGCGAGTAGAAGGCCCTCGCATCGACGCGCCAGGGCCGTTCCGCAAAGAGCGTGATGTCCGCAGCCGCTCCGACGCGCAGCGACCCGCCCGGGACTCCCAAAATGCGCGCGGGATTCGTAGAAAGCAGGCTGATGAAGCGATCCACCGGCAGGTCCGGCATTGCGAGGGCATACGCACCCACCGCGGTCTCGAGCGTCGAAAAGCCGACCGGAGCATCCGCCAGAAGCTGCGATTTCTCTTCGCGCGTGTGCGGTGCATGATCGGTCGCAAACGCGTCGATCGTGCCGTCGCGGACCGCGGTGCGCAAGGCCGCGATGTCGCTTGCGAGGCGTAGCGGCGGATTGACTTTGGCATCCGCCCGAAAATCTTCGAAGTGATCGTCGCCGAGTAGGAGATGATGCGGTGTGACCTCGCACGTCACCGCAATCCCTTGGGCGCGCCCGAAGCGAATGAGTTCCGCGCTCATCGCCGTCGAGAGATGCGCGATATGGAACGGCTTCCTCGTATCGCCGCTGATGAGGACGTCGCGCGCCACCTGGACGTCTTCGGCAAGCCCGGGCGACCCCGCCAGGCCGAGATCGAAACTGCGTGCGCCCTCGTTCATCACCGCATCGCCCCGAAGATCGCCGTCTTCGCAGTGGGAGATAAAGACGCCGGGCACGTCGCGCGCGTACAGGGCGGCTTGGCGTAAGACACGCGCGTTCTTTACGGCAAAGCCGTCGTCGCTAAAGGCCACGGCACCCGCATCGCGCAGCCGCCAGTACGGGGCAAGTTCTATCCCCGCGCGGGCACGCGTGAGCGCCGCGATCGGATAGACCCGGGCAAGCCCCGCGGCGGCGGCCAGGCGCAGTACCTCGGCAATAAGCGCTGGCGAGTCGAGCGCGGGTTCGGTGTTGGGCATGCAAGCCACGGCGGTGAAGCCGCCGGCGACGGCTGCTGCGCTTCCGGTCCCGATCGTTTCTTTATGGGTCTGCCCGGGCTCGCGCAGGTGCACGTGCATGTCGATGAAGCCCGGCGCGACCACGGCGTTCGTCGCGTCGACAACCTCGGCCCCGGGGGCGCTAAGGTGCTCGCCGATTGCGGCGACCAGACCATCGCGCACCAGAACGTCCCGCGCGGCGTCGAGCTGCTGTGCGGGATCGACGACCCGGCCGCCGCGGATGAGGAGATCGCTCACGTCCCCGGGGCGGTTCGGCGGTTCGCCCGCGGGACCCGCCTGTCGCGCGTGGGGCCCGATGCGGTCGCAATTGGGCCGCATTGGGGAACTAGCCGTCGTGCGATGGATGAGCGATACGCAGCCGCATCTCTTCGCGCCGAGCCACAGCGCGGCTTTACGCTGCTCGACGTGCTCGTCGCGGCGGCGATCCTATCTACGATGGTGCTCGCGTTCGGCACGTTCGGCGCCCGCTCGCCGGCCGCGCACCCCGCCGCTCTTGCGTTGCAAGCCGCGCTCGTCGAGGCGCGAGCCGTCGCGCTCACGACGGGCGATGCAGCCGAGCCGCTCGTCCCGACGGGCGCAACGGTTGCGGTCGCTCCCGACCCGCTCGACGCCTCCGGTGCCGGCAGTGTGATCCGCGTCTATCGTTCGCGGCCGATCCTCTACCGCGGCCCGGGTCCCGCCCAAGGGACTCCCGCCGCGCCGCTCTTGGCCGACGTCGGCTTTCCCGAAGCCCACGTTCCTGCGACGTTCCGGCTTAGCGACGCGACGCTCGGGACGGTCCCCGCGCCGTTTACGATCCTCATCTCCCACTCCGGCTACGCGAGCATCGTCGCGAACTACGCGTACGACCCGGCCAGCCCGCGGACGTTTATGACCGACCCCGGCTGCGACGAAAGCGGCGTTACGATTGCGGCCGACGACCGGTCGCGCGTCGAGACGCATCCGTTTCTGTGCCGCGAGGGCGTGCTCCAGATCGACGACCCGCATGCCGCACCGTAGTCAGCGCGGTTTTTCGTTGCTCGAGGTCGTCATCGCGACGGCGCTCACGGCGTTCGTCATCGTCGCGGCCGCAACGGCGGTCGCACGGGCGCTTCACGGCACGGCACTGGTTGAAAAGAAAGTTGCCATGCGTGCCGATGCGCTCAACGTCCTGGCCGATTTGCGGGCCGTCACGGCGTACGATCGAGACGCGCTGCAACGGATGGTCGGAAAGACCGCGACGATGAGGATCGATCGCTCCGCCGCCGATGTCGAGACCATCGACGTGCGCGTGAGCGCCGAGCCCAACGCCTTACCGAACGGCACGCCGCCGGCGGCCGGCGTCGCCCCGGCGACGGTAACCGTGGCCGAGGCGACGGTCACCGAACTCGGAGAGACGATCACCGAGAGGCAAGTGCTCTACAACGAAGCACCGGCGCCCGGATCGGCGGTAAACCAATGAACGATCGTCGCGCGCACATCCAGCGCGGCTTCACGGTGCCGGAGATGCTCGTCGCGATGCTGCTGATCGCAACGCTCGCGCTCGTCGCGCTCGGCACGCTGCAGTTTTTCGTGCGCACGGTCGACGCGCGCACGTACGGGTTAGGCGGCGCGGCGTCGGTGGAACGGGAACTCGCCACGATGCGCGACGACGCAAATACCGCATTCGCCGTGTTCGTGCCGGCGAAGGACGTGTTCGGCGCGCCCAATGCCCCGCCGGCTTCATCCCACGAAGTCGATTATTATGCGAAGACCGATACCGGCGCCGAGACGTGGTGGGCGTACTACTTCGATGCGAAACAAAAGACGTTACAGCGTTACGACTACAATCCGGCGACGGGCGCGCGCGGCGTCTTCGATCGCACGAACGGGACGATCGACGCGCGCGGTCGATACCCGCAGATCACGGGCGTGACGGCGTTCGCCGCGCAGCCCGTGCAAGCCGACGCGCTTGCTGATGCCAAGAGCAACCCATTCGCGCCCATCGTCCAGACGCTCGTTGGACCCAATGCGACGCCGCAGGCGGATCCCGTTGGTTTCGTTCCGTCCAACGACCAGCCGCGAGCCGATCTCTACGGCGGCAATACGACGGTGCAGGTCGTCATCGAGACACAACGCGGCCGGCACACGCTGCACGTGCTCAGCGGCGCGATGCCCAGCGGCTTCACGATCCACGAGGCGATGGCCATTCGCGCGTTCGTGTACCGGGTCAATACGGTGCACCGATCCTGGATCGGTTTCGCGCAGAAAACCAAAGCGCAAATCTTCGAGCAATTGCAGTACAGCTTCCATCCGAAAACCGATCCGCCCGGCACGTGGAAAGTGTGGTGCGACTTTCAAGTGTACGGGTACGGTGCGGGCGGCCTAACGCTCAACGATCCCAACGCGGTCTATCATCCCAAGAACTTCGACGAGACCGCAGCGTCGATCTACTATCGTGTGACTCACGACTCCGTCAGGAGTCTCAATCCCAATCCCGGGGGCTGCAACAAGCACGTCCCAAAGATCGACGATACGCCCGCGCCCGCGTACACGGGACCATCACCCGACACGTACGACACCCCTCCTCCATGCTTCGCGCAGGGCGCGTGTTATCCGGAAAACGCCCCGCCGAACTGGACGCCGCAATCGCCCTGGCCGTCGTCACCGCCGCCGCCCTCCTGGTGCGCCGGGCATCAGCAATCGCCGCTTTGCGGAGGAGCCGGCGGCACACCCGTTCCCATCGTGGGGCCCGCGCCGACTCCGGTGTACTACACGCCTGGGCCCGCACTCTCGCCGCCGCCCGTCGGGAGTCCGCCCGCGGTACGTCCGATCAAGCAGCCACCCGGCCTCGTCGTACGATAAGGCCCAGACGAGATGCTTCTACAATCCCTCGTGCTGCTCGCGGCGATGCTGGTCATCACGGCAACGATTCTCACGAGCACGATCGTCAGTGCCAAAAATGGTCTGCATCAGGCGCTGCTGGCGAAAACTCAAACCGCAATGAATGCCAGCATTGCCGATTTCCAGGCCTGGGCCGCAGCGAAGGTCGCCGACAAAAGCGCGCAAACGCCGTGGCCGAAACGCTTCACCACGGAGTTCAAGTCCATGTGTCCGTCAAGGGGCGCCACGTCGAACGGGCAGTGCACGTATTGGAGTTATACGAAGTGGCTCGTCACCGGTGCCACGACGGCCGGCGGCATGGCTTCAACCGCCGCGACGACTCAAGATGCGCAGGTGAAAAATCTCGCAACGACCGTCGACGAACAACGCATTTCAGCCACGATCACCGTAGACATCGACGATCCCAGCGGGCAGCGCACGTTCGCAAGCGCAACACGCCAGGTGACGGCTAGAATATTCGATGCTAAGCCGTATGTGGTCGTGACGGGGTCACGCGATGTTGCGACCGGTAGTGGTGACCTTAAAACATCTGAGGGAGACAGCGGCGGAGTTTCAGCGGAAGAGTTTTTGATTCACAAATATCCTCGTCCTGAAAAAATGAATCCGTCGAGTTATGTAGACACTCGAATCGTGACGTCGATAGATTGTGTAAATTCTCTTACGGCGGCAAGTCAGAGCGATCCTTACATTGACTTAGGAACGAGCCTGAACAGGAGCATCCGAAAGTACGGAAATCAAGATTGGGCGTACGAAGTACCTTGCGCCCCAAACTATTATGTAGCCGCTCCGAGCGATTTAAAGGGCTACATTGCGCCTGTAGCTGGTACGTACGCAACCGTGCAGGACAGTCCGTACCTGGAGCATTGGTCTAAAGGCGAATCAAAAAAAGCGTTCCGCTATTAGCGGCAATCAACTAACGGGGAGCACAATCCGGCCATCAAAGGGAACGCAGTCGGTCAAGGTCTGGCTGACTCCGTTGATAGCGCCAACTATGATTCCGAACTTTGGGATCGCAGCTCCTGACGACGCGTTGATCGCTGGGAGAAAAAACGATTGTGTGAACACTTTCCCGGAGACGGACGTCACTGCCTCCGAACTGGGGTTTGGGCTTCCGCTATAGATCGGAATCCCGCTTGGCCCAATTATCGAATAATTGCCGTCGGACAAGCGACTCGGGTCATTGCCGCCATCAGAGAAATACTCTAGTGGCTTCGCAGAAGAGCTGATATCACAGGCCTTGTAATTGCCGGTTGCGATGTTATTATCTGAATCAAAACCAATCCCGACGCCAAGTTGACTACCGCTTGAAAGCATTTGGGCCGGAGCGGGTAAAGCATTTGCTATATCTTGCGCAAACGTCACATCCACGCGCAAAGTGTCATACGAAGTGCCGGCACCATTGCCGAACTGGCCGGTTAACGTCGTCGTGACGCCCGTGATGTCCCATGCGGTTCCAGATGTTGCCGATGCGTGCCCGGGGGCGAACGTATACGCCTTCACGATTGCCGGCGGCGGTGTTGCGCCGGGGGTCACAGCGCCGCCACCTCCACCGCTGCACGCGCTCAGCAATAATACCGCGACCGCTAAGAAACTTACGAAGCCGTTACGTTGCATGTGTACCTGCAGATGGCAAGTGACCGTAGAGAAGCCCGGCTTTGTTCACTCCCGACATAAAATTCCCCGCAGTCCCTCTGAGCCAGTCCGGGCGGACAATATCACCAAAATTTGTGTCGCATGACCTAACAGGCAACCCAGAGTGCGGACAACAAAACCCATGCGAAGCGACCAAGCTCCAAAGAAGGCGCGATTCCGCTTTTGGACGATCCTTCGCGCAGCTAGCGAGAGCCGGCGTCGCAAGCAACCGCTGCGAGGCGCAGAGCTACCGCCGCGCGCCGTCCCGTACGGGAATCGGTACGGGGACCGGGATGGGTTGGGGGTGGCCGAAGAGACGGCGCAGCCAGTTGAAGTCCATACTCACGCTAAAACCTCGCGGTGATCCGTCTTCTTAGACAGGCGCCCATGCGGAAAGATTGCGCTCACGGATGCAACGTCGCGAGCAGGCCGACGTCGAAGCAGACGCAGGTCGATGCGGCCACATACGAGGCGGCGCTCAAGCGGCGGTCGCTGACGAAGCGTCCCATGATCCGTCCCTCGCCCGTGAAGCGCAGCAGCGGCACGAGCACGATGGGCAGGGCCAGGGCAAGGGCGACCTGCGAGAGCAGCAGCAGACGATTGGGGTCCGCGCCGCTGAGCACGGCGAGGAGCGCCGGTACGAGCGTCGCGGCGCGGCGGGCGTTTGTCGGCATCGTTGCGATGGCGAAGCCGCGGAAGATGTAATCGCCGGCCAGCGTGGCCGAGGTGGCTGACGCGAATCCTGAGACAACGAGTGCCGCGCCGAAGAGGATCGCCGCAAAGCGCGACGTGTCGCGCAGCAACTCCGCGTAGGCGGCGTCGATCGAGCCGTCGGGGGCATGGAGATGCGCGCCGACAATAAGAATCGCACCGTTCACGAGCGTCGCTGCGGCCAGCGCTATAATGGTCTCGATGACGAACGTTTGCGACAAGCGCGCGGTATCGCGCGAGGTGCGCGCGCGGCGTGCGATCAGTGCCGAGTGCAAGAACAAATTGTGCGGCATCACGGTCGCACCGACGATTCCGACCGCAATCACGACCGCATCGCGGCCGAGCGGGAACGGCGCAGTGGCCTGATGCGCGAGCGTCCCCCAGTCGGGATGCGCGAGCGCGACCTCAATAAGGTAGCCGAGCGAAATCGCTCCGACCGCGCCGAGCAGAGCGAGTTCGATGCGCCGCACCCGCTTACCGACGATCGCGAAGAACCCCGCAAGGCACGCCGCCGAGATGACCGCGCTTGCCGCAAGCGACAAGCCGAAAAGCAAGTGCAGCCCGATCGTTATGCCGGTAAACTCCGCAATGTCGGTCGCAATTGCCGATCCGAATGCGACCGCCCAGAGCGGGCGGGCCGCACGCGGCCACTGCGTGGCGATATGGGTTGCAAGATCCTTGCCGGTCGCGGCGCCCAGTCGGACGGCCAAAATCTGGAGCACGATCGCCAGCAGCCCGGCCAAGATGACCACCCCGAACAGGCGCCCACCGAATATCCCGGCCGCTAGGTCCGTCGCCCAGTTGCCCGGATCCATGTAGCCGATGCTGATGACAAACGCCGGCCCGGCGAGCCGGATGAGGCGTCGCAGCCGTCGCCCCTGCTTTGGCGGCTCCGCAAGGTCGCCATCCGGTACACCGAAATCGGGCATCACCGTTTGTACCTGAGACGCCGGCACGCCTCCGTTACGGAACGACCTGCGAGACGACGTGAACCGCGGCCCCAACGAGGGCCACGAGTCCATCAATCCCGAGGAGGCTGACGATGCGGCGGGAGGCGTGGCGAACCGGAAGCTCGCGGGCGGCTAGGGGCTCGGTGAAATGAACTTCATTCTCATTAGGAAAGCCTAGCACGGCTCGGCTGTCGCGTCAACGGCCAAAGTGAACTTGGGTTTCACTTTTGCCCTTGCTATGCTAGACTCTTTGCAATGGCGACCCATCCGGCGCGTGCGCCGCTCCCCAAGAATTATCAATTGGTCTTCGACGTCGTTCAGGAGAGCGGTCTTGGCCACCACCTCACGATGACGGACGTTTTTGCCCGGGCGGCCGAACGGCGGCCGGGAATCGGTTATTCGACCGTGTACCGCGGCCTCGTACGCTTGCGCGAACTTGGGCTGATCGCGCAAATCGTCGTCCCGGGCGCCGACTCTGCGACCTACGAACCCGTCGGGGAACAGCACGGCCACGTCCGCTGCGTCACCTGTGGCGCAATCGAGGACGTATCGTATGCCTTGCCGGCGCGCGTGCTCGAGACGGTTGCTGCAGAAACGGGCTTCGCGATCGACGTGGGGTCGGTCAGTTTCTCCGGGCGCTGTGCGCGCTGCCAAGGCGGAAGCCTCAATTAGAGCGAGACCGCGGCGCGCGCGCCGTTGACGAGAAAGTCCAAGACGGCCATCCGCACGTAGACACCGTGCGAGACTTGTTGCGCGTACCGCCAGCCGGGGAAGCGGAAAACGTCCTCGGTGAGCTCGACCCCGCGGTTGTAGGGTCCCGGGTGCATGACGATCGCCTTCGATCCTAGTGCCTTGAGCCGGAGCGCGTCGAGACGGTAGTTGCGCGCATAATCGTCGAGGGACGGCAACACCGCCGACGCGATGCGTTCTTTCTGGATGCGCAGGAGCATCAGCGCGTCGACCTGCGGCAGCACCGCGTCGAGGTCGCGCTCCACGCGCACGCCGTCGCGTTCCATCGCCGACGGCAGGAGCGTATAGGGTCCGACGAGGGTTACTTGCGCGCCGAGCGCCCGCAGCCCCAGAATATTGGAACGCGCGACGCGACTGTGCAAGATGTCGCCGACGAGTGCCACGCGCAGCCCGGCGATTTTTCCGAACTCGATCTGCAACGTCAGTAGATCGAGCAGCGCCTGCGTCGGGTGCGCGTGACGGCCGTCGCCCGCGTTGATGACGTGGCCTTCGAAAAATTCAGCCAACCGGTATGGAAAGCCGGATTCGGGATGGCGCGTCACGATGACGCGCACGCCCATCGCGGCAAGCGTGATCGCCGTATCGGCGATCGTTTCGCCTTTGCCCAGGCTCGAGGAACCCGGCGGCAGGGCAACGACGTCCGCGCCGACTCGCGTTTCGGCGATCGCAAACGATGTATACGTCCGCGTGCTCGCTTCGAAGAACAGATTGACCACGCATACGTCGCGCAGCAGATCGCGCGGCGGCGGGTCGGTTCCAAACGTACGGGCGCGCTCTAGAATGTAGGCGATCTCGTCGCTCGTGACATCATCGAGATCGAGGAGACTACGCCCCGGCATCGGCCTCGCTGCGAATCACGACCCGATCGTCGTCGGAGAACGTCTTGGAGAGGTGAACGACGATGTGTTCGCGCCGGCTCGTCGGAATCACGCGGCCCACATAGTCGCCCTGCACCGGCAACTCGCGCAAGCCGCGGTCGACGAGGACGGCGAGACGAATCACTTGCGGACGGCCGAGATCGGTCACGGCGTCGAGCGCCGAACGCACCGTCCGGCCGGTAAAGAGCACGTCGTCGACGATGATGACGACCTTGCCACCGAGATCCTCGTGGATCTCCGATTCCGGCAGAGCCTTGGCGACGTCGTCGTCGCGATAGAGATTGATGTTGAGGAAACCCAGACCCGGCCGGATGTCGCTGATCTCCTCGACCTTTAGCGCGAGCCGGCGCGCGAGTTGCTCGCCGCCCCGGCGGATTCCGATGAGTACGATACCCTGCTGCGCCGCCTCCGGTTCGAGGATCTGATGCGCGATGCGCGCGATGACGCGATCGATCTGCTCGGCCGACATGAGCGTGCGCTCCCGAAGTGCCTCCAGAGCGCTCCTCACGCGTGGTACTCCATGCGCGTCCCTTCGGATGCTGGGAAGGCGGACCATGCTGCCGGAAGCACGGCGCGCTATGCGGCACCCGGCGCGCCGTCGCCCAGCGCGTCGAGTTGGCTTGCGATGCGGGCGCGCTCGGCCGTGTAGGCCGCGAATTTCGCGCGCTCCTTGGCGACCACGTCGGGCGATGCTTTGCTCGTGAACATTGCGTTCTCGAGCTTCTTGCGCAGCCGGTCGAGCTCGGCATCGAGCCGTCCGGCCTCCTTACCGTACCGCGCGCGCAGGAGCGCCGCAGGCGCCCGCGGCGCCGCCGCCACCAGCGGTTCGCTCGCAGCGCCCGCGAGGGCCGGCGCATCGACGAGCGTCGCGTGCGCGTGCAAAGCCAACAGCGCGCGCGCGTCCGCGTCGAGTTCGGGCGGCACGTCGATCGTCAGCTTCTCGCGGGGGGCGAGGCCGAGCTCGGAGCGCAGATCGCGCACCTTCCCAACGACGCGGCGTAAGGTTTCGTACCGCGCGGCCACGGCCGCGTCGACGACGATCTCCTCGGGGTCGGGCCACATTGCCGTCACGATCGTCTTGCCGTCATGCGGCAGCGCCTGCCAAATCGCTTCGGTCACGAAGGGGGCAATCGGATGGAGCAGCCGCATCGCTGTGTTCAAACCATACGAGAGCACCCGCGCTCGCGTCGCCGACGGCACCTTCGTCGCCTCGATGTACCAATCGCAGAATTGATACCAGATGAAATCGAGCAGCGTGTCCGCCGCAACGCCGAACTCGTACTCGTCGAGTGCCGTCGACACCCGCACGATGGTCGCGCGCAAGCCCGTGAGCATCCACGTATCGGCGAGCGATAGCTCAGCTTGCGGCGGAAGGTTGCTCGCGGGCGGCAGTCCCTCGGGTATCGAGCGGATGTAGCGCAGCGCATTCCACATCTTGTTGTTGAAGTCGCGAGCTTTGGCAACGAAGCGTTCGTCGAAACGCAGTTCTTGCGATTCCAGCCGCATTTGCAGCACGATCCCGACGCGCGTGGCGTCGGCACCGTATTTGTTGACGAGGTCCATCGGATCGATCGCGTTGCCTAAGCTCTTGGACATCTTGCGACCTTGCAGATCGAAGACGAGCGGCGCGATGAAGACGTCGCGAAAGGGAATGTCGCCGGCAAAGTGCAGCCCGAGCATCACCATTCGCGCGACCCAAAGAAAAATGATGTCACGCCCCGTGACGAGCGTCGCGTTGGGATACCAGTGTTCGAGTTCGGGCGTGCGCCGCGGCCAGCCGAGAATCGAGAACGGCCACAAACCGCTGGAGAACCACGTGTCCAGGGTGTCGGGATCGCGCCGCAACTCCGTCGTGCCGTAGCGCTCGCGCGCTATCGTCATTGCCTGCGCTTCGCTTTCCGCGACGATCGCGGCGTCGCCCAGCGTATACCAGACGGGCAGTTGGTGGCCCCACCACACCTGCCGCGAGACGTTCCAGTCCTTGATGTTCTCGAGCCAGTATGCGTACGTGCGCCCGAAACGCTCGGGCACGAAACGTAACCGGCCGTTTTCGTACGCTTCGAGCGCCGGCTTTGCGAGCGGCTCCATTTTGCAAAACCATTGCAGCGAGAGCAGTGGCTCGATGATCTCGTTCGACCGCGAGGAGATGGGAACACTCGTCCGATACGGTTCCTCACGCACGAGCGCGTCGCAGCCGCGCAAGTCCGCCACGATGCGCTCGCGCGCCGTAAAGCGGTCGAGGCCGACGTACGGCGCCATGCGTTCGCCCGCAACGGCCCAAGCTGCGCGCGCGGGCGCATCGCTCGGGGCGTGCGCGGCGTCGCGCCATATCGCCGCGCGGATCGTCCCATCGAAGTCGATCACCGTCGGCATGGGCAACCCGTGACGGAGGCCGATCTCGTAGTCCGTCGCGTCGTGCGCCGGCGTGACTTTGACGGCACCCGTCCCGAAGGCGGATTCGACCGCGGCATCGGCGATGACGGGAACGCTTCGCTCGACCAGCGGCAGCACGACGTTTTTGCCGACGAGGTGCCGGTAGCGATCGTCATCGGGATGTACAGCGACCGCGACGTCGGCGAGGAACGTCTCTGGGCGGGTCGTCGCGATGATGAGTCCGTCGCCCCCGTCCTCGGCGCGGTAGCGCAGGTGCCAGAGGAACGTCTCGCGTTCCTCGCTCTCGATTTCGGCATCCGAGAGCGTCGATCGGGCCTGCGGATCCCAGTTGACCAAGCGCGTTCCGCGATAGATCAGTCCTTGACGATACAGTTCGACGAAAACCTTGGTAACGGCAGCGGACAGCCCCGCGTCCAGCGTGAACCGGTCCCGCGCCCAGTCCGGGCCGAAGCCGAGCGTCCGGAACGATTCGTACAGTTCGAAACCGTATTTGTCGCGCCATGCCCACGCGCGCTCGAGAAACGCGTCGCGGCCGAGGCGGTCGCGCGTAAGGCCTTCTTTCGCGAGCTCGCGCACGAGGACGGTCTCGGTCGCAATGGCCGCGTGATCCTGACCCGGCAGCCACGTCGCATTTTCGCCAAGCATCCGATGATAGCGGGTGAGGATGTCCATCGGCGTATAGGTCGAGCCATGACCCAGGTGCGCGCGGCCGGTGATGTTCGGCGGCGGCATCGAGATCACGAACGGCGGTCTAGCCGGGTCGGGTTCTTCGTGAAAGACGCCCGCGGCCAGCCACACCGCGTAGCGCGCGCCTTCGACGGTCGCCGGATCGTACGTTTTGGGAAGGTCGTCGGTCCGCGGCTCGGTCTGCACGCCGAGTTTTTCGCAGCTGCCTGCGGCGACCCTACTCCGCGATTGCCGGCGTTAGCCTGCCGTCGCCGAGGTACGGAAACGGGCGCGGGGTGCTGGCGTCACTCGCAGCCAGCGCCGCTCGGAGGCGCCGCGCGAACGCCGTCTGCGCGTACGTTGCGACGAACGCCCGTGCTGCCGAAAGATCCGCGTCGTCGCGCGAGAGCGCGAATGCCTCGATGCCGCCGAAGGCGGCGCGAACGAGCAACCCGCGCTCGCGCCAGAAGGCGTTCGCGGCGTTCAGGCCGGCGAGCGCGGTCGCGCTATCGCCCTCGGCTTTTGCAATGCAGCCGCGCGCGAAGGCATCGATTGCGGACCGGCGCGGATCGTGGCAGGTTACGAGGAACGGGGAGTAGGCGCGCGATGCGCGTTCGGAGTTTTCGAAGAGTTCGCGCGCGACCGCGACGTCGTGCGGCGCGACGAGGGCCGCGAGTTCGAGCAGCCGATCGGCACCGTCGTCGGCGGCTTCGCTCCAGTCACTCGCGCGCGCGATCGACACCGCAAATTGCAATTCGTCGGCGTAGCTTTCGGAGGTAGGCCACGCATCGTACGTCAGCGAGCCGACGCAGCGGGAGAGGCGATACGACAGCGCCGGTGCCGAACGCCCGCCCAGCGCCTCGGCGTCGATGGAGTTGCCGAAGATCGTCCGGTTCCCCGCGAGCGCCGCTTTGATCGTCGCCCGGTGGCGATCGATGTGCGCGTTCCACGAGAGGCGCAGCGCTTTCACGAAAACCAGTTCTCGGGCGCGTACCGCCGGAAACTCCGTCAAGAGCGCCGACAGCGACGCCAAGAGATTCGCTTCGTGCACGTAATCGCGATTTCGTACCAGCTCCGCGCAGAGAACCGCGTCGATAAGCGCGCGTTCGCGGCCGGCGTAATCGCCGCGAGCGCCGCGTATGTTGCCCACGATCTCGAACAAGCGCGCACGCAGATGGTTACGTTCGAAACGGTACGGTTCGCGCGGCTCCGAATCGCCGAGCGTTTCGACCAGGCTCAGGGTCGCTTCAACAGTCCGTTCGGCGGCCACTTCATCGCCCGCCCCGTACTCGACGAACGCGCGGTAATACGCGACCGTGGCGCGCAGCAAGGGGTCCCGCAGTCCCGCCGCATCGCGTTCGGCTTGCGCGACGAGCGCCAAAGCGCCGTCGCGATCGTGATGGCGCTGAAGCGCCCACGCGACGACGGAGCGATAGAGAATCGCCTCCGTCTGCCCGAGTGTCCCGTCTGCGCCGGCTTCATAGTCGGCGACGACACGTTGGGTGAGGCGAAGATGGGCGTACACACGAGCGCGCGTGAAGGCCGCCCCGGGTCGCGTGTCGTGGTGGAGCAGCGCCACCGCACGCTCGTATTCGCCCAGCCAAACGGCTGCAAAAGGGTCCGCAAGGGGCTGCGATCGACGAGAGAACACGTGTCCTCCGGAATGGCACGGGGGACGCGACACGTTCTAACGGATACCCGGCAACTTCCTGCGATCGCACAGCGCGCAGGGGGCCGAAAAGCTATGGCTGGTGGTAGTCTCCGGTCCCGTACGTCTTAATGCCCACCAGGAACCAAAGCGTCGGGATCGCGACGATCACGCCGAAAAAGATCGCCATCAGGACGTATTGCACGCATGCCTCCTGAAAAGTTTTGTATCCATTACGAGCATCGCACGAACGCGCAAGCCGATGGGGTAGCCGTCACTACAACGCGGTTGTATCTCGTGCCTTGGAGGGAAGGCTGGCTCAGCGGTCGCTGGGCTACCGGCACGGCTGTCCGCGTCTGCGACCTCTAGGCGTTCGAGAGGACGGTTTCCGCAGTCAGTACTGCCGGAACGCTCGGAGCGCGTTCTTCTTGTGCTTAACGAATTGCTTGACGCGCAGACATCAGTACCAAGCAGTTACTTCGACGTTCTCAACTCCGTCGACTTCCGGAATGCAAGAAACGCTTCCGGCGATAAGCGTCTGGCGTGTGGCAGGCGACTTCGAGCGTTTACAAGCTGCCGCGTCTCACCGGCTGCTCCGGTGTCCACGAGGTTGGTTCAACAACCGGCTCGGGCGCTTCCACCGCATCAACACGGCCGTTAATTTGAAATAAAAAAAGCCCAGTTCACTGGGCTTTTCTCTTGAAAGTGGTCGGGTAGACAGGATTTGAACCTGCGACCCCTAGTCCCCCAGACTAGTGCGCTACCAAGCTGCGCCACTACCCGATTTCGCGCGTGTTCGGGGCGCCGCAGTCCCGCCCCCGCTGACGGCGTCAAAGGTGGACTGGCCGCTAGCGCTTCTTGGTTACGCGCTTCTTCGCCCCGGCGATCGCGTCGCGCAGGCCTTTGCCGGCCGCGAACGCGGGCACGCGACGGGCAGGAATCATGAGTTTCGCACCGGTTTTGGGATTGCGGCCTTCACGTTTTTGACGTTCTTTGACGACGAAGCTGCCGAAGGGGATGAGTTGAACTTTCTCACCCTTTACGAGCGCATCGCGAATTTCGTCGAGCACGAGATCGACGATAACGCCGAGCTGACGCTTCGAGAGGTCGATATCGATGGCGAGGGCGTCGACGAGTTCCGCTTTTGTCAACGTGACATCTCCAAACAAGGGACGGCGCAAATTACGTTACGTCGCTAGTCCGGCACTCTAATTGGCAGACGTGGCAGGTGCTCCTGCGAGCGCACGTAACGCGAGTGCATACGATTCCGCACCGAATCCGGCAATCGTACCGATGCAGACGGCCGCAACCACGCTTCGCGCGCGAAATTCCTCGCGCGCGCTCGTATTGGTGAGATGAACCTCGATCGTCGGTATGCCGATCGCCGCGATTGCGTCCCGCACGGCGTACGCGTAGTGCGTGAAGGCGCCGGGATTCATGACGATCGCATCGTACGTCCCGCGCGCGGCGTGCACTTCGTCGACGATCGCGCCTTCGGAATTGTGCTGCACGCACCGGACCGTCATCGCGAGCGTTTGTGCCTCGCGCGCGATTCGAGCGTCGATGTCGGCGAGCGAACGCGAGCCGTACGTTTCGGGCTCACGCGTCCCAAGCAAATTGAGATTGGGACCGTGGATCACGAGCACGTTCACGCGCGGCGCGTTCGTGGAGGAATCGCGCGCGCCCTCGGAAAGCCCGCACGATGCCCGACCGGATCCTAACCGCTACCGCCGCCGACGGGAGCTTTTCCATCCTCGCGGGCATCACGACCGACCTCGTCGCCGACATGCAAGCGCGGCATGAACTCGCACCGACGGCGAGCGCCGCGGTCGGACGACTCCTGACCGGCGCTGCGCTCCTAGGCGCGAACCTCAAAGGCCGCGAGAAGCTCACCCTGCAGATCGCGGGTGACGGTCCGCTCCGCGGCATCGTCGCCGACGTACAACTCAATGCGCCCGACCGCATCGGCGCACGCGCATATGCGCGCCGTCCCGATGTCGACGTACCGCTCAATGCGCTCGGCAAGTTCGACGTGGGCGCCGCAGTCGGAAAAGGCTGCCTGCAAGTAACGCGCTCGTTCGAAGTCGGGCAGCCGTACGTCGGCATCACCGAGCTTGCGAGCGGCGAGATCGGTGACGACATCGCCTCTTACCTTGCGACATCGGAGCAGATTCCGAGCGTCGTTGCGCTCGGCGTGCTCGCAAATCCTAGCGGAATCAAAGCCGCCGGCGGCATTATCGCCCACGTGCTTCCCGGCGCCGACGAAGCCACGATAGCAGCGCTTGAAGAACGCGCACGCGCGATGCCGCCGGTTACCGGACAGATCGACGGCGGCGCCACCGTCGAAGACCTCGCCCGAGTGCTCGGCGGCGAGCTCGCGATGCGCCAGACACGCGCATACGCGCTCGAGTTCGCCTGCACGTGCTCACTCGAACGCGTCGAGCGTGCGTTGCTAGGTTTGGGCCGCGACGAACTTCACAAGATCGCAACGGAGCAGCAGCAAACCGAAGCTGTGTGCGAGTTCTGCAAGACGGTCTACGTCCTGAGCCGCGACGAAGTGCGCGGGCTCATCGACCAGCTCGAAGCGCGAAGCTAAACGCCCAAACGCGGGGTGAACGCTTCACGGATCATGCCGCCGTGGTTTTCGTAGCGCCAGCCGCACTCGCACCGGATTGCGGGACCGCCCTCGGGCGGATATGTGTAGACGCGTTTGCAGCGCTTGCACGTCAGGGTCTGCTCACCGAGCGGCGGCCGTGCCGTATACGTGACGGGCGGCGGTGATGCAGTCTCCGAATGTTTAGCCATAATACGTTCCTCTCTTACCGGTCTTAGCGGGGTAGGATGCGCACGAACCGGCGCGTGCCGACCGAGAGCACCACGGGCGCCGCGGCCGACCACGGCTGACGCGGGTCGGTTGCGACCGCGCCATTCAACTTCACACCGTTGCCTGCGACGAGTCGCTCGGCCTCGCGTTTGCTTCCGGCAAAACCACTTCCGAGCAACGCATCGGCAATCGTGCGCCAGGCAGCGTCGGCGACGAGTTCAGGCATCTCGCTCGGCAATTCGCCGCGTTGGACCGTCGCCTCGAAACGCTCGCGCGCGTGCCGCGCATTCGCTCGTCCATGATAGCGCGTTACGATCTCCTCGGCGAGCTCTTTCTTGGCAGCCATCGGGTGGAGCGAGCCGTCAGCGAGCCCCGCCCGTAAGCGCGCGATCGATGCAACGTCGCGAAAAGCGGCGAGTTCGGCGTAGCGCGGCACTATTTCGTCGGGCAGACTCATCAGCTTACCGAACTGTTCGCTCGCCGGTTCCGTGAGGCCGATGTAATTGCCCTTCGATTTCCCCATCCGCAGCGCGCCGTCGGTCCCTTCCAGGATCGGTGTCGTCAGGCAAATCTGGCGCGCCTGACCCGCTGCGTGCTGATACTCCCGCGCGAGCAAGAAATTAAAGAGTTGATCGGAACCGCCGAGCTCGACGTCGGCCTCCATCGCGACGCTGTCGTACGCCTGCGCAACGGGATATAACAATTCGTGCAGCGCGATCGGCGTGCCGCTTTGGTACCGGTTGGAAAAGTCGTTGCGCGAGAGCATCTGCGCGACGGTCGTCTTGCCCATGAGCCCGATGAGGTCCCCGAGCGACAGCGGCGCCAGCCACGTCGAGTTGTGCATCACCTCGATGCGGGCGAGATCGAGCACCGTCCCCGCTTGCGCGGTATAATCGCGCATATTCTGCGCGATCTGCTCGTCGCTCAGCGGCGGCCGCGTATCGTTGAGGCCCGTCGGATCACCGATTTTTGCGGTAAAGTCGCCGATCAGCAAGATGACGCGGTGCCCGAGTTCGACGAATTGGTGCATCTTGTGCAGCACGACGGCGTGGCCGAGGTGCAGGAGCGACCCCGTCGGATCGATGCCGAATTTCACCGTCAGGCGCGCCTTCTTGGCGATGCGCTCCACGAGTTCGGCCTCGGTTTCGACGTGGTCGCATCCTTCGACCAGCAAGCGCGCCTGTTCGCGCGGGGTCATTCGGTCGCGATGTCCATGAAAGCCCGACCGCTGTTCACGGCAACGGCGTAGCGCGCCTCCCTAGGGTCAGGCTAACTCGAAGACCGTGACGCCGCCGCCGCCTTCTTCAGCCGTCCCATAGCGCACGGATTTGATGCCGCTGCGATCTTTGAGCCACTGCTGCAGGCCTCGGCCGAGCAGCCCCGTGCCCTTGCCGTGGATGAGCCGCAATGGCGAAAGGCCCAAGAGCGACGATTCGTCGATCCACTTGTCGACCAGCGGCTCGGCTTCGACGAAGCGCTTGCCGCGCACGTCGAGTTCGGCGCTCGCCGTCGTCGCGGCATCGAGCGTCGCTTCGCCCGCTTCCGCGCGGGCTCGCACGCGGCGCGGGCTCTGGGCGGCGCGGCGCAGGATGCGCGCGCCGATCTTCGGCACGACGGTTTTCATCGCACCGATTGCGACGAGCACGCCGTCGCCGAAATCATCGACGACCTCGCCCTCGCTTTGCAACGACTCGACGAACACGCGGTCGCCGACGGCGATGGCTGTCGTGCCGATCTGCAAAGGAGCCGGGATTGCCTTCGGAGCGCGGATGCCGAGATCGCGGTGAACGTCGTCGAGCACCTTACCGAGCAACGACGCTTGGCCGGACGTCACTTTCACGCGCCCGGCGCCGGCGCGTTCGCGACTGCGACGTTCGAGTTCGGCGGTGAAATCCCGCAGCGCACGGCCCAACCGTTCGTCGGCGGCGCGTGCGAGGGTACGACGCTCCCGGTCGAGGGCATCGATACGTTCGCGCGCCGTCGCTTCGAGGTTCGCGAGGCGCGCGCGCTCGAGCGCGAGGGCGTCCCGCTCGGCGGCCGCTTGCGAGCGCACTCCGGCAAGTTCGCTGAGGGCGCGGTCGTAATCGCGTTCGCTCGTGGAAAGCAGCGCCTCCGCGCGCGCGACGATGGCGCGATCGAGCCCGAGCGTGCGCGCGAGTGGGAACGCCAGCGACTGTCCGGGCGACCCGAGATCGAGCTCGTAGGTCGGGGCGTAGGTGTGCGGGTCGAACCGAACGCTCGCATTCTGCACGTGCGCCGTTGCGTGCGCGAAGAGCTTTAGTTCCGTACTGTGCGTCGTGACGACGCCGCGTGCGCCCGCGGCTAAGAGCCGCTCGACGACCGCGATGCCGAGTGCGGCGCTCGAGGCCGGCTCCGTGCCGCTCGCAATCTCATCGACGAGCACGAGCGCGCCTGCGCCGGCCGCCTCGACGATCGTGCGCAAGCGACGCAGGTGCGCGGAAAAGGTCGACGCGTTCTCGGCAATCGACTGTTCGTCGCCGACGTCGCAGCCGAGGTACGTGAACGCGCCCACGGTCGTGCCTTCGGCCGCGGGCAGCTGCAGACCGCAGTACGTCATCGTCACGAAGAGACCAAGCAGTTTGAGCGCGACGGTCTTGCCGCCCATATTGGGGCCGCTGATAATAATGAATTGCACCGACTCGTCGAGCGCGAACGATTGGGGCACGGCTCGCCCGCCGAGCAGTGGATGGCGCCCGACGCGGACATCGATGCGCGCCTCGTCGACGACGACCGGCGCGACCGCGTCCATGCTGCGCGCGACGCGGACGCGCGCGAGCACGAGGTCGATGTCGGCGAGCACGTCGAGGTTCGCCTCGGCACGCGCGGCTCGAGCGCCGACGATCGACGACAGCTCGGCGAGAACGCGCGCGACTTCGCGTTCCTCCTCGATGCGCAATGTCCGCAAACGATTGTTGACGTCGAGCGCGTCGAGTGGTTCGATGAAGAGCGTGTGCCCGGTCGACGACGTATCGTGCACCACGCCTGGCACGCTGCCGGCGAATTCGGCCTTGATCGGGATGACGAAGCGGTTCTCGCGCACCGTCACGATCGCGTCTTGAATCGCTCGCGCGTACCTCGGCGAGCGCAAGATCGCGGCGCAGCGGTCGCGCGCGTCATCCTGGGCGTGCACGGCGTTGCGCCGGATGCGCGCGAGCACAGGCGACGCGCGGTCGAGCACCTCGCCGCGTTCGCCGATCGCGCGATCGATCGCCGCAGCGACCTCCGGCAGCGGCGTCGCGCTCGCGGCGCGCGCCCGCAGCGTTTGCGCGTCGCTCGCCCGGATGCGCCGCACCGCGGCGTCGGCGGCGGCGAGTGCGATACCGATGTCGCGCAGCTCTTCGGGGGCGAGCGTGCCGCCTCGCGAGGCGCGGGCAACCGCCTCGCCGACCTCGCGCACGCGCGGCAATTCGAGCGCAGCGTCGGTCGCAAGTGCCCGCATCTCCGCGGTCGCGCGCTGTTCTAAGCGCACGCGCGCGAGGTCGACGTGCGGCACGAGCGCATTCGCGCGCGCAGTCGCGCGATCGGTCGTCGTTTCGCGCGCCACGAGCGCACGGACCGCGGGCCAATCCAGGACGTCGAGGGTCCGTTCGTCGGCGAGCGGCACGTTGCGCGGTGCACGCTCGTCGCCTGACGCAACACCGTCAGACATTACGGCGCGCTCGCGTTTCCACGCCCGCGACCGAGCCACCGGGACGTTCGTTCTCGAGCAACGCCATCAGAACGAGCGGGAGCCAAATACCGTCGCGCGTCACGGCATCGCGCAGCAGGCCTTCCTCGCGAAAGCCCGCGCGCGCGTACGCCCGTCTCGCACGCAGGTTGTCTTCGTAGACTTCGAGTTGGAGCCGGTGCGCTCCCAACCGGTCGAAGACGTAGCCGATCACCGCCACGAGGACGTCCGACCCGCGACCCTCGCCGGGCTCGCTCACGGCGATACGGGTGAACTCGTACCAGCGGAACTTCGGTGCGTATTGCGTCACGATCGCGAACCCATCGACAGTACCTTGTGGACTGCGCGTGACGAGATAGTGACTGCCCGAATCCGTGAGATTACGCAAGTGATGCTCGGCGCTCCAATGTCCGATGTAACGCGACATGGCGGGTTGCGTCTCGAGCGCGACGATTCCGGCGACGTCATCGGGCCGGGCACGATGGAGCACGCGACCACGCCCCGTCACGATCTCGGATTCCACGCTCGTACCTACGCGGCGCCCTCGGGCTCGCCCGGCGCGAAGCCCTGGGGCCCACCGAGCACGCTGCGTAAGCGCTCCTCGGCGAGCGTGGGATTGGCCTTACCGCGGCTTTGCTTCATGACTTGACCGACGAGAAAACCCATGACCTTCGTTTTACCGGCGCGATAGTCGGCGACGGTTTTTTGGTTAGCTGACACGATTTCCGCGACGATCGCATCGATCGCGGCCGCATCGCTCACCTGTCCGAGCCCCTCGTCGGCGACGATCTGGGCGAACGGTTTGTAATCGAACGCGAGATTGACCGCGACGTTAACCGAAGCCTGGCTCGCACTTTTTACAACAATTTCTTTGTCCAACGGTAGCTCGCTCGCGTAGAACCGTTCGATCTGCGACTTCAGGGTTTTGGACGTAATCGTGCCCGCGTCGACCGCTGCGACGAGTTCGGCCACGCGCGCCGGACGTAACTGCGAAGCGTGCACGGGCGTGTCCGTCTCGTTGGCGAGCCGCGAGATATCGCCGAGGACGAGGTTGACGGCCTGCTGCGGTTTGCACCCGGCCGCGACGACCGCGTCGTAGAAATCGGCCAGGCCCGGCTTATCGACGATGGCGTGCGCCTGCACGACGGAGAGCTTTTCCTCACGGATCATGCGGTCGAGTCGCGCCTGCGGCAACGTGCCCAGGGCGGCGCGCATGCGCGTGACGTCGGCCGGTGCGAATTCGATGGGGGGCAGGTCGGGGTCGGGAAAATACCGGTAGTCGTGCGCCTGTTCTTTGCTGCGCATCGCATGCGTGGTGCCCGCGCCTTCATCCCAGCCGCGGGTTTCCTGGACGACCCGCCCGCCGCTGCGAATGATGCCGGCTTGCCGCGCGATCTCGCTCTCGATCGCACGCGCGACGGAGTTGAACGAATTCATGTTCTTAATTTCGGCCTTGGTGCCGTAGGCCGTCGCGCCGACCGGACGCAGCGAGAGGTTGACGTCGCAGCGCAGCGAGCCTTCTTCCATCTTGACATCGCTGACGCCGAGTGCGACGAAGGTGCGTTTGAGCGCTTCGAGATACGCGACGGCCTCCGCGGCGCTGCGAATGTCCGGTTCCCCGACGCATTCCATCAGCGGAACGCCCGCGCGGTTGAAGTCGACGAGCGAGTGCGTCGAACCCGCGATGCGGCCGTCGCGCGACGCGTGCGTCGATTTGCCGGTATCTTCTTCGAGGTGAATGCGCGTCAGGCGGCATGAGCCCTGCGTGCCGTCGGGAAGCCAGAAAGGAACGACTCCGCCCGATGTGAGCGGCGTATCGAACTGCGAGATCTGGTAGTCCTTGGGCATGTCGGGATAAAAATAGTTCTTGCGATCGAACTTCGAGAACGCCGGAACTTCGGCACCGAACGCGAGGCCCGCTTCGACGAGCAATTCGATCGCGCGGCGGTTCGGCACCGGCAGCGCCCCGGGCATGCCCAAACACACCGGGCAGACGTTGGTGTTGGGCTGCGCGCCGAAGAGGTTGCGGCAGCCGCAGAACATCTTCGTCTCGGTCTTCAGTTCGACGTGACACTCGATGCCCATCACCGCTTCATAGGGAGTGCCGTCGATGAGGAGCGCGGCGCCGGGCGCATCGATCGTCGCGCTCATCGCGCACCCGCCGTCGCAGGTGCGGGGATGGGCGGAATCGCCGCCTTGGCGGCGTGTTGCGTGCCGCGTTCGTACGCATGCGCGATGCCCAGCAACGAGCGTTCGGCAAAGAGCGGCGCCGAGAGTTCGAGGCCGAGCGGCAGCGGCTTCCATTGTCCGGGCGGCGTTACGTACCCGCAGGGCACGGACAGCGACGGCAAGCCGGCGAGCGACATCGGAATGGTATAGTAATCCATCAAATACATGCTGACGGGATCGGACTTTGCATCGAACTCGAAGGCGGGCGTTGCGGCCGCGGGGCATGCGATGACGTCGCACGACGCGAACGCCTGCGCGAAGTCGGCGGCGATGAGCGTTCGCGCCTTCTGCGCACGCACGTAGTAGGCGTCGTAATACCCGCTCGAAAGCGCGTAGGTGCCGATGAGGATGCGGCGTTTGACTTCGTCGCCGAAGCCGGCGGCGCGCGTTGCCTCGTAGGTCGCGCCGACGTCGGGACGCTCGACGCGTAAGCCGTAGCGCATGCCGTCGAAGCGCGCGAGATTCGACGAACACTCGGCCGGCGCGATGAGATAGTACGTTGCGACGCCGTAGTCGGCCGTCGGCAGCGCGACGGGGACGAGCGTCGCCCCGAGGCGTTCGAGGTCGGCGTAGGCGGCCTCGTAGACGGCGCGCACGTCGGGCGCGAGGCCGGCGAGCCCAAACTCCGCCACGATGCCGACGCGCACGCCGCGCAGGTCGTCGCGCAGCGCCGTCGCCGCCGGCTCGGGCGAACGCTCGACCGACGTCGCGTCCATCGGGTCTTTGCCGGCCATCACGTCGTAGACGAGCGCCGCATCTTCAACGGTTTTGGCTATCGGACCGATCTGATCCAAACTCGATGCGAACGCGATGAGCCCGTAGCGCGAGACGCGCCCGTAGGTCGGTTTGAATCCGACGACGCCGCAGAAGGCGGCGGGTTCGCGGATCGAGCCGCCGGTATCGCTGCCGAGCGCGACCGTCGCCTCGCCGGCCGCAACGGCGGCGACGCTACCGCCCGAACTTCCGCCGGGCACGCGCCCGAGATCCCACGGGTTGGCCGTCTTGCACAGGGCGCTATTCTCGCACGAACTGCCCATGGCGAACTCATCGAGATTCGTTTTGCCCAGCGGAATCGCTCCCGCCGCGAGCAGCCGTTCGACGGCCGTCGCCGTGTACGGCGCGATCCAGCCGTCGAGGATCTTCGAAGCGCACGTCGTCCGGGTGCCGGTGACGCACATGTTGTCTTTGATCGCGAGCGGCACGCCTGCGAGCGGCAGCGTCTCGCCCGCCGCCACGCGCTCGTCGACGCGTTCGGCACACGCGCGCGCGAGTTCGGCCGTCTCGGTGAGGTACGCGCCGACGGCACCGTCACGTTCGCCGATGCGCGCGTGCATCGCGCCGGCAAGTTCGACGGCGGAGGTTTCGCGCGCGTTGACCGCGCGAGCGATAGCGGCGGCGGAACGGTCGAGCATGGCTAGGCGTCTTCTCCGATGATGCGCGGGACGCGCACGTAATCGCCCTCACGCCTGGGCGCGCCCCGCAGGACCGTCTCGCGGTCGAGCGACGGCCGCACGACGTCGTCGCGCATGACGTTGCGCTGTGGGATGACTTGCGCCGTCGCAGCGACGTCGGCCACGGGCAGCCCTTCGAGTGCGCGGACGTGTTCGAGCAGCGCTCCCAGCTGCACGCCGAAGCGTTCGATTTCGGCCGGCGTCAGCGCGAGCCGCGCCAACTTCGCGACGTACGCGATGTCGATGTCGCCCGATGCCACAGTCAAGCCTCCCGAATAGGAAACGCGAACGGCGCGACGTCCGCGCGATGCAAGGCGGCTAGCGCCTCGATGTGTCCCGTTTGCGGAAACATGTCGAACGGTTGAACCGCGCCCAGCCGGTAGCCTCCGGCGACGAGGTGCGCGAGGTCGCGCGCGAGCGTCGAGGGGTTACAGGAAAGATACCACACGTGCGGCACTCGAGCGCGTACGAGCGCGTCGAGGGTGCCATCGTCGCTGCCCTTGCGAGGCGGGTCGAGAAAGACGATGTCGACGCACGCAAGCGCTTCGACGCCCGGCTTCGAACGCAGCGTCGCTTCGACGCGGCCGTTGATGAACGCAGTTCGATCGCCCACGCCGTTGACGGCGGCGTTGGCGTTGGCCTCGCGCACGGCACTGGGGTTTTCCTCGATGCCGACGACGCGGGCCCCCGCCTTCGCAAAAAACAGCGCGAAGGTCCCGGCACCGCAATACAGATCGATGAACCGCTTGCCGGCGAGGGGCTGCGTCGCGAGATACGCGAAGATCTTGCCGACCATTTCGCTATTGACTTGAAAAAACGACGCGGGTGAGACGCGGAAGCGCACGCCGTCGATCGCCTCCTGCATCTCCGCGTGGCCGAAGACCGTCACGTTGCGCCGGCCCATCACCGCGTTCTCACTCGGCGGTTCGAAGGAATTGCTCACGCCGACCGTCCCCGGCAATTTCGCTGCGAGCGCGCCGCCGAGCGACGGCAACGTCGTCGATGCGCGATCGGTCGTTACCGAAAGCACGCTTTCGCCCGACGCCCGCCCGGCGCGCGCGATAACATGCCGCGCGCCGTCGAAGGCGTGGGTCGTCGCAGGATCGCGCGCAGCGTCCCAGAGACCGGCGATCGCACGGTCGAGTTGGGGCATGACGATCGGACAGCTTTCGATCGGCACAACATCGTGCGTGCGCGCGGCGTAAAAACCGAACGCCGGCGTGCTCGGCGTGTTCGGCGTGTCCCCAGGACCCTTGGCGGTCCCGTTTGCCGCGTTCGCACGGGCGAGGACGAGCGCCATTTTGTTGCGATAGGCGCGCGGTTCGCTCATGCCGACGGGGACGCCGACGCGTGCGTCCGCAATGCCGCCCAGTCGCCGCAGTGCGTTTTCCACGATGCCGCGCTTCCACGCAAGCTGCGCGGGATAGGCGAGGTGTTGGACCTGGCACCCGCCGCACGTGCCGAAGACCGAACAAAAGGGCTCGACGCGGTCGGGCGACCGTTCGAGCAACTCGACGAGTTCGCCGACCGCGTATTTTGCCTTGACGGTTTCGATCCGAACGCGCGCACGTTCGCCGGGCACCGGTCCCAGGACGTAGACGACCATCCCGTCGGCCCGGCCGACGGCTTGTCCCGTTTTCGCGATGAGGTCGGTGCAACGGATATCGACGAGGTCGCCCGGGGCCAGGACCGGCCGATCCTCGACGGCGCGTGGCGCCGCCGGGAGCGCGCTACTCAGGTTTCTTTGCATCGAGCTGCTTGAGCAGCCGATTCGCTTCGTCGATCAACTGTTGGATGCGTTCGGTCGTGGGGTCGGCGGGCGGCCGTGCGAGGGTAGCACGCACGATCGCGTACACGAGTCCGGCGGCGACGACGGCGACGCCGACGAACGTGAGGGCGCGTGCCATGCCATCGTTCGCGGCATCGGGCGCACCGGGGCCCGGCTGCGGATCCGAGCTCGCGGCGTTCGCGTGGTTGGCGTATGTTTCGAGGCTCGGTCCGTCTGACATGCTGGCCGCTTTTCGCGGACGAGCGCGGCGAAGCATGCCGTACGATTATGCGTCGCGACGCTCGGGAGCGCCCGCGAGTGCGGCGAGCGCCGCGGCTAGTCCCGTGCGCGTCACGGGCCGCAATAGGGCTCCCGCTGCACCGGCTTCGCGCGCCCGCACCACGGTTTCACCTTCGTCGAGTGCCGCGATAAGGCAGATCGCCAGCTCCGGCGCGACCGCGCGCAGTCTCCGCACGACGCCCGCGATGTCGCCCGCCTGCGGGATACGTCCGTCGACAAGCGCGGCATCGGGGCGCAGCGCCGGCAGCAGGTCGAGCGCTTCGGGAACAGTCGCGACGCTGCCCACGACGTCGTGACCGAGATCTTCGGCCAGCCGTGCGACGAGCGTTCGCAACACCGCCGCATCGTCGAGTACCAGCAGCCGCACCTTAGCCGCTGCGGTGACGCAGCCGGCGGGACAGCGCGCGAAGCGGCCCCACTTCGGAGGCGGTCGCGGCCATATGCGCTGCGACGCGGTCGGCCGGAATCTCACAAAGCGGCGCGATTTCTCCGCCGCCACGGCCAATGACGTAGTACCGGTCGGCCACGCGCACGACGTGCACGCTCGCAGCACCCGGGAGGTACGTTGTTTCCAGGAGCGTGACGAGGCGACCGCCGCCGCCTTCGAGTCGCACTCGCAGCAGGCGTCTTGCGACGAGTTGCACCGCGGCGAGCACGAGCCCGATGACGACGCACGCCGCGAGCAGGCGGCCGACAAAAGCGAGTTCCACTCAGCGGCCGGGCACGATCGCCCGGCGGAAGGCGAGAACTGCTTCGCGCACCGCCTCCGGCGTCTCGACGACCTCGAGGACGTTGCCCGTCGTCAGCGTGACGGCAGTCGCGCCGCCCGTGACGGATTCGACGGTCTCGATGAGGTCCGCGTTGACGATGAGCGGGTGGCCGTTCGGGCGGCGCAGGGCGATCACCTCGCGTCCTTCCGAGCGGCGCGAAAGCGGGCCTCGTACGCCAATGCGGCGGCCTCGTCGCATTGCGTGGCTTCGGCACGCTCGCGGGCGAGTAGGTCGACGGCGCGCTGGCGTGCGCGATGCCGGTCGAGCGCGTCGCGCTCCCTGTGCCGCCTCACGAGCACGTCGCGGGCGGCCGCTGCGCCCGCTTGCGCTTTAGCGACCCCCGCGTCGGCGTGGACACGCCGGTGGGCAAGTGCGGTCAGGCAGCGTTCGCTTGCGATGAAGGCTGCCGCCACGGGCATCGGGCCTCCGGCCGCCACGGGCATCGGGCCTCCGGCCGCCACGGGCATCGGGCCTCCGGCCGCCACGGGCATCGGGCCTCCGGCCGCCACGGCAACGGCTACGCCGGCGATCGGTGGTGCGCCGCCGACGGGTGCTGCGACGGCTGTTACGGCGGCCGGTGCCAGAGCGCACATCACTTCAGCGCGGACCGCCGCTTCGCACGCGGCGATTCGCGCGCGTGCAGTCATCGCCGCTGCGCAGGCGTCGCGCGCCAGCCCGAACACGCGCGCGGCCTCGCGTTCGCGGGCGACCGCGATGTCGAGCGCCGGCTGATGGGCGTACCGGAATCGCTTCACGCCCACATATCGCGACGACGACATCGCTCGCAAGAGTCGCGGGGTTTACGGGACCGCCATCGCGCTGCGTTCGGGGCCGAGCGACACGCCGTCGACCGGGACGCCGAGCGCGCCTTGCAGCGCGTCAACATAAGCGCGCGCGTTCGCCGGAAGGTCCCCGATCTTACGAATCGCGGAGAGATCGTCGCTCCACCCGGCGTGCCACGCGAGGTCGAACTCGAGGCCGGGGTCGCTCGCCGCTTCAAACCCGACGCTGCGACCGCCGCTGCGATAGCCCGTCACGAGCGCGACCCGTTCGCACCCGCTCAGGACGTCGAGTTTGGTGACGATGGCGCTCGTGAGGCCGTTGACGCGCACGGCGTAGCGCGCCGCGACGGCGTCGAACCAGCCGCAACGACGCGGCCGCCCGGTGACCGTCCCAAACTCGCCGCCACGTTCGCGCAGCGCATCGCCCGTTGCATCGAAGAGTTCCGACGGAAACGGTCCCGCGCCGACGCGCGTGCAGTACGCTTTGGCGACGCCGACGACGCGACCGATGGCAGTCGGCCCGAGCCCGAGGCCCGTACACGCACCTCCGGCGATCGTGTGGGAACTCGTAACATAGGGGTACGTGCCGTAGCCGACGTCGAGAAGCGTTCCCTGCGCTCCCTCGATGAGGACGCGCTTGCCGCCTTCGAGCGCGTCGTGAAGATAGGACACCCCGTCGACGACGTGCGGCAACACGCGCGGCAGGCGCTCGAGGGTCTGAGCGACGACGTCTTCTTCGCGCGGCGCGGCGTCGAGGGTCGCTAATTGCGCGGAGCGCGAGAGCAGGTTGTAGCGAATTTTATCCGCGAGCGCCTCGCGTTTGCGCAACTCGCCGAACGTAATTCCGATACGAGCGGCTTTGTCGGTATACGCCGGACCGATACCGCGACCCGTCGTGCCGATTGCGGCATCCCCGCGGGCTCTTTCGCTCGCGCGATCCAGCGCCGCATGATACGGAAACACCACGTGCGCGCGGTCGGATACTTTGATGCGCGAGATGTCGACGCCGATGCCCGCAAGCATGTCCAGTTCCGCGACGAGCCCGTCGAGGCTCACGACGGTCCCGCCGCCGATAAAAAGTTCCGGACGTTCCTGCAGCACGCCGCTCGGTACGATGCGTAGCGCCAACTTTCGGTCGCCCACGACGAGCGTGTGACCCGCATTATCGCCGCCGCCGAAGCGGGCGACGATGTCGTAGTCGCGCGCGAACGAGTCGACGACGCGGCCTTTCCCTTCGTCGCCCCATTGAATGCCAAGGACGATGTCGGCGCGATTGACGTTCATCGCGCGTCTATTCGCCGCGAAACTCCAGATCGCTCGTGTTGCCCATCGGAAGCGCGGGTGTGCCGTTGAAGTTGGTCATCACGAACTCCGAAAAGAGCGCATTGGGCCAGCCGAAATCTTTGCGTGAATACTTGAGCGGATCGCTTGGATCGAACGACTCGTGCAGGAGATGATCCCCGGGATCGCTTGCGAGCAGTTGGCCCAAGACTTCCTTACGTTCTGCCGGGCTCGTCGTCGTGAGGCCTTGGATGATCAGCGCGAGCGGCCACACGTAGCCGTCGCTCGTATGCGCGCTGCCGATGCCGCGCGCGACCGAGCCGACATAGTAGTACGGGTTGTCTTTGGAAAGTAAGAATCGCCGCGTATTTTTGTACACGAAGCTATCGGGCTTGGTATATCCGAGATACGGTGCTGCGAGCAAACTTGGAATGTTGGCATCGTCCATGAGCGTTTGGCGGCCCAGCCCGTCGACTTCGTACGCGTACACGTAGCCGTAATTGGGCGTAAAAACCTCGCCGTATTTTTGGATCCCGTCCTGCACTTCGGCGCGTAAGGTTTTGGCGCGGTTGCTCTTGAGGAGGTTGCGAAAGACGGTGCGCTCGATCTCTTCGAGATCGCCGAGCGCGACGACCGCCATCATCTCCGATGGGATGAGGTAGTTGTACTTACACGCATCGTCGGAAGGGCGGAAACCCGTCCAAATCATGCCGGTATACGCGACGCGATTGGGACCGGGATTTCCGCTATCGTCGCGCAGTTCGCGGTGTGCGTATCGGGAACTGCGTGCGTGATCTTGCTCGCGTTCCATCGTCTCGAGCGCCCTGTCGAAGCCGAGCGACTCGTCGCCGGTAAAGATCGATGCATCGCCGGTCGCCTTCCAATAACTCCAGGAGAGGATGATCGGGTACGCGAGCGAGTCCAACTCGAATTTCTGTTCCCACACGCGATAGTCGATCGTGAAGGCGTTCGCGTAAGGATCGACTTGCAGGTACTTGCCTTCGCGCGCGATGATGCCGCGTAGCAGGCTCGCGACTTTGATGTCATTCTTGACGAAGAACAGGTAGGGCCGAACCTGCGCGCTCGCATCGCGGAGCCATTCCGCGGGAATATCGCCGGTCTTCACGTAGGCCGTGCCGTCGGCAGCAATCGTCGCCTGTTGGCTCGTGTTGAGCAGCGCTGCCCGGTACATGCGCTCGAGCCGGCTGTTGGAATTACTGTAGGTGGATGCGGCTTTTGCAATCGATTCAAGCTCGACGGCCCGCGCCGGCACGATGCACGAGAGAGTCGCGACGATCAACGCCGCGATGAAAACACGCATGCGCGACCGGTTACGGTGATCTTTGGCGAAAACCTCGGCGGCCGCGACTTGCAACCGAATTACGTTTGGCTCGCGAAGGCGTTCTGCGCTCGGGCACGCAGGTGCCGGTAGATCGCGGGCGTCGGAAACCCAAGACGTTCGAGCGCGCGGGCGGCACTAGGATAACTCAGCGTTCCGCGCGTGCGGAAAAGCTTGTCGATCGCCGCCTCCAACCGGTCGTCTTCCAGACGTTCCGCGGCAGCGACGCTGCGCGCGGCAGCTTCGCGGTCGATGCCCCGCCGAACGAGATCGGCAACGAGGCGGGCATTGCCGACCGCTTTCGAGCGTCCGTCGACGAAGAGCTGCGCGAAGAGCGCGTCGTCGATAAAGCCGTCGGCCTTGCACGAAGCGACGGCGGCGCGGACCTCGTCCTCGGGATACCCGCGCTGCGCCAGGCGCGTCCAGAGCTGCACTTCGCTCAGACGGCGTTGCGCCAGGAGGCGCAGGGCGACGACGCGCGCTCTGACCGTCGGACGCGCGCTCTCGCCCGCGCCGTTACTCCTCGTTCGCTGCACCGACCGTCGCGAGCTTCGCAGCAGCGCCGTTTGTCGTCACGGTCGCCGCGAGCGCGAGACGAATTTTGGCCGAGATCTCCTCGGCAAGGTCCGTGTGTTCCTCGAGGAATGCCTTGGAGTTCTCGCGGCCTTGGCCGACGCGCACGTCGCCGTACGTGTACCACGATCCGCTCTTGGCGACGATGTTCCGTTCGAGCGCGACGTCGAGGATAGAGCCCATTTTCGAGATACCCTTGCCATAGGTGATGTCGAACTCGGCCTGACGGAACGGCGGCGCCACCTTATTCTTGACGACCTTGACACGGGTGCGCGAACCGACGACATCCTGACCGATCTTGATCTGTTCGAGTTTGCGGACGTCCAGGCGCACCGACGCATAGAACTTGAGCGCGCGGCCGCCCGACGTCGTTTCGGGGCTGCCGAACATGACCCCGACTTTCTCACGCAGCTGGTTGATGAAGATCATCACGCACTTCGAGCGCGAGATCGCGGACGTGAGCTTGCGCAGCGCCTGCGACATGAGCCGCGCCTGCAGGCCGACGTGCGTGTCGCCCATGTCGCCCTCGAGTTCCGCCTTCGTCACCAGCGCCGCGACCGAGTCGACCACCACGACATCGACCGCGTTGCTGCGAACGAGCATTTCCGCGATGTCGAGAGCCTGTTCGCCCGTGTCGGGCTGCGAGACCAAGAGGTTGTCGAGATCGACGCCGAGGCCGTTGGCATACGTCGGATCGAGCGCGTGCTCGACGTCGACGAAGGCCGCCGTCCCGCCGAGCTTTTGCGCCTCGGCGATGATGTGCAGCGCGAGGGTCGTTTTACCGCTCGATTCCGGACCGTAGATCTCCACGACTCGGCCACGCGGAACGCCGCCCACGCCGAGGGCGAGATCGAGCGCGATCGAACCCGTCGGGATCACATCGATCTGCATGCGCTCCGCGAAGTCGCCCATCTTCATGATGGACCCCTTACCGAATTGCCGCTCGATCTGGGCCAGCGCGTTGCCGAGCGCTACCGCTTTATCGTCCGCCACGTTGGGGATGCTCCTTATCCGTCGGTCCGGCGCGCGTCACCGGACGCCGTTGTGAGTGAGTGTAGGCGGCCGCAGTGCCACCATCGTGGCATTCTCGCATTCCGGCGTTCATGCGGCCGGCTCGAAGAGCGCATCGATGAAACTGGCGGGATCGAAGGGCCGCAGTGCGTCGATCCCCTCTCCCAGGCCGATGAACTTGATCGGGACGACGAGCGTATCGACGATCGCGACGAGCACACCGCCCTTGGCGGTCGAGTCCAGCTTCGTGACCACGATCCCCGTGAGCGCCGTCGCCTCATTGAAGAGTTTAGCTTGCGAGATGGCGTTTTGGCCCGTGGTGCCGTCGACGACGAGCAGCGTTTCATCGGGCGGCGCGCCCGTTTCGCGCTCGATGATGCGCCGCATTTTCTTGAGTTCTTCCATGAGATTGGTCTTGGTTTGCAGTCGCCCGGCGGTATCGATGAAGACGACGTCAACGTTGCGCGCTTTGGCTTGAGCGAGACCGTCGAAGACGACCGACGAGGGATCCGATTCCGCGCGGCCCCGGACGAACTCGATGCCGCTGCGTTCGGCCCAGACAGCGAGCTGTTCGGCCGCGGCGGCGCGAAACGTATCGGCCGCTACAAACATCACGCGTTTGCCCTGCGACGACAAGAGCCGCCCGAGCTTACCGATCGTCGTCGTCTTGCCGCTGCCGTTGACGCCGACCACGAGCACGACGGCGGGCCGGTGCCGCAATTGCAGCATGCCGCCGGGCAACGTGAGGAACTTGCGGACATCCTCTTTGAAGCGCTTGACGGCCTGATCGCTGCGCCCCCAATACTCCTGACGCGCGACGACGTGCAGCCCTTCGAGAATCTTCTCCGTCGTCGGCACGCCGAAATCGGCCGCGATGAGAATTTCTTCCAGTTCGTCCCAAAACTCACGGTCGAGCGGGCGGCGCGCCTGGGCCAGCGTCTCGACTCCCGCCAGCGACTCCCGCGACCGGCCCAGTGCGCCCTTGAGCTTTGCAAGCCAACTCATGTCAGGATGCCCTACGGGACGCTCGCTCGAACTCCTGTTCGATACTCTTTGAAATCCGGCGGGCGTTAGTCCGGAAGCTGCCGGAACGTCAGATTGATGCGCTCGCCCGTAACGCGGCGGTCTTTGGCGATGCGGTGCTCGAACCGCGCCTGCGCGGCACCGCGCATGACAATGAGGTCGCCGTGGTCGAGGTCGACCGAAACGACCCGGGACCGGTCTGCTTTGGCCCGCAGGTCGAACGCGCGCGTCGCACCGAGCGTGAGTGACGCGATGACCGGCCGCGGCGAACCCGCGACCTCACGATCGTTGTGCCAGGCGACGCTGTCCGCGCCATCGCGATAGCGGTTGAGCAGCACGTACGAGAAGCGGGTTGCCGCGAACGCCTCGAGTTCCGCGCGTAGTGCCGCGAGCGCCGGGGTAAACGGCCGTTCCCGGTCGTCCCCGAACCACGCCTGTTCGCGCGGCACGTCGATGAAACGGTCGTACATCTTGCGTCGCTCCGCCGTCCAGGCCGTCGTCGCATGAATCGTCGCAAGCAGCGCGTTCGCGCGTTCGAGCGCGAGCCACCCGCGATATAAGCGGATGTCGCCACCGGAAGCGACGAGGTCGACGCCCGACTCGGGCAGCGGAGCGATGAAAAGCGACGGTTCGTGCGCGCCGCGGAGGCGCAACCGGTGGCCGGACATGCCCTTAGCGCGCGAGTTCGGTGCCGGGCGGCGCGGGGCGCCGAACGTATTTTTGTTTGATCGTCGGATCGTTCTCGCGAAAGCCGAGGTCGGCGCGCAGCACGCGCAGTTTCTGGCGCAGATGGATGACGGCTTGCGCGTGGATCTGAGACACGCGCGACTCCGAAACGGCCAGCTCGTTCTTAATTTCCTTGAGCGTCTGGCCTTCAAAGTAGTACAACCTGATCACCGTGCGCTCTTGTTTCGAGAGTGCATCGACGGCTTCGACGAGCGCCTCGCGGACCTCGCGTTGCTCGACGTCGGTCCCGAGATCGCCGCCCTCGCCCTTGAGCGTATCGAGAAGCGGAATGTCGTTGCCGCGGTCGTTGGGCAGATGTTCCTCGAGGGAGAGCAGCGAAGTACCGCGCACTTTCTGCTGCAGCGTCTCGAGTTCGCGTTTAGGGATCCCCATGCGGCCGGCGATCTCGTCGTCGGTCGCCATGCGACCGGTTTCGGCCTCGAGTTCGTGCTGCGTGCGTTCGAGTTCGCGCGCCTTTTGCCGGATGGCGCGCGGCACCCAATCCAGGGCGCGCAGGGCGTCGATGATCGCGCCGTGGATGCGCGTGATCGCATAGGTCTCAAATTTTACGCCGCGGTCATCGTCGTACTTCTCGATCGCGTCGATGAGGCCCACGACCCCGTCGTTGATCAGATCGTTGAGTTCGACGTTGGGTGGAAGGTTGACCGAAATGCGCCCGGCCACATATTTCACGAGGTGAATGTAGCGGTGGATGACCTCTTCCCGCGTATAGCGGGTCCCCGCTATAACGTAGGGGGGGCTGGGGTTAGGTATCAACAACTTTGACATTCCACGCCCGGCCGGGCTCTTCCGCCGGGCCACATTTAGCCGCCGTACCGAATTCGCGGGTTCGCCGCGGCGTAGAGCAGGTCGACGACCGCGTTGACGACGACGAAGACCGTTGCGAAGAGCAAAATGCAGCCGTTGATGAGCGGCATATCGCGATTGGAGATCGCGTCGAACGCGAGCCGTCCGACGCCCGGCCACGCGAAGATGTGCTCGGTGAGGACCGCTCCGCCGAGCAGCAGCCCCGTTTGCAGACCGACGATCGTGAGGATCGGCACGAGCGCGTTGCGCAGGGCGTGACCCACGACGACGCTGCGCGGCGCCAGGCCCTTGGCGCGAGCGGTACGGATGTAGTCGCTGCGCAGGACATCGAGCATTCCGCTGCGCGTGATCTTTGCGACGATGGCAAGCGGAATCGTTCCTAGCGTCATTGCCGGCAACACCAGATGCCACAGCGCGTCCAGCGCGGCACGGCCATTGCCCGCGAGCAGCGCGTCCAAAACGACCAGATGCGTCCGCGCGGGTACGAAGTACGTCAGCGAAATGCGGCCGGAAATCGGAAAGAGGTTGAGGCCGAAGCGCGCCGGGACGACGGCCAGCAGATACACGAGCATGAAGCCGAGCCAGAAAACGGGGATCGACACGCCGACGAGCACGGCGCTCATCGTCGCGATGTCGAGCACGCTCGAGCGGCGCAGCGCCGCGAAAATGCCTGCCGGAACGCCGATTGCGACCGCCACCAGGAGCGCACCCGCCGTGAGTTCGATCGTCGCCGGAAAGTACTGCGCGAGCTTGGTCGCGACGGGTTGCGCGTCGATGAGCGACCGGCCGAGGTCGCCGTGCAAGAGTGCGCCGAAGTACAGCGCGAGTTGCACGTACCAGGGCCGGTCGAGGCCGAGCGAGGCGCGCAGCGTGCGGACCTCGTCCGGTGTGGCATGATCGCCCAAGCGCAGCGTCACCGGGTCGCCCGGGATCGCCTGCATGAAGGCGAAGCTCACCAGCGTGATCGCAACGAGCACGCCGGCGAGCCGGAGTGCGCGCCGAATGACGAAGGTCGTCACGCGGCTACACGCGCATCGCGCGAATCGAGAAGAGCGCGGCCTGCGCGTACAAATAGACCCACTCGCCGAAGGAAAAGTCGTTGCGATCGCGCTGTAGCATCGTGGCGAAGCGCGGCGTGCGAGCGAGCTGATCGAAAAGCACGTCGAAGCGGAGCGGATTGCGCTCGAGGAAAGTCATGAGCTTGTGGCGGTGCCGCAAGCGGCCGTAAAAGACGGCCTTGAGGGTTTTCTCGTACTGTTGCGCCGGGGTGCGCGTGCGGCCGCGTTTTGCGTCGGCGACGGCTTGCGCCGCGAGCCGCCCGGAAAAGGCAGCCTCATGGATGCCCTCGCCGGTCGTCGCATCGACGAGTCCGGCTGCGGTGCCCGCGACCATGAGGTTGCCGTGGCTGATCGTCGGCCGGGGCGCGCCGCCGTAGAGCAGGTTGCCTTCTTCGCGAATGTTGTATGCGACGCCGGGAAAGAGCCGCTCCTGTACCGTCGGCACGAAGGCGTCGAGTTCGGCGCGCAGTTCCGTACCGGAGCACTTGCCGGTGATGCCGAGGCCGATCGAAAGGTGATCGCGCTTGGGAAACATCCACGCGATCACGTTGCGCCCGCTTTTAGTCAGGTAGTAATGCATCTCGAGCACGCGGTACGTTTCTTCGATCGCGGGCCGTTCGAGATAGACGCGATACTGGTAGCAGGTGATGAGCCCGGCCGACCACGCATCGTACCCTAGCGGTGAGGACGCAGCGAGGCGGGCGCTCGAGCCTTGCGCGAGAAGCACCGAGCGCGCGCGCACGCGTTTACGTTCGCCGCTGCGCAGGTCGGCGTATTCCACGATCGTACGCTGACCATCGACGACGTAGTTGCGAAAGAGCGTCTGCGTTTCGATTCGCGCGCCTTCGTTGCGTGCGAGCGACGCAATCGTGGCGTCGAGCTCTTCGCGCGTCGTCGTGTGTGCGCTGCCCGCGGTCGCGAAGTCGTAGCGCCGGCCCGAGAGCCCACGCACGGAAATGACCGGCGGATCGCAGTGCAGGATCGAGCGCGGCAGATCGAAGTCCTCGCAAAACCCCGGCCGCAAGCCGGCGGCGCACACGCGTTTTGCACCGATGACGGGATCGCGTTCGAGGACGAGCGTCTCGACGCCGGCACGTGCAGCTTCGCGCGCCGCAGTAGCGCCTGCCGGCCCGCATCCGACCACAACGAAGTCGACCTCTTGCATGTCGGTGGGACGCTTCGCGCTCGCTTCCGGTTCTCCGCGTCAACGTTGCAGCGCCGAGCCCACGAACAGGACCGCCCCGCAATACGGCCAAACGCGAGGAGAAAACTTCCGCCCGTTCGGTATTTTGGCGGGCTCTTCGCTCGCACAAATCTCCCACAAAGGTTCGACTTTGAACGCAACGCTCGCAATCGAGCTCGGTCTCGGCGCCGGAATCCTCGCGATTCTGTACGGTGTCTTCCTCATTACGCTGGTCATGAAGCAATCGCCCGGCAACGCTCGCATGCAAGCGATTGCAAGCGCCATCCAAGAGGGCGCGATGGCATTCCTCAAACGCCAGTACACGACGATCGGTATCGTCGCGGCGGTCTTGTTCGTGCTCATTGGGATCGCGCCGACGCCGCTCGGCTGGGAAGCCGCGTTCGGTTTTGCGATCGGCGCGACGCTCTCGGGTGCGGCGGGCTTTATCGGTATGCTCGTCTCGGTACGCGCGAACGTGCGCACCGCCGAAGCGGCGCGCGGCGGGCTGGCACCCGCCCTCGCCCTCGCCTTCCGCGGCGGCGCCGTAACGGGCTTGCTCGTCGTCGGCCTGGGACTCTTTGCGACCGCCGGTTACTACGCGATCATGCTCAAGGTCAACGCCGGGAGCCCGAGTTCCGTCAGCGATTCGCTGGGCGCGCTCGTCGGGCTCGCCTTCGGCTGTTCGCTGATCTCGGTGTTCGCACGGCTGGGCGGCGGTATCTTCACCAAAGCGGCGGACGTCGGCGCAGACCTCGTCGGCAAGGTCGAGGCCGGCATCCCCGAAGACGACCCGCGCAATCCGGCCGTGATTGCGGACAACGTCGGCGACAACGTCGGTGACTGCGCGGGCATGGCCGCGGACCTTTTCGAAACCTACGTCGTCACCACGGTTGCCGCAATGCTCCTGGGCCATCTCGTGCTCGGCAAAAATCTCGAGAGCGCGACGACCTTCCCGCTCATCCTCGGCGCGGTTTCCATCGTCGCCTCGATCATCGGCACGTTCTTCGTGCGCATGGGCAACGACGCAAAAGGCTCGATCATGAACGCGCTCTATCGCGGACTCATCGTTGCGGGCGTGCTTTCCGCGATCGCCTTCTTCTTCGTCACGAAAGCCGAATTCGGCGACGGCGTCAAGATCGGCAGCCTCAACATCTCCTACATCGGCATCTTCATTTGCGCGCTGGTCGGCCTCGTCGTGACGGGCGCGATCACGTACATCACCGAGATCTACACCGGCACGCAGTTCGCCCCCGTAAGAAACATCGCCAAGGCCTCGGTGACGGGCCACGGCACCAACATCATCGCCGGGCTCGCGGTCTCGATGCAGGCCACCGCCCTTCCAGCGCTCACGATCGTCGTCGGCATTCTGATCGCCAACGGTTTCGCCGGACTCTACGGCGTGGGCATCGCGGTCATGGCGATGCTTTCCATGGCCGGTATCATCGTCGCCATCGACTCGTTCGGCCCGATCACCGATAACGCGGGCGGCATCGCGGAGATGGCGGACATGCCGGAGGCCGTCCGCAACGTCACCGATCCCCTCGACGCCGTCGGCAACACGACGAAGGCTGTGACCAAAGGGTACGCGATCAGCTCTGCCGGGCTCGCCGCCGTGGTGCTTTTCGCATCGTTCCTTCAAGAACTTTCGGACCGCTGCCATTCGGCAATCGGCGCGTACTGTAACAAGGACGCGACACTCTTCAACGGCTTCTTCAATATCGGCGATCCGTACGTGCTGACCGGTCTGCTCGTCGGCGGTCTGTGTCCGTATCTCTTCGCATCGCTTTCGATGGAATCGGTCGGACGCGCGGCGGGTGCCGTCGTGGAAGAAGTTCGTCGTCAGTTCCGCGAGATGCCCGGCATCATGGAGGGCACCCAGAAACCCGACTACGGCACCACCGTCGACATCGTCACGCGCGCGGCACTCAAGGAGATGATCTTGCCCGCGCTCATTCCGATCGGCGTGCCGCTCGTCATCGTTGCGCTCTCGTACGTGCTGCCGAACTTCGGCGGCGCGAAGATGATGGGCGGCGCGCTCGTCGGCACGATCGTGACCGGCCTCTTCCTCGCGCTCGCGATGACCAGCGGCGGCGGCGCGTGGGACAACGCAAAGAAATACATCGAAGACGGACACTACGGCGGTAAGGGCTCGGCCGCGCATGCCGCCGCGGTGACGGGCGATACGGTCGGCGATCCCTATAAGGACACGGCGGGACCCGCAATCAATCCGATGATCAAGGTTTTCAACATCCTCGCGCTGCTGCTCGTCGGCTTCCTGGTCCACTAGAGCGGGGAGGCAACCCTGGTTGGACGGACGTGCAAACGAGCATCAAATAGTCGGACGCGCGAAGCCGCGTGTGCCGGTAGAGAACGGAGCGTTCGATGATGCAATCCGGAAGTGGAACTTCGATTGCGGCGGTGTTCCCAGATGAGGCCAGCGCCGAGGCATGTCTGCAAGACTTGAAGCGCAGCGGCTTTTCAGCGCCGTGGATGGCGCTGACCAAACCGGCTGCCGGCGATGAGACGGCCGCGCGGTTCGGAACCGTTGCCGGGTCGGTGCAACACGAGGTCACGGCTTCATCCGACGGCGTCTTTGGCGCGATCGGGCGCTTCTTTAGCGGCGAGGCGTCGCTACGGCGCTCGCTCGTCGATCACGGTGTCGCGCAAAGCGAAGCGCAAGCCATCGACGCGGCCATACCGCCCGATGGAGCCGTCGTCGTCGTCGCCGTCGGCGTTCGCGGGGATGAGGCGGCGGCGATCTTCGCCGCGCACGGTGCCGACGTCCGCGGCGCCACGACAGGCTTCGGCATGCTGCAAGATTTTCGTTCGGGGGCGACCGGCGCGGGCCAAGGCGACGTGTTGGACCGCGGTACCGGTCAGGCCGCCGCGGGCGACGGCCCGGGCGTCGGCCTGGGCTCGAGTACGGGTTTCTTGAGCGACCGCGCCGCAAAAAGTGATCCGGGTAACGATCTCGACACAGACGCACGCGACCCCGACCGCGACGTCTTCTACGAACGTCGCACGTAGCGCCGAACTCGATCGCACGGCGCGGCCGGAAGAATCAAAATCCGGCCGCGCTACGTTCCCTAAACGCCGGGGTACGACAGCCGTATCCCACGATGGAGGAACGAATGAAGCGCATCGCCGCTATCATCATGACGGCGCTTTTCACGGCCGTGGGAATTGCACCGGCGCTCGCCGACGATCAAGAGCAGCAGATCGGGCAGCAAGTCTACCAGCAGTTAGAGCAAAAAGGCGAGATCATACAGCGTCCCAACGCGATGTACGCCATCCTCGATCCCATTGCCGCACGCATCAAGAGCGTCGCCGATACGCAGTACGACTATACGTTTCACTTCATCCTCGTGCACGAGAAAGCACCCAACGCCTTCGCCGTGCCGGGCGGCAACGTGTACGTGACCGACTCGCTCATCAATTTCGTGCAGAACAAAGAAGAACTCGCGGGCGTACTGTGTCACGAGACCTCACACGACATCCACCACGACGTACTCAACAACATGCAGAAGAGTCAGACGACCGGCACGATCATCGGCATCGTCGGCGCGATTACCGGCCTCAACCGAAGCGGCCTCGGGCAGCTCGGTGAGAATCTTGCCTATACGCTGCAGACGAGCAACTTTTCGCGTGCCGTCGAGCGCAACGCCGATGCCAAGGGGGCCGTCACCTGCGCGCAGGCCGGCTACAATCCCTGGGGCATGGTGTGGCTGTTCCAAAACTTCGAGAAAGCGAACACCGGCGGCTCGATGGAAGCGCTGTCGGACCACCCGACCGACGAGCATCGCATTGCCGACCTGAAAACGGAGTTCGCCGCGAGCCCGCGGCTCTTCGGTCGCTTCTCCTCCGACATCGCGACCGCAACCCCCGTGCGCAGCAGCGCGACGGGCTACGCGCCGGCGCCCGCAGCGCGCCATGCAGTGCATCGCCGCAGCGCCTACCATGCCGTCGGGTACTGTTGCGCGCCGCACTAGGGCGCGCCGGCGACAGCAGTACGGATGAACGAAGAAGCCCCGGCACCACTGCCGGGGCTTCTTCGTGAGCGACGAGGCGCTACTTCACTTCGACGGTCGCGCCGACTTCGGCGAGCTTGGCCTTGATCTGCTCGGCCTCGTCCTTGGGAATACCCGTCTTGATCGCCTTGGGCGCGCTCTCGACGAACGACTTCGCTTCGGTGAGGCCGAGGCTCGTGATCTCGCGGACGGCCTTGATGACCTTGATCTTCTCGGCACCGACTTCGGTAAGGACCGCGTCGAACTCGGTCTTCTCGGCTACCGGAGCCGGGGCCGCAGCGCCGCCGCCGGCAGCCGCAACAGCGACCGGTGCTGCGGCGGAAACGCCCCACTTCTCTTCGAGGGCTTTGACGAGTTCGTTGAGCTCGAGGACGGTGAGCTTTTCAACTTCGGAAATGAGATCGGCAACTGCCATGATGGTGTCTCCTTAAGACGCAGACTCGGCGAGTTGCTTCTCGCGAGCGGAAAGAACGCGGACGAATCCGCTGGGGTTGGCGGCCAGAACGCCGACGAAGTTGCGCAGCGGGCTCGCGAGCATCCCAAGGACCGTCGCTTGCAGGACGGTTTTGGACGGCAGCGAGGCGAGCGCTTTGACTTGCTTGGCATCGAGAACGGCGCCGTCGACGTAACCGGCTTTGACTTCGAGCGGCTTGACTTGATCGCTAAAGTCCTTGAGGGCTTTGGCCGGCGCCACCGGGTCGCTGGAAGCGAACACGACGCCCGTCGGACCTGCGAGGAAGGCCTCGAAGGTCTTGGCGAGATTGTCGCCCGCGGCTCGCGAAAACAAGGTGTTCTTGACCACGGCATAGGTCGAACCGTCTTTGCGCAGCTCGGTGCGGAGCTTCGTGATCTCCTCGACCGTCAGCCCGGCGTAGTTGGTGAAGAACAGGTACTTCGACGTCGCAAGCCGTTCGCGCAGCTGTTCGATCGTCTGTTCTTTTTTAGCGGTCGGCATAGGCTTCTTTCTGAAAAGAAACGGCGCTCCAATCGTTCGATGAGCGCCGCCTTGCCGACACACGCCCGCGGCCCGCACGTACGGAGCCAAGGCGTGTCGTCAAATTGTCGTCACCTCGGTAGGCGCTCGCGCATTAACCGCCCGAAAGCGGACCTACGGTCATCGGAGCCGTCCGCTATCGTACTCGATGCGGGGGTGCGGCGTCAACGTGACGCCTTAGGAAGTGGCTGCGGTCGACTTGACGCGATTAGGATCGAGCTTGACGCCCGGACCCATCGTGCTCGCAAGGGTCACGCTGCGGATGTAGGTGCCCTTCGCGGCGGACGGCTTTGCCCGCACGATCGCATCGAGCAAGGTTGCCACGTTCTCGGCGAGTTGCTGTTCGCCGAAACTGGCCTTGCCGACGATCGTGTGCACGATCCCGGTTTTGTCGAGACGGTACTCGACCTTACCGGCTTTGATGTCGCGGATGGCGCTGCCGATATTCGGCGTCACGGTGCCCGACTTCGGGTTCGGCATTTTCTGCGCGAGAATGCGGCCAAGATTCGAACCGACAGCACCCATCATATCCGGGGTCGCAACTGCCACGTCGAAGTCCGTGAAGCCCGCTTTGACTCGATCGATGAGTTCCTGTTCGCCGACGACGTCGGCACCCGCAGCCTCCGCCTCGCGCGCTTTGTCGCCCTTGGCAAACGCAATAACGCGCACGATGCGACCGGTTCCATTGGGCAGCAACACCGTCCCGCGAACGTTCTGATCGCTCTTTTTGGGATCGACGCCGAGCCGTACGTGGATCTCCACCGTTTCGTCGAACTTGGCGACGGCGTTGCGCTTGACGGTCGCCGTCGCTTCCGCGATGTCGTGCAGCTTGTCGCGATCGAACGACTTCGCGAGATCGCGATACTTCTTGCCGCGCTGCGTCGCCATCAGGCAGATACCTCAACGCCCATCGAGCGCGCGGTGCCCGCAATAATATTCATCGCCATCTCGACGTCGTTCGCGTTGAGGTCGGCCATCTTGGTCTCGGCGATCGCGCGAATTTGCTTCTCGCTGATCTTGCCGACTTTGGTGCGATTGGGAATCGCGGAGCCCGACTCGATTCCAACGGCCTTCTTGATGAGAAAGCTCGCGGGCGGCGTCTTGGTGACGAACGTGAACGTGCGATCCTCGTAGACGGTGATCTCGACCGGAATCACCATGCCCGGTTGGCTCGAGGTGCGTTCGTTGTACTCTTTGCAGAACGCCATGATGTTGAGCGAGTAGGGCCCCAGCGCCGGGCCGACCGGCGGGGCGGGAGTTGCTTTGCCGGCTGTCAGCGCGAGCCCGATTTTGCCGACGACTTTTTTTGCCACGATCTATCCCTTCGGGCGCCGAACCGCGCGGCGCCCTCCCCCACAAACGAGCTGCACCGGGCCGGGGTGTAGCCGGGCGCAACCCAAGAAGTCTACCACGCACGCGCGTCGCGGTAAAGACGGTCGAGTTCGACGACTTATGCGGTGGGGCTCTCCCCCGCGTAACCGCTTCGCTGCGTCGCCTCGTCTGCGACGCGGACGCCGAATCGATACGCGAGTTCTCCGCCGATGATGCCGGACAACGAGAGGACGCTTAGGGCCGCCGCGTGGGCCGTCAACTGTCCCAGAGAAACGCGGGCCGCATCGTCCGGCGACGCCGCCACGGCGGCCCGCCGCTTCACCGCATCCGCGTAAAAGCCGACGATGCCCAGATTGAGGACCATGTGCGTCGTGCCGTAGGTCCAAGCTTTGGTGCCCGGCGCTAACCGCAGCCAGTCGAGAAAACCGAGGGCTGCGGCCGCCAGCGCCCCGGCGATGCCCACGGCGATCGCGTCCCGCGACGCGCGCGCATCGTCCCGCCCGCGACTGCCGAAAGACGACCGAGCGTCGAAGGTAAATGCCGTGACCCACGCGCCGATCGGCACCGCTACCACGGCAGGATGGAGCGGGTGACCGTACGGTCCCGCCACCGGCAACTGCGGATGTTTGGCACGCTGCAAGCGCGCATCGATGTCCGAGGAAAAATTCTCGTGTTCGGTCATGTCGTCCAGAAGCGTACCGCTCTTGTGTCGTCGCGAACCGCCTCTCTCGGATAGCCGGGAAGCGAGCGGACCCGAAGCCTACGAAGCGCGCGTGAAGATGACGTCGCGGTCGAGGCAGTTATTGCGCTCGAGCACGAAGCGGTTCGCATCGAGCAGCCGGACAACCAGTCCGTACGTCAGCACCCTGGAATCGGCCGTTCGTTGGCAGATCTGCAGGGCCAGGATGCGCCCGTTTGCGACCGACCCGTCCCATGCCAGTTTCGCGAGCCCGAGCGATGGGTCGGGATCGACCATCGCGGCGATCGTGACCCCGGCCTGCTCGCGTATGAGAAGCCGGATGGGCGTGCCGCCGACGTCGCCGCGCCACAACCCGCAAGGGGGACGACGGGCGCCCTAGCGGAGATGCGGTGCGGGCGCGGCGCGAGCGCGACGACCGGCGCGCGTGTCTCCGGCGCGCGCGTCTCGGGCGCCGGCGTCTGCGGCGCGTTCCTCACAACCGGCGACGGTGCACGAAGGGGCGTCGCCACAGCGGCTTCGGCGGCCTGCGGCGGCGACAAATCGACGACCGAGACTTCAGCGATGACGGGGCCATTCCAGTTCCCCGCGCGGCTCAAGCTTGCGAAATCGAGCGTCGCCGGCGTCCCAGGTGCCGTGAAATCGAAGCTCTCGCGCACGTAGCCCATCGAACGATTCGAATGACCGGTCTGATCGAACGCAAAACGATGGGTGGTCCCCGCCACGCTGACGAGCAGCGTCTTGACGCGCGGCGGTCCATCGGCGTTTGCGGCCAGATCGAAAGCGACGCGATACGTGCGGCCCGGCACCGTTGCGAAGTCCTGCGCGAGTTCCCCCGGCCCGGGCGAACCGTCGAGATCGACGCTAGCCGTTCCGCCCGATGCTTGCCAATACTCTGCCGGCACGTAGTCGACATTGCGCAGGACGCGCCAGCCCGGGATGGCCTGCGACCCGGGGTGCAGCTCGTTCCACGGACGTTTGAGAACGCCGCGGGAAAAGTCGCCGTTCACCAAAAGGTTGGGCGACGGCGAATCGCCGCCGGCCCCGCCGGCCGTCGCTGCGAAGCTGAGGGCCGCCATCGCTAGGACAACACCAAATCCAGCCATGACGCCGCGTTACCCGCCCATCGCTCCGACGACGCATGGCGCACCTCTACGGGTGCGGGCCACACGGTCAGGGCGAGCTTACACTTTTTCTATTTGATAGAATTCGAGTTCGACCGGCGTCTCGCGACCGAAGATCGAGATGAGCGCGCGAACCTTTTCTTTTTCGGGCTGAATCTCATCGACGATGCCCGTGAAGTCGAAGAACGGGCCGCTCGTAACTTTCACACGGTCGCCCTTGGCAAAATCGATCTTAAGTTTGGGCGTCTCGATGCCCATCTGCTTGAGGATCGTCTTCACTTCTTTTTCTTGCAGTGCGACCGGTTTTTCGCCCGCGCCGGGAGAGCCGACGAAGCCCGTCACGCCCGACGTATTACGCACGACGTACCACGATTGATCGTCCATGTCCATCTCGACGAGCACGTAGCCGGGAAACACTTTCTTGGGCGTGATCTTGCGCTTGCCGTCCTTGAACTCGACCTCATCTTCCATCGGCACGAGCACGCGGAAGATTTTCTCCGACATGTTCATCGAGTGGATGCGGCGTTCGAGATTCGCCTTGACCTTGTTCTCGTAGCCCGAATAGGTGTGGATGACGAACCATTTGCGGCGTTCGTCTTTTTTTGCGCCGCCCGAGGACGGGGCGACCGGCGCGTCCGGTGCGTCCGACGTTACGTGTTCCACTGATGTCCCCTAGCGATGAACGAGTCCGAAGAGAAAGCCGAAGATCTGGTCGGCGACGTACGTGTAAAAGCCGATCACGACGACGAGCCCGATGGTCAGCACGGTTGCGGAGACCCACTCCGGGCGCGTCGGCCAGGTGACGCGGCGCATCTCCGCGATCAGATCGCGAACGAAACGCTCGGCGCTCTGCTGCCGCGCAGCGCGATCGCTGGGCCCGGCGGGTCGGGGCGCCCGTGGCGTACCGGGACGAATCGTCGTCCCACCACCCCCACCAGTTGGCCTGTTCATACGACTCGTGCTCCCTCGAGAGACTCATCTCTCACGATCGAAAATTTGGCAGGGCGGACAGGACTCGAACCTGCAACCGACGGTTTTGGAGACCGCAACTCTACCAATTGAGCTACCACCCTACGTCCCGGTCGCGCGACGCCTCGCGCCATGCGGCAATTCGACGGAGAAAGCGGGGCTACTTTGTTTCGCGGTGGGCTTTGTGGCAACGGCAGAAGCGGCAATACTTCGACAGTTCTAGGCGATCGGTCGTCGACTGCTTGTTCTTCTGGGTGTTGTAATTGCGTCGCTTGCATTCTTGACATGCGAGGACGACCATAACGCGATTCTCTTTTTTCGCCATTTCTCGTGTATCCTGAGCGCGCGCGCTGACATAAAAAAGACGGACACGCGGTCCGTTCCCTCGATTATCATAGCATACCGGTCCCGGCAGGAGCAAGGCACGCCGTGACCCGGCACGGGCTCACGTTACCTTGCCGCGAAGCCCGCGGCGTGCCACTCGAGAGCGATGCGGCCTACACGTGCCCGCGATGTTCGGAGACGAACTACGTCGCCGTCGACCCCAGCGGCGGCCGGCGGCAGCAGTTCATCGAGGATTGCCCCATCTGCTGTCACCCCATCGATTTTTGGGTCACGTTCGATCGGGAGGGCGACGCCGTCGTCGAACGTGTCGAACTCGCGACGTAGGCTCGCGCGCGGTCGTGTGGTGCGCCCGGCCAGAATCGAACTGGCAACCTAAGGCTTAGGAGTCCTTCGCTCTATCCAGTTGAGCTACGGGCGCGCGCCCGCTCAATTCGGCGTGCCTGCGGCCATTGCCTCATAGGCGCGCGACGTCCCAGCGGTACCTGGAGGCCGTTCGAACCGCCTAGAAGCCGCGTTCGGGGCAGGCGTGCCGGGCGCGACCGGAAATGGAGCCCCCACCTTCCGAAGCCGAGCCCACCGGCGCCTTGGTCGCTAACCAACCCAGAGCGCACACCTACAAGGAGCAGCACACTTGAGCCTCGCGCACAGCGCGCTACCGCAGATGAATGCGGCGCCCACCGGTTCGATCGAACGCGATCTTCCCAAGGGTTTCGCCGCCTTCTACCGCCCGCTGCACGAGCGCTTCACGCCGCCACAGCAGGAACTTGCCGCCGCTCGCACGCGCGTGCTGACCGCCTCGCACAACGGCTCGCTGCCGACCTATTTGCCGGCGTCTCCCGCGACGACGCAAACGTGGCACGTCGAGTTGCCGGCCTGGTGCCGGGACCAGCGCAATCAAATGACGGGACCCGCCGACGAAGCGGACCTCGTGGTCAAGATGCTCAACTCCGGCGCGCCGGGCGTTATGCTCGACCTCGAAGATTCGATCGTCAACCGCTGGGACCACGCGCTGCTCGGCATCCGCAACGTCATTGCGGCGCTGTACGGCGACCTCACATACGACGATAAGAAGCGCGGTACCCCGGTGGCGATCGAGGAGTCTCCGACGCTGACGTTCACCCGCGTGCGCGGCCTCCATCTCTCGCAAGCCGGCATCTTTTCGGAGATCACCTCGGCGTCCTTATTCGACCTCGCGCTCCTCGTCTTTCAACTCGATTTTGCGCGGCTCAAGCATCCGTTGTGCATATACATCCCAAAAGCCGAGTCGGCCGAGGAGGCGCTCTGGTGGCGCGACGTCTTTGAGACGCTCGCACATCTCAAGAATCAGCCCGCCGATTACATCAAGTGCATGGCGCTCTGCGAATCGCACGTCTTCGCGTTCCAGATCGAAGAGTTTGCGTACAATTTGCGCGAGCATCTGCTCGGCATCAATTTGGGGCGTTGGGATTACATGGCAAGCCTGATCCACTTCAACCTCAACGACCCCGCGTGGGTGTTGCCCGACCGCAACACGATTCCGCACGACGTGCCGTTCTTCCAGAACCTGCGGACGCTCATTCCGTCGATCTGCCACAAGCACGGGATGCTCGCCATTGGCGGCATGACGGCGCTCTTTCCCACCCGGGAAGATTCACAACTGAACGAACGCGCACTCGCGGCGCTCGCGGCCGACAAGAAAAACGAAGCGATGTGCCTCATGGACGGCGCCTGGACGGGCCACCCCGACCAAAATGCGATCGCCGTCGCACAGTTTCCCGAACCGAACCAACTCGCGAGTTTCCGCGAGGGGTACGATTGCCACCCCGACCTGCGGCCCTCCGTCGTCGGCATCGGGAAAACGACGCTCGACGGAACGCGCGCTGCAGTGCGCACCGTCATTCGTTACCGCAACGGCTACCTCAACGGGAAAGGCGCGAGCCTGCTGGACGGCTTCATGGAAGATCTCGCGACGGACCGCATCTACCGCCTAATGATCGCTCAGCGCGTCAAGCACGGCATGCAGACGGCGTCGGACGTCAGCTCGCTTTTCGATGAGGAGCTCGAAAAGCTCATCGCTTCGGGCAAGGAAGCCGGCACGGCCCAGACGCTACGCCAGGCACGCGCCGTCGGCGAAGCGATGATCGTCCACGGCGCCTTCGATCCCGTCTAAGCCTGCACCGCAGAAGCGCCATGGAAAAGACCCCAGCGTTCGGCCGGAGTCTCGGGTGGGTTCGAGCCGGGAGCCGCGTTGGCTCGAGGGAGTTTCTTGTGGGAGTCTCTTAAGGAAGCGCGTGGCTCGAGGCGGACAGCGAATTGTTCGTCTTGTTGCCGAAGACGGTGAGCCCGGTAATGGCGACGACCGAGACCAAGAGAAGAACCAGACCGTACTCTACGAGACCCTGGCCCGAATCATCCATGATCAACGCGAAAAACATCGATTTCACCCTAAACGTCCTCCACGAGCGTTCGAACGTGACGGCCTTCCAACATCGGCGCGTGCGGAGAGCGGGATGCGGCAAAGACGTACATTCCGGTCATCGGCGACGAAACGCGGGTTCCTGAGAGGTCCGCGCACGTGTGACCGCGGCTTCGATTTGTGATGTAACCGAAAGATGCACGAGGGGTTCAGACATGGACGCGCATCACATCTCGAGCCCGCGCCGCGGCGTCGTCGACGCCGTTTTCGGCTTTGCAATTGTCGTGATGGAGCCCTCGGTGGGGATTGAACCCACGACCTCGTCATTACCAATGACGTGCTCTACCACTGAGCTACAAGGGCAACTGAAGAGCCGTTCCGGTGCGCGGTCGCAGAGCGTCTCAACCGGAACGCTTCGCGGCACGACTCCATACTTTGCGATTTACGAAAACCCTTGGGCGGCGCAGTCGCGCCATGTTACCGAACGCGCCTGGGGTGGCCTCCTTCAACCGACCGGGCCAGGTGATCGCGACTGCATCTAGGCGGTTTTCCTCAGTGCGGAGTGCCGGAAGACCCAAGGCAAGGCATGGTAGTTCGCACGAAGAGGGGAGGCTTCACTTTAATAAGGAGGTTAGCGTGTCGCTCCGCCTTCCTCGCTTGCCATTCCGACGCATCGTCTGCGCCATCGCATTGATGCTATCCGGATGCTCGGGTGGCGGAGCGCACTCTCCTATGCCCGCGCCGCTCACGCCCGCCCCGAGCGCAACAGCGGGTGCTTCCGTTGGGGCCAACGCCAAGTACGAGCGCATCGGCCACGGCTGGAGCGACGCCCAGTACGGCCGGGACTGGGACCGGGACCCCCATCGCGACCCCGACCGGGCCCGGGGCAGTGACCGCGACCCCGACCGCGCCAGGAACGTCAACCGCGCCCACTACAGCGACGCCGATCCAAACGCCGACGCCGGCGCCGACCCCGCTGCCAACCGCTACGGCGGTGCCGCCCGTCGTGAACTTCGCTGGATGGAGTACGTACGGCTTCGACAATCACCGCGACGGTTTCAATCCAAACACGACCACCGTTTCCCCGGCCAGTATCGGAGGACTCCACCTGGCCTGGCAGGCAGATTACGGGGATTTCAACACACAGTCACAACCGGTGCTCGCGGCGAATGTCGCGGGCCACCGCGCGGTGCTTTTTGTGGGCGGCGCAAACGGCACGGTCTATGGGTACGACGGGACGTCCGGAACGCAGATGTGGCGTAAGAGTCTGGGCCAGTTTTATTACTCGTGCAGCGGCCCGGGATCCGCGGTCGTGGGCATCGGCGGCAGCGTCGTCTATGACGGATCGGGCTCGATCTTCGTTCCGGCCAATTTCAATTCGAGCGTCGGGGCACCCTCGATCACGATCGTTCGCTTGGATGCGGCTTCCGGAAACCAGCTTGGCAGCGTTAACGTAACCCCCAATGTGCTTCGCGGCGAGGCCGACATAACCCATACGTCGCTCGCGCTTGCCAATGGGCGCGTGTACCTCGGCACCGGGTCGACGTGCGATCTCTCGTCGTGGCGCGGCCGCGTCGCCTCTGCGGATACGAATCTCAGTGCGATGAGCGTCCGGACGTTTTACACCTCATGGAGCCCAACGTACCAGTTCAGCGGCGGTGGCGTGTGGGGTCAGGGCGGCGTCGCCGTCGACGATGCCGGCGCAATCTATACCGGCGTTGGCAACACCGATACGAACACCGGATCGAGCGGTCCCCAACCGCCGTTTCTAACAACGTCGAACGAGAAGATGGGGTATGGCGACAATTTCATCAAACTCGCAGCCGATCTCTCCCGTGCCATTGCGAACAACGCTCCGGGCGCGAGCATTGCGGGCGATATCGACTTGACCGGCTCGCCGATGCTCTTCACACCGCTGGGATGTCCCAACACTCTGGCAGCGCTGCAAGGCAAAGAGGGAGAACTGCTCACGTACGACACGCAGCAGGTCGCAAGCGGCCCCGCTAAACGGCTGCGCGTTTCGCCTAGCAGCTCCGACGCGCCATACCTGGGAAATCCCGGCTATTCGCCGATTACGGGGCTGATGTACGCGAGCGTCGAGACCTCGATGACCGGTATTTCTCAACCCGGCTTGCTCGCGTATAAACCCGTCGGTTGCAGCGGCGATTTGACGATGGTATGGCATGCTTCGTTCGGTCCCGATTCATTCACGGCGGGCCTGCCGCGCTCCGCCGTCAGCGTCACGGCCGGCGGCGTCGTCTTCGTCGGAACGCCATGTAATCCCGACGCTACGGGCGGCTGCTCCCCAACGGTCACCTCGCAAAGCGGCGGTGCGATGTGGGCGATCGACGCGACGAACGGCACCGTTCTCAACAACGGCAAGCCCATCGTGATAACGGGCAGCATCATCCGCACGGCACCGGTCATCGACGCAAACTGGGTCTACGTCACAGACAACAGCGGGCATTTGTACGGCTTCACGACGGATCCCAGCGTGCCCGCGAAGGCCATCATGCGCACGTTTGCCGATCCGCGCTCTTTATCGACGTATCGTCATCGATAAACGAATCTGGAGCGGGTGGCGGGAATCGAACCCGCGACTCTTGCTTGGAAGGCAAGGGCATTACCATTATGCAACACCCGCGACGCTCTGGGCAGGGAGGGATTCGAACCCCCGTACTGCGGTGCAGAACAGATTTACAGTCTGTCGCCTTTAACCACTCGGCCACCTACCCAAGACGGACCGACTTTCGTTACGGAGCCGAGCCGCCTGGTCCTGTAGGAGAACGAGCCGACGGCCGGATTCGAACCGGCGGTAGGCACTTTACAAAAGTGCTGCTTTAGCCAGCTAAGCTACGTCGGCACCGCGAGCAATTGTACCTGAGATACGGGCGGAGTATCAAGCCGCTCGATCTCCAACTTCAAAAAACGAGTACCTGCAATCGACGTACATTGCCGGAGAGAGCCACCGCTCCGACGCAAAGATTCAGTTTGCAACGACTCCGTCTTGGAGGAAGGGAGCGATACCCAATTAGGCTCCGAGCCTCACTCGCGACGCAATTTCAGCGCTACTCGAGCAGCCGGCGGCGCTCGCCACAATGCGTACGCCGATCGCCGGCTTGACGTTGTTTATAAACCTTGTGCTGTTCGAGGTGCCGAATGCCAGAGCGTCGTTTCGTCGGCAATCGCTTTGTCCGAGATCAATGCGCACAAATTATCGCATCGACGTGCTGTAGTACGGCGTTTCCTCAACGGAGGGATCGCTCGAATCGAACCACTGCTTCAGAAGCGAATGTAGCATCGGCAACGAGATCAAATCGACACGCGATCCATGTCGTCCAGAAACTTCACGCGCATTGCCGTTCGCATAACGCTCGAAGTTCAACGCAAATGACTTCTGCTCGTCGCCATCGACGATATTAAATTAAAAAACCGCCGCTAAATCAGACCTCCCGGCTTGCTCGCGTATAAACCCGTCGGTTGCAGCGGCGATCTGACGATGGCATGGCATGCTTCGTTCGGTCCCGATTCATTCACGGCGGGCCTGCCGCGCTCGGCCGTCAGCGTCACGGCCGGCGGCGCTGTCTTAGTCGGAACGCCATGTAGTCCCGACGGTAGGGGCGGCTGCTCGGCAACGGCTACCTCGCAGAGCGGCGGCGCCATGTGGGCGGTCGACGCGACGAACGGCGCCGTTCTCAACAACGCAAACCCATCGTGATGACGGGCAGCGTCATCCGCATGGCGCCGGTCATCGACGCAAACTGGGTTTACGTCACGGACAACAGCGGGTGGTAACGGCACGCTCAAATTGAACCCGTAGCGGCATTCTCAAATTGAACCCTTGGAGGGGTTAGGCGTTCTTCGCCGCCTTCCCGCGGGTGCGAAGCCGGTGACTTTGGCCGGTAAAAGCAAAGA